>WNFI01117947.1_pt1 | contig 21335 bp, 18 predicted proteins | sample 5400471 | NCBI WGS metagenome assembly WNFI01 (sample SAMN13153348, study PRJNA577476) | soil metagenome | isolation source: 100 cm saprolite on Douglas fir-dominated hillslope | place: USA:California | collected 2013-09-17
TGACATCCCGGGCCTCGCCCTGGCGGGGCATAACTCTTTTCCCGTTGCTTACCAAGTCATTACCGAGCACGCGGGCATTACCCGACATCTGACCCGTATCATGCTTCCCGGCACCCACGCTCGGCCAGCGGCACGCTAGCAGCTTTTCCCGGGGATAGCGCACGGCTGACCAAACGAACTACCTGGCGCTTGCGGGGGCCGCGGTGACGTCCATCCCTGCGATTTAAGGTACTTTGTCGCGGGGAGATCAGCATGCACGAGGGCTCTCGGAACCAGAGCCCGCGGCATCTCGGGAAGGGCTGTGATGGCAGCGAGGCGCCTCGGCATGCGGGCGGGCTGCGTCATGATCGTCGCCGTGGCCACGGCCGCTCTGCTGGCCGGGTGCTCGTCATCCAGGCCGGCGGCGGCCAGGCGGCCGGCGGCCAGGCCCGCACGGGTCGCGGGCGGCCCGTCCGGCACGTACGTGGTGCCCCCGGGGATCCACAAGATCAAGCACGTGATCATCGTCATGCAGGAGAACAGGTCGTTCGACAGCTACTTCGGGACCTATCCCGGAGCGGACGGCATCCCGATGCGCGCCGCGGTACCCACGGTGTGCGTGCCGAACCCGGTCGGGGGATGCACCCGGCCCTACCACGACATCCATGACGTGAACGGCGGCGGGCCGCACGCCGAGTCCAATGCCGTGGCCGACGTGGCTAGCGGGCGGATGACCGGGTTCATCCATGAGCGTGACGTGGCCCAGGCGACCTGCGGTAACATCAACGACCCGGCGTGCAGCGGAGGCGGCCCGCCCGACGTGATGGGATACCACACCGCGGCCGAGATACCCGACTACTGGACGTACGCCCGGGACTTCGTGCTCCAGGACCACATGTTCGAGCCGGTGAGCTCGTGGTCGCTGCCGGACCACCTGTATCAGGTGTCGGCCTGGTCAGCCAGGTGCCGCACCCGCTCGCCGATGAGCTGCGTCAACGACATCGTCGGGCCCTACGGGGTCAAGCAGTTCAACCAGGCCGTCCAGCAGGAGCTGACCTCCGGCCAGACGTCGATCGACCTGGCCTGGACCGACATCACCTGGCTGCTGTACGCCCACCACGTCAGCTGGGCCTACTACGTGCAGGCCGGCATCCAGCCCGACTGCGGCAACGACTCAGTCGAGGCGTGCGCCGCGGTCAAGCAGAGCGCCGCGACGCCGGGCATCTGGAACCCGCTCCCGCTCTTCGGCGACGTCCAGCACGACCACCAGCTGCGCAACATCCAGTCCCTCGATTCCTACTTCGCCGCGGCCAAGGCGGGGAAGCTGCCGGCGGTCAGCTGGATCACCCCGTCCGGCAACGACAGCGAGCATCCCCCCGCCAGCGTGCACCAGGGCCAGGCCTTCGCCACCGCGGTCATCAACGCGGCGATGAAGAGCCCGGACTGGAAGTCCACGGCGATCTTCCTCAGCTGGGACGACTGGGGCGGCTTCTACGACCACGTCGTGCCCCCCGCCGTCGACCAGAACGGCTACGGCCTGCGCGTCCCGGGGATCGTGATCTCCCCGTACGCCCGCCGGGGCTTCATCGACCACCAGACGCTCAGCAGCGACGCCTACCTGAAGTTCATCGAGGACGACTTCCTCGGCGGCGCCCGGCTCGACCCGAGGACCGACCGCCGCCCCGACCCCAGGCCCGACGTGCGCGAGGATGAGCCGCTGCTGGGCAACCTGGTGCAGGACTTCAACTTCAGCCAGACACCGCGCCCGCCGGTGCTGCTGCCCACCAACCCGGCCACCGACTCGCCGTCGATCCCCGCCTACTTCGAGGGCCGGCCCGCCTGCGGTGGCTGCACCACCCCGCCCCCGGGATAGCACTGCCATCCGGCCGGGCCCCGTCTCAGAGGTGGATCGGCGGCCACAGGTCATGCTGGGCGGCGATCGGGTCTCCGGCCCACTCCTGCATCGCGTCCAGGTTGTCGTGGGCCGGGTACCTGGCCGCGGCCGGGCCGTCGGCGAAGGCGCGCAGCAGGTTGGTGGTGACGCGCCTGGTGAAGGCGGCGGCGCGCCGGTTCAGGCCGAACAGGCGAAGTCCGTTGCAGCACGCCACCCAGCGCATCGTCCCGGCGGCGAACACCCCGGCGCCGCCGCGGTGGGTGTAATAGGCCGAGTCCGAGTAGCTGTTGACCCCGCGGCAGGTCAGCGCCGAGTGGGAGAGCACCTCGATCGGCCGCTCGACCGGGTAGACGGGGTTGACCCGGTCGTACTCGATGCCGACCAGCCCGGTGAACGCGGTGCCCCTCCGCACCCCCGTCCCGGCGAACAGCCAGGAGCCCGGCGACGCGACGACGTAGGCGGCGTCGGTGGGATTCGACTCATAGAGCGTGCCGATCAGCGACGACTCCGGATCCGGGCTGGGCGGCTCCCGCCAGTCGCTGGTGACCAGCGCGTTGTCCTTGCCGTACATCGGGTCCTGCAGGTAGCTGGTCTTGTAGCAGATGATCAGCCGCCGCTCGCCCAGCGCCGTGCTGGCCAGCCGGGTCCGCCGGAACATCGTGTTCGCGCCGAGAAAGGCCAGGTTCGTGCCCGCGTCCCTGGCCGCGGTGACGTGCGCCCGCTCCCGTGGGGTCCAGTACTCGTCGTGGCCCGGCGCGAACATGGCGGTCGCCCCGTCCAGCAGGTGCGGGTCGCCGTCGATGTCCATGCTGGTGACGTAGGCGAGCGGCAGGCCGGCCCGTTCGGCCAGCTCGATGATCGCCCGCTCGTGGTACAGGAACATGTAAGCGCCGTTGGCGTCGTACGGCCGGTCGAGGCTGACCGCCAGCGAGCGGTTGCTGTAGTCAGCCGTCCCGCCGGGCCCGTTGTACAGGTCGTAGCCGCCCCAGGTGTTGTAGGCCTGCCAGGTCTCGACCCCGTTCTTGATCACTAGGGCCCCAGTCGGCGTGCACGGTGTTGGTCCCGGCGGTCAGGGCCGGCGGGCGCTGCCGGTGACCAGGCACGGTCCGCGACCGCCACACCTTCCGGGCCAGGTCGCCGCGGTACCAGCCCATCCGGAACGCGCTGACGGTGAACGAGCGCGCGGTGGTCGACGCGTACAGCGTGATCGGCTCGCCGGGCAGCACGCTCGCGTGCCCGGCGTAGCCCATCATCGCTTCGGGCGCGCCGAGGTGCCTGATGCTCCAGTGCGGGTCGCCGGGGAGCAGGTTCTCGCTCACCGTCCGACGATGCGCCACGGTCGGCCGGGACCCGGACGACCCGGTGCCTCCCGACCCCGGGCCTGAACTGCCGCACCCGGTGGCGACGGCCGCCGGCACCGCGGCAGCGGCCAGGCCGATGAAGGCCCGCCGCGAGGGGCCGCCCGAACTCATGCCATAAAGGATGACACGGCCCAGCATGTCGCCGGCCACGATCCGCCAACTGCGGTTAGCGTGCCGCGCGTCGCGGCTCACCTGGTGGCGAGGCAGGAACGCCGGGGGTGCGACATTGACGCGAGCCGCCGGAAAGTGGGATAACTTGCTGCCAGGGCGACCGCTAGCAAGGACAGTGACATAACGTCGCCTGCCATCAAGGAGTAAGAATGCTGCCCGGCGTACGGCCGTCTGCCCCGGTGCGGCGATTTCGGCTACGCCCGGGTTCGCCATGACCGCTCCGCGAGCCATGACCGGGCTGCATCTCGCGACCCGCGTCGGCGCGGCGATTAGCCGGCGCAGGCCCGCCCCGCCCGCGCCGCCGGAGGCGGCAGGCGACGTACCAGGGCGGCCGTGGCGGGGCTGGGCCGTCGCGGCGCTGCGCCGTCACTGGCTGGTATCCGTGCTGCTGGGCGCCGGGCTGGTGCTGCGAGTGCTGAGCCTGGTCGCCTACCGGCCCGCGCTGATCTACATCGATTCGCTGAAGTACCTGTACGGCGCGTCGCCTGGCGCTGACCCGCTCGGGTACCAGCTGCTGCTGAAGGTCATCCTGCCGCTCGGCGACCTGGGCACCGTCGCCCTGATCCAGCATCTGCTCGGCCTGGCGATGGGGGTCGTGCTGTACGCCGTGCTGCTGCGTCGTGGCGTCAGCCGCTGGCTGGCGGCCCTCGCCGTCGCGCCCGTGCTGCTGGACGCCTACCAGCTGGAGATGGAGCAGATGATCATGCCCGACGTCTGGTTCGAGGCGCTGGTCGTGGCGGGGCTGGCCGTGCTGCTCTGGCGGCCCGCCGTGACCGCCCGGCACGCGGTCGCCGTGGGCCTGATATTCGGGACCTCGGCGACCTTTCACCAGCTGGGGGAGATCCTGGTCCTGCCCGCGGTGGTCTACCTGCTGGCGTCCGGCGGCGGGTGGCGGCGGGCGGTCGGCCTGTCGGCCGCGCTGTCGGCTGCCTTCGCGCTGCCGATCCTCGGCTATTGCAGCTGGTCCTACGCCCGCACCGGGCAGTTCTGGCTGGCCCACGGGCAGGGCACCGCAGGCCGGATGGCGGCGGCCGCCGACTGCGGCACGCTGAAGCTGCCCGCCGCGGCGCGGCCGTTGTGCCCGACGCAGCGGGAGCAGGCCCAGGGTCCCGACTGGCTCCAGCATTCCGGCGCGTCGCCGCTGTACGCCACCGCCCTGCCGCCCGCAGCGAGCCGGAGCGCGCTGATCTCGGCCTTGACCACGGCCGTGGAGCACCAGCAGCCGCTGCGCGTGGCGGGCTCGATCGTCGGTGATTCGCTGCGCCTGTTTGCCGCCACCCGCGCGCAGACCGGGGGGGTCGCGCCCATCTCGCGCTGGCAGTTCCAGACCCGGTACCCGACCTACCCGCAGTGGATCACGCTAGGTCAACCGAACACCATCATCGTCGGCCTGCAGCGCCGGGCGTTCGGGCCGTTCCGGTTCTACCCGCTCAATCCGTCCTACGGCGGCACGGCCCGGGTCGACCGGCCCGTCGCCGCATTCCTGCGCGCCTACCAGCTCGACGGCGGCTACACCCCCGGTCCGCTGTTCGCCGTGTTCGCGCTGGCGGGGCTGGCCGGCTCAGTGCTCGCGCTGGCCCGCCGCGCCGGCCGATCCCGCGGGCGCCCGCCGCGCGGGCCCCAGTCGCACGAGCGCCGGCTCCCCCTGGCCTGCCTGCTGTTCACCGCCACCGCGGCGACGGTCCTGCTCGCGCCGGACTTCTTCGAGTTCTCCTGGCGGTACCAGCTCCCCGCCCTGGTCACCCTCCCGGCCGCGGGCGTGCTGGGCATCGCTGCGGGGCTGAGCCTCCGTCAGGCGCGAGAGCAGTCCCAGGGCGAGCGCCTGACCGCCGTGCTGGACGTGGCCTAGGTTCCCCGCTCAGTCCTGCGGCTGAGCAGGCACCATCAGGCCCGCAGCCGCAAGCACCTCTTCAGTAGGCCGCGGGCTGGTCCGGACCCCGGCGGCGATGCCCTTGATGAGCGACCGCCCGAGCACCCCCCGGTCCCGTGACTTCGCGAACGTGCGGGCCCAGCGGCGCAGCGTCGAGCCCGTGTACAGGACGCGCTCCGCCGGGGCGAGCGGGGTGCGGGACCTGAGTGTCCAGATCTTGTTCCGGACCTCGTAGAAGAAGCGCGGCCCGGGGTCGACATCGGTCGAGCCGAACGTCCGGGTCTTGTGCACGACGACGCTGGCCGGGCAGAGCAGGCCGGCGTTACCGCGCAGCAGCCGCGTGGTGAACTCGAAGTCATCGTTCCACAAGAAATAGTCCGCCTGGGGCAGGCCGCGTCGCCGGCCCTCGCCGGCGTCGACGAGGATCGACACGAACGATGCCGAACGGATCGGCAGGCATCCGGCGGCGGCGGCGGCGCGACGTTCTGCCTTGGTGGCGAAGGGCTTGGCCCGCGGGGTGTTCATCGGGTGCGGGCGCCCGTCCGTCCACAGCACGCGGCTGGCGACCAGCGCCGGAGGCCGGCCGGGATGGACCTGGCGGGCCTCGAGCATCGCCCGCAGCGCGTCCGGTTCGGGCACCGTGTCATCGTCCATGAGCCAGATGAGGTCCCCATCGCCCGCGAGGGCCAGCGCCATGCCGTAGGCGAACCCGCCTGCGCCGCCGGTGTTGTGCGCGAGCTCGGCGAGCTGGGCGGACGGGTAATGCGTGCGCACCGCCGCCGCGGTGCCGTCGGCCGACGCGTTGTCGACCACGATCACGGCATCCGGCACCCGGCTCTGCGCGTGCACCGCCGCCAGCGCCTCGAGCAGCAGCTGCCGCCGGTTGTACGTGACCACGACGGCGGTCACCCGAGGCGCCTTCACTGCCCTCCGGCTCGCTCACCGTGACGTTTGCCTGCCCGGCCGCGTTCGAGCCACCGCCACGCGCGGATGCGCAGGCGGCGCACGATGACGAAACGGCTGCTGAGCTCGCGCACCGTCCGCTTGAGCCACGGCGAGGACGCGACCGTCGACTCGACCCGGCCCACCAGCCCGCCCTGGCTCCGCTGCGGCCTGGCCGCCGGGAACGCCTTGTGGTACTGGTTGACCACCAGCGCCGCGGCGGCGTCCACCGCAGCGTCGAGCACCTGCTCGGCCGGCTGGTCGGCAGGACTCGCGTAAGGCACCGCGGGTGCCCGGGGGAGCAGCTCGCCGAGATCGCCGACCAGGTGATACCCGGAGTCGCGCAGGCCGGCGGCGAGAGCTTCCCCCTGTTCCTTGGCCCAGGCCTCGCGGTCGGCGGGCAGGACGAGGCGTGCGGCGGGCGGCCGCGCGGCCAGGGCCTCGTGGGCCACCGCTTCCTTGACGTTCCACATGTAGAACCAGTCGGGGACCTCGGCAGGCAGGGCCAGGTTCAGCCGCCGCAGGAACTCGATCTCGGGCATCCCCAGCGAGGCATTCGGCCGGGCCCGGGTGACGTCGACGCTGCCCGGGTCGATGTCGAGCAGCGACGCAAAGCGCTGCCACAGCAGCCCCTGGTCCGATCCGCGCGGCGGGGTCATGATCACGTGCACCCGCTCCGCTGGCACGTGGCGAGACCAGAGGTCGAGGATCGCCAGCGTGTCGTGCACCCGCCAGAACCACCACTGGCGGCGGTCGGCCGAGACCGACTCGCGGTCGATGACGTCCTCGAGCCATTCCTGGAAGCCACGGGTGTTGCGGTGCTTCACGGTCTCCTGCCACTCCGCGGGCAGCAGCGTCGCGATGTCGCGCACGGTGAGGACGATGTGCACGTCGGCCGGGCGCAGCGATCTCACGGCGCGCTCGGCCTGCTCCGCATCAGCGGCTGAGAAGAGCTCGTGCGAGATGACCGCGACCTTCGGCGCCTGCTGCGCCTGACGGGCCAGGATCTCCCATTCACCGGTCCACGATCCCGCCGGGTCGCTGGCCAGCTTCGGGATGCCGCGCAGGTCCTGGCTGGCGCGGAAATGGTCCTGCGGATGATGACCGGGCAGCACGACGCCGCGGGCGGCCAGCTCCGAGCGGTTGCGCCACATGATCTGCTGCAGGGACGTCGTGCCCGTCTTGGGCTCGCCGATGTGCAGGACAACCCTCGGCCCCGGCTGAGGGGCGGGGATCGGTGGGGCCTGGATCGGTTCGGGCCGGGATTCCGCGTGAATGCGGGACTTGGTGACGGCGTGCGCTGCCAACCGGGCACCTCGCGAGGGTGGGTGGGCGGGCGGATGATGGGTGGAGTGGGTGGAGAACCAGGGTACACATGTGCTGCTGCGGCACCGTTCACCCCAGAATCTATGATCACAGTGGCCAACGTGGCCAGGAGGCTGATAATCCCGGCTATATTCGAGTCGCTCCGACCGGTGACTGCTGGGCGTCACCTTGGGGCAGTGCGTAATACCTCGAACATGGAAGGCACGTTCTGCTGATGCATGAACCCTTCTCGCTGCTGGTCTCGGTGTACGACGGGGACCGGCCCGACTATCTCCGGCGGGCGCTGCGCAGTGCGGTCGATGACCAGACCGTGCGTCCCGACCAGGTGATCGTCGTTCGTGACGGGCCGGTTCGCCAGGAGCTCGCCGAGTTCCTGGACGAGTTCTCCCGCCGCAGCCCGGTTCCGGTAACCCTCGTTCCGCTGCCGCGCAACAGCGGCCTGGGGCCTGCCCTCGACCGGGGGGTGGCCGCCAGCTGGTTCGACGTGATCGCCCGAATGGACGCTGACGACGTGGCGATGCCGCACCGCTTCGAGGTGGAGCTGCCGCTCATCCGCGACGCGGACATCGTCGGGGCCGGCCTGCTCGAGTTCGTGGGGGACACCGACCACATCGTCGGGCAGCGCGTTCCGCCCACCGATCCCCGCCAGATCCAGCGGTACGCGCGGATGCACGATCCCTTCAATCACCCGACCGTCGTCTACCGGCGGCGCGCCGTTCTCGCGGCGGGCGGGTACGGTGATCTTCCGCTGATGGAGGACTACGCGCTGTTCGCCCGGATGCTCGCGGTAGGGGCGCGCGCGGTCAACGTGGCCGAGCCGCTGGTCTTCTACCGCGTCGGTGCGCAGGCGTTCAAGCGGCGGGGAGGAGCAGAGCTCCTCCGCTCCGAGTTGCGGCTGCAGCGCGAGTTCCGGCGGCGCGGGTTCACCTCGCGGGCCGAGTACGTGCGCAACGTGATCGTTCGCGGGGGCTACCGGATGATCCCGTGGTGGTGCCGCCGCGCGGTGTACCGCCCGATCGTTGCGCGCTACACCGAGCGCCTGGAGCAGGATCTGGCTGCCCTGGCGCCATCGAAGCCTGCTCAGGGCCAGTACCCAGACGAGTGCGAGTACCCGGATATGTCAGCCTCCGCCGCCGGGTCCCGGCCTGAGCCGCCGTGGCCGGCGAGCGAGTTGCCAGCGAGCCAGCCGCCTGTGGGCCAGTGAACATCGACCTTGCTGTCATCGGGTCCGGCTTTTTCGGCCTGACCATCGCCGAGCGATGCGCCCGTGAGCTGGGCCTGGGCGTGCTCGTCATCGAGCGCCGCCACCACATCGGCGGGAATGCCTACAGCGAGCCCGAGCCTCGGACGGGAATAGAGATCCATCGCTACGGCGCGCACCTGTTCCATACGTCGAACGCCCGGGTCTGGGAGTACGCCAACCGCTACACCGAGTTCACCGGCTATCAGCATCGGGTGTTCTCGATCTACAAGGGCCGGGTGTACCCGATGCCGATCAACCTGGCCACCATGTGCGAGTACTTCGGCATGGCGCTGTCCCCGGACGAGGCGCGGGCGCTGGTCGCCGAGCAGTCGGCCGAGATCGACGCCGGCCGCGCCGTCAACCTCGAGCAGAAGGCGGTGTCGCTGATCGGGCGGCCCCTCTACGAGGCGTTCATACGCGGCTACACCCACAAGCAGTGGCAGACCGATCCGGTCGACCTTCCCCCCGAGATCATCACGCGGCTGCCGGTACGTTACACATTCGACAACCGGTATTTCAGCGACACCTTCGAGGGGCTGCCGGTCGACGGCTACACTGCCTGGCTGGAGCGCATGATCGATCACCCGAAGATCGAGGTGCGGCTGAACACCGATTTCGCGCACCTGCGATCCGACCTCCTGGGGAGCGTGCCCGTCGTGTACACCGGCCCGCTCGACGCGTACTTCGACTACGCCGCGGGCGACCTGGGCTGGCGCACGCTCGACTTCGACGTCGAGGTCCTGGCCACCGGCGACTTCCAGGGAACGCCGGTCATGAACTACGCGGACGAGGACGTCCCGTTCACCCGCATCCACGAGTTCCGGCACTTCCACCCGGAACGTGACTGGTATCCCCGGGACAAGACGGTGATCATGAGGGAGTACTCGCGGTTCGCCGAGCGCGGCGACGAGCCGTACTACCCGATCAACACCGCTGAGGACCGGGCTCGGCTGCTGGCCTACCGCGAGATGGCGGACCGCGAGCCCGGCGTGCTCTTCGGCGGGCGCCTGGGCACGTATAAGTACCTCGACATGCACATGGCCATAGCATCCGCGCTGAGCATGTTCTCCAGCCGCCTGCGTCCCTTCTTTACCGAACGTGCGCCGCTCACCCCGGTCACTGAAGCTCACTCACCGAATGGTGGACATGAATAACCCGAATGCCGTCGGCCAGGGCCTGCGGGTCCTGCAGCGGGTCGTCTTCCCGGCAGACGACCTCGACGTCGTCCCGCTCTATGTCGAGACGAACATCGACCGCGGCGCCGCCGAGCTCGCCGCGGAGACGCAGGCCCTGGCGCTGACCGGGCGCCGGGCGCTCACTGGCGCCCTGCAGGTGGCCAGTGCGGTGGTGGGCGAGGCGGAGTCGAGCATCCGCTTCGGCGCTGACGTGCCCGCCCACCTGGTCGAGGACGCCGGGCCGCGGCGCAGCGCCGTGATCAGCCCGGGCCGCCGCGTCTCGTTCGCCACGTACTTCAACGCGTTCAGTCCGACGAGCCGGAGACGATCGAGCGCGCGCTGCCGCTGACCCCGTTCATCGACGGCGGCTGGTACTGGTTCGACATCGTGGCCGGTCCGCGAGGGACGACGCTGATCGAGGCGGACTGGCTGGCTCTGGTGGAGCCGGCCCCGGCTGGCCGGCTCAGCATCGGCATCACCACGTTCAACAAGCCTGATGACGTCGTCCAGCAGCTGCGCACCTTGGACGAGGCCACGGACGTCCATGACCTCCTCGACACCGTCTACGTCATCGACCAGGGCACCCGCCGGGTAACCGACCACCCGGGCTTCGCCGACGCGGCCAAGAAGATCGCCGACCGGGTGCAGGTCATCGAGCAGGGCAACCTCGGCGGCTCGGGCGGGTTCGCCCGCTCCATGGACGAGACGGCCCGCGCCGGCCAGAGCGATTACCTGCTCATCATGGACGACGACGTCCAGTTCGATGCTGAGGGCATCCTGCGCGCGGTGACCTTCGCCGACCTGGCGCGCAAGCCGACGATCGTCGGCGGCCACATGTTCAGCATGTACGAGCGCTCGGTGCTGCACGCGTACGCCGAGGCCATCGCGCCCATCCGGTGGTGGTGGGGGACCGCGCCGAACACCAGGGGGCGGCACGACTTCGGCCGCCGCAACCTGCGGAACACACCTTGGCTGCACCGCCGCGCGGACTCCGATTACAACGGCTGGTGGATGTGCCTGATCCCGGCGCGGGTCATCCGCGAGCTCGGGCTCGCGCTGCCGGTCTTCATCAAGTGGGACGACGCCGAGTACGGGGTGCGGGCCCGCGAGCACGGCTACCCGACGGTGTCGATGCCGGGCGTGGCCGCCTGGCAGGCGCCCTGGACGGACAAGACCGATGCTCAGGACTGGCAATCGTATTACCACCTGCGCAACCGGATCGTCTCCGCGCTGCTGCACTCGCAGCAGCCCCACGGCGGCAGCCTCGTGTCAGAATTGCTGGAACGGCAGCTCCAGAACCTGCTGTCCATGCAGTACTCGACGGCCGCGCTGAAGCTGATGGCGATCGAGGACGTGCTGACCGGCCCGGCGCACCTGCACCGGGAAATCGGGACCAAGCTGACGCAACTGGGGGAGTTCCGCGCGCGGTTCACCGATGCGCTGGACGCGGCCGACATCGAGAGCTTCCCCCCGGCGCGCAGACGCGCGCCGGAGGCCCTGAAGGACTCCACCACCCCGACGAACAAGTTCAACCTGCTGCAGCAGGCCCTGTGGGGGGTCGCCCGGCAGCTGAAGCCGCTGCCGAAGGGAGCCAGGAAGCGGCCGCAGCTGGCCCTGCCGTACCAGGACGCGTCCTGGTGGGTGCTGGCCAAGCTGGACAGTGCCCTGGTGTCCACGGCGGACGGCACGAGCGCCGCGTGGTACAAGCGGGACCCGCGGCTGTTCCGCTCGATCGGGTGGCGCAGCCTGGTCCTGCACCGCCGGCTGCGCCGGCGGTGGCCGCGGCTGGCCGCCGAGTACCGCGCCGCGGCCGCCGAGTTCACCTCCCCCGCGAGGTGGCGGGAGACCTTCGCGGCGTCCGTCCGGGACCCGGGCGGCGTGCCGTGAGCTCGGCACCGACCGGCACGGCCGCCGCGCGCACGGCCGCCACCGGCCCGGATCCGGAACGCACCGCAGGATGGCGGGCCACGGCGGCGAGATACCTGCCGATCGCCGTCCCGGCCGTGACGATGGCCGTCCTCGCTGCGTGGGGCCTGCCACGCCAGAACGCCATGGGCAACGACGAGATCGTCACCCTGTATGCCGCCAAGCTGAACCTGGGCCAGCTCGCCCGCCTGGTGTTCCTCCACACCGACATCTTTCACGCGCTGTATTACCTGTTCATGCACTTCTGGGTGGTGCTGGGCACCAGCCCGACGGTTATCCGCATCCCGTCGCTGATCGCCGCGGTCGCCGTCGTGGCGCTGGCCGCGCACGTCGGCAGGCGGCTATCCGGCTCGGGATGGACCGGGCTGTTCGCCGGCCTGGTCATGGCGCTGACGCCGAGCACCAGCTTCTACGCGCAGACCGCCCGGTCGTACACCATGGTGACCCTGTGCGTGCTCGGCTCGACGCTGGCGCTGGTGCGCGCCCTGGAAGCCGAGGCCGCCGGCCAGGACCGCGCGCAGATCATCCGCCGGTGGGTGGCCTACGGAGCGCTGATCGCCCTGGGCGGCTACCTGAACGAGCTGTCCCTGGCGGTCCTGGCGGGTCACGCGGTCACGGTCTTGCTGGCCCGGCCCGCGCGGCGGGCGATGGCGGACTGGGCGGCCGCGGGGGCCGCGGGCGCGGTGCTGGTCCTGCCCATCGTGATCATCAGCATCCGCCAGCGCGCCGCGGCTAACTGGATCACCCGCCCGCACCTGCACGACCTCGGGATCCTCTTCCACGACTTTTTCGGCGCGACGAACCTGGTCTCCGTGTTCCTGCTCGCCTGCGCGGTCGTCGCCGTCCTGCCCGCGGGCCGTCCTGCCTGGTGGAGCCGCGGCGGGCTGTCTCTGTCGTCGGTGGCGGCGCCGCTGCTGGTGATCCCGGCCGGGCTGGTGTTCCTCGAGTCGCTGGTCAGCAAGCCGCTGTACGTCGACCGGTACGTCCTCTACGGCGAGGCCGGAGCGGCCCTGCTCGCCGGCGCCGGAGTGGACCGGATCGGGCAGTGGCTGGGCCGGCTCCTCGGGGACGCAGCCGACCGGCGACCGCTGGCCTGGACCAGCCTGGTGACGGGCGCCGTCGTGTGCCTGGGCGTGCTGCTGTTCCAGCTCGGCCCGCAGCACCGCGCCCGCACCCCGCTGACCCGCCAGTTCGACTACGGCACGCCCGCTCGTTACGTGGGAGCGCATGCGCGGCCGGGCGACGGGGTGCTGTTCTTCAACGACTTCTACCGCAAGATCAGGCTGGGCTACCCGCGCGACTTCCGCGATACCACCGACTTCGCGATGGCCGTGTCGCCGGCCAGGTCGGCCACGCTCAACGGCTTCGACAAGCCGTTCGCGGTCGTGCGCCCGCACATGCTGACGTACCGGCGGATCTGGGTGGTCGGCCGGGCCCCGTCGGCGCGCGTGTCCAACCCGGCGATCAGGGCCGAGGGAGAGCTGCTGATGAGCCGCTACACCCTGATCTCCGAGCGGAAGTTCAAGGGCATGGTCGTCACCCTCTGGCTGCGCGGCTGAGCGGCCGCGCGGCGGCTTGCCGACGCGCGCGCTCCATCAGGCACTGAGCGGCCGCGCGGCGGCTTGCCGACGCGCGCGCTCCATCAGGCACTGAGGTCGCGCACCCCGAGCTCGTCGGCCCGGGCCAGCAGGTCGGCCGGGTCGGCGTACACCCGGTAGGCGCCGGCCCGCTCCAGCTCCTCGCGGCCGTACCCGCCCGACATCAGGCCCACGCCCAGCGCCCCGGCCCTCCTGGCCGCCAGCAGGTCCCAGACGCTGTCCCCGACCACCCAGGCGTGCCCGGGATCCACCCCGAGCGCCGCGGCTGCGGCCAGGAACAGGTCGGGGTCCGGCTTCGCGTGCCGGACCATGTCGCGGGTGATCATCGGGGCATCCTCGGGCAGGCCCAGCATGTGCAGGGCATGCAACGCGGTGGCCCGGTAGCCGCTGGTCGCGATCGCCCACTGCACGCCCCGCTCGGTGAGCGCCGCCAGTAGGTCCGCCGCCCCGGGCAGCGGCCGGACGGAGTCCGCCTGGGCCAGGTACTCCTCGCCGTGCGCCTGCTGCAGCAGGGCGATGTCCTCCTCGGACAGAGTCAGGCCGGTCTCCCGCAGCAGGGCGGACACGAACAGCCCGCCGCTCATCCCGATCCGCCGGTGGATCCGCCACACCGACAGGTCGATGTCCAGCCGCGACAGCGCCGCCCGCCAGGCGATCACGTGCTGGTAGACGCTGTCGATGAGCGTGCCGTCCAGGTCGAACAGGAAGGCCGGCGCTGGGGGCTCGGTATAGCTCGCCGGACCGGTCATGCCACGAACCTTAACGGGTCGGCGGCCGCGATCCGGGCGGGTTCAGCGCGGCTCGCAGATGACCAGCGGGATGTCACGGTCGGTGCGGTGCTGGTACCCGCCGTAGCCCCGGTAGGCGGCCACCACGCGCGGCCACAGTTCGGCTTTCTCCTCGGGAGACGCCCGGCGGGCCCGCATGGGCCGACGCTGGCCTCCCACGGTCAGCTCGATCTCGGGATGAGCGAGCAGGTTGCGGTACCAGTCCGGATCACGGTCGTCGCCGCCCTTGGAGGCCACCAGCACGATCCGGTCACCGTCGATGACCGGCGCGGTGAGCATGGTCGAGCGCGGCAGGCCCGACTTGCGCCCCACGGTGTGCAACTCGACAACGGGCATCCCGAAGGCCGAGCCCAGCACCCGGCCGCCGGTCAGGTGAACGATGGTCCGGTGGACCTGGGTCACTGTCTTGAACCCGATGTCGGCCAGGTGCTGCTGCAGGCTCATGACGCGACCCTAGACCGCGACGGGCGGCCGCCGGCCCGGCGCCCCCTTGCCCGTCGACGGCGCCAGTGCGACAGTATCCCTGGGTACTGACGGCGGCAGAGGAGGCTCGGCGTGGGCTACCGGCTGCGGATGTCCGGCGAGATCCGTGACTGGCTGGCTGACCTTCGCGGCAGCGACCCTCCGGCGGCCGTGCAGGTCGGGCAGGCGCTGATCGCCCTGATCAGCGAGGGCCCCAGCCTCGGGCCCCCGCTGGTGATCACCCTGGCCGGTTTCCCCGGGGCACCCGACCTCCCCAGAGAGCTCGACGGCCTTTACCAGTCCAGGCTCGAGCAGATGGGGGACATGCGCCAGCACCTCGCCGAGGCGGCGACCCTGGTCAGGGACATCGAGCACCAGGTTGCCGAGCTGCAAGCGCAGGAGGCCAAGCTCGCGGACCAGCGCTGGCGTGCGCTCCAGGAGGGCAAGCCGGACGCGGCAGCGCAGGCGGTGGACGAGCTGGCCACGGTCCAGGGCAAGCTCGCCGAACTGCGGCGGCTGCTCCCCGGGGTGGTCGAGGCCGAGCGGCAGCTGCGCACCAAGCACCACCGGCTGCAGGCGTCGGTCAATGCCTTCCTGACCAGGAAAGAAACCCTGAAGGCGACCTACACCACGGCAGAGGCGGAGCGGGAGATCCGCGAGGCGATCACCGCTTTGGGCCTGGACGCCGACGCCGACGGCGGGCCGCGCGAGGGTGCGGAGACCCCGGACGAAGAGGCGGCAGCCAGGCTTCGCGAGACCGCCGGCCAGATCGAGCGGGAACTAGGCTTGGCGGCCTCGGCGGACGGCCTGATGGAGCTGCGGCCCGGTGCGCCCGGTGACAGCGACATACGCATCCTGTTCGCGGTCGAGCCCCCGGGGACCGCGTTGCTGATTGCTGTGCTGGAAGGACGCGATGCGATGCGGGAGCACCGCAGCGAGGCGGTCGGGCTCTCGGCGGAAGTACTGCAGCGCGTCCGGGAGGGCCGGGCTCCGGAGGCGACGGAACACGCGTTCGACGATGCGCACTCGTTCCTCGACGAGTTCTTCCCCGGCAGCGCCGACGACGTCGAGGTCGGCGCGGCGGCCCTGGCCGCCAGGAACCGCGCCCGCACGCTGGCCGAGCAGCGCACCCGGCTCGGTCTTACCCAGGCGCAGGTGGCCCAGCGGATGGGCGTGCGGCAGGAGCGGATCTCCGCCATCGAGCGCGCCGAGCCCGGCGCCACCGAGGTCCGCACCCTGGCCGGCTACGTCGAGGCGCTGGGCGGCCGGCTGGAGATCACCGCCGACTTCGGCGACGAGCGCGTCCTGCTCCGCTGAGGGCTGGTGGCGGCGGGAATGCCTGTGATTACCTGGTCACGGAGGCGAGTCCTGGGCCAGGAGACGCGGCCGGACCGCCGTGATTGCTGAGCGGGAGAGGCGATGGGCCGGAAGCAGCGGATCAGTTACGTGCCACCCGAGGCGATGGACCCGCAGATGCGGGAGGAACTGGAGCGGTGCCAGCGCGAGGGCACTCCGCGGCCGGAGAGTTCGGCTGTCCGTGCCCACGTTCCCGCGTGCTTCTGGGCTTTCGCCAGGTCGTGGCAGGCCATCTTCCGCGAGGGGGTCTGTGACCACGCCATCAAGGAACTGTGCCGCGTCTACGTGTCGCGGACGGTCAAGTGCGAATACTGCGGCAACCAGCGGTCGGAGCAGGCCAGGGCCCAGGGCCTGACCGAGGCCCAGTATGACGACCTGCTCAACTTCGAGAGGTCCGAGCGGCTCAGCGACCGGGAGAAGGCCGCCCTGGCCTACGCGGAGGCGATTACCTGGCGGCTGGAATCCAGCGACGCGCTCTGGGAGCGGCTCTACCAGCACTTCTCCGAACCTGAGCTCGTCGAGCTGGGCTGCTTCATCGCCCTGACGATGGGCCAGCAAAGCTGGCTGCGGCTGCTCGATATCGAGCACCACGAGGTGATGCCCGGGACTGCCGCCTCCCTGGCGCCCGGCTTCGGCACACCGGAGGCGCTCGCAGCCTCGAAGGCATCAGAGGGCTACTGGGCCAACCCCACAGCGACGTGACGCCGCGGCGGCCGCTTGACCGGCCACCCGATGCCCGGTGGCGGGCGGTCCAAACCCGAGCCGAGGCGCCTACGCCAGGGAGCCCATCGGGTCCCAGGCGGGCAGCACGATCGGCTCGGCGTCGAGAGCCTGGCGCAGTTCGGCGGGGATCGCGCCGCGCCGCGCCGCGATCTCGAAGACGTACTCGTCGAACCACGAGTCGTTCATCGTGTAGAAGCCGTCCTTGCCCTTGTCCGCGCCCCAGCTGTTCTCCACCCGCCACTTGCGGGTGAGGCCGTCGACGACGTCCACCCCGGTGAACAGCATGGCGTGGGTCATCTGGGTCTCGTGGTAGGCGAGGCGGTCGGCCTTGCCGAGGGTGAAGGCCGTGTCGTAGACCGACGACAGGTCATAGAGATGGGTGTCCCACACGCCGTACTCGTTGCTCATCATCTTGCCGACGTCGCAGCCGAACCACACCGGCTCGCCGTCCTGCAGGGCCTGCGCGGCGATGTCCTTGATCAGGGACATGTCGACGTTCAGGTAGGTAACCGGCGGGGCGCCGAGCACGTTGCCGAGGTACCGGACCGTGAAGGTCCGGCCGGCCGGGCTCGACGGGCGCGGGTCGTGGACCAGGCACACGTAATCGGCGAGGGGCAGGTCCACGTACCTCGCGGCGAACTCCTGGGGCGTGAGCTCTCCATCACGGTGGAACTCGCGGTCCTTGTCGCTCCACTGCCAGTAGAACCGGTCCGGCGGGGTCCCCAGGTGGATGCACAGCACCCGGTAGATGACCCGCAGGACGTCGGCCTTCTCGGCCCGGGCCGCGTCGACGCCCTGGCTGGCCGCCGCCTCGCGCACCGACTTGACCCCCTGCCGCAGCAGGCTGCGCAGCACCGAGTTCATCCGGCCGGTGTTCGACGAGCTCTGGGTCTCGGGCATGAACGCCTTGGGCACCAGACCGTGCTTGGCCACGACCGCCACGAACATGTTCCACTGGCCGCCGTCGTCGGCCACCGAGTCCAGCAGGAACGCAACGGTCCGGTCGTCGAGGTCACGGTCGGCCGTCTCGATGATGGCTTCGAGGAAGTAGTTGGCCCGCTCGATCTTGTCCCAGAACATGGCGTAGTTCTGCGAGAACTCGAAGTCCTTGAGGCCCATCTTCTTCATGGCGCCGACGCGCAGCAGGTTGAGCCCGGCGAAGAGCCAGCACCGGCCGCTGTGCTCCTGATTGGTGACCTTCCAGTCGTCCAGGAGCGTGGAGAGGGAGTGGTCGGTGTTATTGATGATCTCCCGGTTGAGGGCGACGTCGTCGACGGCGACCCGGGTCACGGCGTTCTGCGCCAGCCGGTAGGCCGGGCTGGCGGCAAAGTCCTTGCGGAGCAGTTCCAGGTCCCCGGCCGTCAGCGTTCCGTTCCTGCTCGGCATCTTGCTCTCCCCTCATCCGCGCGACCCTCCGGCGTCAACCTACCAGCGGCCCGGCGCCACGCCGGCCGGCCGCCGAGCCCGGGGCTGAGCGCCCGCGCCATGGACGTGGGCAGGAAGCCTGCCCGGCTTCGGAGAGCTGACGTTTAGCAGCGATTCCTAACGGCCCCGTGGTTACGGCAGCCCGCGTATGTTTGCGGCCATGAGCGATTCCTGGCGAAATGGCCGGCCGGTCGATGACCCGGCCGCCCCGCGCCTAGGAGGGCCGATGAGCATCCCGGAACCCGCGCCGCCGGGCTGGGATGAGGCGTACGCGAGGGGAGCGGCACCGTGGGACATCGGCCGCCCGCAGGCGGCGTTCGTGCGCCTGGCGGACAGCGGGCTGCTGCGCGGGCGGGTGCTCGACTCGGGCTGCGGCACCGGCGAGCACGCGCTGCTGGCCGCCGCCCGGGGCGCGGACGCCGTGGGCATCGACATCTCGCCGCTGGCGATCGAGCGGGCGCGCGGCAAGGCGGCCGACCGGGGCCTGACCGCCCGCTTCGAGGTCGGCGACGTGCTGAGCCTCGGGCAGCTCGGCATGACCTTCGACACGGTCATCGACAGCGGGGTGTTCCATGTCTTCGACGACGACGCGCGCGCCCGGTACGTCACCAGCCTGGCGTCGGCGCTGCGCTCCGGCGGCACCTGTTACCTGATGTGCTTCAGCGACCGCCAGCCCGGCGACTCCGGCCCGCGCCGGGTCCGCCAGGACGAGCTGCGCGCCGCCTTCAGCGACGGCTGGACCGTCGCCAGCATCGCGGGGGAGATGTTCGAGCTCAACCCAGGACTCGGCATCACCACCGCCCGGGCCTGGCTGGCCACCATCCGGCGGCTGTGATCCAGCCGCCGGACGACGCCCGGAGGAACGGATGACGGAAGGGGGCGCGTCCGGGGCGCGCTGGCCGGCCGGGGCGGCCTGGATCGACGGGAGGTACTGCCCGGTCGAAGAGGCGAAGGTCTCGGTGCTCGATCTGGGCGTCACTCGCTCAGACTGCACCTACGACGTGGTTCACGTCTGGCGGGGGAGCTTCTACCGGCTCGATGCGCATCTCGACCGGTTTGCCGCCAGCCTCGCGCGGCTGCGGCTTGATCCCGGTCTCGACCGGGCCGCGCTGGAGACGATCCTGCACGGGTGTGTCGGCCGTACCGGGTTGCGCGAGGCCTACGTGTCGATGACCTGCACCCGCGGCCGCCCCGCGGCGGGCAGCCGCGACCTGAGGACGGCGCGCCACATGTTCTACTGCTACGCAGTGCCGTTCGTGTGGATCAGCCCGCCCGACCAGCAGGCCACCAGCGGCGCGAGCATGTGGATCAGCGAGGTGACTCGCATCCCGACGCAGAGCGTTGACCCGTCGGTCAAGAACTATCACTGGCTGGATCTGGACTTGGCCCAGCTCGACGCCTACGATCACCACGCCCAGCTCGTCGTGCTCCGCGACCTGTCCGGCGCGATCACCGAGGGGCCGGGCTTCAACGTGTTCGCCCACGTCGACGGGCGCTGGCTGACGCCAGCCAGCGGAACGCTCCAGGGCATCACCAGGCGCTCGGTCATCGAGCTCGCCGACGAGGCAGGGGAGCCGGCGGAAGAGGGGAGGCTGAGCGCGGAGGACCTGTGCCGGGCCGACGAGGTACTGGTCACCTCCACCGCCGGCGGGATCATGCCGGTGACCACCGTCAACGGCGGGCCGGTCGGCAGCGGTGCGCCCGGCTGCAGGAGGCGCTCGGCCCCGCCGGGGACGCGATGAACGCCGGGCAGATCTACGTCAAGTCGCGAGCTTCTCCGCGGCTGAACGCCGCAGCCGCTTTGGCGGCCACCACGTCTCTTTCGGCCAGCACCGGTGCACCGGAGAGGACGACGGGCGGCCGGTCTCGATAGTCCGCCGCCAAGTCCACTGAGCCCGCCAGCTCGCGCCGCGGCCCGGTCGAGACATGCATCTGCCCGCAGACTGACTCGACATACCCATCGTAGGGTGTCGCAGAGTGTAGGGCTGGGCATCCGCCTGCTCGCGGCCCCGAACGGGACTGGATCCTCGGATCCGAGATTGCCTGATCGCATGCTGCAGTCGTCTCAGCGCCGCGATATCGGGCCCCGCAGGTGTGCCGGTCGTGACGATGCGAGCGATGATGTGGGCATGACCAGAGGCGCTCCGGATCCGGGGCGCTCCGCGCGATAACGGCGGTGGAGGCGTCATGAGCATCGGCGGGACCCTGGCGCAAGCGCGCCACGATGCGGGTCTCACTGTCACTCAGGTCAGCCAGCGCACCCGTATCCGGGAAACGATCATCCGCGGGATCGAGCAGGATGACTTCTCCGCGTGCGGCGGCGACTTCTACGCCCGCGGGCACCTCCGCAGCATCGCCCGCGTCGTCGGGGCCGATCCCGGTCCTCTGATCGGGGAGTACGACGCGACCCTACGGGCGCCGGAGGAGATCACCGCGGCGGAGGCCCTGGAGCCGGCCATGCCGATCAGGCCGGTCGCGAGGCGCCGGCCGAACTGGACCGGGGTCCTGGCGGTGGCGCTGGTGGCAGTGGTCGGCTTCTTCGGCTATCTGCTCGTCTCGGGTCCGAGTCATGGGCCGGCGGCTGCGACCGGCTTGCGCCGGGCGCACCGCCATGCTGGGCCCGCGGCGGCGCATCCCAGGCCGACGCTCACGCACGGCGCCACGCCCAGCGCGACCCCCTCCGCGACCCCCTCCGCCCCTCCGGTCACCGCGCTGACCCCGGCCAGCGCGGCGGCGTTCGGCCCTGGTGGCACGGCACAGGGCGACAACCCGCAGAACGCCCCGCTCGCGCTTGCTGGCCACCTGGCCACGCCCTGGCACACCAGCTGGTACGCCACCGCCCGGTTCGGCAGCCTGCAGTCGGGCACCGGCCTGCTGCTGGACATGGGCCGGCCGGTGACGATCACCATCGCCCAGATCACGCTCGGCAGCGTCCCCGGCGCCGACCTCGAGCTGCGGGCCGGCAACGTCCCCGCGCTGGCCGACCTGCAGCCGGTGGCGCGCGCCACCAATGCGGGCGGCGTCGTGCAGCTTCGGCCGACCGGGTCGGTGCGCGGCCGGTACCTGCTGATCTGGTTCACCTTGCTGCCGCCGGAT
>WNFI01072127.1_pt1 | contig 21321 bp, 24 predicted proteins | sample 5400471 | NCBI WGS metagenome assembly WNFI01 (sample SAMN13153348, study PRJNA577476) | soil metagenome | isolation source: 100 cm saprolite on Douglas fir-dominated hillslope | place: USA:California | collected 2013-09-17
TCGCCGCTACTGGTAGCGAAGACCGAATCTGATTTGTAGCTGTTAGGGAACCCCCTTGGGCAGAAACCGATTCAAACTAGCCGGAAAACGCTCTAGTCAGGTCGTAATGGTGCGAGCGAACGGCGAAACGCCATTGTCCGATGCCGACCGGGTCAATTCAGGGCGCGCAATCTACCAACAGCATTGCGCGTCGTGTCACGGCGCCAACGCTGAGGGGGCACCGAATTGGCAGGAGCGTGACGCGCATGGCGAGCTTCCCGCCCCTCCGCATAATGCGGAAGGCACACGTGGCGGCATTCCGATGCCGAGTTGTATGAAATGGTGAACAAGGGTTGGCGGGACCCCTTCAATAAGACCAAAAAACTGACCATGCCCGCCTTTGGTGGCGTGCTGTCGCCGGAGCAGATTCGTGCGGTGATCACGTATCTGAAGACATTTTGGACACCTGAGCAAACTCGATTTCAATTGGAAGAAAGTCAAGGTCACGCGTTTCCGTCTGACGGGCAATAAAGCCGCGTCAACTGCTCTTGAGAGCTCCACAATGAAACTGAGATCCAAACTGCTGATCCTGGTTCTCGCACTGGTAGCTGCTGGAGGCCTCGCGGTCGTCGGCGTCTTGCTCTTGACGAGTCCCGCACCTCGGACATTCACATCGGGATCAGCCATCGTTGGCAAGGCGATCAGAACCGGCACTCCCGCTATTGGTGGACCGTTCACGCTAGTGTCCACCATCGGCGAGAACGTCACCGATCAAAGCTTCCGCGGGAAGTGGCTCCTCATTTTCTTTGGCTACACGTTCTGTCCCGACCTGTGCCCGACAGCGCTTGCTAACGTCAGTGTTGCTCTCGAGAAATTCGGCGCGGGTACAAATCAGCTCCAGCCATTGTTCATCACGGTGGATCCGCAGCGCGATACGCGTGACGTCATCGCCAATTATCTGAAGTCTTTTGATGCACGGATCCTCGGGCTGACTGGAACCCAGGCACAGATCGACAACGTGCTCAAGGAGTACCGCGTCTACGCTGCTCTGGAAAAATCAGAAACCAGCGGCAATGACTATCTCGTCTCGCACAGCGCGTACATCTATCTGATGGATCCTGAGGGAAAATTCGTGAACGTCATCGAGGGCAAGGAGGACGGCGACGCGATTGCAGCCTGGCTGCGCAAGGAAATGACTCGTTGGAAGCGGTGAAGGGAGACCCGAAATGAAACATAGAGGCCACCTTACCTCGATCTTGCTGCTGCTATTACTTTCCGGCGGCCAAGCGTATGCGCAAACATCCGGTCAAAATACCATCGTCGTTGAGCGTCCATGGGCGCGCGCGACGCCTGCCGGGGCGAAAACCGGCGCTGCGTACGTGACCCTGGTTAACAATGGCGGTTCCGGTGACGGTCTACTGAGCGCGGCAACGCCGGTAGCAGATCAGGTCCAATTTCACAGCGCCAGTGAAGAAAATGGCGTGTCTCGCATGCGTGAGATGCGCACCGTTGAAGTCCCGCCTGGAGTGAGGGTCGCCTTCAGCCCGGGAGGCTTGCACATCATGTTGGTCGGACTAAAGCAGCCGCTCAAGGAGGGACAAACCTTTCCGTTGACCCTGACTTTCGAAAAGGCGGGCAAAATTGACGTGATGGTTTCCGTTGCGAAGGTCGGCGCCATGCAAGGCGGGGATATGGGCACGATGAACCACGGCCACGACGGCCCGATGAAGAAATGAGCCAAGCAACTGTCGAAAAGCGAAAGAACCAATGACGCAGTCTACGCGACGCAGAAACCTGAAGGTCGTGCTGCCCGCCGTTAGCGTGATCGGGATTATGCTTGGCCTCGTCGCATACTCGCCGACGCTGTATCGGTTGTTCTGCGCAGCAACGGGATTCGCTGGAACTACGCAAAGGGCAGACTCTGATAACGGCGCAGTCTCCGGTCGTGTCATTACTGTGCGGTTCGACAGTAACGTCGCGCCCGGTCTGGCGTGGCGTTTCGAGCCGGTGCAACGCGAAGTGAAGGTCCATCTCGGCGAGCAGAAGCTCGTGTCTTTTACGGCAGAGAACCTGACGGACGAGCCGATCGTCGGGCACGCCACGTTCAACGTGACGCCTCAGACGACAGGTATCTATTTCAACAAGATCCAGTGCTTCTGCTTTGACGAGGAGCGTCTGAACGCTCATCAGGAAGTCGACATGCCTGTCGTTTTCTTCGTCGATCCGGCCTTGGCGAGCGATCCCGAAACACGTGACGTCGATACCATCACGCTCTCATATACCTTCTTTCGCTCCGTCAATCCCGAGAATGCCAAAGATCTTTCTCGATTCGTCGCCAGTGCCGAACCCGACGCAGCTCGTGGACAGCAACTCTTTGGCGAACGTTGCGCTTCGTGCCATGCGCTCGGCGCCAACAAGACAGGGCCAATGCTTGGTGGTGTGTTCGAACGCAAGGCCGGCTCTGCTGCCGATTACAAATATTCTCCTGCGCTAGGCAATGCCGATCTTAGTTGGTCAGCGGAGAATCTCGATCGGTGGTTGACCGATCCACGTAAATTTATCGATGGCGCAAGAATGCCGGCTCGTGTTCTTGATGCCGCGACCCGGAGAGACATCATCGCCTATCTGGAAAAAGACACCCGCGAAGTGCGCGCCAGGTCCGAACTGAAATCGATCGCACAAGGCGCCGCGGATCAGCATCGAAAAGAGTGAAGGGGGTTCAGATGACAAGCAGACTTTGGACGCAGCGCTCTATCGCCTGGTTGGTTCTGCCGCTTGTTGTGGTGAGTGCGGCAGGAGCATGGCTGGCTTTCGATCCGGGATTCCGGCGCGAACGCGAGATTGCAAATCTGTCGACAAACATGCCAAAGGACGAGTTTGAACAGCGCGTTCGCGATTATCTTTTGGCCCATCCTGACGTCATCATGCAGTCCGTCAATCAACTTGAGGCACGTCAAAAGGCAAATGAGGAGACGGAAGTCCAGGCGATCGTCAAGAATCGCGCTGACGAGATATTCCAGGATGCGGCCACGCCGGTGAGTGGGAATCGGAATGGCGACGTTACCCTTGTCGAGTTCTTCGACTACAATTGTCCATACTGCCGCCGGGTGGCGTCGGTCGTGACAAAAGCGGAAGAAACCGACCCTCAGTTGCGCATCGCCTACAAGGAATTCCCGATTCTTGGACCGAACTCAACCTTTGCCGCCAAGGCGGCACTCGCGGCAAACAAGCAAGGCAAATACGTTGCGTTCCATAGAGCGCTTTATCAGGTTCGCGGCGCGGTCGACCCGGGTAAAGTCAAGGAGGTCGCAACGGCGGTTGGCCTGGATATGGATCGCCTCAACGCGGATATGGCGGATCCCGCGATTCAAGCTGCAATTGACAAGAATTTCGCACTAGCCCAGGCGCTCCGCATCAGTGGCACACCGGGCTTCGTCATGGGCGATCAGATCCTGCGCGGCGCCACCGACTTCGAAACGTTGCAAAGCATGATCCGAGCTGCGAGAGAGCATAAGCAATGACGAGGACGAAACACCACGGTGTTACCAGGTGATGGAAAATTCGATGACCACCACAGTGGCTGTTTTTGTCGCGGGAATCATTTCGTTTCTGTCGCCTTGCGTCCTGCCTCTCGTGCCGGGTTACGTGTCGTACATTGCAGGCCAATCGATGGCAGCTTCGCCAACCTCAAAAGTGCTGATTGTTCGTGCGCAAGCGGTTGGCCTCAGTGCGTGTTTCGTCCTGGGATTTGCAACAATCTTCGTCATTCTTGGTGCAAGCGCGACGACGCTCGGCCAGGCGCTCATTTCATACCGATATGAGCTGAATCTGATCGGCGGCCTGATTGTAATTGGCTTTGGTCTTTTCGCGACCGGGCTGCTGCGTCCTTCGTGGCTCCAGCGTGATTTCAGGTTTGACATCGTGCTTCCTGGTGGGCGCCCCGTTGCCGCCTATCTCTTGGGGATGGCGTTCGCCTTTGGCTGGACTCCCTGCATCGGCCCGATCCTGGGCGCTATCCTTACAGTAAGCGCGACCTCCGCCACGGTTGCCGAAGGGGTGAAGCTCCTTGCGATCTACTCGCTCGGACTCGGCATACCGTTTTTGCTGGTGGCTGCGTTCACGGGCGGAATTTTGGCGAGGCTGAAGTCTATTGGCCACGTTGGCCGCCTCCTTCAGATCCTTGCCGGCGCCGTCATGGTTCTCATGGGCGTGGCCATAATAACCGGCCGGCTCTCGACATTTTCGTTCTGGCTGCTGGAGACCTTCCCGCTACTGTCGACCATCGGTTAGACGCGAGAAAGATCGGCTTGCCACAGGCCAGACCCGGTCACCTCGTCGGCACCAATTTTGGTGGCGCTCAGCCAAATTTCCTATCGACATGCAAGTCATGGCCCGTTCGTTGTCCTTGCTGTTGTTAGCCGTGGCATTGACGCTGCCTACGGTCGTACGAGCGAGTGCGTGCGCAGAGGCCCCGATTGCGACCCAAGCCGCCTTCCTCCAATCCGCAATTTCCTATCAAGAAGGGCGAATGGCGATGGAGTGCATCGCTGCTCCGGCAAGGCTTGCGGCGCATCTGCCGTTGCTTGCGGTGCTTATTGCGGTTCGGCGAGTGCCATCACCCCGTTTGTCGTTGTTCTGGCGTCGGCCGGCCGCCCGGGAGCAGGGCCATCGGGTTTCGACGCCGTTCGCGATCACGGCAGCTCGCCTGATCCACATCCCCCGAGACCTATCGTCATCAGTTGAGGTGGCCGCGCCTGCGGCCATTGTAGGTCCGTGCGCATCAGGTCAACCTTGAGCACCTGAAAGCGCCCCTAAACGATTCATTCGGCCGTCAGTTGTCCAGACTTGCTGGCGGACGATAAACCCGATGCACAGAGCCTTAGATCGGCGGTCAACAGCCGAGCCTGTCATCCTATTCGTCGGCATCGCGACGACAGCAACTACTGGGAGGACGAAATGATAGGTTCACAAACTTTAGCCGTACTGGGAGGCCTTATCGTTCTGCTTCCCATTTCATTGACTGAGTTACCCTCCGTCTTCCGTCTGCAATCGGTGGTTCGTCCCGACGCAACACTGCCTAGTGTTTCTGAAGTCGATCATCGTCAAATCGTTGATGCGCGCCTGTCGCCCTATTCGGCGATCGGAAAATTCAGGGGAGCAATGACGTGTACAGCGGCGATCGCTCTCAATCCAAGAATCATCGTTACGGCAGGCCACTGCGTCACTGAAAGAGACGGAACGACAAGACGATCCAATTTGTCGTTCCAGCCCGGCTATCAGACCGGCACTGATCTCGGGCGCTTTCAAGCGACCGTCTGGGCCGTTGGATCGAAGCAAAGCTTCACGCACGAAACCATCCAAGAGGCATCGAGAGATTGGGCGATACTCGTTCTCGATCGCGCGCCCGCGGGCGTCCATCCGTTTCTTCTGAGCCATCACTCGCTGAAGGCTTTAAAGTGGCTTTTCCGGAGCGCCGCTACTGCTGCGAGATGGGCCAGGCTACGCCATCATCGGCATCCACACCGCTTCGATGTTTGCGAGCGACGAGGACGGCCACGTTGCAAAAATTGTCGGCAACCAGGCTATCGCTTCCTGGATGTTCTCGGAAGCGGTTCTCACACTTTCCAGGCAGTTGGACAGCGCTCCCGTCCAAACCGTCAGCTCGGGGGACCACTGATCCTAACCGCGGAACCGGTGTGGCTATCAGCGCGAAAGTAAAAAACCATGACAACCGAACAACTGATTGATTTACTCGTTGCAGACCTCAAGCCGGTCGATCAGAGGCGCATCGCCGGCGATCTTGAGCACCGTATTGCCCAATGAATATCGCACTTCACGCAGCGGGACGCCGCCATACCAGTCTTCGAGATAGATCAGGGCGTTGATGATCTTGTGCCCGCTGATCTCGTCCGTGCAGGCATCCAGCATGGCATGAACGCTCGGCAGTCCCTCCGCCTCGGGATACTGTGCCGGCAACAATTTATCTTCGTCGCTTTCGAAGTCGCGCGCGTATTTGGCCGCCAACTTTGCCTGACGGCGCGCTTCGTCGAGGATCTCTCGATCCTGATCGGTGTAGTTGAAACTGATCATGCCGGGCACGCTTTCTTGGGCAATCCGTCGTCAAGCGCCGATCAGCCCGTCGAGGACGGACAAAGATCGAGCGTTGCGGTACCACATCTCCAGAGGCAGATCCCTGATGAAGCCATGTCCGCCGAATATTTGCAGCCCCTCATCGGCAATTCGCATCGCCGCGTCGGCGGCGAAAAGTTGCGCAAGTCTGGCGCTGCGCAGCGCGGTGGGCTCGGCGTCCAGTTCGGCCGCGGCCTTCAATCCCATCCATCGCATGGCATCCTTCGCGATGTGCATGTCGGCCAGTTTGAAAGCAATGCTTTGTTTCCTGGCGATCGCCTCGCCATGGACGACGCGCTCCTTTGTATAAGGCAACGCAGTGTCGAAGACTGCACGGGACAAGCCCGTGAGGATGGCGCTCAGCGCTACCCGCGATGAATCGATAATTCTCTGAACGTTGGCGCCGGCGTTCTCGCCCAACCGCATATTCGCCGGCACGAATACGTTTTCCAAAGCGATATCGGCCATGGCCGAAGCCCGCAGGCCGAGGGTTGCTTTGGGAGCGGATATTCTGACGTCAGCCTCGCGCATCGGCAGGATGAACGCCTCATCGGCGCCGTCGCACGTCGCCAGGACCAAAAGATGGTTGCACTGCGCCGCCATCGGAACGAGCGCCTTTACTCCGCAAAGCCGGTAACCCTTTTCTGCCTTGATGGCTTTCGTCGGCTGTCCAGCCCCATAAAACCAGCCTGCATCGACATGGCCGATGGCCGAATAATTTGGCTCGTCCCTCAAAAATGGCGGCAGCAGCTCGTGCCGCTGGCGTTCCGAGCCTTGCTCCGCAATCGCTTTCACGAATCCGAGCGATGCTGCAATCGCCAGAGCGACGGCCGCGTCGCCTCGCGCCAGCTCTTCGAGCAACAGAGCATTCTGCACGGTTGGCTGCTCGGACGGTCCGGCCTCGTAGTCAGCGACGGCCTGAACCAATCCCAGCTTCCAAACCGAGGACATGATCGACGTTGGCAATTCCCTCGCTTCGTCCCCCGCGCGGGCGTTCGGCGAAAGCACAGAGCGTGCAAAGCCGGCCACCGTGGAGCAGGCGATTTCCTGCTGTTCGGTCAGTGCGAAAGAAATCATCTGTCCTCCTTTGTTGCCGGCGGCTCGTCGAGGGAAACCGATGTCGCGACGCGAAGAAATTCGACATGATCTCGCCCGTCCCAACCCAGCAATATTTCCTCGCTCATTGCTTCGAGCCTTGTTTTGTTCACGACGTGGTTTCGGGCCAAGCGTGATGGCCGCTCTCATTGATGCTGACGACGCCGATGCTTCCGTCGTCCCGCGCGCGCAGGCGCGTAACGGACCCGTAGCCCGGAAGAAAATGGATGATGCCATCGAGCCGAAGTGCCTCGGAAAGAACGACATTGATCGGAAGTCCATGGGTGAAAACAGCAATCCGTGATTTCGGATCGCCTTCGCGCGCGATGTCCGAGAGTGCGGCTAGAACTCCCGCTCGAAATTCCTTGGGATCCGCACCAAGGTAGCGAATGGGATCCTCCAGAAAGCGCCGCCATTCCTCGCCTCCATGAGCGCGCAGCGTTTCGGTCGACCGATATCGGCTTTGCCGGCGATCGGCTTCCGCCCAACCTTCCACGATGTCGACCGGCAATCCGCTGAGCTGAGCGAGCGGCTCCGCGGTTTGACGCGCCCGCGTCAACGGGCTGGCGACGATGCGGGTGATGCCTTCGCGGGCGAGCAGCGTTGCGACCGCTTTGGCCTGACGCCAGCCATCCGCATTCAGTGGAGGGTCGTTCGGACGCGCGGCCTCGTTTTCATCAGGCCGGCCGTGGCGCACCAGGACAACCTTCATGATAACCGGCTCTCGGGTTTGCGTCTGGAAGTCGCATAGGGTGCTCGCCATCGCGATCGTGGTGTCATGACTGCACCATGGCTTTGGACGTTTCCAATGCCGCAATGTCGACCTCCGACAATCCCCATTCGCTCAAGACCTCTCGGCTGTGTTGGCCGGCTGCCGGGGCAGGGCGCCGCAGCGTGGCTGGTGTGCGGTCAAACCGCGGGGCCGGGTATGGGTGCCGAACGCCGTCGAAATCGGCGTAGACCTTGCGCGCGTGCATATGCGGATGCCGGGCGGCTTCGTCGATGGTCAATACGGGGCTGAGGCAGGCGTCGCGGCCCGCTGTCGCCTCGATCCACTCGGCGCATGTCCGCGTGCGGAAAATCGCGGCGAAACGGTCGCGCATTTTCGGCCAGGCGCTGCGGTCGTTCTGTACGGGTAGAGATTCGTTAGCCAGTTCCAGGGCCCGAAGCAGGGCTTCGTAAAACTGCGGTTCCATCGCACCAACGGCGACGAACTTGCCGTCCTGCGTTTCGTAGGTTCCGTAGTAGGGCGCACCGCCGTCGACTACGTTGCTGCTGCGTTCGGCGGTCCAGCTGCCGAATTGGCTGAACGCCTGAAACGCCGACATCAGATTGGTCACGCCGTCGACCATTGCAGCGTCGATTACCTGGCCGCGCCCTGAACTTTGCACCTCGAAAGCCGCCGAAAGTATTCCGACCGCGAGGTAAAGCGCGCCGCCGCCCAGATCCGCCACAAGGTTCAGCGGCGGCGGCGGAGGTCGATCGGCACCGCCAATGCAATAAAGCGCGCCGCTCATCGCGAGGTAATTGATGTCGTGGCCGGCTTCCTGAGCGAGCGGCCCGTCCTGACCCCATCCGGTCATCCGTCCATAGATCAAACGCGGGTTCGCCTCCAGGCAGACCTGCGGTCCCAGTCCCAGTCGTTCGGCGACGCCTGGGCGGAATCCTTCGACAAAAGCGTTGGTGCGCGGCAAGAGCTGCAGCAACGCACGCACGGCGCTTGGCTGCTTCAGATCCAATGCGATCGACCGCTTGTTACGGTTGTAAAAGTCGAAGCGCGGCGGCAGATCGGGAGGCGTGTCCGCGCGCGGGATCCGGTCGATGCGCACGACGTCCGCGCCGAGGTCGGCCAACAGCGCGCCGGCGAAGGGCGCAGGGCCGATCGCACCCAACTCCACGATCCGGAATCCTTGCAGTGGTCCGCTCATGCGACGCTCCCCGTTCGCGGTTGAGTACGCCAAGCCGCCAACGTCAGCCCGCGGCTCGCAAGGTCTTCCAGCCAGGCCGAGGGCTTGAAACGCGATCCGTGGTCGCGAGCGAGTCCATTGCAAGCCGAGGCGAAGGCGCCAAGGCCAAAGTCCTCTACCCAATGAAGGATGCCGCCCGTGCGCACGGGAAAGCTCAGACCAAGCAACGAGGCGGCATCGGCATCGTCGGCGCTGGCGATCACATTTTCCTCGAGGCAGTGCAACGCTTCCAGCGCCTCGGCGCAGAGAAGTCGAAGCTGAATTGTCTCTTGTTGCGGCTGCTTCGCTGTGGGTCTGAAAGCTCGCTCATGTTCGCCCCAAAGCTCCTTTGCGCCATCGGGCGACCAATCGTAGAAGCCGCCGCCGTGCCGACGGCCACCTCGTCCGAACTGGGTCATGAGCGACAACACCGGCATCGCGAGCGGGCGGCAAAACCGCTCGTCCAAGCCATCCGCACGGGCCTGCGCGCCTTGCTGCAGATTCAGCTGCAGAGAAACCTCATCGAGCACCGCGAGCGGGCCGATTGCGCGCCCGCTGGCTTGCGCTGCCTGTTCGATCAATGCCGGCGAGACGCCTTCGCCCACCATTGCAAGGGCTTCGTCCAGATAGGCAGCGAAGACGCGGGACGTAAAAAAGCCGGCGCTGTCGCGCGCAATGACGGCTCGCTTGCCGATGTTTGCGACAAAGGCCAGCGCGCCACGCTCGGTGGATCGGTCGGTGAGGACACCGGGGATCACCTCCACCAAGAGCATCCGCTCCACGGGGGAGAAGAAATGCAACCCAATCAGCCGTTCAGGACGTCTCAACACGACAGCCAATCCGCTGATCGTCAGTCCCGACGTATTGGTGGCGATCGGCGCGGTCCTGGGCAGCGCGGCTTCGATGCGCCGAAGGACTTGCGCCTTGATGCCGCGATCTTCGTCCACCGATTCGATTGCGAGGTCGCATGCGTCAAGCGATGCGTCGTCTTTCGACGGCTCCACATTTTCGAGCAATGCCGCTGCGGCCGCCGAAGACAACCGGTTTCGCGAAACCTGGCGTCCGATCTGCGCCGCAAGTCGCCGCTGTCCGGAGATTGCCGATTCTGCGTCTCGTCCGACCAGCACGACCCGCAGTCCGGCCGCCGCCACCGCTTGCGCGATGCCAAGCCCCATGACGCCAAGGCCGACTACGCCGACCCGCCGAACGCTCTTGATCGTACCCGCGCGTTCAGCGCCGGCGCGCTCGGTCGGGCCGGGATCAGCGGTGGAAGTGTACGACATCGTCAATCCGCGCCCGTTCGACGCGGGCGTCATTAGCCCTCACGCCCGGATCTTCGTAACCAAAGGAAATGCCGAACAGCAGCCGCTGATCGGCGCCCACGCAGAGATGCTGGCGCACGATGTCGGGATAGAGGCCAAGCGCCCCCTGGGCGCAGGACGCCACGCCACGCGCGGTCATCGCCAGCATCAGCGTTTGCGCGTACATGCCGATGTCGGTTGCCTCGCGGGTGTCGAACGGATGGTGCATGAAAATGAACACGACATGTGGCGCGTCGAAAAACCCCTGGTTGCGGACGTAAGCAAGCTTCCTTCCGACGAGATCCCGTCGCTCCACGCCCATGGCGCCGTAGAGCTGTACCGCGGCATCGACCTGCCGCTCGCGGTAGACGCCGAAGAACTTGCTGTCCGCGGGCCAATCGGGTTGTGGCGCAACGTCCTGCATTCCTGCCGAAACAAGCGCCTCTCGAAGCCATCTCAGCGTCTCACCGGAAACCACATGCGGGATCCACGGCTGCACGTTGCAATTTGACGGTGCGCGCTGCGCCAGCTCGAAGATCTCGTGCAGCAAGGGTAAAGGCAGCTCATCGGGCAGGAAGCCGCGCACCGAGCGCCGCCGGCGGATCGCCGCGTCGACCGACATCGTTGTTGGCCCGTGCAATGTCATGCGTCGTCCTCGATCAACGCCATGCCGCGGCGCGCATAGGCGAGCGCGAGTTGTCGGCCGACACGTGCCGCGTCTGGCAAGACGCCATTGCCTGCTTCACCGCGTGCCGCAACGCCCGCGCTGCCAACCGCCCCCCGGAACATGGCGAACACCTGATGAAAGGTGGTCAAACGCTCTTTCGATCCGGCCAGCTCATAATAGAGATCGAGATACCTGGCCTCGGAGGGGATACCGAGTTCGTCCAATGGCAAGCCGAGAAGTCCGCCGTTCTCGTTCGGCGTCATGCGCCAGGCCTGGCTGTTGAAGGCAAGGTCCACCAATGGATGCCCCAATGTCGACAGCTCCCAGTCGAGCACGCCGATCACACGCGGTTCGATGGGATGGATCATGATATTGGCGATGCGAAAGTCGCCGTGGCACAGAGCGAGCAATTCGCTGTCCGGCACTCGCTCCGAGAGCCAGCGGACAATGCGGTCGAGATCAGGATTGTCATCGTCGCCGTGACGAAACTGAGTCCATTGTCCCGACCAGCGCTTCAATTGGCGCGCGAAATAATTGCCGGGGCGCCCATAGTCGCTGAGCCCCAGCGCAGCGAAGTCGAGCCGGTGGATGGCGGCCATCGTCGCGCACATTGCCCCGAACAGTTCCCGTCTTTCCTCGCGCTTCAGCCCGGGCGTGGCAAATTCGTGGAATACCCGACCGTCGAGCCTTTCCATCAAATAGAAGGGTGTGCCGAGGATCTCGCGATCGGCGCAATAGTGAAGCGGTCTCGGCGCCGGCACCGTGCTGCCTTGCAGTGCCGTCAGCACGCGGAATTCACGATCGATCGCGTGAGCGGAGGGCATCAGCAACGCGCTCGGCTGCTTTCGCAACACAGCCCGCCAGTCGCCGCGGCGCACAAAATAGGTCGGGTTCGACATGCCGCCTTGGGTGCGTTCGACTTCCGTGACGTCTCGCGCACCGCCGATCGACCTGCTGAGATATTCGTCCAGTCGGGCGATATCGAAATCGATGCCGCGGTCGATGGTCGTCGCGCCCGTCATCGCTACGCGCTCGCGCGCTTCCCGCGCACGCCGAAGAGGTATTGGGCGACGCGGCGCATTTGGACCTCCTCCGAACCTTCGGTGATCCGATAGCGGCGGTGATGACGATAGATGTGCTCGAACGGCAATGCCCGGCTATAGCCGATGCCGCCATGTACCTGCATCGCCCGGTCGGCCGCTTCGCAACACAGGCGGTTCGCGCGGAAATTGCAGATTGAGACCATGTCGCTGATCTCGAGCGGATCTTGCCGGTCCATTCGCCATGCTGTCTTGAAGACGAAGTTGCGTACCAACTCGCATTCGGCGTAAAGCTCGACCAACGGAAACTGGATCGCTTGCTTCTTCGACAAGGGCTCGCCAAACGCGATGCGCGAATTGGCGTATTTGGCCGCTTCGCCGATGCAATAACGGGCGGCGCCGACGCTCGCGGCAGCCTGGCGAACGCGGTTTTCGTGCACGAAACGCTGTGCCACGATCAAGCCTTCGCCCTCCTTGTGCAGGATGGCGCTGTTGGGCACGCGAACGTCCTTCAACTCGACCTCGGCGTGGTCACTGGGCATGTTGAAGGTCCAGTGATTGTAGAGGATATTGTGTCCGGGCGTGTCGGTCGGCACGATGAAGGCCGTGACGCCGTGCGCGTCGCCCGGTTTGCCCGACGTGCGTGCGAAAACCAGATTGCCGTGCGCTCGGGCGACCTGACTGTTCCAGCGCTTCATGCCGTTGATGGTCCAATAGTCGCCCTCCCGCCGGGCAACCGTCTCCAGCCAGGTGGCATCGCTGCCGTGGCCGGGCTCCGTCAGCGCGAAGGAAAGATGCATCTTTCCCGATATGATGCCTTCGATGTAGCGCTTCTGCTCCGGGGTTCCGTAAGCGTCCAGCACCGGAACGATCGGGAAATTACCGACGATCGAAGATTCGTCCTGCAAGTCGTTGTGCAGCCCCAGGCCCTTGGCGGCCAGATGCTCCCGAATCGCAGCGATTGCAAGATTGGACGCCGCCTGTCCGCCGCAGGATTTCGGCAGCCCGTAGCGCAAGTGGCCGGCGCGATCGGCGCGCCGTTCCATCTCGCTGATCAGCTGCCGCCATTGCGGCTGTGGCCGACCATCGTTCTCCCAATCCGTGCGCGCGTATTCGCGCCGGTGATCGAAGAACTGCATGTTCTCGCGCTCGAGCGGCTTGATTTCTGCTTCAATGAATCCGTCAAGTTCGGCAAGCTTGACGGTGATCTCGGACGGGAGGTCGAAGTCCATGTTGCGCGCTCCCACAAAGGTCGTGCGTTGCGACCGTTCTTGTTATTTCGCATCGTGTTATTTCGTATGCCTCAATATAGTAAGCTTGCGCACGAATGCCGTCAAGCCAAGCCAGTTCATTTGAGCGGGGCTTCGGAGCGCGTGCAAGTTTTGGCAATTGTCGCAGGCCCAGCCCCGGATCGAGCGCGGCCAGCTCATGCGGCCGCCGAGCGTCTCCGGTCAACGCTGCCGTTCGGGGCTGACAGCCGTTTCAATGGGGATACAAAGCGATCTTTTTCAATATCGCTCAAACGTTTGTCACGTGCCCGCGTGGTGTGCTGCGCTTGCGCTCGCGCAAAAGGAGACGTCACTGCTGCGCCGGCGGTTGTTCCCGGGCTAATGCTGTGCAATGCAGCGCCATGTCACAAGCGCTCGACAGCAGGAGCACGCGGATTGAGGGTTCAGGATCTGATCCGGTCGTCTCTCAGAAATGACCGTTCTCGGAGTTCGATCGATTCGGCCGCCGGAAAGTTGACCAACCTTTCCGCATCAAGGGGCGCCAAAATATCTCATTTTCTTAAATGGTTAAGCCGCCGCCTTTCTTTTGCGCGGCTTTGGTTTCTTTTCAACATCTTCCGCCTCGGAAATCTCTGCGGACGCTGTTCCATCGGACAATGCGAGCAGGTTGCGCTTCATTGCGAGAAGAGCATCCGACGTCGCTTCCAACTGCTTTCGATCGATGCCGTTCACAATTGTGGCATTAAACTTGTCGGTCTCCTTGCGAATTCTGCTCAAGAAGCCTCGTGCCTGCTTGGTGACATAGACCCGCTTGATCCTGCGATCCACTGGATCGGCCTGCCGAATGACGAAGCCAGACGACTCCAGGCGATCGATCAGGGCCCCGACCGCCACCTTGCCGACGTCCAGTTCGTTTGCGAGCTGAGTTTGGGGAAGTCCGTCCTTGCGGGAGATGAATGCCAGGACCCACCACTGAGAACGGGTAATTCCGAGGGGGGCCAAGGCCCGATCAAACATCATTCGCCGCAGCCGTGAGACGTCGTGTATCAGATATCCTAAGCGAAGATCCCATTCGGGCCGATCCAGCATATCAGACATTTCCTTCGTGCATCCTTCGCGCAGAGCCAATCCGCAAAATAGCGGGAATACCATAGAATCGATCGACCATATCATACACAAGCGCATTTTGTCTGGAGAAGAAAGATCGCATTTTGCGTGGCTCATCCAGGCCCCCGACTTCGAATAAAAAACCGGCTTCGCAGGCCGATTTTTACGCCAGGCCGGGGGTCAGTGCAATGCTGCAGCAAAATCAGCAGGGATTTACAGATCAAGTACATTAGTGTATTAATATGGGATATTGGTGGCTTGATGGGCATCGAAAAGGAAGCCGCGGTTCGAGTCCAATTCCCGTCGCCTGCGGGGGCGGAACAGGCCAGCGCTGGGCCGGAATGGGCCTCGCAGCCGATCCGGGATAGTTCCTTTGCGGTGGGCCGGCGGCGCTGACGAACCGTTGCCCTTGCCAGTTACCTCATCCAGCGTTGAACGAGCCGGTCGAAAGAAACAATCGTGTCAAAACCTCTCGCTGGAATCCGCGTGCTGGACCTTTCGAAAGTCCTGGCAGGTCCGTTGTGCGCGCAATATCTCGGAGATCTGGGAGCCGACATCATCAAGGTGGAGACGATCGGTCAAGGCGACGAAACGCGCAGCTGGCCGCCCTTCCCCGCGCCAGGTTTTGGCACCGTGTTCCTCAGCGCAAACCGTAACAAGCGAAGCATCGCCGTCGATCTAAAAACCGAGAAGGGGCGCGCGATCGTTCACGCGCTGGCGAAATCGGCCGATATCGCAATCGAAAGCTTCGGCACCGGGGTCGCGGAACGGCTGGGGATCGATGCCGCTACACTTCGACCTTTAAACGATCGTTTGATCCATTGCAGTATTTCCGGGTTCGGTCGCTCTGGGCCACTGAAGAATTCGCCGGGCTACGATGTCATTTTGCAGGCGTTCAGCGGAATCATGGCGATGACGGGCGACGAGGGCGGCGGCTATGTGCGCAGCCCGATATCTCCGATCGATCAAATGACCGGCGTGCATGCATTCAGTGGCATTATGGCGCTACTGTACGCGCGCGAGAAGACAGGGCAGGGCGGTACGATTCAAGTCTCGCTTTTCGAGACAGCGCTGGGATTGCTTGGGTATAATTTGCAGACCTATTGGGAGCGCGGTATTCAACCGCCCAAGTGCGGTTCGAGCCATGAATCGCTCTGCCCTTACCAGGCTTTCGAGGCTGCCGACGGGCCGATCATGATCGGGGTCGCCAACGACAATTTATGGCGCAAATTTTGTGGCGTGGCCGGGCTGAACGCCATCGTCGACGACCCGAAATTCAGGACCAATGCGGATCGAGTAAGACACCGCGGTGAAACCCTTGGGCATGTCCAGTCTGCGTTGGCGCGGCGTTCCATACAGCACTGGAACGACGCTCTGGCTGGTGTCGGCGTCCCTTGCTCGGCCATCAATACAATTGCTCAATTGCTCAACCACCCGCACACGCAGGCCAGCGGTGTTATTGTCGAATATGATCACGCGAGCGCGGGCCGGCTCAAGGCTGTGGGGCACCCGGTCCTGATTAATGGCGAAGAGCGTCACGCAGGCTCGCCGCCACCAGGGCTCGGACAGCATACCAATGACGTCTTGAGCGAGCTCGGTCTGTCCTCTGAGAGCATTGATGTACTGCGGTGCACCGGCGTGGTCGGCTGACGCATTCTGCGATTTGCTGTATGGATGTTTCGGCCCGAGAGAATGTCAATCGATATGGCATTGAATGCGATAGTCGCTTCATTCGCGCGCAAAGGTGCCGATACTCACATGGACTGGGACAATATCCGTTTCTTTTTAAGCGTCGCTCGCGCCGGCCAGTTTTCGGCGGCAGCGCGGCATTTGCGGGTTGATCTCGGCACGGTTAGCCGCAGGATAAGCGCCCTCGAGAAATCGCTGGGTGTTCGTCTTCTTGATCGCCAGACAACTGGCTGCGCGCTCACAGCCGCAGGTGATCGGCTGTACGCGTCGGCCGAGGAGGTCGAAGCCCTGCTGTTGCGAGCTCAGGGCGATCTCTCCCAATCGGACGTCGAGCTTTCGGGGACGGTGAGAGTTGCGGCACCGGATGGCTTCACCACGCTCTTCCTCTGTTCGCGTCTTGGTAAATTCAAGGCGAAGTATCCGGCCCTTACGGTTCAGCTGGTGCCGATGTCACGAACATTTTCCCTGTCGAAGCGCGAAGCCGACCTCGCCATCACCGTTGAGAGACCGGAGGAGGGCCGGCTTGCCGTACGCAAGCTAGTCGACTATTCGCTGCATTTTTATGCATCGAAGACCTATCTGGCTGAACACGGTGCACCTGAACGTCTTGAGGACCTCGAACATCGCTGCATCATAACGTATGTTGAGGATTTGCTTTTTGCGGATCATCTCAATTTCATGCCGGAACTTTATGGCTCAAACTACAGCCGCATCGAATGCTCCACCGCTGTCGGTCAGCTCGAAGCGGTTCGTGGCCATGCAGGCATCGGAATTTTGCACGACTACGCGGCTCATCGCGATAAGCAATTGGAGATCGTGCTGCCAGATAAAGTGTTTGAGCGCGGCTATTGGATCATCACCCATCAGGATATGCGTCGAATTAGCCGGGTCCGAGCTGTCTCAGACTTCATTTTTGAAGAGGTCGCCGCGCAACGATCAATTTTCCGGGCTGGGTGAAATCATGGTTTGCGGTGGAAGTCGTTCCACCGAATTCTGGTGGCAATCCGGATCGCGGCGCTTCATGATGATTCACGATAAAGCCATTGAGAGCTCATCGCGGGGGAAACATGGATAAAATCAAAACGATCACCATCGAAACACGTGATGCGATCGATATTGTCTCGCTGCACCGTCCAGATGCGCTTAATGCGGTAACGCCGGAAATGATCGAGGAGCTAACGGAGTATCTCTCGGGACTTCATGACTGCCTGACGACCCGCGTTGTGATCCTGAGAGGCAACGGACGTGCTTTCTGCGCCGGAGCAGAGCTTGGCTCGGATGCATTCTCCGCGCCCGGAGCGGGCCGCCCGCAACGCCAGCTTCAAATGCAACAACGCTACTCGCGGGTGATCCGCCTGATGCGGAGCTGTCCGCAGCCGATCGTCGCGCTGGTTCACGGTGCCGCTTGCGGGGCCGGCTTTTCGCTGGTTCTCGCCTCGGATGTACGATTTGCCACACCAGACGCGCGAATGAATGCAGCCTATATACGCGTCGGCGTCGGCGGCTGCGATATGGGATCCGGCTATCTCTTGCCGCGGCTGATCGGGCTTTCCGTGGCGTCCGAGTTGTTGCTGACCGGACGCTTCCTCGATGCGGAGCGGGCGAAAGCCGTGGGGTTGGTCAGCGACGTTGTTCCGGCTGAACGGTTGCTGGAAGCCGGTCTCGATTTTGCCGCCGAAATGGTCCGCGCCTCGCCAATGGGACTTCGCCTGACCAAACAAACGCTGAACGCCCTGATCGATGCTCCGAGTCTCGATACTGCCCTCACGATGGAAGACCGGCAGCAGGTTATCCTGCTTGAAACAAGCGATCATCGGGAGGCCGTCTCGGCCTTCCGGGAAAAACGGCATCCCATTTATCGGGACCAATAGTTCCGGAGCTCCGTCGGTCGCGGCCCGCGTTGCCCGGTTTTGCTCACATCGAAAACCGTCCGGGATGTGTGCTGCTCACGCCGCCGTCGACGGCAATACATTGGCCATCGACATAGGATGCGTCGTCGCTTGCAAGGAAGGCGGCCATCGCAGCGATTTCTTCAGGCTGGCCCGCCCGCTTGAGCGGCGTGACATGTCCGATCTTGGCGTCAACGCCGCGCGCGCGCGCATCGTCGAACATTTTGCGGGTCATCTGTGTTTCAACAAGGCCAGGGAGGATCGCATTGACCCTCACGCCGGTGCCCGCGAAGGCATTGGCCGCACATTGCGCCAGGCTGTTCACCGCCGCTTTGCTGGCGCTGTATGAAACGGCTCCCGCATTGGCGCGAAGCGAGGCCGCGGACGAAGTCAGTATGATGGAGCCGCGCCGCTGCGCCGTCATATGGCGGCCTGCATATTTGACCGCCAGAAAGCAGCTCAATACGTTGACGCGATAGACATTCTCCCACTCCTCGATCGTCTGTTCGAGCAGCGGCGTGCTCGTGCCGGGCGTGGCGATATTGGCGAAGAAGACGTCAAGCCCGCCGAGTTCGGAGACGCTGCGCGCGACGATCGTCTCAACGTCGGATTCAGCCGCGGCGTCGGTCACCATCCCGACTGCAACACCGCCTTCGGCACGAACCAGCCGCACGGTTTCTTCGGTGTTTTCGCTCCGGCGCCCGACGACAAGGACCGAGGCGCCTTCACGGGCAAAACGCAGCGCGCTGGCGCGGCCGATGCCGCTACCCGCGCCAGTGATGACGGTCTTCCGCCCCTGCAATCGTTTCATGCGATAGCCTCCTGCAACTCATGTCGCGGCGATCGTCCAGCCGCCGTCAGCGACGATGGAAGTGCCCTGGATGTAGCTGCTCTCGTCGCAGGCCAGGAAAACCGCGACCGACGCGATCTCCGAAGCCTCGCCGAAGCGACCGAGCGGCATCTGGGCATTGCGTTTGGCGATCGTCGCGTCGTCAAACTGAGCCACTGATGCCTCCGTGCCGATCATTCCCGGCGTGATGGCGTTGACGCGGATGCGATGGGCACTCAGTTCCACAGCCGCGGCTCGCGTCAGACCCATTACCCCGGCTTTCAAAGCGGAATAGGCAATGGAGTTCGGCATCGCCTGAAAGGCGGCGGTCGAGCAAAGGTTGATCACCGAACCGCCGCCACGCCGCTGCATCTGCGGCGTTGCCGCCTGCAGCGTCCAGACTAAACCCTCGAGGCCGCAGGAAAACATGCGCCCCATGATTTCCTCGTCGATTTCCGCCAGTGACTGAAACCGCGCCCAAACCGCGTTGTTCACAAGAACGCCGGCAGGCGCACCGAAATCGCGCTCGATTTGATCGAATGTCGCGCGAACGTCAGCCCGCCGGCCAACATCGACGCTGTAGCCCCGCGCCTCGAATCCGCTGTTTTTCAACGCGGCGACCGAGGACTCCAGCCGGCGTTCGCTGATATCCAGACACGCGAGCCGAGCCCCCTCGCTGGCAAACTTTTCACAAATGGCAAAACCGATACCGCGCGCGGCGCCGGTCACGATGCAGACCGTGCCCGAAAGCCGAGCGCTCATGCGGCGCCGCTTTGCGGGACGTCCCCGAACCGTTTGGCCTGTTCCCGCAGAGAGAATTTCTGGATCTTTCCGGACGGGGTGCGCGGCAGATCGCTCACGATCTCGACGCGTTCGGGCCAGTACTGCTTGGCGACTTTGTTCTCGGCCATGTAGGCTTGGACGGTCGCCAGATCGAAGGTCTGGCCAGGACGCAGCACCACGAATGCGCAACCACGTTCGCCCAATCGCGCGTCGGGAAAACCGACCAGCGCTGCCGCCAGCACCGCCGGATGCTTGAAGAGCAGATTTTCGATCTCGACCACGGGCACATTTTCGCCGCCCCGGATCAATACGTCCTTGATCCGACCGTTGATGCGAATGTATCCCTCGTCGTCCATATAGGCGAGGTCGCCGGTATCGAACCAGCCATCGGCATCAAACGTCTCGATGTCCGGGCGCTTGTAATAGCCCAGGAACATCTGTGCGCCGCGGACCAAAAGGCGGCCGGTCTCGCCGAGCGGCGCCGGCTTGCCGTCGGAATCGACCACGCGCACTTCGACGCCTTCAAGCGCCCGACCATCGGTTTTCGAAGACTTCTCCGCTGCCCGGGACGGCTCCGTCAGCGTACTCGCCAGCGATTCCGTCATTCCCCAGAGGGAACACACTTTCAGGTCGAGTTCCCGCGCCGCGCGTTCGATCAGCGCCGGGGGGATGGGGGCCCCGGCGCACAGGAACGACCGCAAGCGCGAAGGGCGAGGCGCGCCAGCCGCCACGGCCTCGCAGATGTCCGAAAGGAACGGTGACGCGCCTGCTGTGAAGGTAACCCCTTCCGCGGCCATTAACATCACGCCGCGGCGCGCTTCCCAGACATCCTGCAGCACGATCGTCGAGCCGAGCCGAATGCCCAGCATCATCCCGGCGGCATAGCCGGTCATGTGACCCAGTGGCGAACAGACCAGGAGAACGTCGTCTGAATTCAGCCCGAAGCGTTTCGCCAATCCATCATTGCACGCCATAAGCGTGTTCATCGTATGCATCACCCCTTTGGGCGAACCGGTCGTGCCCGAGGTAAACATGATCACGGCAACCTCATCCGGGCGCAGTTCGCCGGGCGCGCCGCTGGGTGGCTGCGCAAAACGCTCGCTCGAGCCGAGAAGGCATTTATCGAAGGCGTTCTGGCCTTCGCCGTCGACGACGATGACGTGCTTCAGCTTCGGCAATCCGGCCTTCAGCCCTGCGGCCATCGCCTCGTGGTCAAAGCCGCGAAACGACTTCGGCGTGACCAACACCTTGGCTTCCGCGAAATCGAGCATGAAGCCCAGTTCACGTTCCCGGAAAATAGGCATCAATGGATTGACGATCGCTCCGATCCGCCCGCAAGCCAGCGCGACCACAGCGAACTCCCACCAATTCGGCAGCTGCACGGCGACGACGTCTCCATGCGCGATGCCCATGTTACGCAGCGCCGCTGCCGCGCGCGCGATAAAGTCACCGAATTCGGAATAAGTGATGCGCCGGGGCTGATCGCGGTCAGCGCGATCGGCGATGATCGCCAGCTTGTCGGGCGTGGCGGCGATCGTCGTGGCCAAGAATTCGTCGAAGGTCTTGTCAAGCCAGAAACCGCTGGCGCGCACCGCTCGCGCATGGGCGACTGGGTCGAATCCCCGATCCGTCATCAGA
>WNFI01603290.1_pt1 | contig 21320 bp, 20 predicted proteins | sample 5400471 | NCBI WGS metagenome assembly WNFI01 (sample SAMN13153348, study PRJNA577476) | soil metagenome | isolation source: 100 cm saprolite on Douglas fir-dominated hillslope | place: USA:California | collected 2013-09-17
GCCCTGGCCCCGTCGGCCGTCGCGGCGGCGGATCCCTCCTCGTCGATGACCGCGAGCTCGGCGCCGACCGCGACGGTCTCGTCCTCGGCGACGGTGATGCCGCGCAGGACGCCCGACACCGGCGATGGGATCTCGGTGTCGACCTTGTCCGTGGAGACCTCGAGCAGCGGCTCGTCGGCCTCGACTCGCTCGCCCTCCCGCTTCAGCCAGCGCGTGACTGTGCCTTCGGTGACGCTCTCGCCGAGCTGCGGCATGGATACGGAGACCGACATGACTCCCGCGACTCCTTCGCTGTGCGTGGCTGACCGGCCCGCCAGAGCGGGCCCCCCGGTCATGAGTGGAAGTGGAGGGGCTTGCCCGCGAGCGCCAGGTGCGCCTCGCCGATTATCTCCGACTGGGTGGGATGCGGATGGATAAGCTGGGCAACCTCCGACGGCAGAGCCTCCCAGTTGTAGATCAGCTGGCCCTCGGCGATCAGCTCGCCGACGCGGGCGCCCACCAGGTGGATGCCGAGCACCGGGCCGCCGCCCTCGGTCGCGATGACCTTGGCCGCGCCCGAGGTCTGCAAGATCTGGCTCTTGCCGTTGCCGGCCAGGTCGTAGGTGACTTCCGTGGTCTTGATCCCCCGCTCGGCCGCGATCGCGGACGTGATGCCGACCGACGCGACCTCGGGGTTGCTGTAGGTCACGCGCGGCACCCCGTCGTAGTCGATGGGCGTGACCGGCAGCCCGCCGAGCCGCTCGGCGACCATGATTCCCTCGGCGAACCCGACGTGCGCGAGCTGCGGGCCCGGTATGAGGTCACCGACCGCCGAGATCGTCGGAACGCTCGTCTGGCAGTACTCGTCCACCGTGACATAGCCGCGCTGCATGGCCACTGCGACGTCCTCGTAGCCGAGGCCGGCCGAGACCGGGCCGCGGCCGACGGCAACGAGCAGCAGCTCGGCGTCGATCGTGGTGCCGCCCTCCAGGGTGACGGTGATGCCCGAGCCGTTCTCCTTCACGCCCTCGAACCTGCTGCCGAGCTTGTAGGCGATGCCGCGGCGCCGGAACGCGCGCTCGAGCAGCTTCGAGCTGGACTCGTCCTCGGGCGGCAGCAGGTGCGGCAGCATCTCGACGATCGTGACCTCGGCGCCGAACGAGCGCCACACGCTCGCGAACTCGACCCCGATAACGCCGCCGCCGAGTATGACCACCGACGCGGGCACCCGGTCGAGTTCGAGGGCCTGGTCGCTGGTGATCACCCGCTGCCCGTCGATCTCCAGCCCGGGCAGGCTGCGCGGCTCGGAGCCGCTGGCCAGGACGACGTGCGCGCCCTCGATCAGCGAGTCGCCGACCTGTACCTGAGTGGGCGACACGAGGCGGCCCTCGCCGTCGATGATGTCGATGTGCCGGCTGCCGATCAGGCCGACCAGCCCCCGCCAGAGGCGGGTGACCACCTTGTCCTTGTACGCGTTGACCCCGGCCATGTCGATGCCGTCGAAGGTGGATCGCACCCCGAAGGTGCCGCTTTCCCTGGCCTGGTCGGCGATCTCCGCGGCGTGCAGCAGCGCCTTGGTGGGGATGCATCCCCGGTGCAGGCAGGTGCCGCCGACCTTGCCCTTCTCGATGAGCGCCACGCGCTTGCCAAGCTCGGCGGCGCGCAGCGCGCAGGCGTAGCCGCCGCTGCCTCCGCCGAGGATCACAATGTCGTAGCCGCCGCGGTCTGCCACGGTGAACTCTCCTTCTGCCGATCCTGTCTGACGACCGTGCCTACAGGCGCCCCTCGGCGACATCCAGTGCGATCTGGACGAGGCTGCGCACGGCCGCGCCCGTTCCGCCCTTCGGGATGTAACCGTAAGGCTCGCCCTCATGGAACGCGGGCCCTGCGATGTCGAGGTGCGCCCAGCGCACCCCGTCCGGGACGAACTCCTTCAGGAACAAACCGCCGACCAGCATCCCGCCATTCCTCTCGGCCGTCACGTTCGCGATGTCGGCGACCGTCGAGTCAAGCCCCTTCCGCAGCTCCTCGGGCAGCGGCATCGGCCATGCCGCCTCGCCCGCCCGGCAGGCGGCATCCACGATGCCGTCGCGCACCTCGTCGTCGTTGGCCATCACGCCCATGATGCGGGGCCCGAGCGCGACCAGCTGCGCGCCGGTCAGCGTGGCGACGTCGACGAGCAGGTCGGGGGAGTCCTCGCCGGACCTGGCCAGCGCGTCGGCCAGCACCAGGCGCCCCTCGGCGTCGGTATTGAGCACCTCGACGGTGCCGCCCCCGTAGATGGTGATCACGTCCGACGGCCGCTGGGCCGTGCCGCTCGGCATGTTCTCCGCGAGCGGCAGGTAGCCGACGACGTTCACCGCCGGGCTCAGCTCTGCGAGGGCCGCCACCGCGGCCAGGACGGCCGCGGCCCCGCCCATGTCCGACTTCATCGCCTCCATGGACTTCGCGGGCTTGAGCGACAGCCCCCCGGAGTCGAACGTTATGCCCTTGCCGGCGAACACCACGGTCCTGGCCGCATCCGGGTGGGTGTAGGCCAGCCGGACCAGCCGCGGCGGGTGCACGGAGCCCTGGCCGACGCCGACGATGCCGCCGTAGCCGCCCTCGGCGAGCGCGTTCTCGTCCAGCACCTCGATGTCGAGCCCGGAGGCCCCGGCGACGCGTTCCGCCTCCGCGGCCAGCGTCGCCGGGTACAGATGCGAGGGGCTGGCGTTGACCAGGTCGCGGACGAGCGCGACCGCCGCGGCCAGCACCCGCGCCCGCGCGGTCGCTGCCCCGTGGTCGCTGGCGGGGCCGAGCAGGGTCAGCTCTGTATCCGGCTGCTTCCCGCCGTCGCGGTAGCGAGCGCGATCTGCTGTGTCTTCCCGGCGACCAGCGCGCGGACCGCCGCACCCGACGCGCGGCGCAGGGCCTCGGCGTCGAACCCCGCGGTGCCGGGGGTGCCCGGGACACCGAGACCGACCGCGGCGATCAGCGGCGCGCTCAGCTGCCCGGCCGATGCGACCCTGGTCACTTCCTCCGCCTTGCCCGTAGCGCCGAGAACGCCGAGCGTCTCCGCGAGCCTGCCGCCGAGCGCGTCATTCACGTCCTCGGTGCCGGGCGCAAGCCGCGGCCCGTCGGGCCCCTCGGTCACGCCGACGACGATCGCGTCGGCGACCACGTCACGGGGAGATGCCTGGCTGGTATGCAACGTCGTCGTCACGGTTCGAGCCTAGTGCCTGACCGGCCGCGCCGATCACCGCCGGTTCAGGCTCGCCGTTCCCGCTTTCTCCGCATCGGGCGCGGCCGCCGCTCCGGCAGACGCGGCGCCGGCGGCCGGTGCCGGCGCGGGCAGGCCCTGGTCAGGCCGCTCACTGCGCCGAAGCCGGGCACCCGAGCGCCACGGCATAGAAGAGCGCGACACCGGCCACGGCCGCCCACGTGCCTCTCCGGCTGAGCTGACGCTGGACGACCTGGCGGGTCCGGCCCGACAGCATCTGGTAGGACCGGCCGCGCAGCGCTCGCGCCTGCAGCGCGAGCGGGATAGCGACAGGACCGGGCAGTACAGGGAGTCCCCGGTCGGGTCGCCGGACTGCATGATCCTCTGGCCGGCCGGCCGCAGTTCGGGTTGTTCTTGGAGGCCTCGATCTGGGTAAGCAGCGGGCCGGTGGAGTTGTCGTCAAGCTTGACGGGGATACCCGTAGCCTTCTGGAAGGCGGCCGTCATGACCTTGTCGTAGCCCTGGGCCGAGTAGACGACCAGCGTCAGCTTGGCCGGCGACCCCGACGAAGGCTAACGATCGTCAAGGTCATGTCGTGACAGCTGTTAGACTGGCCACGTCGCGAGCGTAGATGCGAGGCCGGCAAGGGAGGCGATGTCGTGGGAAGCGGCGCGCTGTTTGTCGCGGTGTTCTTGGCCTGCGTGGTCGAGGCCGTCGAGGCCACCACCATCGTTCTGGCCGCGGGTACTGCCAGGGACTGGCGATCGGCCATGATCGGGATGGCCGGCGGGATCGCCGTCCTCGCGGTCATCGTGGCGGCGCTCGGCCCGGCGGTGTCGGCGGTGCCGCTGGGCGGCCTGCGACTGGTCGTCGGGGCGCTGCTGCTGGTCTTCGGCCTGCAGTGGCTGCGCAAGGCGATCCTGCGGGCCAGCGGCCACAAGGCGCTGCACGACGAGGACAAGATCTTCGCCGAGCAGTTGCGCGCCGCGGCCTCCAAGGAGCGCAGGCGGGCGGGCCTGGTGCCCGACCTGTACGGGTTCACGCTGTCGTTCAAGGGAGTGCTGCTCGAGGGGCTCGAGGTCGTGTTCATCGTGCTCACGTTCGGCGCCAACCAGCATGACATCGGGCTGGCCGCCGTCGCGGGGGCGTGCGCCGTGGCCGTGGTCGCGATCGCTGGCGTGGCGATCAGATCTCCGCTGTCCAGGGTCCCCGAGAACACCCTGAAGTTCGTCGTCGGGATCATGCTCACTGGATTCGGCACCTTCTGGGGAGCGGAGGGCGCGGGCGCGCACTGGCCAGGCTCAGACGCCTCGCTGCTGGCGCTCATCCCGGCCATCGGCGCGTTCGCGCTCATCCTGGTGGCTGTGATGCGGGGCCGCGCGGGCCACCTGCCCGGCCGGCAAACCGCTGTGGCTGCCGCGGCGCCAGCGGGCGAGAGGAGCTGACGTGGTCCAGCGCATCAAGGCCTTCGGCGCGTTCTGGTACGACTTCATCGTCGGCGACGACTGGGTGGTCGCCGTCGGCGTCGTAATCGGCCTGTCGCTCACGTACGCAGTGAGCCGCACCGCCGCTCCGGCCTGGTGGCTGCTGCCGCTGGTCCTGGCGCTGCTGCTCCCGCTCAGCCTCTGGCGCGCAGCCCGCAAGCGCTGACGTTCAGTGGCTCTCCGCTTCCTCCGTGTACACCCGCGCCGCGTAGGCCTCCAGCGCCTGCTCGCACTCCGTGATCCCTTTCTGGGTCGCCTGCAGCCCGGCGGCCCCGAAGACGTCGCGCGGGCGGACCCGCTCCAGCCAGTTCTTGAGCTTGGCCAGGTCGACCTCGTTCTCCTCAAGTTCGGCGTAGGTGAAGTGATTGGCGTCGTACTCCTTCTTCAGCTGCCCGAGGAAGTCCTGGCACTTGTCCACGATCTCCTCGTACTCGTCATCGCGCGCCGCCTGGAACTGCGCACGGACCTCCTGCTCCCCGGCGAGCACCGTGCAGGACAGCAGGGCCGCGGTCCCGGACATGTCCAGGATCTCGCTCCTCAGCTTGCGCAGCGCGCGCTCGGCGGCGACGCTTGCGGGCAGCGCGGCGGCGGAGTTCTGCAAGTAGATGGCACCCAGGCTCTTCAGCCGCCGCCAGACGGTCGAGCGGAGCCTGGTGGGCTCGGACGGAACCCGGTAGACGAGCAGCAGCCAGCCTTCGCCCTGCTGCTGGCTCGCGGAGCTTGCTCCGCTGGCCGTCGTCGAAGGGGAGTTGTGATCCCCGCTAGGCCCCGGGCTGGCACTGTTGCCTTTCTCCATGTGCTCATTGTCTCAGGAGGCGGCGCCCGGCCATCCGCGGCGGCCCGGTTAAGCGCGTTCCCGTGCGCAGGCTGTCGATGCGGCTCATCAGCTCCGCCTCGCCGCGGATCTCATCATCGCTCGGCGACAGCGCGATCGTGGCGGTCAGGATGAACGCGACGATGCTGATCCCGAGCACGAGCGGGAGCAGGAAGCTCTCCGCGGTCGCCCCGCCCCCGCCGCCCATGACCATTCCCGCGGGACCGGTGGCGGCGTACATCCGCATCGAGGCCATGCCCATGTAGTGCATCCCGCTGACCGCCACGCCCATGATCAGCGCCGCGCCCAGCGTGGCCCCGATCCCCCGCAGCCGGAGCGCGGCCCACAGCGCCGCGGTCGCCGCGACGACGGCGATCACTATCGACCCGATGAACAGTACCGGGTCGTAAGTGACCCTCCCTGGCATCCGCATGGCCGCCATGCCGGTGTAGTGCATGCTCGCCACGCCCAGCCCGGTGATCAGGCCGGCCAGGAGCAGGGGGCGGTACCCGGGGCCGCCGAACCCGACGATCAGCAGGCCCACGCACACGATCGCCACGGCGATCAGCATGCTCAAGATGGTGACCGGCACATTGTACTGGATGGTCATGCCGGGAATCGTGAAGCCGAGCATGGCGATGAAGTGCATTACCCAGATCCCGGTGGTCCCGATCGACAGGCCGGCCAGCAACAGCCAGCTGGCGCGTGCTCGTCCCTGGTGGGCCCAGGCCCGCGTGGCGCAGCGCAGGCCGAGGAACGAGCCCAGGCATGACATCAGGTACGCGAGCCCCGGGGTCAGCAGGCCGTATGAAAAGTTATGAACGGTTAGCATATGGTGACGCCCCCCAAACGGTCATATGTCCGGAGGGTACCCAGAGTCATACCGCCTGCGTGTAGCAATCTGACATGTTAACCAACCGTTACGTTGCCTGGTCGCCGCGGCGCGGGGCTTGGCGCGGTTCGGGAGGCCGCCGGAGTTCGGAAATGATCCAGGGGGGCAGCCCCCTGACCGTGGCACCGTTGCTTGCGGCACGGCTGCCTGCGCCGTTGCTCGCCGTACCACTGGCGGTGAAAAGACCGCCTGGGGCGCCGTTGGCCGCGGCCCGGTCTTCGATCCGCCCGATGCTCCACGACAGCATGGGCGCGGCCGTGACGTTCGGCGATGCCGCGGAGCGTTCGCGGACGTGGGCGAGCAGGGCCGCGTCGTAGTTGATCTCATCCTCGGTCGGCGACCACGCGACGGCCGCCGTCACCAGGAACGTGGCGACGCTGATCCCGATGACGAGCGGGAGCAGGAGGCTCTGCGCGGTTACGCCGCCCGCGCCGCTGATGACGATTCCCGCCGGGCCGCTCGCCGGGTAAACGCGCATCGCGGCGAGCCCGGTGTAGTCCATTCCGCTGACGGCGGCTCCGACGATCAGCGAGCCGACCACGGTCGACCACACCCGCCGCAGCCCACGCGCAGCCCGCAGTGTCGTCGTCGCGGCGACGACCGCGAGGATGATCGATGCCGCGAACGGCGCCGGGTTGTAGCTGACCCTTCCCGGCACCCGCAAGGCTGCCATGCCCAGGTAATGCGCGCAGGCCAGGCCCAGCCCGGTGATCAGGCCGACGACGAACAGCGCGCGCCGCCGGCCGCGGCCGGAGTCGGCGACCAGCAGCCCGCCGCACACGATCGCCGCCGTGGCCAGCAGGCTCAGCAGGGTGACCGGCACGTTGTAGCGGATGGCCAGGCCGGGAACCGTGACGCCGAGCAGGGCGATGAGGTGCGCGACCCAGACGCCGGTGATGCCGATCGACGCGCCGCCGAGCAGCAGCCACCGCGCCCGCGCCGCTCCATGAACGGCACGGGCCCGGGCGGTGCAGCGTAAGCCCGAGAACGCCCCCAGGCAGGACATCCCGCAGCTGAGTCCCGGGGTCAGCAGGTTATATGTATGGTTATCGACTGGTAACACAGCGTGATCTCCCCCCTCGGGAAGGAGATTACTGCCAGGCCGGACCAGCCGTATGCAAAACGCAGAATGCACGGATCCGGTTCAGGCCTGGCGACCGGCCCGTACCAGCCCGTTCTCGTAGGCGTAGACGACGGCCTGCACCCGGTCGCGCAGGCCCAGCTTGGCCAGGATCCGGCCCACGTGCGTCTTCACGGTCGCCTCGGACACGAACAGCCGACGCGCCAGCTCGCCGTTCGACAGTCCGTGGGCGACCAGGATCAGCACCTCGTGCTCCCGGTCGGTGAGCCCGGCCAGTTCGGCCGGTGCATGGCCGTCGCCGGCCGGCAGCATCGGCGCGAACCTGTCGATCAGCCGCCGCGTCGTCGACGGCGCGACCACGGCGTCCCCGGAGTGCACGGCGCGGATCGCGAACAGCAGCTCCTCTGGCGGCACGTCCTTGAGCAGGAATCCGCTCGCTCCGGCCTTCAGCGCGGCGAACGCGTACTCGTCGAGGTCGAAGGTGGTGAGCATGAGCACCCGCGGCCGGTCCCCGGCCTGGCGGATCTGCCGGGTGGCCGCGACCCCGTCCATCCGCGGCATCCGCGCGTCCATGACCATGACGTCGGCGGAATGCGTGCGAGCGAACTCCACGGCGGCCAGCCCGTCGGCGGCCTCGCCCACCACGGTCATGTCGGCCTGCGCGTCCAGCACCATGCGGAAGCCGGTCCGGACCAGTTCCTGGTCGTCGACGAGAACTATGCGAATGCTCATGTGGTGTTCCCCGCGCCCATCCGGCTCGCTCACGCTGCGCCGTCCAGCGCGCGGCGGGAGCGGCCCGGTCGCTCGAGGCCGTCATGCGGGTGATCATCCGACGCGGCGGTGTCCGGCAGCCGCGCGGTCACCTGCCAGCCCCCGCCGGGCAGCGGTCCGGCCTGGATGGTCCCGCCGTACATCTCGATCCGCTCGCGCATGCCGGTCAGCCCGTGCCCGTGCCCGTCGGCGGCCGGCCCGGCGCCCGGCCCAGCCGCACCGAGCCCGTCGTCGGTCACTCGCAGCATCAGCCCGTCCGGCTCGTAGCGCAGGGTCACGGCCGCCGCCGCGGCCAGGCCGGCGTGCTTGCGCGTGTTGGTCAGCGACTCCTGCACCACGCGGTAGGCGGCAAGCTCGGCCCCCTCAGGGAGCGGCCGAGCCGCGCCCTCGAGGGTGAGCGAGACCGACATGCCGGCCTTCCGGGCCTGGTCGATCAGCTCGCGGAGCTGGTCGAGGCCGGGGACGGGGGCCAGGTCGCCGACCTCGTCGCCGGAGCGCAGGATGCCGAGCAGGCGGCGCATCTCCGCCAGCGCCTGCCGCCCGGTCTGGGAGATGGCGGTCAGCGCCTGGGCGGTCCGCTCCGGCTCGGAACGCAGCGCGTAGCTGGCCCCGTCGGCCTGCACCACCATGACGCTCACGTTGTGCGCGATCACGTCGTGCAGCTCGCGGGCGATCCTGGCCCGCTCGGCCCCAGCGCGGTCCCGCTGAAGATGACCGTGGCCAGCAGTACCCGGTTCAGCGCGCTGACGCTGTCGGGTACCCAGACGGTGACCGCCACCACGGCGCCGGCCATGCACACGCCCAGCCCGGGCAGGGACACCCGGCGCGGCCGGTAGGCGGCCAGCGTGTACAGCAGGATGAGCAGGGCCAGGTCCGAGCCGATCGGCTTGGAGTAGGTCAGCACCTGGATCGCCCCGGCGACCGCTGCAATGGCGAACGTCTGCACCGGGTACTTGCGCCGGAACACCACCGGGATGACCATCGCGGCGATCATCGGCAGCAGCAGGACGACGGCGTGCCGGGCGCCGAAGCTGGCTGCGGCGGCGGGCACCACGCCGGACGGCTGGAGCTGGGTGGCGGACGCGCTGGCCCTGACCGTGGCGACGCCGAGCAACGCCAGCCAGAACGCGGGCACGCCGTCGACCAGCCTCGGGTGGCGGCTCAGCCAGACGTACACGGCGGACACGCCCCAAGCGTACGCGCGGCGTCGCGGCTCGTCGTCCTCCCCGAAGCTGAGCGGCCGTCCGCCGGAAGGCGGAGGTCAGGACAGCAGGCGGTGCAGCGCCGGCGCCACGTCGGCCAGCCTTCCGACCGGCTGGCTGATCCCGCCGCCGGCCCGGGCCAGGGCGGCGGCGGTGCGTTCTGACTCCGGCGCGGGCACGGGGCACAGCACGTGCAGCCGGTCGATGCCCTGCAGGGCGGCAGCGGGATCGGCCCCGGCGGTGCGCAGGCAGTCTGACAGCAGAACCGCGATCCGCTCGCCGCCGCTGGCCCGGGCCAGCTGCGCGGCCGCCGCCCGCAGCGCCCCCGCCAGGTCGGTCACCCCGTGCCCGCGCAGGCCGATCAGGTCGCCGACCAGGTCGTGGGGCCGCCGCGGCGCGCCCTGTGCCTGGAGCACATGAACGTCACCGCTGAAGGCGATCACGCCCGGCGCGAGCCACTCGCCGGCGGCGAGTACCACGGCGGCGGCCGCGACCGCGGCCATGGCGACGCCGCGCCCGCACATGGAACCGCTGGTGTCCACCACCAGGCAGACCGCCCGGCGGCTGGCGATCCAAGACCGGGTCACCAGGTCCTCGCGGGCCGGCGGGCCGTGGCCCGGCCACAGGTCCAGGGTGCGCTCCAGGTCCAGGTCGCCCTCGCCGCGGTGGCTGGGCGCGAGGCGGCGGGTGCCGCGAGCCCGGGCGCCGCCCGCCCGGCCGAGCCGGATGAATATCCGGCCGGCCAGCCGCCGGGCCGCGGCGCCCAGCTCCCGGTCCGTTGCCACGGCGAGATCCGCGAGCAGCGCAGCGGCCGCGTCGGGATCGGCGCCGAGCAGCCCGGTCAGCGCATCCTCGTCGAGCTCGCCGACCTGCGGCGAGACCTCTCCGAAGAACGGGTGCCGCAGCGACAGCTCGACCCGGCTGATGCTGCGCCGCGCGCCTCCGCGGCTACGGTCACGACGCAGGCTCGAGCGCGACTGCGCCGGGGCTCCGCCCACCTCCCTGCCCTTCATTAGTCCGCCTGCCGCCCCCGGCGGCAGGCGGGGGCTTTTCCCGAGCCGTCCGGGACATCTCCGGCGACGCGTGGCGGGCCGCCCTCGGGCCATACCGCGTCGAGGATCTCGTCGAGAACGGACTCCGGGCTGCGGTCGCAGCCGTCGGCGATCCGGATCCGGCCGGACAGCGCGGCATAGACGGCGTCCCGGGCGGTGCCGCGCACCGGAGTTCCGTCTCGGTCCTCCCCCCGCAGCCGCTGCAGCCCGGTCAGCAGCAGCACCAGGTCGATCGCCCCGCGGACCGAGGCTCCCATCCGGACGTCGCGGTGATCGCGCGTGGCCCGGGTGAGGGTCACGGCCAGGTCCACCACCCGCCCCCGGAAGCCGGTGACCGCGGCGGTGATGGCCCGTTCCGCGACCGCGTCCTGGTACCCGAGCACGATCCGGCAGATCCGGTCCGCGATCGCGTGACTGACCCGGGCCGTGCCGATGGCATCGAACGGGTTCATGGCTGCGATCAGCCGGAACCCCGGGTCGGCGGGCACGGAGCCCAGCCGCGGAACCGCGATCTCGCCCTCGGTCAGCACGGTGATCAGGACGTTGAGCGTTTCCTCGGGAACCCGGTTGAACTCCTCGAGGTAGAGCAGGGCCCCGCGGCGCATGGCCGCGAGCAGCGGGCCGTCCACGAAGCTGGCCGGCGTGTAGCCCTCGGTCAGCACCTGCGCCGGGTCATGCTGACCGATCAGCCGGGCGGGCGTCAGCTCGGCGTTGCCCTCGACGAACACCACGTCCATGCCGCCGTCACGGGCGACCGCCCGCAGCAGCGTGGACTTGCCCGTGCCCGGCGGCCCCTCGATCACCACATGCCGGCCGGCTTCCAGCGCGACGGTCAGCACCTCCCGCTCCCGGCGGAGGCCGACGACGGGCGGTGGCCCGCCGGAAGCGGCAGCTGTCACGATGATCTCGTCGTCGGTACTGGTCAGTCTTGCCGGTCAGAGACTCTCGTAGCGGACCACGCCGCGGATGTTCTTGCCATCCAGCAGGTCCTGGTAGCCGTCGTTGATCTGGTCGAGAGTGTACGTCGTGGTGATCAGCTCGTCGAGCTTGAGGTCCCCCGACTGGTAGAGCTCGACCATGCGCGGGATGTCGTGGAACGGGTCGCCGGACCCGAACAGGCTGCCCTGAATCCGCTTCTCGAACAGGGTCAGGATCGCCCCCGGCAGCTCGATCGTGTTCTTGGCCGGGTCGGCCAGGCCGGTCACCACCACCGTGCCGCCCTTCCTGACCGCGTTGAACGCGTTCGTGACGACCTCGGACGTGACCACCCCGACGGTCACGATCGCCTTGTCGGCCCCGACGCCGCGGGTCAGCTCCGTGATCAGCTGCTGCGCCTGCTCGGCTGGCGATGGTGTCGCCGGGCTCGGTCTCGGCGGCGTGCACCGCGGAGCCGAACCCGGTCGGCACCCCGCACCCGATCAGCACTACCTTGTCGAGCGGCACGTCGGGGTCGACCTTGATGGCCGAGTGCTCGGAGATAACGGACCGCTCGGAGAACGTGCCGAGCATGCACATACCGCCGACGTCCTCGCCGCCGGAGTGGAAACGGTAGGTGCCGTCGGGCAGGCAGCCGTCGAGGATGGTCAGGCCCATGTCGCAGAGGTTGGACTTGCCGGTGGAGCACCACCGGCAGTGCCCGCAGACCGGCAGGAACGAGCAGATGACGTGGTCGCCGGGAGCCAGCCGGGTGACGCCGGGGCCGACCTCCTCGATGATCCCGGCGCCCTCGTGGCCGCCGACGATCGGGAACCGCGGCACGATGTCGCCGTGCCGGAGATGCTCGTCGGAGTGGCACAGTCCCGCGGCCACGTACCGGATCAGGACCTCGCCGGCCTTCGGCGGGTCCAGGTCGAGCTCGGTGATCTCGAAGTCCTGGCCTGTTCCGCGCAGAATCGCGGCCTTCGTCTTCATGGGTCCCTCCTGGCTCACGGCAATGGGAACCAAACAGCCTGCGACCGGCAGGCGATCGCAGAGCAATCCTAGGTTCGGCGGGGCGGGCGAACTAGTCCCTGATCACACAGACTGTGCCGCCCCGCGTGCAGCGCTACGGTTACCCGGGTGACCGATTGTCAGTTCTGCGCCATCGCGGCGGGGACGGTGCCCGCCCATGTGGTGCTCTCCGACGACGTCGTTGTCGCGTTCCTCGATGCCCGGCCGGTGTTCAAGGGGCACGTGCTCGTCGCCCCGAAAGCGCACTACGTGACGCTGGCCGACCTGCCCGCCGACTTGGTCGGCCCGCTGTTCCTGCGGGTGCAGCGGGTCAGCGCGGCCATGCCGGCGGCACTGGGCGCCCAGGGCAGCTTCGTTGGCGTCAACAACACGGTCAGCCAGAGCGTCCCGCATCTTCATGTGCACGTCGTGCCCCGGACCAAGGGCGACGGCCTGCGGGGCTTCTTCTGGCCGCGCACCCGCTACGCCGATGACGACGAGGCGGCCGACTACGCCTGTCGTCTCCGCAAGGTGCTGCAGCCCCACTCATCGGTGTAACCGGGGAGCGACCCCCGGGCCTCGCATGACTGGGCTAACCGTCCGATCGCGGTCACAAGCAGGCAGACCGTGGCCGTGACCTCGGCGAGCGCACCGAGCACGTCGCCGGTGATCCCGCCCAGGCGGCGCACTACCCGGGCCGTCAGCGCGGCGGAGGCGGCCAGGCCCGCGGCCATGGCGATAGCGAAGATCAGCCCGAACGCGCCCGCCGCGGCCAGGGCCGCCGCCGTCAGCACGACCGGGATCGCGGGATGCACCGTCCCGGCTACCAGGGCGCCCAGGCCCGTGCCGCGCGCGGCCGGCACTCCGCGGCGGCAGGCCCAGGTCAGCGCCAGCCTGCCCGCCAGGACCGCGGTGATCAACGCGGGCACGCCGCGGCCGAGCGCCTGCGCCTGGGTCAGCGCCGCCACCTGCACGGCCAGCGCGAGCACGAGCGTGACCACCCCGAACGGGCCGATGTCGGAGCGCTTCATGATCGCCAGCGCCTGGTCGGCGGGCTGCCGGCTGCCCAGCCCGTCGGCCAGGTCGGCCAGCCCGTCCAGGTGCAGGCCCCTGGTGAGCAGCGCGAGCGCGGCCACGGCCAGGACGGCGGCGAGGAGCGGGCCGGTGCGGCCCCACCGCGCGGCGAGCTCAAGCACGGCAGCCGCGGCCGCCCCGAGCAGCAGGCCGGCGGCGGGCGCCCAGGCCATTGCCGCCCCGGCAGCCCGTCGGGTCGGCGCGGACCCGCTCGCAGTCCCGTTCAAGGGAATCGCGGTGAGCAGCGTCACGGCCAGCCGCAGTCCGCTGCCACCGTCAAGATGGGCGGCACCGGCCCCTGGTTCGGTACTGCCACCGTCAGGATGGGCGGCACCGGCCCCTGGTTCGGTACTGCCACCGTCAGGATGGGCGGCGCCAGCCCCTGGTTTGGGCTGACGAGGGCGAGAGTGAGGCATGCACATCACCGTAGGCCGTTGCAAGTGAGTGGGCTTAGTTGGTAAGCGTGCCCACTTGCTCCGCATCCACTTACCAACGTTCTTCCCTGCTACCTGGTGGTGGCCATCCGGGCAGCTGGTCCAAGTGGGCCTGCCTGGGCGGGGCGAGAGTACGTAGGCGGGTTAATCTTCGCCGGAGCACCTGGAGGTCGGCATGCCAGAACGTCCGTACGTGCTGCTGTCGGCTGCGACGTCGGTCGATGGCTGCCTCGACGACGCCACGGACACGAGGCTGATCCTCTCTAACGACGCGGACCTCGACCGGGTCGACGAGGTGCGCGCGGGCAGTGACGCGATCATGGTCGGGGCAGGCACCATCCGCCGCGACAATCCCACGCTGCTCGTGCGCTCGCCGGCGCGCCGGAACGGGCGGCTCGCCCGCGGGCTCCCGCCGAGCCCGGCTCGGGTGACGCTCACCAGCACCGGCGAGATCGACCCGGGGGCGAGGTTCTTTACCGCCGGCGCTGGCGCCAGGCTGGTCTATGCACCCGGCGCGGCCGCCGACCAGGCCCGGGAGCGGCTTGCCGGCACGGCCGCGGAGGTCATCGGGGCCGGTGACCCGCTCGACCTGGAAGTCGTCCTGGCCGACCTGGCCGCCCGGGGAGTGGGCCGGCTGATGGTCGAAGGCGGCGGCAGGGTGCACGCGCAGTTCCTGTCTGCGGGCCTGGCCGACGAGCTGCACCTGGTGATTGCGCCGATCTTCGTCGGCGACCCGGCCGCTCCGCGCATCATGGGCGGGGAGGGCGATGCACATCACCGCATGCACCTCGCGGAGGTCCGCCTGATCGGCGACGTGGTGCTGCTGCGTTACCTGCCGGGCCGCCCGGCCGGGTCATGACAGAAAGGCCGGGATCAGGCGTTCTGCCCTGCGCGAACGGCCATTGCTGGCCCTTGAGGCGACGCTCCCTCGGCTCCCGCCGCGGAGCAAGCTCCGCGACCCTATGCCGTTAACGGGCATATCATGGCGGACGTGACCGAATGGTGGTCGATCGAGGTCTTCCACAGCGAGTTCCAGGCGGCGTCGCGGTGGAAGGATGCCTACAGCTCATCCGTGATCGAGTCGGCCGTCTCCCACGGGCGCTCGAGTCGGCGCGGATCGAGCATCCCGGCGGCGTGGCGGGCGCCCGGTCGCCGTGGCGGCCGCGGCCGATGGCCGGCGCGGGCGCGATCGAGCTCCCGGAGCCCGAGGACGAGCGCGTGCTCGAGCTGACGGCCGTCGCGGCATCCGCTCCATTCGGGGACCTATGCCGCGCCATGTGAGCGGAGGTCAGCCGGACAGGGCAGGATGGGGGACATGAGGGATACCAGATTTGCCGCCGAGGGAATGCACAGCGCGATCGAGCGGAGCGGCTATTACCCCGGCTTGGTCTCTGACGCGGTCTCGGCTGCTCTCGGATCTGAGCCGGTCGTTTCTTACGTCGTGCACCACGACGCGCTGTTCGATCCCGGCATGGAGGTGCGGCGTCACATGACGGTCCTGGCGCTCACCCCGACCCGCCTCGTGTTCTCCCATACCGACGAGAGCCCCGCCGATGCCAGCGACTCGGATTCCCGCCCGCAGGCCGAGACGAGCACGGAAGCAGTCAGGTTCTCCCAGATAACTTCGGTCGCCGTGACCCGGGTGATACCGGATCCCGCATCTTACGTGCCCGGCGCCACCATGCCCAGCGAGGTGGTCCTGACCGTCGGCTGGAACGTGCTGGCCCACATCGAGCTTGAGCCCGCGCACTGCGGAGATGACAGCTGCGAGGCAGATCACGGGTACACGGGAACCGTGACCGCCGACGACCTGACCATGCGCGTCAGCGAGGCCGCGGACGGGGCAGACGCGGTGCGGCAGGTGCTCGCGTTCGCCCAGGCGCTCTCCGAGGCCACCAGCCGCGCCTGATGAGGAGCCCATGACAACCGAACGGCCGCCAGCCGTCGCGACGGACCTGCCGGCTTCGCTGCCGTCGCTGCCGCGCTACGGCGAGAGCACGCTGGCCGACCTCTCCTGCTCCGTGCTCGCCTCGCTGGGAGCAGGAGCGGAACCCAACCCGCTGCAGCTTCCGCCGGCGGACCGGGCGTGCCTGCTGATCGTGGACGGCCTGGGCTGGGAACTGCTGCGCGACCATCAGGCGGCCGCGCCGTTCCTGTCCGAGCTGGCCGTGGTCGGGCGGCCGCTGGCCGCGGGATTCCCGGCGACCACCGCCACCAGCCTGGCGACCCTGGGGACCGGGCGGCCTCCCGGGCAGCACGGCGTGCTCGGCTACCAGGTGGCGATCCCGGGCGAGGGCAGGCTGCTCAACGCGCTGCGCTGGGATCACCGGGTCGATCCCCTGATCTGGCAGCCCGGATCCACGATCTTCGAGCGCGCGGCCGACGCGGGAATCAGCGCGTTCCGCGTGGCCCACTCATCGCTCGGGCGGACCGGGCTGTCGCTCGCGACCATGCGCGGCGCCGAGGTACTGGGCGCGGACACGTTCGGGGCGCTGGTGGGGGAGGCCGCGGCGGCCCTGCGGCGCTCGGACCGGGTGCTGGCGATGGTGTACCACGGCGAGCTCGACGCGACCGGCCACGTGTTCGGGTCCGCCTCGGACGCCTGGCGCTATCACCTCGGGCACGTCGACAAGCTCGCCGAGCAGCTCGCCGGGGCGCTGCCGCCGGGCACCGCCCTGCACGTGACCGCCGATCACGGCATGGTAGACGTGCCGCCGCAGGACCGGGTGGACGCCGACGCGCTGCCAGGGCTGCGCGCCGGGGTCGCCCTGCTCGGCGGCGAGCCGCGGGCCAGGCACGTGTATGCCCGGCCCGGAGCCGCGAGCGACGTGCTCGCGGCGTGGCGCGAGATCCTGGGCCACCGCGCGTGGGTCGCCTCCCGGGACGAGGCGATCGCCGACGGCTGGTTCGGGCCGGTGGACCCGCTGCTGGCGCCCCGGATCGGCGACGTGGTCGTGGCTCCCGCCGGTCCGTCGGCGGTCGTGGCCACCAAGGCGGAACCGCGCGAGTCGGCGCTGATCGGCATGCACGGCTCGCTCACGACCGCGGACCAGCTCGTGCCGCTGCTAACTCTGTCCGCCATGTAGCACAGCTGACCTTGACCGCCACGTAGGGGGGAGCGCCCGTGTCCGCCGCTAACTATGAGCAGCTGCCCGCTGACCTGCCCGTGCCCGAGGATGATGGCGCCGCCGGGCACCTGCCCGGCACCGTCATGCCGTCCATCACGCTGCCCGCCACCAGCGGCGAGATGGTGGACCTGGCCAAGGCCGGTCACCCGCGCGCGATCGTGTACGTCTACCCGATGACCGGCACGCCGGGGGTGCCGCTGCCCGAGGGATGGGACCAGATCGCTGTCGGACTCGGGCCTGGCGCTCGCCGAGCAGCTGCGGTTGCCGACGTTCCCGGCCGGAGGCGTGGTCCGCTACAGGCGGCTCACGCTGGTGCTGAACCTGGGCCGGATCGAGCACGCCTTCTACCCCGTGTTCCCGCCGGACCAGCACGCCGCGCAGGTCCTGGCCTGGCTCCGGGAACATCCCGCCTGAGTCCCGGCCAGATTCGCGTTTGTCCACAGCCAGGGCGGGGAAACCCACCGGATCTCCCCAGCTTGTCCACAGGAAATGAAAGGTTATCCACAAGATGACGGCCCGAGACCTGGGGGGGACTCCCGCAGCCGGCGGGCACGCGCATCTGCTGATCGACGTCGGGTCCGTGGCCGCCGAGCTGGCCGCCGGCGATCCGCCGGTCCTGCTCGACGTCCGCTGGCGACTCGGCGGGCCGCCGGGGATCGACGGCTACCGCGCGGGCCATCTGCCCGGAGCCGCGTTCGTCGACCTGGATGCGGATCTGGCCGGGCCGCCGGGCGCGGGGGGCAGGCATCCGCTTCCCGCGGCCGCCGACTTCCAGGCGGCGATGCGGCGCCTGGGGGTCCGGGCGGATCACCCGGTCGTCGTCTACGACGACGGCGACTCGACCGTCGCCGCACGCGCGTGGTGGACGCTGCGCTACTTCGGTCACGAGCAGGTACAGGTCCTGGACGGCGGGTTCCGCGCCTGGGGGGCAGCCGGGCAGCCGGTCACCACGGACGAGCCCCGCGTCGCGGCGGGAGACTTCACCGCGATACCGGGCCACCTTCCGGTGCTGGACGCGGCAGGCGCCGCCGCCCTGGCCCGTTCCGGGGTGCTGCTCGACGCGAGAGCGGGGGAGCGGTACCGCGGCGAGACCGAGCCGGTCGATCCGGTGGCGGGCCACATCCCCGGCGCCGTGAGCGCTCCGACCGCCGCCAACGTGGCCGGCGACGGCCGGTTCCTGCCGCCCGCCGGGCTGCGGCGGCGGTTCGCCGCGCTGGGCGTCGCCCTCGACCCGCCGCCCGGCGCGGCGGCCGTCACGGTGGGGGCGTACTGCGGCTCGGGCGTGACCGCCGCGCACGAGGTGCTCGCCCTCGCGCTGGCCGGCGTGTCCGCCGCGCTCTACGCGGGGTCCTGGTCCGGCTGGATCGCCGACCCCGCCCGCCCGGTCGCCACCGGTCCCGACCCCGGTAGACCTGCGCCCGGGCAGCCAGGCGGCATGGGGAAGGGAGAGGTCATGGGCGAGGGTGGGCACGTGTAGCGTCTGCTACGCCCGGCTTGAGCGAGGAGGTTCCGTGCCGCACCGATTCCCGGCCTTGATCGCTGATCCTCCGCGCGCAGATGGACGGCTGTGGCTGACAGGCGCCCGTCTGTTCGACGGCACGGGCGGCCCGGTGCGCGACGGCATCGCGGTTCTGGTCGAGGACGGGGTCATCCAGCGCGTCGGCCGTGCGTCAGAGCCGTGCCCGGGCGGCGCCCGGTTGCTGGACGTGCGGCAGCGGACGGTCATGCCCGGCCTGGTCGAGGCCCATACGCATATTCTCAGCGACACCCCGCAGACCCAGCGCGGCGCCGAGCCGTTCCTGCCGGGGACCCCCGCGCACTTCCTGCAGGCCGAGCTGCGTCAGTTCCTGCGCACGGGCGTCACGACCGTCCGGTTCACCGGCGCCCAGGGCGATGGGCCGCAGGAGGCCCGCCAGGCGATGCGCTACGGCGCGTTCCGGGGGCCCCGCCTGCTGACCTGCGGCAAGATCATCTCCGCCACGGCCCCCGGCGGCCGCTTCTACGGCACCATGTACCGCGAGGCGGACGGGCCAGACGACATGCGCCGCGCGGTCCGCGAGCAGATCCGGGCCGGAGCCGACTTCATCAAGATCATGACCACCGGCGCCCGGTCGAACGAGATGGAGGATCCCGACCCGCTTCAGCTCACCGAGGCCGAGCTGGCGGCGGTGGCTGATGAGACGCGCCGCATGGGCTACCAGCTGTCCGCGCACGCCGAAGGGCTCGCCGGCTGCGCGGCGGCGGTGACCCACGGCGCGGACACCATCGAGCACGGCATCTTCCTGCACCAGCGGCCCGACCTGCTGGACGCGATGGCCGCCAGCGGCCAGGTGCTCGTTCCGACGCTGTCTGGCTACTACTGGATGGCCGGCCTGGGCGATGCGGTCGACCCCGCCGAGGCGCAGCGGGTGCCCGAGATGCCGCCCGGACTGGTCGACCTGGCCGATCAGAACCTGGTAAACGGAACGGCCTCGATGCGGGCCGCGAGGGACGCCGGGGTCAAGATCGCGCTGGGCAGCGACATGGAGGTCGCCGTCGCGCTGGAGGTCCAGCGGATGATCTTTCACGGGCTGACCCCGGGCGAAACCCTGGTGGCCGCCACGAGGACCGCGGCGCAGGCGCTGGGCCTCGGCGACCAGGTCGGGACCGTGGAGCAGGGCAAGCTCGCCGACCTGCTGATCGTCGACGGCGACCCGCTGGCGGAGCCCGCGCTGCTGGCGGACTCCAGCCGTATCTGGCTGGTGCTGCAGCTCGGCGTGCCGGTGGCCGGGCAGGCCCTCGAGCAGCACGTCACCTGAATCCTGACGCAATGGTGGACCCGCGGTCGCAGTCACCGGGTGGGCGGCCCTACGCACCGGGGTCAGCCGGCCGTTTCCGTGGACCCGGCGCACGCTGGCACCCGGTGAGCCCGGCCTAGCCGACGGCTAGGCTAACTTTCGGAGGAAGTCCAGCATCGCGGCGTTGACCTGGTCCGGGTGGCTCAGGTTGGAGGCGTGCGAGCCGCCAGCGACCGTGACAAGCTCGGTCGGGCCGCCGAGCCCGTCGCGCAGCACCTCGGCCTTGGCCATCGGGATGGCCGCGTCGGCGGTTCCGTGCAGGATCAGCGCGGGACAGCTGACCTCCGCGAGCCGACCGGTGATGTCATCACGGTCCATCAGGCAGCGGAACGAATGGGTGAGCCCGGCCCGGTCGAGCAGCGCCCACTTAGCGAACCACGGCTGCGCGTCGATCGGGCCCAGGATGATCGAGGCGACGACGTCCTGTACCGGCTCCGGGCCCTGCGTCAGCCAGATGTCCTCCATCTGCTCGTAGCTCGGCGCGACGGCCGGGTCCTCCGTACCCGCCTGAGTGTCGATGAGCACGAGCGCGCGCACCCGCTCGGGCGCCAGCAGCGCGGCCCGCAGGCTGAGGAACCCGCCCTGCGACATGCCGCCGAGCACGGCTTGGGACAGGCCGAGGTGGTCAAGCAGCCCGAGCACGTCGCGGGCGGAGTCCCAGTACGAGAACGGCCCCGCGGCGCTGGTCTCGCCGAACCCGCGCTCGTCCCAGGTGACCACCCGGAACTCCGGCGCCAGGGCGGCAACCTGGGGGTCGAACATCGTGTGATCCATCAGGTAGCCGTGGCTGAGCACGACGGCCGGGCCGTCGCCTCCGCTGTCGGTATAGGTGATGTCGGTTCCGTTGACCCGGGCTGTCGGCATGACCGACAAGTTATCGCCGCGGCCGCGTGCCGGGAAGGCCCCGCGGGCAGACGGGGCGTGCGCCAACGCCGTGACAGCGCCGGCACCTGCTAGGGCGTGCTCCTGTAGGTGTAGACCGCAGTGGACTTCGAGCCCTGGCTAGCGCTGCCGAGCGCGATGCACGCGTCGGGCTGCGGGCATTGGATATAGACGGCCTCCGATCCCGAGGCGTAGCAGGTGCTGTCGGACGCGCAGGCGAGACCGTAGAGCTGGGGGACAGGCACGCTGGCTGGAAGGCGCCGCACCGCCCAGGTCCGCCCGCCGTCCGCCGAGGCGAGGAGGTCGCTGGCGGGGCTAAACGAACCAGCGTTGTATCGCACTGCTACGAACTGTCCGAGCGTGTAGCAGTGGGCTTGTATCAACGCAGGTGAGCGGCGGAAAGAGACCTTGGTTCTGCGGCAGCGTCCCGGAACTCCAGGTAGCCCCGCCGTCGTGTGTGATCGCCACCACGCCGGGCTCGTTCGTGTAGCGGGCGTTGCGATCCCGGTCGCGTGCGCCGATCGCGACGCAGTCGCGGGCCGTCGGGCAGCTCAGGTTGAAC
>WNFI01670844.1_pt1 | contig 21320 bp, 18 predicted proteins | sample 5400471 | NCBI WGS metagenome assembly WNFI01 (sample SAMN13153348, study PRJNA577476) | soil metagenome | isolation source: 100 cm saprolite on Douglas fir-dominated hillslope | place: USA:California | collected 2013-09-17
TGGAGCAGGCAAACGCAGTAATCCAAACCAGCCGGTCGCGCAAACTTCGTCCTCGTCGCCTAATCACGTCCTGGCTGATGCGCCAACGATCTCGCCTGGCGGCTACGCCATGCCTGGCATGCCAGGTGGTGTGTCCCAGTTCGAGCAACAACAGCAAATGCTGGGCAATCAGCAGGCTTACTCGTCCTTTATGCCCCAGACGATGGATTCTGGCGCGACCCGTCCTTTCCGCCCGGGCGCCCAGCAGGAAGAGAAGGGTGGACCTGTGGCGGGCGTTATTACCGCACTTATCATTCTCGCGACGCTTTTATTACTCGGCTTCAGCGTCTACCTGGCAGCCTCTCTGAATTTTATCAGCCTGCCATTTTTCAATGGGAATAATCCGAATTCCAACCCTGTGACCACACCAACCACGCAAACGGGCACTGCCACGGTGCCCAACCTTGTCAACATGAGCTGGTCGCAGGCACAACAGGTCGCAACCAACGCCGGTTTTATCCTGCACTCAAACGATGGCAGCCAGACCGGCGTGGTCAAATCACAGAATCCCGCCGCTGGCCAAACCGCGCAAAAGAACTCGACGATCGATGTTCAAATGACACTCCTAGTACCAGGTGGCCTGGTTGGTCAGCCCTTAAATACTGTAGAAACCCTACTTCAAAACGCGGGCCTGACAAACTACAAAATTGTGAATGACGGCGCTGACCCCACGCAGCAGCCCAATACGGTGGTGAGTGTCGATCCAGCCAGTGGCCAAAGCGTGCAACCTGGAGCCCTTGTAACAATTCATGTAGTGAACTACACGAATGGCTTGCCCGTTGTGACGCCAACCGCGAAACCAACACCCTCGCCAACGCCGAGTCCGACACCGACGAAAACACCAACGCCAACGCCGACACCAACGCCGACACCAACGCCGTAGTGCACAGTTAAACAGTGCGGGGACGCGCCCCCGCACGCATATCCGATTTTATTGGAGCAAGTGTGTTGGCCACACCTCCTCCAACACATACGGATGAGCGAGCGTGTGGAGGCAAAGCCATCGCCCACGATCAACATGCGGGGTGGGGCATGTTCGCCCCACCCCGCATGTTGATCGTGGGCGAGATTTTGTTATCATTCAAACGTTATCGCGTGTCCCGAACAATATATCCCTCATTCTCTTTGCAGGAACATAACAATCTTTGACGTAAAAACCATCTTCCGTCCATAGCACGGACGCCTCTCGTACCCGCCCTGCTCGCCCGCCTCCAACGTTCATCGTAGGCGATCCTTTTTCCCTGCTCCAATGCCCCGTCCATAGCACGGGCGCCCCTTGTGTGCGCCCTGGGGTGGCGGGGGGATGTGGCTCGCCGCTCCAACGCCCATCGCGGCGGAAGACCGTAAATATCGATCCATGATGAAAAGAGAGCCATCCTTATGTGATATACTCACATTAAAATAAGCGTCTCCCTGCTGGTCTACATGATATACTTGATTCAGAGGACGGACAATCTCGCTGGGAGGCGTCTTACTCATCAGACGCTCTCTGACCAGCCTCGCAGTGCCGCGAGCGGAAAAAGGAGCCTTTCCTGATTATACGGGGGAAAGCTGATTTTTCTGTTGGCGCTTGCCAGGGAGTGTATGTGCGTTTTGTGTTTGCCCCCTAGAACACCACGAGGATTGAATTTTGATGATTGAACACGACGGAGCCATTTCGCCAGCTAACACGATTTTTGTTATGCTCTGCTTCGAGGGTCCCGATGTCTATTCCACCGCTGGCGGCCTGGGAACACGCGTGACCGAATTGAGCGAGGCGCTGGCTACCCAGGGTTATGCAACTCACCTGATCTTTATTGGCGACCCCCATCAACCCTCAGTGGAAACACGGGTTGAGGATCACCTGATTCTCCATCGCTGGTCGCAGTGGGTGAGCAAGTATTATCCCCACGGCGTCTACGATGGCGAAGAACAGAAACTGTACGATTACAACGAAAGCGTTCCCTACTATATTTATAATGAGATTGCGCGCTCAGCGGTCGCCGAGGGCAAACTGGTGGTTATTTTGGGCGAGGATTGGCATACTGCCGAGGCGATGAGTCGCACCTCTGACCTGCTCCACTGGTTTGGCATTCGCCAGAAGACGCTGCTCCTATGGAATCTCAACAGCCTGATGTCGCTCCATCGCATCGATTGGGGTCGCCTGAATTTTGTGACCACGCTCTGCACAGTGAGCAAATATATGAAGCACAAAATGTGGGAGTTTGGCGTTAATCCCCTGGTTATTCCCAACGGCATTCCCACCCGCTACATGCAGCCCGTTGACGAGGGACATGTCAGGCGTTTGCGTGAGATTGCGCGCCAGGGCGATCCGCGGCGCATGTTTCTCTTTAAGATCGGGCGTTTCGACCCCGATAAGCGCTGGATGATGGCGATTGAGGCTGCGGCTCGCTTGAAACACAGTGGCCATCCCGTGACCCTCTTTGTACGCGGCGGCATCGAGCCGCATGGTGCTGATGTGTTGCGCCACGCCTATCAGATCGGCCTGGTGATTCGCGATGTGACCGCCCAGCGTCCAACTATGGATCAGTGCCTGGAAGCCATCGAAAACGCTGGCCCCGCCGACATTTATAACCTGCGTTTCTTCCTACCCGAAGAGTTTGTGCGCACGACGTACCGAGCTGCCGATGCTACGCTGGCGAATAGCGGCCATGAACCCTTTGGCCTGGTCGCCCTTGAAGTCATGGCCGCCCAGGGTATCGCGGTTACCGGAAGTACTGGCGAGGACTACGCGATTTCACTGGAGAACGCGATTGTCACCGAGACCGACGATCCCGATGAGATTGTCGGCTATCTGCTCTACCTGCGCCGTCATCCTGAGGAGCAGGAACGCATTCGTCTGGCCGGTTGCCGGACCGCTGAGCAGTTCTTGTGGGATCAGGTGCTTGAAAATATGTTAAGTAAATTGGAGTTTTTAGCTCGTAAACAGGATATTTGTTTGGATTAGGAGCCGGTGCATCGTGTTTCCTCTTCAGTGGCCGCCCTGCAATTGGGGTGTTTGAAGATGGGTACAGTGATATCGCCGGGCAAGCGGAATGCGGTCCGCCGGCTTCCTACCTGTGAGAGGGATCTGTCCTATGGTTGTTGATGTGGCTCTCTATACGCTGGTACACCAGCCGCGCCGTTTAAAACTGCCGGCTCAACCTATCCCGCGCTGTGCCTCGCTTGAGGACCTCACGCGCTGTCTTTTTGATGAGCGTTTGAATGAACGCTATTTTCGCCAGGTCGCGCAATCCTGTTATTATCCAGCCGCGCGTATGTTCCTGGAGCTGGTTCGTCAGCAGGGCCTGCGCCTGGCGCTCGGCTTTTCGCTCTCGTTTGTACGTCAGGCGGAACGCTGGGAACCCGCGCTGCTCGACCTTTTCCGCGAACTTGTGGCGGAAGATGGCGTGGAGATCGTTGGGGTTGAACCGTATCATAGCCTGCACTGTCTGATCGATCTCCCAGCGTTTACCATGCGCATGCGCTGGATGGCCGACGAGATCGAGCACATTTTCGGCAAACGCCCCACGGTGACCGATACGACCGAGATGTGTATGTCGGCCAGTATCTATGACGCGCTGGATGCCGCTGGCTTTCGCGGTGCCTTTGTCGAGGGCAGTCCGAACGTCATGCAATGGCGTTCCAGCAATTATCTCTATCAGTATCACGATGATCAGCCCTGCGCTGTTGAGATCAAATTGCCTGTCCGCGCCCGGCGCAGCACCGCGAAGATCTCAGAGCGCGATCGTCTGGGACCGCCCTATACGGGCGCGGAGCTAAATGAGAGCGGTCCCTATCTACTAGCGCGTCACCAGGAGCTGAGCGCGGACGTTGGTTTGCGTTTCTCGAATTCCTCCTGGCCCGGCTATCCGCTCTACGCCGACGCGTATGCCCACTGGATTGCGCGCGCTGAGGGCGACTTTATCCAACTCGGCTGGGATTTTGAGACGTTTGGCGAACACCATGATCGCTCCAGCGGCATTTTTGAGTTTATGCAGGCGCTTCCAGGTGAGTTGGCGCGGCGCGGGGTTGCACTGCGCACGCCCGGTGAGCTGATCGAGCGCTACGCAGAGGGCCATACCTCCCATCTGCCGCTACCAATTCATCCCACCGCCTGGTCGAACGTGCTTGGCCTGAATAGCGCTACCGGGTATGGGCCGGAGCAGGAGCTTTTCCAACTGATGCGCGATGTCTATAATCTCGCCAGGCTGACCGAGAACCCTGAAGTGCTCGATCTCGCCATCTGGCTGGCGCAGTCGGATCACTTTCGCGTGCTCCAGTGGCCTGGTCCCCAGATCGCGAGTTCTGTGACGCCGCACGAGTGGGGACGTCTCGGCGTGCCCGGCCTCCTGCATGAGCGCAAGCAGGTCTATCTCAATGTCCTGAACGCACTCGAACCCTACCTCCCCACGCGTATCCTGCGCCAGACACTCCAGAAGCCTGCGGTGAAACCTACGGAGCCTGCGGCAAAACCCACGCGCCGCAAAAGCATTCCTGAACAGCAAGAGGTTGTAATCACGACTCGTCGTCGCTAAAATTATGCGAAAAAGCCTCAATCGGGCAAAATCGGAGCATCCGATTTTGCCCGATTGAGGCTTTTTCGCATAATTCAGTAGCCTATCTTCAGAAAAAGCAAGCGGCCTGGGAAGCTGGTTAAGGTTCCCCAGAAATGTGGGAGTTTCCTCCTATTTTCCCCGGTTTATCCGCAAAAGAATTGACGCCTACCTGTCTATTTAGGTAGACTCTTCAACGTTGGTAAAAGATGACATTGTTTGATACAGGACTTGATCAGGGATCGATAGGTGGCCTGCACGGAGACGAATACCAACTCTCCTACGTTGGCGATGACCAGAGGACATTCCTGGCAGCCTTTAGGATAGAACACATAATGAGGTAAGTCATGCAGCAATTCCGCCCACTTCCGCGATTCGATGAAATGGAAGAGGCAGTGCCGGTTGAGACGCCATTGACAGCCACAACTGATCCGATACCAACCCTGGCGACAACTGATCCAATACCAACTCACCGCGCCACCAATGCGCTCCCGGTGGTGCCTTCACAAATCACGGCGCGTATCCCGATAGTCTTGCTCAGTGGTCCTAATCCTACCGCTGATACCGGTCAACTTGCCGCGCTTATTCAGAAGACCGCTCCTACGGGAGCGCATCCATCGCTGACCTCCGCCTTGCAGGCGAGCCTGGGTGCTCCAGGCAGCTCGACCAGGCGCCTTGTGGTCATCCCTGCTGAAAAGAAACGCGCACCAGCATCAGCTGCCACATCGGTCAAGCGCCTGAATCCGCGCTTGCGCCAGGTCGTTGTGCTGGTCGTCACTCTGACAGTTCTGATTGGCACGCTGACGACGTTGACGACGCTCTCCGATAACCAGAACGGCTCGCTTTTTTCTAGTCTCGGCAACTGGATTCACTCCGCCCAACTCGACTGGCAGACTCAGGCATCTCAGGGTGATCAGGGCAATCAGAACCTTGGTCCTACATATCTCAATGGTCCTGGCCTGCCCTATATGGCGATTGCCAACAGTCAGTATGTGGCAATCGCCGAGCAAGACGCTACCAATGCGGGAATATCCCCTACCTATTTTGTGCGCCAGATCCAGCAAGAGAGCGGCTTCAATCCGAGTGCCGTCTCGGTGACTGATGCCGAGGGCATTGCCCAGTTTGAGCCGTATACCGCCTCTGGCCTGGGAATCAATCCCTGGGACCCGATACAGGCGCTGCGCGGCGCTGCCCAGTTGATGGCCAGGTATTACCACCAGTATGGGAATTATGCCAAGGCCCTTGGTGCCTATAACGCTGGCCCCGGAGCGGTGCAGAGTGCGTCGTACGCCTGTGGCGCGAACTGGCTCAGCTGCATGCCTGCCCAATCGCAGAACTATGCCTATCGCATCATGGGTGCGTAATAACTGCTCAAGAAGACGGAGCTTTCAGAGGACGCGCCTCTGAGAAGCCTCCGGCTTTAGCCGTGGAGAGTCGTCACGTGCCCTCTCTTCCGGGTTGCATTAGTGAAGGCGAATCAGTTAAAGAGGCTATGGATAATATTCGTGAAGCCATCCGACTCTATCTAGAACCTATAAGTGAATAATCTCTACTAGGGAACTTTTTAGTGAGGCACAACGTCTCTCCTGTATGAACAATCCTGAGGATGTAAGGAGCCATAGAATATGTATAGATATCCCAATAGAATACAGCCGCGCCGATCGTGGATGCTATTTGGCGCGTTTGTTCTGGCACTCGTCTTCGTTCTCTCCGCCTGTGGCACAAACACCACCAGCGGATCGCAGTCGAGTTTTACGCCGACTCCCACGTCGACCCCGAAGCACCTGGCCAATGCCAATGGCTGTCCGAACAATACAGTCGTCACTACCCCGCCTGCTCCGGCCAGTGTGATCCTGACCAATAAGAATAGTGGCAATACGATCAGCGTCAGCAAAGGCGAAACCGTCGAGGTACACCTGCCCCTTGGCATGGCATGGTCAGGCCCGACGAATCTCTCGCAAGAGCTGCTAACAATGCAAGGTCCCGCTGGCTACGCTGATTCTGCCACCAATGCCTGTGTCTGGCGCTTTGTCGCGGTTGGCACAGGTACCGCTCAGCTCGCTTTTGTTGGGCGCCCCATTTGCAAGAAGGGTCAACTCTGCCCAATGTATATCATGGCAATGCCGTTTACCGTCGAGATCAAGTAGCCAGCAGGTTGCTTTTTTCAACGATGATGACGGTTGGGACAGAAAAACTTTTGCAAAAGTTTTTCTGTCCCAACCGTCATCATCGTTGTTTTACCCCTTCGGGTGGGGCGGGGCAAGCGCTGAAATGCAAAAAGCGATGAGAAGTGGAAAGAAACCTGCCAGCAAGGATACAGAGCTAGCCAGATACGCGAAACTCGTGTATAGTGGGGTTGATAAAAGAAGAGTAGCTTCGAGATCATTCTCAAACGTGTGACACTCTTCATCAAGCAATAGGGGGAGAATTCAATGCCTGCTAGAGCTGTTCAATGGTCTACTTCTCTGCGCCTGGTCGTTGCCTTGCTTCTTGGCTTGCAATTCGGGCTACTAGCTTTTTACCAGCCTTCTTCCATCGCCTGGAGCTGGGTTCCATGGCTGCCACTGGTGATTCTGCTTTCCGCCATGGGTGTGAGTATTTGGCGCGATCCCCGCGTGCGCCGTCACGAAATTGACGCTGAGCAAGCGCTCCAGGGGTTGGTGCGTTTCCTGCTCACGATCATCGTGCCGTTCTTTCTCGTGATAGTGACCTTCTTCTTTATTCGCTCTGTGGGCGCGCTTGTGCTAGCCCTGATCCCCCTGGCGCTCGGAGTAATTACCGCGTTCACCCTGATTGGCAACCGTCATCCCGGCGTGGCCGTAATCTGTGGTTTGCTCACCTGGTTGGGAGTAGGCGTACCCTTCCTCTTCTCAACCTACCTCACCAGCCAACAACCCGGTAACTCCCTTGGTGGCCTGGTCTTTATTTTGTTAGCCTTTGGCGTGATCATTGGTTTTCTTTTTGCCGCTCTGGGTGGATTTTTGGGACGCTTGTTGCGGCTCTGGGTGCTGGGCTAAAGCAGCGATACTGCTCCTTTCTAACGTCTTACGATCCCAACGCGCTAGTCCAGAGCTCCCTTCATAAGCGCTTTGAAAAAATTTCAACAAGGTCTGTGCTGGTTGCTTCGCTTTACGCACATCATCGTAGAGCAGAAGAAATTCTCCCAGATCAGCATGGTAGGAGGCTGCGGCAGGACGAAGAGAGACCTTGTCAAGTCCTGTTGGAGATGGGGCAATATAGGAATAGAAAGCAGGTGCAGGAAAACGCTCATCACCTGGCCAGAAACCACAACTGATCACTTCATGCGAATAGGCTTCCTGGGTGATGTGATCAGCGTCCGGGCGCGCCGGAGCTGGCCTCCCGGAGAAAAATGACAGAGCCAGGTCAAAACTCCCCCAGAAGAAATGGATAGGGCTACTCTTGCCAATAAATGGGGAACGGTATTGCCGCAAAACCTGCTCCGTTTGCGTCAGGATACGCCAAAAACGATTGGCATAGACGGGATCATAAGAACAATGGAGATGGTCTTGATCGAACGGGATGGGCTTTTCGATCTCACACGGAACCGGATTGATCGTCACCTTAATTCCGAGCGAGCTCAGCGAGGTCATCAATTCCTGATAAAAGGTGGCAACGGAACGCGAGATCAAGGGCAGTGTTTTGCTGGTGCCTTCACTGGTCAGGATATGGAGGTCGTGATCAATCAAGTCAAAAGTGATTTCAAAGCTCCTGCTTCTGCTTTTGCCTTTGGGATAAGGAATAGCGGAAGTTGTCAAACCGCGAGCAGTGATATAGAGAGGAACATGCCACCAGTGGTTGATGGGAGGAGTCAAGGCCAACCTGATTTTCCCAACAATCTGCGTCCACATATGCAGCGTTTCGCAGGTCTTTTGCCATTCCGCAAAAGGTAGCGATGGCCACGAGTCGATGAGGGTCGCTTTCCCTGGAGTATGAATAGCCATGCTTTTCTCCTTGATATGTGAAGATTTTGACAAGCCCTCTCTTTGATCATACTACCAGCCCTCAGCAAGCCCGACTCTGAACCATTTTTGCGAGGACAACAACACACCAGGCCAATTGATAGATCTGGTGAAAGAGGTCAACACTGAAGCTGCTGAAACTTAACTTACAGCAAACGATCTCTAATCTTCATTATCCATAACGTGAAATAAGTAAGAAGGAAAGAACAATGACAAGTCTCAAAGGAAAGACGCTCTTTATTACCGGGGCAAGCCGAGGGATTGGCCTGGCGATTGGGCTGCGGGCCGCGCGTGATGGTGCTAATGTCGTGATTGCGGCCAAGACGACCGAAGCACACCCCAAATTGCCCGGCACGATCTACACCGCAGCAGCAGCGATAGAAGAAGCGGGCGGCAAAGCACTCGCCTGCGCCGTCGATATCCGGGATGAAACGCAAATCCACGCAACAGTGGCCCAGGCAGTCAAAACTTTTGGCGGCATCGATGTTCTGGTCAATAATGCCAGCGCGATCAGTCTGACCGGCACATCGGACACCCCCATGAAGCGGTTTGATCTTATGCACCAGATCAACACCCGAGGTACCTTCGCATGCTCTCAAGCCTGTTTGCCTTATCTCAAGCAAGCACCCAATCCCCATATTCTCAATCTTTCTCCCCCACTCAATATGGAAGCTCAATGGTTTGCCCCCCATGTCGCCTATACGATGGCGAAATATGGGATGAGCCTGTGCGTCCTGGGGATGGCCGCTGAGTTTGCCCCAGACGGCATCGCGGTCAACGCGCTGTGGCCTCGGACGACGATCGCAACGGCAGCCGTCCAGAATCTGCTGGGAGGAGAAGAACTGATCAGGCATTCTCGCAAACCGGAGATCCTCGCCGATGCAGCTTATATCATCCTGACGCGTCCCAGCCGCGAATTTACCGGACACTTCTGCATCGACGAGGACATCCTGGCGTCTGAAGGTATCACCAACCTGGATTCCTACAGCGTCGTTCCTGGTAGCCCGCTTCAGCCCGACTTTTTTCTCTAACTCGTGATAGCAGAGTCCCTAAGCCATCGGTAGTCGAAGCATGGCCATAAGAATGGTTCTTCAGGTTCATGTACTATGCCTCCAACTTTTTCAGACCCTTGAGCGTAGGATAAATAGCGTGCATTCAGGGACATGCATAGGATATAATAGTACGAGATATCATTCCACTTTCACCTGTGCTCTCTTAAGAGAGTGGTGGCACCGAATGAACCACTTGAACGATCCCGCTATACAGGAGCGGTCAGAAAGCAAGGGGCTTTTTATGGAGAATGTACCGGCCAAGAAGTTTTGGCTACAAAATAATAACGGCAACACGCCAGGTTCGCGCCCACAAAATCAGCCGCGCCAGAATCAGGGGCAGGGGCCGGATGGGCAGCCCCCGAAGCGCAGCAGTATGTTTTCGCTCAATCGCTGGCTGCTCATTATCGTGATCCTGATGCTCGGCATCTATCTGTTTCAGTTCTTTAATAACGCGAGCACAAACAGTAATGCTCCGCAGCGTGTGGAGTTACAGTATAGCAATTTCTACCAGCAAATTAACAAAGGCAACATCAAAACTGCCACAATTATTGGTTCGACCGATATTAATGGTACCTTTTGTGTGCCTCTAACAAACAATGGTCCGACCTCGTACCATGTGGTGCAGATGCCCTTTAATGATACCGGGCTGATTTCGGCTCTGCGAAACAACAATCCGACTTGCACGCCCAATGCTCCCACAACGGTGATCAGTCAGGCACCCGCTGACAATAGCTTCTGGCTGAATATCCTGCTTGGACTTTTGCCCTGGATCTTCCTGATTGGCATTTTCTTCTTCCTGACCCGGCGCGCCACACAGGGGCAGCAGGGTATCTTTAGCTTTGGCAAGAGCCGTGCCAAACTCATTTTGGAAGATCGCCCCAGCACAACCTTTGCTGATGTGGCCGGAGTAGATGAGTCCAAATACGAGCTACAAGAGGTCGTTGAGTTCCTCAAAACCCCTCAGAAGTTCCAGCGCCTGGGCGGCAAAATTCCGCGCGGTGTGCTGCTGGTGGGCCCTCCGGGAACTGGTAAGACGCTGCTGGCCAGGGCTGTGGCTGGCGAGGCTGGTGTGCCTTTCTTCTCAATGTCTGGCTCCGAATTTGTCGAGGTGCTGGTCGGTGTGGGTGCCAGCCGTGTGCGCGATCTCTTTGAGCAGGCCAAGAAGGCCTCGCCCAGCATCATTTTCATCGACGAAATCGACGCAGTGGGTCGCCAGCGCGGCTCCAGCATCAATAGCAACGACGAACGCGAGCAGACGCTGAACCAGCTCCTGGTGGAGATGGACGGCTTCGATACCCGCCAGGCCGTAGTAGTGATCGCCGCGACGAACCGCCCAGATGGTCTGGACGTGGCCCTGTTGCGCCCCGGTCGCTTCGATCGCCGGGTGACCGTGGATCGTCCCGATTGGAATGGGCGTCTGGCTATTCTCAAGATTCACTCGCGCAGTGTGCCGCTCAGCCCGGATGTGGACCTGGTCGCGGTTGCTCGCTCTACCCCTGGCATGGTGGGTGCTGATCTGGCGAATCTGGTCAACGAGGCCGCGCTGCTGGCCGCCCGGCGCAATCTGGACGGCGTGAACCAGCAGTGCTTCTTAGAGGCCCTGGACAAGATCCTGCTCGGCGCTGAGCGCCCGCTGGTCTTGAGTGAAGATGATCTGAACGTGGTGGCCTATCACGAAGGCGGTCACGCCCTGGCGGGTCTGCTCTCAGAGCACGGCGATCCCATCACCAAGGTGACAATTGTGCCACGCGGCCAGGCGCTGGGCGTGACCATGTCTACGCCAATCGATGATCGCTATAACTACTCGAAGGAGTACCTGCTGGCCCAGATCACGTATGGCCTGGGTGGACGCGCCGCCGAGCAGGTGGCGATTGGCCACATCACCACAGGAGCCGAGAACGATCTCCAGCGTGTCACGATGATGGCTCGCCAGATGGTCACGCGCTGGGGCATGAGCGAACGTATGGGCACGATCTCTTTTAGCGAGCGCCAGAGTCCCTTTGGCGGCGGTGGCGACACCGGTGCGCCGACCGACTATAGCGAGGAGACAGCTCAGCTCATCGATGAAGAGGTCGATCGCATCGTGCGCACGTGCTATGCACAGACGGTTGAGATCATGGAGAACCACCGCGAGACGCTCGTCCGTATCGCTCAGGAATTGCGTCGTCAGGAAACCATCGATGCCGCGCAACTCCAGGCTATCCTGCAGGAGACTGGCGTCAAGGTACCACCTCACCCGTTCAAGCCCAAAACCGTACCTCTGACGATCGCTCCCGAGGAGCCATCTGATATACCGTCCTTGCTGGATGAAATACCGCCCAGCGATGGCAATATGTAGCAACTGGTTATTGTTAAGCAGGAGAAGGAAGCGTGCCAGAAAAACATGAAATGTTTTTCTGGCACGCTTCCTTCTCCTGCTTAACTCTTAGATTCTGGCTGCATAAAATCCCGCAGGCCGGGGAAATCTTGCAGGATCTCATCGACCACGCCGTTAGGAAGCGGCAGAAAGATCCCGCTGGCCTCCGCGAGAATTGCGCCCTCATCATCAGCCAGCGTTAAAACACCCTTTGCCTGGAGCATGCGTCGGCGCTCGCTTTCCAGCGTGGCCCGCACGCGCAGCAGCGGTCCATAGGGCACATAGCGGCGATAGCGAACTTCGAGCTTGCCGGTCATAGTCCACACGGGATGCTCACCCAGCAGTGAAGTGCGCCCCAGAGCCTCATCGAGCACCGAAGCGACAATACCACCGTGCAGCACCCCTGGGAAGCCCTGGTGCTCCTCGCGCGGCTGGAAGTCGGCTACGATGCTCCCGGATTCCTGACGAAAGACCAGGTGCAAGCCAAAAGGGTTGCGCTGCCCACAAACAAAACAGCGCTGATAATCAGTCGTATCGTTTAATTCCATGCCCCTACTCTAGATGAATCTCCGGGAGCTTGTCAATCACGAATAGGAAAAGGATGCCCACAGAAAATACGGAAGCGTATTTTCTGTGGGCATCCTTTTCCTATTCGTGATTATTATCCCTTTAGAGCACCCATGCGCACACCTTCGAGGAAGCTGCGCTGGAAAATGAAGAAGAAAATGATCATCGGTAACGCGGCCAGTGCGGCGCCGGCAAAAATAATCCCGTAATCGGTGGCGAATTCTCCTTGCAGGCTGGATACTCCCACGGTCAGAGTATAGGTGGCTGGATTGACGAGAGCAATTAGCGGCCAGAAGAAATCGTTCCAATGCTGCACAAAGGTGAAGATCGCCAGCGCGCCGATCGCGGGCTTGCAGAGCGGGAGCACGACACGCCAGAAGACCTGCCACTCGTTGCAGCCATCGATGCGCGCTGCTTCCAGCAGTTCAGTAGGCAACGTCTGGATATACTGGCGCATCAGGAAAATGCCAAAGACGCTCGCCATACCCGGCAGGATCAGCGCCCAGAGCGTATTCAGGATTTGTAGATTATGGGCAACGACATACAGCGGAATCATGGTCACATAGGTTGGGACCATCATCGTCGCGATCAGCACCCAGAAAATAATCGTGCGGCCCGGAAATTTCTTTTTGGCGAACGAGTAGCCCGCGAGCGTATCAAAAAAAATGTGGAAGATGGTAATGCTCAGCGCGACGACGATACTGTTGCCCACCCAATTCCAGTAATAGATCGCCTGGTGGAACAGGCGCTGGAAATTTGAGAGACTGAAGTGGAAAGGCAGAATATCCGGCGGCGTCTTCAGCGTAAAAAGCGTAGGAGTCACGGCGGTGACAAAGAGCCAGTAGAGCGGCCAGAGCGAAATGGCACCAGTAATGATCAGCGCGATCCAGATACCCCAGGGCACGGGCTTGCGCGTACGTTTTTTGCGTGTAGTAGCCGCCGCTGTGAGTCGTAAAGCCATAACTAATACTCCACGTCGGACCTAAGGAGACGGAATTGCACGAATGCTACCGAGGCGATCATCAGAAAGAGAATAAATGCTTGCGCGGCGGCTATGCCGTAATAGAAGCTTTCAAAGCCGTTTTGAAAGATCTGGGTTACAATGAACTGAGCGTTGTCGCTGACGCCGGTCGGAACCATCACGAAAACCTTATCAAAAACCTGGAAACTGTAGATGGTATAGAGCACGGCCAGGTAGAGGGTTGTTGGCTTAATCAGTGGCAGCGTAATCTTCCACCACTGGCGGATGTAGCTCGCGCCGTCTATTTTGGCGGCTTCATAAAGCTCGGTCGGAATGCCGCCCATGGCCGCGTTAAATAGCACCACGCCCGTGGCCGGGACAGTTAGAACGGTTGAGAGGACAATACTGTTCAGGACAATATTGGGGTCGGAGAGCCAGCGTACAGCCCCAATATGTAGCAGCCCGATCGCATAATTCAGCAAGCCGAATTCGGTGTTATAGATCCAGCGCCAGGAGATGGCAATGATCACCGCGCTGGTGACGGCAGGCAGGTAATAGGCCGCCAGGAAGAATGTGCGCCAGAACTTATTACAGCGCTGCAGCAAACCCGCGAGAACCAGCGCGATCAAGATATTGGCGGTCACGGTGATCACGGTGTAGTACAGAGTATTCTTAATAGCTTGTCCAAACACGCCATCGCCAAAGGTAAAGGCGCTCACATAATTCTTGAAGCCCACCCATTGACCATCCCACACGAAATTGTAATGCTGGAAAGAGATAAGCAGCGCCCATACGGCAGGAATAAGTGTGAAGATTGCGAAGACGAGCACGCTGGGCAAAATAAAGGCATAGCCCCACCCGTATTTCTTAAAAAAGCGTTGGAGCTTCTTCTCCTGAGTAGGAGAGCGTTTGATCACTCCCTCGCCTTCCAGGATAATACCTGACATAATGACTATCTCCTGTGGTGATACTGCTAGCAAACGGGCAGATGCTCGCCCTTCTGTGTATGAGAACGAGCAAGGGGTGTCAAAAAGGACGTCCTGGCACCCCCGTTGCACTTCTCCCACGCGGGAGAGCAGGAGAGCGACTAGCTGCCCTGGGAGAGCAGCGAATTGACCTGACTGGCGATCGCATTCATCGCATCGCTGGGCGAAGCCTTCCCCAGGACCGCGTTTTGCAATGCTGGCTGAATCAAGAGGCGGATCGCTGGCCACTGCGCGATCATGGGCGCGATCCAGGTAGACGCGACAAAGGGCGAGAAATCGCTGGCTGGCGCGCTGAGCTGGACCGATTTGCGCGCGGGCGGAGCGGTATAATAGCCGGGCACATCCAGCTGGACCTGGGCACCGCTGAGATACTTGGCCGCAGCCATCGTCTTCTGGAGACGGTTCTGATCCTGAATGTTGGCCACCGCGATCAGACCAATGCCACCGCAGGTAAAGGCCGTGCCCCTGGCACCAGTTGGCATCGGCATGACCGCAAAGTTGAGACCTTTCACCTTCGCGTAGGAGGTCGCGATACCACTCGGCTCGCAGTACATCGCATACACTTTGCGCTGGCTGAAACCGCTCTGGATATCAGAGACGGTTTGCGTGCCAAAATCTGGTGGGGTGACCTTGTACTTGGAGACCAGATCGACCAGTTTCCGTATACCTTCGTCCCATCGCTGCGAGTAAAGGTGAGTTGCTGCGCGATTTGCACAAACTGCTCATACGTCCAGGTACCCGATGGCGGAGTGACGTTCTTTTCCTTGAAAATATCGAGATTGAGGTACATGCCCACGGGCGGGATGTACATCGGCCAGGCGTAGACTTTGCCATTAAAGGTGACATTCTTCAGGATGTTGGGATAGATATCACTCCTGTCGCTCGCGTCGAGAAAACTATCGGTGGGCGAAACCAGGCCTTCCTGCACCATCAGGGGCAACTCGTCTGCCGAGACGCGGAAGAAATCGATGGTGTTCCCGCTGTGAAGCGCCTGCGTCATCTTGGTGTAATCGGCCTGAGTTCCCTGATAGCCGGTGATATCAATGGTGGTACCCTGATGGGTTCGCTCGAAGTTCTGCACGGCGCTGTCGATGATACTTCCCGATGGCGTCCCTGCTGCGTAAAACGTGGCCCAATAGGAAAGCGTGACTGGCGCGTTGGAAACGGCCGGAGCGGATGTGCCTCCACAGGCAGCTAAGAATGTTCCCAGCGCGCTTGCTCCCACGACTGCCGCACCACTATCAACGAGAAACCGCCTGCGTGTGATTGAACTCTTCATGGTTCTTAACTCCTCGTCCTGTTATACAATGGATAAGTGATACGTGGTTTCCTTCCCGGAAACAGATAGGTCGCGATCGTTTTGATCTGCAAAATTCCCTGGCGAACAATGGCGTCTGGTCGCTTGCTGCGACCTGGGGGATTTGCCAGTCAGCGTCTTTACCGTTTACCTCCAATCTTAACACGCCTTTTGCAAGATGAGCTGGTATTTCCTCAGCTTTGTCCGATCAACAAGTTGTATAGACCGATGAAATTATGTGATATGTATAATCTTTGCATATTTTTGTTCAGAAGTCAAGATAATTTCTATCATGTTTCATCATTACTACTGTTCTATTAACGTTGTTCTCTTGCTATGTGGGTTTGAACAGGTGTCCCTTCCAGGAGTGATGCCCCTCAGCTAGCGCCGTGGCATGAAAAAAGTGGTATAGCAAACGTTCATCCATTCAATAGACAGCAATAGAAAGCTATGCGATACTATATGCATGAAACTGATCGACTACGCCCACAAAATTTAGAAAGTTACATAGGAGACACTGTGGAACTGTACCAGAGCAAGGAGGAATCATGGATAAACAGAACCAGCCTAGCACACGACCCTCTAACGAACTGAAAAAGAAGCTGAAGAAGCAGGCCAAACGCGAGGCCAGGGCCATGCAAGCCCTTGAACAGGCTCAGCGCGATCTCCAGAAAGCCGAGCAGAAGCTTACCAGGGCCACACTGCGCCAGCAGGAAGAGCAGACGCGCTTACAAGCGTGTGAGGCGAAATTGGAGGCTATCCGTTCCGCCAGGCGCTCATTGCAAGAGGGAGGCGAGGAAGCGATCAGTGATCCGATCGTGGAGGAGATGATCGAAAAAGCAGTTGGAGAAGCGCTCCTGGAGATCATAGAGGAAGAGCAAGCTGAGGAAGCGCTTCAAGAGGCTATTGCAGAGGAACAGGCTGAGGAAGCGCTCCGCGAGGCTATTGCAGAGGAACAGGCTGAGGAAGCACTTCTGGAGACCGTAGCAAAGGAACAAGCTGAAGAAATACTCCAAGAGGTGGTAGAAGAAATGGCAGAGGACGAGGAAGTCCTGGACGCACTGACACTTCTGGGCGCCGATGAGGCAGTTGTGCTTCAAGTGATTAGCACGGGGAAAATCAATTTTTCACCGCCCGACGAACAGGCCACGCAAGACCTCGATAAGACCGGAGAGAAGTCGGGAGGTGAGGAGCCTCCAGTGAAGGCGCCCGTCACAGCGCCAAAACCGCCCACCCGCACAGCGCCTTCCCGGCGTCCGCGAGCAAGCACACCCGCAGCGCCACGCGCAACCCCAACCCGGCGGCGCGCGTCTGGTCGTGCACAATCGAATGGCGTAGAGAAATCGAGCGATGAAAATAACGCGTAAACCATGCTCAAGTGAAAGGGTGTATTTGAGGAGATGGTGTTGTACATTTTGTAGACTATACTCGCAAAACGTACAACACCATCTCCTCAAAGCTGCCGTTATTTGCTCCTGGTATACGCAAGCACACCGCGTGCTTTCAGCCTTTTATACACCCACAGGCAGAACCAGAGCCAGAGGCCTTCAAACAGATAGGCGCCCAACACATCGCTGGCCCAGTGATCTCCCAGGTAGATGCGCGAGGGACCAACCAGAACCACGAACAGACCAGATATCACCAGAAGCACAATTTTCCACCAGCGCCAGCCGCGAAAGAGCATGATGCTAAAGGTAAAGAGCAGTCCCCAGTAGGCCACATACGACATTACATGTCCACTGGGAAAACTGTTGCCCGTAGCATGTTGGAAGATTTCTACCAGTGGCGCAGACGGACGCGGACGATCAACCAGCAGCTTGATCCCTACATTTAATATGGCACTGGTCAGGTTGACAACGAGGATAGTCACCGCCTCTAAACGCAAACGTAGCGCCCAGAATGCGACGGCGGTCAGCACAATCAGCGGAACGAAGACCCAGTCTGCATTGCCCAGAAAGCTGACCGCAACCATAAAGGTTTCCAACCATGGCGTGTGATTTTCCTGGAATTCGCGTGTAATCGCAACATCCACATCCAGAACCGGATGAACATGCACCCAGAAGGCCAGGGCACCAATCAGAGCCAGGCTGATAATATAGATAATCAAGAGAAAGCGTGCCTGGCGCAGCACGTAATACCAGGGGCGACGAGCTACCTGTACCTCTTGCTGAATCTGTGATGCTACAGCAGCGCCAGCCGCCGGGATACCTGATTGCTGGTTCTGTCCAGCGGGTTTGGTGGGTTCGTTCTGCTTAGCGTGATCCGGTTCCCCAGAGCCAGGTGGCAGGTTCTCTTTTTCTGGTTGCACAATAACACTCCCATACTATATGCTGAATCAGGATAGACGTGCGAAACCGGTCGGGGAGTTTTACCCCTGACCAATTATGCTCTTGCTACTGAGATACTATTAATACGCTTCACAACAAGTTAACGTTAACACAGGAATGCTTCAGGAAGAAAGAATTCGGGAGGGAAAGAGATGTCTGAGATACAGATCCGCCAGGCGCGCGCGCAGGACCGCGAGACTGTGCTGGCCTTTTGCGCGCATACATGGGAGTGGGGAGATTATATTGAGAACGTCTGGGAAACCTGGTTGGATGATCCGACGGGTCTGCTTCTGGTGGCGTTACATGAGGACCGTCCAGTAGGTTTGCTGCATATGCAGATGCTGAGTGAGACCGATGCCTGGCAGGAAGGCATGCGCGTCGATCCAGCCTATCGCCAGCAGGGAATTGCCCACCAGCTCACGCTGGAGGCGAGCGCGGAGGCCATGCGCCGGGGCGCAACCACTGTGCGTCTGCTCACTGAATCCACGAACTACGCTTCTATTCATCTGGTCGAGCAGGCGCACTCTCGCCAGGTAGGCGCGTTCGCGCTTTATACGGCGCTGCCTGTTACCAGCGTGCCTCAGCACAACGCAGGTCTGGATGAGCTATCGCTGGCGACATCTGCAGATCTGGATGAGATCGTCGATTATCTCAATGCCTCCAGCCTCTTTCCCTCGGTTGGCGGCCTGTATTACGAGGATTTTATCGGTTATCGCATCTCCGACACGCTGCTGGCAGAGAAAATCCAGGCCGGGCAGATCTACCTGTTGCGCCGTTGGGATCGCCTGGATGGGCTGACCATCGCCGCACCCCGCGAAGATTGGCGGGGCAAGTATCTCTTCATCGGTTATGTCGATGGCACCACCGAGTCGATCAGCCTGATCACCTATACACTGCGCCACAAGTTGCCGGAGCTCGGCCTGGAGCAGGTGCGCGCCGCTGTACCAGACCTGATGATGGTGCGCGACGCATTTAGCGGAGCGGAATACGAATGGGATGGGCATATCTTCTTGACGTACGAACGCAGCCTGGTATAAACAACAGAAGGGTTCAAAAAATCGGTTGTCACCGATTTTTTGAACCCTTCTGTTGTTTATCAAGTACATTTTTAAATAATTGGCTGGTAAATGACATCCATGTTCTTGAACTCGTGGAAGCGCAGCAACCAGCAGCCATAGTTCATGCCGCCGCCGACCGCGGGCAGGGCCATCCACTGGCCTTCGTGAATCCTCTTCTGGCGGATCAGCTCGACCAACGCGGTCGCGATACTGGCGTTGGAGAGATTGCCATAGAAGCGGAAGTTATCGACCAGCTTCTCCATCGTCGAGGCGGGCCAGCCGTAATCATTGATCAGCAACTCGCCCAGGCGGCGCGTGATGCGCGAATTGGCCTGGTGCGGGATGATAAAGGCGAGATCGTCGTGGTTGAGGCTGGCATGGCGACAGACCGCGTCCACCGACTCGGCCATTGCGCGTGGGGCTTCGCGAAAGACCTCGCGACCATTCATTTTGGTATAGCCAACCAGGTATTGAGCCAGGACCTTGTTCAGCTCAGCCCCTTTGCCCTCGTGGAAAAGCTGGCGGATGTGCAGATCCACCTCGGCCATTTCCACCACATCTTTGCGCAGCGGCGTCTGGTAGAGCAGCGCGGGTGCCTGGCGGGCATCAGCTCCATTGATCGCGTAGGTCTGTTCATTCGGCTCATCACTGCGTTCGAGCAGAAACGCCGCAGCGCCCTCGCCAAAGAGCGAACTGGTCTTCCAATCCAGCACATTCATAATGTTGGGCAGCAGGCCCTCGGCGGTCACTAGCAGCACCAGTCTCGCGCTACTGGCGGCCAACACCTCGGAGCAGATCTGGAAAGCCTCGGTCTGGCAGGCGCAAGCCCCTTTAAGCATCGTCGCGCGAATCGGCCCAAGGCCCAGGCGGGTTGCTACCTGAGCAGCCACCGTTGGGAAGGCGTCATTATCCGAAGAGGAGGCACCGATGATGGTATCAATCTCGGAAAGCTCGCGCCCGGAGCTGGCCATAGCCCGTTGTGCGGCCACGACAGCCATATCGACCAGAGTTTCATCGGCGGGTCCATCGCCATCGATCAAGCCAGGAGCATCCACGCCAGCCATTGTGCGACAGAGGGCCAACGTGCTGGCACGCACATGGCGTGTTTCCAGTCCTGTGACGCGCTCCAGGTCGGCGGCGCTGCGTGGATCGCCCAGTTTGGTAGAAATAGAGGCAAAGAACTCGTTGGTAATTGTTCCTGAGGGAGCGTAGTTCCCCAGACCGATCAGGCGCACACCAGCTTTGGTGTAGGTCTGTGGAACAATAAAAGAGTAAGCAGGCCATGTTTGCCCGGCTGGGATTTGTGACATGAAACAGAAACCTCCAGGATAAAAGAGGATGATTACGCTATTGGCCGTAGTATACCATAGTTCCAGGAAGTTTGCTCTGCTTTGATAAGCGGCTTCAGTGCTTCACAATCCTCACACATGCTTGCTACTCGGCATTTGCCCACCCCACTCAAAAGATACAAAGTGATTTTTGTGGAATGTGGCGGACAACTTTATGCCGTAAATTGTCCGTCACATTCCGCAAAAATCACCAAAAAGAAAGAGAGGTGGCCTGGCCACCCCTCTTCATGTGTTTTACCAGCGATCGCGATCCCAGCTGTTATCGCGGTCATGCCGATCTCGGCCACCGTTGCGGCCGCCGCGACCACCGCCGCCGCTGCGAGGTGCGCGGGACGCGCGCTGCTCCTGGAAGCAGTCACTGCAATAGACAGGGCGATCTTCGCGCGGGACAAAGGGAACGGTCGTGGCTTTGCCGCAGGTGGCGCAGATGGCATCGTGCTGCTCGCGCTCGCTGCTTCCACCATACGAACGCTGTTGAGAGGAGCCATTGCGGCGAGCTTTACGGCACTCGGGACAACGGCTGGGGGCGTTTGTCAGGCCTTTTGTTGCAAAAAACTCCTGCTCGCCAGCGGTAAAGGTAAATTCCTGGCCACAATCACGGCAAGTAAGGATACGGTCCTGGTAGCCCTCGTAGGACATCATGGGTAATTATTCCTCTTCTTTGATCTTTCGCTTCGCCCGCAAACTCACAATGGTCAACAGCTGGATGGAAAGCACCAGCCTGAAATGGTGCCCGAACCCTCGCGAGGGTCCTTTGGACGCGGTTATGAATGCACTTGAACAATCAGGCAGGTGTGTCCTCGATACCGATGG
>WNFI01428527.1_pt1 | contig 21318 bp, 18 predicted proteins | sample 5400471 | NCBI WGS metagenome assembly WNFI01 (sample SAMN13153348, study PRJNA577476) | soil metagenome | isolation source: 100 cm saprolite on Douglas fir-dominated hillslope | place: USA:California | collected 2013-09-17
CGGCACCGTCTGGCCGTACAGGCGCCGGCCCTCGCCGAGGAAGAAGTCGCAGGTGTCGATGATCTCCTGGACCTCGCCGAGCGCCTCCGGGTACGGCTTGCCGATCTCCCGGGTGACCAGGGCGGCCAGGGCCTCCTTGTTGTCCTCCACCAGCCGGCCGATGTGGGCGATCGCCCGGCCGCGGACCGGCGCGGGCACCTCCGCCCACGCCCCCTGCGCCTCGCGCGCCGCCCGGGCCGCGGTCACCAGCAGCGCGGCGTCACCCAGCGCGACCTCGGCGACCACGTCGCCGAGGCGCGCGGGATTGGTGGACCGGATCCGCCCGCCCGGCGCGCCGGCCGCCGGGCGGCCGGCGATGACAGATGAGACGGTGCGCTGATCCATCGATAACATCCTTGCTTTCGTCAGCGGGCCAGGGCGGCCAGCGTGCGGTCGAGGGCGGCCAGGCCGAACTCGAGTTGCTGCTCGGTAACGTCAAGGGCCGGGCGGAGCCGGATCGAGCGCTCGCCGCATGGCAGCACGATGACATGCTCCTCCCACAGCAGCCGCACCTCCCGGTCGCGGTCCGGCCCGGCCGGGAGGTCGAGCGCGCACATGAGCCCGCGGCCGCGCACGTTCGACACCAGCCCCGCGTGCCGCTCGCCGAGCGCCCGCAGCTCGCCGAGCAGCCAGTCGCCGACCGTCGCCGCGTGGTCGATCAGCCCGTCGCGCTCGATGATCTCGAGCAGCCGGCGCGACCGGACCATGTCGGCCAGCCCGCCGCCCCAGGTCGAGTTGATCCGGCCGGAGACCGTGAACACGTTGTCGAGGACCTGGTCGACGCGCCGGCCGGCCATGATGCCGCCGAGCTGGACTTTCTTCGCGAACGCCACGATGTCGGGCTCCAGGCCGAGCTGCTGGTACGCCCATGCGGTGCCGGTCAGCCCGACCCCCGTCTGCACCTCGTCGAGGACGAACAGCGCGTCATGCGCATGGCACAGCTCCTGCATGGCCTGCAGGAACTCAGCGCGCATGTGATTGTCGCCGCCCTCGCCCTGGATCGGCTCGGCGATGAAGCAGGCGATGTCGTGCGGGTGGTTATCGAAGGCCGCCCGGGCCTGCGCGAGCGCCCGGGCCTCCGCCCGCTCGATGTCACCGAGGTGTGCCCCGACCGGGAACGTTATCGCGGGCACGTCGATCCTGGGCCAGTCGAACTTCGGGAACCTGGCGGTCTTGCCCGGCTCGGTGTTGGTCAGCGACAGGGTGTACCCGGACCGGCCGTGGAACGCGCGCGTCAGGTGCAGCACCTTGGTGCCGAGCCCGGCCGGGCGGCCGGCCGCCTCGTTGCGGCGGCTCTTCCAGTCGAACGCCGTCTTGAGCGCGTTCTCGACGGCCAGCGCCCCGCCCTCGACGAAGAACAGGTGCGGCAGGGCCGGGTCGCCGAGCACCCGCGCGAACGTCTCCGCGAAGTGCGCGTAGTGCGTCGTGTACATGTCGGGATTCGCCGGCTTGTTCGCCGCCGCCTCGGCGAGCACGGCCAGGAACTGCGGGTCGTCGGCCAGCCCCCGCGGGTTCGACCCCAGCGGGGCGGACGCGAAGAAGGTGTAGAGGTCCAGGTACCGTTCGCCGGACCGCGCGTCGACCAGCCAGGAGCCCTGACTGGCCCGGGTGTCGTAGACCAGCTCGAAGCCGTCGGCGAGCACGTGGCGCCCGAGCACCTCGTGCACGCGCTCGGCAGTGACCACTCCGGCCGGGCTCGGCGAGACCTCGCCGCGAGGCGAGGAGATCTGTACGGTCACCGGAAGTCCTCCTGCCCTTACGGCTGCTCAGCGGATAATCTCCAGGATAGAGGTCACGCAACCATACATAGTATGTCCAGCGCCCCTTCTCGAAGGCTCGCTCCGCCCGGTCACCTTTTCCTGCGCTTCCTCCGCACCTGCGGCGCAACAAGATCATCGGTCACAACCCGCTGCCAGAACATGCCAGAACAGCGGGTTGTGACCGATTTCCCGGCTGCCGCTCAGTACCAGCCGAACGCAACCTCGTGCATCCAGGCGAAGCGCGCGCCTAGCCCGGCCCGGCACTCGCGGGCGATCTCAGATCGACCACCGCCTCGCTGGCCCCGCGCCGGACGATCTCCGCTCGCTCGGCCCGGGTCCGGAACGTTACGCGGGTCCGGTCAGCGCGGAACAGATCGTGGGAGAACTCAAACGGAACGCCGCCGGCGGTGGCGGACGTCCGCGTGATCGCGAGCAGCGGCGCCCGGACGCTCACCCCGAGCAGCGCCGCCTCCTCGGAGCTGGCCTCGGCCACCTCCAGGTGCTCGACGACCTCGTCGGGCCTGATCCCGTAGTGGGAGTCCAGCAGCTCGTAGATGGAGCCCCCCAGCGGCAGGTCGAGCAGGCCGGGGAAGATCTCGGCCGGCAGCTGCACGCGCTCGAGAGAGATCGGGATCCCGTCTGCCAGCCTGATCCGCACGATGTCGATCACCAGGCTCCCCGCCGGCACGGCGAGGTTGTCGGCCGTGATGTCGTCAGCGCCGGACATCGTGGCGGACAGCACCTGGGTACCGGCCACGAAGCCCTGACGGCGCAGGTACTCGGGCAGGCCCACGATCACCGACAGGTCCCGGTCCACCTTGCCGTGCGCGACGAAGGTCCCTCCCGCCCGGCCGGGCACGCGCCGCACGACCCCGCCTTCCGCCAGCACGGCCAGTACCTGCCGGAGCGTCGAACGGCTGACCGACAGCCGGGCGGCGAGCTCTCGCTCGGTCCCGAGACGGTCACCCGGCCGCAGTTCACCCGAGGAGATCAGGTCGAGCAGGCGGCGCCGGGCATCCTCGACCAGGCGCCGGTCGGGCACGGCGCGCGGCTGCAGCCGCGCCCGAAGCGATCCCGCGCCGCCGGCCACCGCGCCCGCGCCGCTAGCCACGCCCGCCGGCATCTGCCTCACCCCATAGCCTCCAGCGACTCGGGGACCGTCTGGCCACCGTCAATGACGAGCGTCTGGCCGGTGATGTAGGCGGCTTCCTCGGTGGCGAGGAACAGGGCCGCGCTGGCGACTTCCTTGATGCTACCGAGGCGCCCGAGCGGGATCGCCGCCTCCATCGTCCGCAGGTACTCCGGTCCCAGGTCGGCCAGGCCCTCGGTGATGATGTTGCCCGGCAGGATCGCGTTGATGGTGATCCCGGACCGGGCCAGCTCGAGCGCGGCCGAGCGCATGAAGCCGAGCTGCCCGGCCTTGCTGGCCCCGTAGTGCGACCAGCCGCTGTAGCCGGTGATCGGGCCGGTGATCGAGGAGGTGAGGATGACCCGCCCGCGGCCGGAGCGCTTCAGCGCGGGGAGCGCCGCCTGGACGATGAAGAAGGTTCCCTTCAGGTTGGTCGCGAGCACCTCCTCCAGGTGCTCGGGGGTCATGTCATCGAGCCGTGCCGCCGGGAAGATGCCCGCGTTGCAGCAGACGATGTCGAGCCCGCCATGGCGCTCCTCGGCGGCCGCGGCCACTGCCGCGCAGCTCGCGGCCGAGCTGACGTCGCCGCGGGAGAAGGCCACCTTCCCGGACGCCGCGAGCTCGGCAGCGGCCCGCTCGCCAGCGTCGCGATCCCGGCCGACGATCACTACGCTGGCGCCCTCGGCCGCGAACGAGGCGGCCAGGCCCTTGCCGATTCCCTTGGTACCGCCGGTCACGAGCACCGACCGGCCGCTGATCGAGGTGAACATCCTTTACTCCTAACGTGACGGCGCCGGGCGGCCCCGGCCCTGCGTGGCAAGCCTGCGGTGTGTCACGAGTAGCTGAGCAGGTAGCGTTCGGCCAGCTCGCAGGCTCCCCGGGTGAACTCGGCTCCCAGGTCGCGGGCCGAGTCGGCGAACCGGTGAGAGCCGACCCACGCCACCAGCTGCAGCCGGCGCAGCAGCACGAACGTAGGGATCTCCGCGGCGTCCGGCGCGGGAAGCGGCCGGACACGCCGGTAGCCGCGCTGCCATGCGTCGCACAACGCCGGCACCCGCGGATCATGCTCGAAGAAGCTCAGTGAGGCGCCGAGGTCGAACAGGAACCAGCCGAAGCCGCAGTCGTCAAAGTCGATCACCTGGATGTCGGAGCCGCTGACGAGCAGGTTGGCCAGCCGCATGTCCGCGTGGATGAGCCCGAACCGCTCCGGCCCGCTGCCGAACCGGCGCAGCCGGTCCCGCATCACCGCCGCGGCCCGGCCGAGCACGGCCAGCTCCTGCGGGCCGACCCCGATGCCATCCTCCCACCGGCCCCAGCGGCCCGCCTGGCCCACGCAGCAGTCGAAGTCCCAGGAGAACCGCACGAACGAGGCCGGCCGGACCCAGACGCGGGAGTGCCGGTGCATCCGCCCGCAGATCTCCCCGAGCAGCTCGAACTTCTCGGCCAGGTGCTCCTCCGGGGGCTCTGTTCCGTCCAGGAACTCGAAGAGCACCGTCTGCCTGGTCACCGCGCCGATCGTGACATCGACCACCTCCCGGCCGTCCGCGGCCGCGAACACCTCGGGGGTCAGCAGCCCCTCGTCGCGCCGCAGCGCCTGGAGCCAGGCCAGCTCCGACGCCACCGCCCCCGGCGGGTGGTATCCGGTCCGGTGCACCCGAAGCACGGCGGTGCGCCCATCCCGCGGGTCGTCGACCCGGTACGTGGCGTTCTCCGACAGGCTGAGTAGCGAAAGCCGGGCCTCTAGCGGGAAGCCGAACGGCTCGAGCGCCGCCCTGGCGAAAGGGTCGTAGTCGCGCAGGACCGCATCCGGGGAGTCTGCCGCCTGGCCCGCGGTCACGGTGTCCGCCCGCTCGCCCGCGGGCGCCTTTGCCCGTTCGGCTCGCTCACTGTGTTTCCCGCTCGCCTCGGGGCGCCCTTGAGGCGCCGCCTTCCCTCGTCGCTCGTCCCTCGCTCCTCAGTCCAGGCGGCGCCGCGCCCCTCAGCTCGCTCACTGCTCGCGCCCCTCGATGCCGGCCAGCAGCCGCTCGATCTCGTCCCGGGCCCGGCCGACGGCCCCGCTGGTCCCGGCGATGTAGAGCCGCCCGGACGCGCCGATCATGGTCACGTCGACCAGGGTGTTCTCGGGCGCCGCCTTCTCCGCCTCGTTGGCCGCGACGGCCGCGAACAGGGCCGGCGCCATCTCGCAGACCAGCAGCGACTGGCCGGGAAGGATCATGGAAGCCTGCCGCGACCGGTTGATGATGACGGCCTGCTGATCGGTGACGTCCTCGATCACGTCGGAGTACAGCAGCGTGGGCCGCAACTGGTCACCCGCTCCGCGCCCGATGCCGTCCAGGATGGCCTGGCCGGCGCGCCCGACGTCGTCCGCGCGGCGGGAATGAACCTCCAGCACCCCGAAGTGGCGCTCGACGAAGAGAATCCCCGGCTCGACGGCAGGCTCGGCCCGCAGCGCCAGGTCGGTGACGCGCTCGATCGCCAGCCCGGGCGCCACCTCCACGATGAGCGCGTGATCGCCCTCGGTCGGGGGGTACCCCCTGGCCCGTGTGGGCACCGCGAGGTAGGCGGCGAACTGCCGCTGCAGGCCGGCGATGGGCAGGTACACCCGCAGTTCGGTGCGCGTCGCGACGGAGGTCCGCCCCGGCCACACTCCGGCGGTCGCCGGCCTTACTCGGAGACAACGAAATGCTTGCCGAGCTCGCCGTGCGGCCGCGGGATCACATGCACCGATACGAGCTCGCCCACGCTCGACGCCGTCTCGGCGCCAGCCTCCGTGGCCGCCTTGACCGCACCGACATCGCCGTTGATGATGACGGCCACCAGCCCGTCGCCGACCTCCTGCCGGCCCACGATCACCACGTTGGCCGCCTTCACCATGGCGTCGGCCGCGGCCAGCGCCGCCACGTAGCCCTTCGTCTCGATCATGCCGAGAGCATTCTGAGCCATCTTGTGGTTCCTCTCTGTCTGCTTAGGTGGCCGGGCGTGCCTTTCTGCCTGGCCGGTGCCGCATTTGCCGGTAAGGTCCGGTCTAGTCCGCCATCGTGGCTGTCCTCCTAACCGCGGCCCGGCGATGAGGCCTGGTCCTTGGGTGCATGCGGTGTGTCGCGGGGGCCCGGTGTGGTTCACTCCGCATTGACGTACCTCCCGTCGCCCGTTTTGCCCGGGTTCCGGGGCGAAACGGGCGGGAAGAACTCGGACATACTGCTGTATAGTGCTTGACGTCCGTACCGGGATCATGAAACTGACCCCTTCTGTCGGGGCTTCTTGGTCGTGGCGGCGGGAGCGGGGGGCTTGCTTGCAGCATCACCGCTCCTTCTCGATCGGGACTCCGAGGACCCGGGCCCGGTCACGTGCCAGTGGGGTGAGTACAGCGCGCGGGCCAAGCACCAGCCGCGCACCCGCGCTGGCCGCGGCCTGCACCGCGCGCTCGGTCACCGCCCCCTTCTCGATCCGGTGGTCGGCCTGGCTCGTTCCCGCCCGGCCGTGATCCGCCGGGGTCAGCGAGCCCCGGCCGTTTGCCGGCGACGCGGCGGGGGCGGGGGTGAGGCCGGCGGGGGCGAGCGTGAACCGGAGCCGGCCGGCCAGAAGGTCGCGTCGGCGCTTGGGGTTGTCGGCCAGCCGGATTACCTGGAGCACGAACTCGTGCAGGTCCTCGTTGGTGGCCAGCCGCACCGGCTGCAACGTGCCGCCCGGGCCCGAGGCGGTCTCATGGGCCACGGTGCCTCCCGCCCTCCCGCCGGGCCGAGCGGGGGCAGGCTCGGACGTGGGCGGCGCGGGCGGGGCGGCCGGAATCGCGGATGGCGCGCGCGGGGCGGCCGGGACCACCGATGGCATGAGCGGGGCGACCGGTGGCGGCGAGCCGGTCCGGTCGGCCAGCGTGGGCAGGATGTCCCGCAGTACCTCGCGCACCAGTTCGCGGAGCGCATCGGGGGCGGGCGTGCCATCCATGGTCGTCACCGGGGCTCGCCAAGCAGGCCAGTGACCGCTTCCGCCGCCTGGCGCACGTCGTCCTCGAGTCCGGACAGGTAGACGCGGCCGGTGGCGCCGATCATCCGGTAGTCAACGATCTTGATGCGCGCCTCCTTCTCGGCCTCGTTGGCGGCCAAGATCGCGTACGAGGCGGGCTGGAGCTCGAACACGAACAGCGACTCGCCGGGCAGGACCATCGAGCCGAGCTTGTTCCGGTTGACCAGGAACGCGTGCTGGGCGTCGACGCCGGTGATGATCCGCGATGCGAGGACCTGCGGCCTGGTAGCGGAGGTCGCGCTCACGCCGAGCGCGGCCAGGACCGAGCTTGCGGCCGCTCGCACGGCGTCCGTGGTGCCGTGCACCTCGAGGTAGCCGAACTGCCGTTCCACGACCAGGATCCCGGGCTGGACGTCGGCTTCCTTGAGCGCCACGTCGGTCAGCGGCTCGATGTCGAGACCCGGCGCGATCTCGATCACCTGGGCCGCCACGCCGGACCGCGGCAGCCGGCCCCGCACCCAGGTGCCCAGGTAGCACATGGTCTGCGGCTGCAGCTGATCCAGGAAGATGAACGATCGCAGTTCGGCCACGGGTCACCTCTTGATGAGCTGCTCGAGCTCTTCGATGATCAGTGCGCGCAACTGCTCCCTGACGGCGTCCGGAACGGCCGTGCCGCCCGGGGCCCCGGCACCGCCCGAGACTGTGGGGCCGGCGACCAGGCCCGCCGCCCTCGCGCCCGCCGAGAGTACGCCCTCGACCGAGCCGGGCAGGTTCGACGCGTGCGGGTACCCGGGCACCGGCCCGTCCGGCCGCTCCCAGGCGGCGATCCCCGCGAAGTCATCGAACGGAACGCTCGCGTCGCAGTTGTAGGCGACCCTGGTCCAGTTGACCAGGTGCCTGGGCTCGAGGTTCTCCCCGATCGAGCTGCGGCCCACAAACCCGGTGCCGAGGGTCATCGACGGCGCGAGGTTGGTGTCCAGGCCAGCGCTGCCGGTGCTGTTCCCGGCGTTGACCGCGACCCGCAGCACCGGCACCCGCGTTCCATAACGCATGATCACGCGCGGGTTCCGGCTGTGAATGGCCGCCGAGTGACCGGCCCCGCCGAGCCGGACCACCGCGCGCGCCGCCTCGACGCCGCGGTCCGCCGACTCGGCCCGCACCACGCCGAGCACGGGGCAGAGCTTCTCATGGGCCAGCGGCTCCTCGCCCACGACGAGATCAAACGGCGCCAGCAGCACGCGGGTCTGCGACGGGACCCGAACCCCGGCGTGGCCCGCGATCCACGCGGCGTTCTTGCCGATCGCCTCGCCGTTGAGACGGCCGTCCGGGAAGAGGTAGGCCCGGACCTTGTCGCGGCCTGCCTCGTCCAGCAAAGCCGCCTGCTGCCGGTGCAGTTCCCGGAGCAGCCGGTCCGCGACCGCGTCCTGCACCACGAGAACGGACTCGTTGGTGCACAGCAACGAGTTGTCGAACGCCTTGCTGTCGGCGATCCTGCGGGCTGCGGCGGCGAGGTCGGCGGTCTCATCCACGAGCACGGGAACGTTGCCGGGGCCCACGCCCAGCGCCGGGTTCCCTGACCGGTGGGCCGCCCGCACCACGGCCGTGCCGCCGGTCGCGACGATCACGTCGGTGACCGGGTCCGACATCAGCGCCTCGATGAGCGGGACGGTGGCGTTCTGCACCACCTGAATCGTGCCGTCGGGGGCCCCGGCCTCGGTCGCGGCCGCGGCCAGCAGCAGGGCCGCGTCGGTGCAGCACTCCTGAGCCATCGGGTGCGGGCTCACGACGATCGCGTTCCGGGTCAGCAGGGCGAGGATGACCTTGAAGAACACGCTGCACACCGGGTTGGTGGACGGGGTCAGGGCCAGGATGACCCCGGCCGGCCGGGGCAGCGAGAGGATCTTGCCCGCGGGGTCGATCCGCGGGCTCACGTAGTCGTCGTCCCGGTAACGCTCCAGGATCCCGAGCGAGCACGCCTCGTTCTTGACGATCTTGTGCTCGACCACCCCGAACCCGGTCTCGCCGACCGCCCATTCCGCGTACCGCCCCGCCTGCGCGTGCGCGGCCGTCGCCACCGCCTCCGCGATGCGCAGCACCGAGGCCCGGTCGTAGCCGGCGAACGCCCCGGCGGCCCAGTGCGCCCGCGCGAGCATCTGCCGCGCCCGCCACGTCGCCGCCGCGGTCCCGCGGGCCGGCGCACCGGCCTTATCGCCGACCGGCGAGGTCCCGCTGGCCGCGGGCGAGGAGCCGGCGGTCATCGTCGCGCTCCGCGGGCCCTCGCCGGGCTCCGCCGGACCTCGGCGTGGGCGCCGCCGATGCCGGCCTCGGTGCGTTCGAGCAGTTCCTCGCAGAGCTCGGGCGTCATCAGCAGGCCCGGCTTGTACTGCAGCACCCTCGGATCGAGGGTCGAGAAGATGGCCCAGACCCCGTTCCGGTAGAGGTGCCGCATAACGATCTTCGCTCCCTCGGGATGATCGAATTCCAGGCCCATGACGACGCCGTTCTGCCGGATCCCGGTGAACCAGTCCGGATAGCGGGCCTGGATGTCGCGCAGCCCGCGGCCGACCAGGTCGGCGATGTAGTGGACCATCGACCGCGTCTCGGGCCGGCCGCAGATCTCGAGCGTCTTCAGCGCGGCGACGCAGCCGAGCTCGGCCCCGCCGAAGCTGGAGATGTGCGCGAACCCGTCCTCGGTAAGCCACCCGGCGCACTGCTCGCTGACGAGCACGGCGGCGATCGGGTACATACCGCCGGACAGCCCCTTGCCGGTCACCAGGATGTCAGGGTTGATGCCGTGCTTGGTGATCGCCCACATCTCGCCGGTGCGCATCAGCCCGGTCTGCACCTCATCGGCGATGTAGAGGGTGCCGTGCCGCTCGCAGAGCGCCTTAACGGCCTCCAGGTACCCGGGCTCGGGCAGCGGGAAGCCGTACGTGGCCGGGATCGTCTCCATGATCACCGCCGCCGCGTCGCCCCCGGCCAGGGCCCCCTCCATGGCGCCGATGTCGTTGAACGGGACGTGCACGAACTCATCGGGCCGGTCGGAGAGGAACAGCCGGGAGAAGCGGTCGTCGCCGGTGGCCACAGCGAGACCGGTATGGCCGTGGTAGGCCTTGATGATCGAGACGATCTTGCGCCGCTTGGTGGCGTGCCGCGCGGTCTTGAGCGCGATGTCGATGGCCTCTCCCCCGCCGCTGCCGTACACCACCTTGGTCAGCCCGGGCGGAGCCGTGCGGATGAGCGCCTCGGCCAGCGCCGCCCGGGCGCTGGAGGGGAAGTGGTGGTTCCCGATGTCGAAGGACCGCATGCCGACGGTGATGGCCTCGACCAGTTCCGGGTTGCGGTGCCCGAGGTTGTAGGTCCCGCCGTTCAGGTGGACGTCGATGAGCCGGATGCCCGACATATCCCAGATGAAATAGCTTTCCCGGCGGTCGATGACCAGGTCCACCCCGGTCTCCGACCAGAAGTCGGTCTTGCCGGGATTCCAGAACTCGCGCGACTTATCCAGGACCTCGGCCTTGGACCCGACGGTGAAGACGTCGTAGTCGTGCATCGCCCCGCCTTCACCCCGTAGAAAGCCGCTGCGAACCCATACCAGACCAAATCATCTATCGGTCCGACCTAACAGTCAAGAGCATGTTTTTACTAACTAGTAACAACCAAAGGTCTTGTCGGCTGCGAATTCGGTATGTTACGGTCGGGGTCCGGCGGGCGACAAGAGGATGTCGATAGCGCCGCGGAGGATCCCGGCGATCTCGGCATACGCGGTCCCCCACGGGAACATGCCACCACGAGCGGCATGCCGAGGAGGGGACATGACGGCCGTCATCGGTCGCACCGCAATCCGGGCGAGGGCCGTCAACCTGGATGAATCCGGCCCGGCCGGACCAGTTGCTCCCTCCCTCGCCCGCTGCCGCAGTTTCCGCCGCCCGGCCGGCTGTCCGGCTATCCGGCGACCACTTCCCCCGTCGTGCCGAGCTCACCGGGAGCCGAGCACGAGGCCGGCCCACTGAGGAGGCTGTGCATGTCGGACATCCGCGGGCAAACCGGAGCAGGCGGCGACGGCAGCGTAAGCGTGTCGAAGACCGGCATGGTGGAGAGCCTGGATATCTCACAGCGCGAGGACGTCCCTAAGCTGCGCAGGCATGCCGTCGGCCTCTTCGGGGTGCTGTTCCTCACCGTTACCGGCTCAGCGCCGATCTCGGCCATGCTGTTCAACACCCCCATCGCCGTTGGATTCGGCAACGGCATCGGAACGCCCGCCGGTTTCATGTTCGCCGCGGTCGTCCTGGTGATCTTCTCGGTCGGGTACGTCGCGATGGCTCGCAAGAAAACCACGGCCGGGGGCTTCTACTCCTTCGTCAGCCATGGCCTCGGCCGGGAGATCGGGATGGGCACCGGGTTCGGGATGGTGCTCGCCTACTCGGTGTTCGAGGCTTCGCTATGCGGTGGCTTCGCCTATTTCCTTAACCTCAAGCTCAACCAGTTCGGCGTCAATGTCGGCTGGCCGTGGCTGGCGCTCGGCATGGTGGTGCTGATCTCCATCCTCGCCTACTTCGACGTCCACCTCTCGAGCATCGTGCTCGGTGTCGGGCTGATCAGCGAGGTACTGATCCTGGTGATCTTCGACGTGGTCATGTTCGCGCACGGCCACATGCCGCTCGCAGCGATCAACCCGGTCAACGCGTTCAAGGGCTTCCCCGCCTCCCACGGGCTGCTGGCCGGGGCCTTCGGCATCGGCCTGTTCTTCGCGTTCTGGTCCTGGGTCGGCTTCGAGATGGCCCCCAACTACGGCGAGGAGTCAAGAGATCCCAAGCGCATCGTCCCGCGGGCCACGTACATCTCGGTGATCGGGCTCGGGATCTTCTACACGCTGACAAGCTGGGCCCCGTTCGCCGGCTACAGCACGCTGCACGCCGCTCAGGCACAGGCACAGAACAACTCGGCCCAGTTCTACCTGGGCCCGGCGAATTCGATCGCGGGCCACTGGGTCGGATCGGTGATGAGCTACCTCATCATCACCGGCTCGTTCGCGTGCGGCATGGCATTCCACAACACGACGTCAAGGTACTTCTACTCACTGGGCCGCGAGGGGCTGCTGCCCAAGCCGCTCGGCCGGACCCATCGCCGCTGGAAGAGCCCGCACATCGCGTCCATGACGCAGTCAGTGATCGCGGCCCTGATCATCGGAGGCTTCGCACTCTTCGTGGGGACCTGCGACCCTCTGCACATCGCGTACCTGCAGGTCTACGGCCTGATGGCGATCATGGGCGTGATCGTGATCCTGTCGGTGCAGGCGCTGGTCTCACTCAGCATCCTGATCTTCTTCGAGCGGCAGCACCCCGATGAGGTGCACTGGTGGAAAACAAGGCTCGCTCCGGCCATCTCCTTCGTCTCCCAGGCCATCGTCGTCTATCTGCTGTTCAAGAACCTCCTGTTCCTCGGCAGCGGCTATCACTACTCGGTCTGGCTCGGGCCGATCGATCTGCTGGTCGTCTTGATCGGCGTGGCCGGGGCCTTCTACCTGAAGAGCCGCAACCGCGAGAAATACGAGTCGGCGGGCCGGCTCATCAACGAAGGACTGTAAGCGTCGGCCAGATGACTCAGCAGACGGCCTGGCCCTGGCTCGGCGCGCTGGCGCGGCGGGCCGCCGACCTGGCCGGCCGGCTGAGGCTGGTCGGAAGCCAGTGCTGCGTCGGACGGGCCGGCCAGCGAGAATTGGCCAGCAAGCGCGGACGGGATGAGGGCACGGCAGGAACGGGATGAGGGCACGGCCACATGGGCTACCTGATCGGCGCCGACATCGGCTCCCAGAGCGTGAAGGCGGTCCTGCTGGACCCCGACGGTGCCGCGGTCGCGTCCGCGGGGCAGGGCTGCGCGATGCTGCATCCGGCGAACGGGTGGGCCGAGCAGGATCCCGCCGACTGGCAGACCGGCCTCACGATCGCGGTCCGCCAGCTGATCACCCGGTCCGGCGTCGCCCCGTCTGCGGTGACGCACCTCGGCCTGGCGTCCCAGGTGGACGGCGTGGTTCCGGTCGACGCCCGGCTCCGGCCGTTGCGTTCGGGCATCATCTGGCTTGACCGCAGGGCGGCCGAGCAGGCGGCGGAGCTTTCCCGCGAGCTTGGGCCGGACCGCATCTTCGAGACGACCGGGCTCAATGCCGACGCGTCGCACATCGCGCCCAAGCTGATGTGGCTGCGCGAGCATGAGCCGGCCGTCTTCCGCCGGGCGCGGAGCTTTCCTCCGGTCGGCGGCTACATGCTCGGCTGGCTCACCGGGGAGCTTGCGCAAGATCACGCGAATGCCTCGTCCACGCTTCTGTACGACGTGCGGACCGGCGACTGGGACGACCGCATGCTCAAGGCGGCCGACCTTGACCCCGGCCTGCTGGCCGAGATCCGCCCTTCAGCGGAAACCGCGGGAACCCTGACCGCCGAGGCCGCGGCGGATCTGGGCCTCAGCCGCGAGGTCGGGGTCGTGGTCGGGACCGGTGACGAGCACGCCGCGTGCGTCGGCGCCGGCGCTGTCGTGCCTGGTCTCGTCGCCGACGTCACCGGCACGGCCGAGCCGGTCGCGGCCACGGCGGCGAGCGCGGTCTTCGACGCCGAGCACGTGGTAGAGACCCACGCGCACGCGATCACCGGGCTCCTCCTGGTCGAGAACCCGGGCTTCGTCTCCGGCGGCTCCACGCTCTGGTGCGCCAGGTCCATGCTGGGCATCGACCAGGCCGCGCTGTTCGAGCTGGCCGCCCGGGCGTCGGCCGGGGCCGACGGCGTGCTGTTCGTGCCCGCGCTGTCCGGTGCCACAGTGCCGCGGTGGAACGACAGGATGCGCGGGGTCTTCGCCGGCCTTTCGATGAATCACGATCGCAGCCACCTGGCCCGCGCCGTCGTGGAGGGCTGCTCGTTCGCGCTGCGTGACGTGCTCGGGCGGCTGGAAGCGCTCGGCCTCGCCGACAGGGAGATCCGCGTCGTCGGCGGAGGAGCGCGCAGCGAGCTGTGGCTGCAGATCAAGGCCGACGTGACGGGCCGACCCGTCCGCCCGGTCCTGGCCGGTGAGCCGACGGCGCTTGGCGCGGCGATCCTGGCCGGCCTGGCGGCAGGGACGTTCCGCGACACAGCCGACGCGGTGGCGAGGACGGTGAAGCCGTCCGCCCGGGTTCGCGAGCCCGACGACCGGGCACGGGCGGTCTACGAGGAGCGGTACGCGCAATACCGCGCGCTCTACGACGGCGTGGAAGGGGCGCTGGCGTTATGTCCGGTGCCGAGCCCGGTCCCGACATCGCCACCCTCCGCCGTGAGCTGGCCGAGGCCCCGGATGGCGAGCGGCTGAACCCGCTAGGGCTGGGCCGGCTGGTGACAGGCGCCGGCGCCGTGGACGGGCTCGCCGACGTCGTCGCGGGCCTCGCCCGGCCCGGGGGCGAGGTGGTGGTGCTCGCCGCTGCGACGCCGATGACGGCGGCTGGCCACGATCTTCAGACCCTGGTCGGGGAGGCCCTGGGCGACCGCTTCGCGGTCAGGTGGGTGGTCGTCGGGCCGGCCGGGAGCCCAGGGAGCAACGACGTTCACGCGGACGAGCCGACGGTCGCCGCGGCCGCGGCGTGGGCTGCGGACGCCGACTGCGTGGTCACGGTCGGCTCGGGCACAGTCACCGACATCGGGAAGGCGGCGACGCCCGGCGGCACCACGCTGGTGGCCGTGCAGACGGCGACCAGCGTCAACGGCTACGCCGACCCGTTCTCCGTGCTGCTGCGCCATGGGGTCAAGCGCACGACGCCGTCGCGCTGGCCGGACGCCCTGGTCATCGACCAGGCCGTGCTGCAGGATGCTCCGGCGGAGCTGAACCGGGCCGGCGCGGGGGACCTGATGGCCATGTTCACCGCGACCGCCGACTGGTACCTGGCCTGGGCCATGGAGCCGGCCCGCGGCCCGGCCTCGCCCCAGCCGGACCCGCGCCCCGGCGACCCGCCCTATCACCCGGCCGTCGCCGGGCTCGCGCTAGCGCGCGGCGAGCGGCTGATCGCGCTGGCGCCCCGGCTGGGCGCCGACCCGGACCCGGCCAGCCTGGCCGAGCTCGCCGACATGCTGACGCTCAGCGGCATCGCGATGGGGGTGGCCGGGTCGACCGCGCCGTCGTCCGGCATGGAGCACGCGATCAGCCACCTGCTGGAGATGGCCGCGGCCGCCCGCGGGCGGCCGGCCAGCTTCCACGGCGCGCAGGTGGGCGTCGCGAGCGTGGTCGCGGCGCGGACCTGGGCCCACGTTCTGCGGGTGATCGGCGATGGCGGCCTGGACCGCGACACCGGGCTCCCCGATCCCGACGCCGTCCGGGACCGGATCGGCCGGGCGTTCGCCGCCATCGACCCGGGCGGTTCGATGGCCGCGGAGTGCTTCGACGACTACGCCAGGAAGCTGCGGCGGCTGGCCTCCGCGAACGCCGGCGCGCCCCTGGCCGCGCTCCGGTCGTCGTGGCCGGCGCACCGCGCCGCCCTGGACGCGATGCTGATCGATCCCGGGGCGCTGGCCGGCACGCTGCGCTCGGCGGGACTTCCGGCCCGGTTCGGCGACCTGGCCGAGCCCGTGGACGACGCTACCGCCCGCTGGGCCGTGGCGAACTGCCCGCTGCTGCGGCAGCGGTTCGGCGTGGCGGACCTGGCGACGCTGCTCGGCGCCTGGGAGGAGGCCGACGTCGACGAGGTGCTGGCCGCGCCCTCCTCCGCGTGCGGCTCGCCGGCGGGGCAGCCATGACGCCGCCGACGCAGGCCTGCGAACGGGCCGCGGCCGGGCCTGCCGCCGGCGCGCGGCCGGGTCGGCGCCGCGGCGAGCCCGAGGGGCGCGGCGGCGCCCGGACTGAGCAGCGAGAAACGAGCGACGAGGGAAGGCGGCGCCTGTGAAGGGGGCAGGGGAGGCGGGCGGGGCCCAGGAGGCGAGCGGGAAACACAGGCCGCCGCGGGTCTTCCGCGGCTACGCGTTCGACCTCGACGGCACCATCTACCTGGGCGGCACGCTCTTTCCCGGAGCCGCGGACGCGGTCGCGCGGATCCGCGGCCAGGGCTCGCGGGTGGTGTTCCTGACCAACAACCCGCTGCACAGCCCGGAGAGCTACGCCCAGCGCCTTACCGGCCTGGGGATACCAGCGGAGCCCGGCGAGGTGGTGACCCCGCTCGGCGTGCTGACCGCGTACCTGGCCGACCGGCACCCCGGGCGGGCCGTGCTCACGATCGCCGAGCCGCTGGTGGACGCCACGACCCCGGACGGCGGGCTGCCGGACTGCGCCGCGATGCTGGCCGCGCTGGAGGCGTGCACCGGGGCGCGCGCCGAGGCCATCGTGGGCAAGCCGAGCGAGCACATGGCGGCAGAGCTGCTGCGCCGGCTCGCCGTGCCGGCCGGCGAGGCCGCGATCGTCGGCGATCGGCTCTCGACCGACATCGCGATGAGCCGCTCTCTGGGCACGACCAGCGTGCTCGTCCTGTCCGGCGCCACCACCGAGGACGAGCTCGCCCGCTCGCCGCAGCGGCCCGACTACGTCATCGACGGCATCGCCGCGCTGCTGCCCGATGAGCCCGGCGACCGCGATGAGCCTGCGAACGCCGCGACCGAGGGGAGCGCCCGGTGATCGAGTTCGTCTTCATGCTGACCCACCACGACCGGACGGTGGACGACCCGGTCGGCGTCTATGAGCAGATCCGCGGGTGCGGCCTGCGTTACGTAGGTTTCAAGGACATCGGAGTGCCGGTCGCCGAGCTCAGAGAGGTCTGCGCGCTGGCGCACGCGGACGGCCTGGAGGTCATGCTCGAGGTGGTCTCGACCACCCGCGAGGAGGAGCTCCGCTCGGTTGCTGCCTCGGCCGAGATCGGCGTCGACTGGCTGCTTGGCGGCACGCACCCCGAGGACGGCCTGGAGATCCTGGCTGGGAGGGTCGGGCAGAGGGCGGACGGCGCCCGGCCCCGGTACTGCCCGTTCCCGGGGACCGTGGTCGGTCATCCGAGCATCCTGCAGGGCGAGATCGACGAGATCGCCGAGAGCGCCCGCAGGATCACCGCGCTGGACGGCGTGTTCGGCCTTGACCTGCTCGCGTACCGGCACCAGACCGCCGACGCGGCCGAGCTGACCCGGGCGGTGGTGCAGGCCGCCAGCGGCCCGGTGATCGCCGCCGGGTCGGTCGCGAGCACCGCTCAGATCAGGGCGCTGGATCAGGCCGGGGCGTGGGGGTTCACGATCGGCGGCGCGATCTTCGAGGGCAGGCTGCCCGGCGGCCCGTCGATCGCCGGGCAGGTGACGCAGGTGCTGCGCGCCACAGCGAAGCAGGGCCAGCCGCGACGGCCGGCCGGAGGTCGGCCCGAGCGGACCGCACGCGGGGGTCCGGGATGACCAGGCCAGCCCGCGAGATCGTGCTGGCCGTCGATCAGGGCAGCTCGTCGAGCAGGTGCGTGGCCCTGGACCGGGCGCTGCGGCCGCTGGCGCTGGCCAGACGCCCGGTGGCCAGCTCGTTCCCACGGCCCGGCTGGGTGGAGCACGACCCGGCGGAACTCCTCTCGAGCGTGCTCGGCGCGGTCGCGGACGCGATCGCCCAGGCCGGGGCCGGCTGGGACGACGTCGCCGCCGTCGGCCTGGCCGCGCAGACCGAGACTTTCGTCGTCTGGGACCGAGCGTCGGGCGCGGCCATCTACCCGGCCATCAGCTGGCGTGACACCCGCGCGGCCGACCGCTGCGACGAGCTGCGCCGGGCCGGCCACGAGCCCGAGGTCCGCGAGCGCACCGGACTGCCGCTGCAGCCGGCGTTCAGCGCCGCGAAGCTCGCGTGGCTGCTTGACTCCGTCCCGGGCGCGCGCCGCGGGGCCGCCGCGGGAGAGCTGCTGTTCGGCGACGTCAACTGCTGGCTGATCTGGAACCTCAGCGGCGGCGTCGCCCATGTCACCGAGCCGTCGATGGCCGCCAGGACCATGCTGTTCAACCACGCGGAGTCCGCCTGGGACCGGGCACTGCTCGACATGTTCGGCATCCCGGCCCGGATGCTCCCCGCGGTGACCGATACCGCCGGGCGGCTGGCCGTGACCGACCCGCGCGTCAGCGGCGGCCGGGCGGTGATCGGGGCGAGCATCGGCGACCAGCAGGCCGCGCTGTTCGGCCAGCGCTGCTGGCGCGAGGGCATGGCCAAGCTGACCCTGGGCACCGGCGCGTTCCTCTGGTGCCACGCGGGCGCCGCGCCGCCGGACCGCGTTCCCGAGGGCGTGGTGTCGAGCTGCGCCTGGCGCCTCGACAGGGCGGGAGGGGCGGGGCAAACAGCGTTCGCGCTCGAGGGGTTCGTGCCCAACGCCGGCGGGGTCACGACGTGGCTGCGCAGGCTCGGCCTGGTCGCCGACGACCGGTGGCCGACCATCCGTAACGGTGCGCTCAGCGACGCGGCCCGCCGGGGGGCGGCCCGGGGCCCGTGGTGCGTTCCGGCCCTGTTCGGGCTCGGCACGCCGCGCTGGGGGGCGGAAGCGAAGGCGGACATCCTGGGCCTGACCGCGGACGTCGCGGCGGCCGACGTGGCCGAGGCCGCGCTGCTCGGCGTCGCGCACCAGGTCGCCGACGCGATCGACGCGGTCCAGCGCGGGATCAGCGGCGGGCTGCGGGCGATCCGCGTCGACGGCGGCATGAGCCGCAACGACTCGCTGCTGCAGGCCATCGCCGACCTGACCGGCGTCGTGCTGGAACGCCCGGCCGCGGCGGAGGTCACCGCGCTCGGGGCCGGCGCCCTGGCCGGGCTCGGAACCGGCCTCTGGGACCTGGCCGCGCTCGAGCACATGCCGTTCGAGGCGGGCATGCCGGTCCGCCCCGCGCTGCACGCGGACGCCCGCGACGCCGTCCGGCAGGCCTGGCAGGCGGTGCTGGAGCGGTCCCTGGCAACGGTAAGCCCGTGAGCCGCCGGGGCGCGGCGAACGAGGACGCCACGCGGGAGCTCGCGGCGCTGGACCCGACGGCCCTGAACCCGCGTCATCGTGCCTGGTCGCTGGGGCGGATGGCTAGCGAGGTGTTCGACATCGTCGTGGTCGGCGGCGGCGTGACCGGAACCGGCGCCGCGCTGGACGCGGCGACCCGCGGATTGAACGTGGCCCTGATCGAGGCCCGCGACTACGCCGCGGGAGCGTCGAGCAAGTCGAGCAAGCTCATCCACGGCGGCCTGCGCTACCTCGAGATGCTGGACTTCGGGCTGGTCCGCGAGGCGCTGCGGGAACGCCGGCTCCTGCTCACCGAGCTCGCGCCGCACCTGGTCCGGCCCGTTCCGTTCCTCTGGCCGCTCACGCACCGCGGATGGGAGCGGCCCTACGTGGGCGCCGGGCTCCTGCTCTACGACAGCATGGGAGGACGGCGGGCGGTGCCGCGGGCCCGGCACCTTTCCCGCAGGCGCGCGCTGCGGCTGGCCCCGGCGCTCAAGCGCACGGCCCTGGTCGGGGCCGTGCAGTTCTACGACGCGCAGGAAGACGACGCGCGGATGGTGGCCTGCCTGGCCAGGACCGCCGCCACCCACGGCGCGGCGCTCGCCACGAACGTCCGGATGGACGGCCTGCGCAGCGAAGGGTCGCGGGTCACCGGCGTCGTCGCGCGCGACCTGCTCGAGGGAGCGGGCCTGACGATCCGCGCCCGGCACGTCGTGCTCGCGACCGGCGCCTGGACCAGCGACCGCTGGGCCCGCCCGGAGGGGCAGGGGCGGGAGGGCGGGCCGGGAGACCAGCTCCAGGTACGGCCGTCCAAGGGTGTGCACATCGTGGTCCCGCGCCGCAGCATCCAGATGAACACCGGCCTGCTCGCGAGGACCGAGAAAAGCGTGCTGTTCGTGATCCCCTGGGATGAGCACTGGATCATCGGCGATACCGACACCGAGTGGCAGCATGATCCCGGCCGGCCTGCGGCGAGCCGCGCGGACATCGACTACCTGCTGGCCAAGGTCAACAAGATGCTGCGCCGCCCGATCACCCACGCCGACATCGAGGGGGTCTTCGCGGGCCTGCGGCCGCTGGTGGCGGCGCCGGGCGCCCGGGACACGACCCGGCTTAGCCGGGAGCACACGGTCAGCTCGCTCGCGCCTGGGCTGACCGCGATCGCCGGCGGCAAGTTCACGACGTACCGGGTGATGACCCGCGACCTCATCGACGCCGCTGCGGGCGACCTGCCGCGGCCGGTTCCGCCGTCGCGCACCGAGACGGTGCCGCTGCTGGGCGCCGAAGGGTACCGCGAGCGCTGGGCCGGGCGGGAGGAGCTCGCGGCGGCCAGCGGCCTGCCCGTCCGCGAGATCGAGCGGCTGCTCGGCCGCTACGGCTCGTGCATCGATGACGTGCTCCGCCTCATCCGCAAGCGGCCGGAGCTTGGCATGGCCCCGCAGCTGGGCTGGAGCGAGGCGCGGACCAGCCAGGAGATCGCCCGGTACCGCGACGCCGTGGCGGCGGACCTGGCCGGCCAGGCGGAGCCCGACGACCTGCACGCCTACCAGGCCCACGTGGCCGCGCCGGACCCGATCCCGTTCTACGGAGCCTGATCCGGGAGCCCGGCCGACGCGGCGGCGCCCGCCGCCCGGGGCGTCACGGGTAGTGTGCTTGCTGCAGCGCTGTGCCACCGCGTTTCAGTTGACCGCGGGGCAGCGCGTCGGAAGGCGGTGACCAGGGACGTGACTGGCATCGGGCCCATCGACTTCGCCGCGGCGTACGAGGTGGTCACCGAGCGGCTACGGCGGGCCATCCATATCGGGTCCTACGTTCCCGGCGACAAGCTGCCGCCGGAGCGGATGCTGGCGCAGCAACTCGGCGTGTCCCGGACCACGGTGCGCGAGGCCATCCGCGTGCTCGAAGGCGAGGGGTACGTCGTCAGCAGGCGCGGGGCCAGCGGCGGCATCATCGTCCTCGACCAGGCGGAGAACGAGGAGCGCATCCGTCCGCTGCTCGCGGAGAAGCTCCCCGAGATCGAGGAGACCTTCGACTACCGCATCGCGGTGGAGGGTGCCGCGGCTCGCCTGGCCGCGGACCGGCGCACCAGCGAGGATCTGGCCATCCTGCGCGACGCCTACGACGTTATGCGCGAGGACCGCGAGACCCGGCGGTTCCGTGCCGCGGACAACGCCTTCCACCTGGCGATCGCCGACGCGGCGCGGAACCGCTTCATGCGCCAGGCCATCGAGGACGCGCGCGCGGCGATGTGGGTTCCGATCGACCGCCTGATCAGCAAGGTCTTCCTCACCGCGAACAGGCACCACAAGCAGATTCTCGACGCGATCACCAGCCGCGACCCGGACGCGGCGCAGAAGGCGGTGGTCGACCACCTCGAGACCGCCCGGCGCGACCTGCGGCGAAGCCTGCGTTAGATTCGGCGGTGGCCGGAAGGTGGTCTACGCGCGGTGTCCAGCCATGATCAGCGCGCTGGTCTGGATGGGCAGGTGGCCCGGGTGGGC
>WNFI01691878.1_pt1 | contig 21313 bp, 25 predicted proteins | sample 5400471 | NCBI WGS metagenome assembly WNFI01 (sample SAMN13153348, study PRJNA577476) | soil metagenome | isolation source: 100 cm saprolite on Douglas fir-dominated hillslope | place: USA:California | collected 2013-09-17
CGCAGCAGCGCGTTCGCCACGCCGGCGTTGCCCTCCGAGTTCTCGAAGTCGATCGGGTTCACCTTGTGCGGCATGGTGGAGGAGCCGACCTCGCCCGCCTTCAGCCTCTGCGTGAAGTAGCCGAGCGAGATATAGCCCCAGAGGTCGCGGTCCAGGTCGAGCAGCACCGTGTTCGCGCCCGCATAGGCGTCGAGGAGCTCCGCGATCCAGTCGTGCGGCTCGATCTGCGTGGTGTAGGCGTTGAACTCCAGGCCGAGCTGCTCGACGAAGCGGCGGCAGAAGCGCTCCCAGCCGAACCCGGGATAGGCCGCGAGATGCGCGTTGTAGTTGCCGACCGCGCCGTTCATCTTTCCCAGGGCCGCGACGCGGGCGACGCGGGCGCGGGCGCGCGCCAGGCGCTGCGAGAAGTTCGCCATCTCCTTGCCGAGCGTGGTCGGCGAGGCGGGCTGGCCGTGGGTGCGCGAGAGCATGGGCAGCGACGCGTGCTTCTTCGCCAGCGCGCGCAAGGCAGCGATGAGCTGGTCGAGCCTGGGGAGCAGCACCTTGTCGCGCGACTCCGCGAGCATCAGCGCGTAGGCGAGATTGTTGATGTCTTCCGAGGTGCAGGCGAAATGGATGAATTCGAGCGAGCGCTGCACTTCCGCGTTTTTCGCCAGCTTGGCCTTCAGCCAGTATTCGATCGCCTTGACGTCGTGGTTGGTCTGGGCCTCGATGTTCTTGATGTGCTCTGCGTCGCGTTCGGAGAAGTCTTTGAGCAGTTTGACGAAAGCTTTTTTCGTCCCGGGGGAGAAGGGCTTCAATTCCCGTATTTCCTTCTCCGCAGCCAAAGCCTCGAGCCAGGCAAGCTCGATTCTGAGGCGGTTGCGGATGAGGGCCTGCTCGCTGAAGTAGTCGCGCAGCGGATCGGCGGTCCTTGCGTACCGGCCGTCGAGAGGCGACAGCGCGGCTAGCGGCGAGGGCATGGGGCACTATTATAAGGGGGATGAAGGGAGAGCGGCATCCCATGGAACGATGCGTCGGGCGACGTGCTGCGCGGCTGGCTCGGGCTCGACCGGGAAACGTTCTACGACACCTCGCGCATAGCGATCGTCCCGGCCGGCCTTTGCTATCCCGGCACGGTGAACGGCGCCGACCTGCCGCCGCGGCCCGAATGCGCGCCGCTCTGGCAGCCGCGGTTTCGCGCTTCTTTGCCTTTCATCAAAATAACTCTACTGGTCGGAAGATATGCCCAGGCGTATTACCTCAAAGACAAGACGAAGAAGACCCTGACCGAAACCGTGCGCGCCTTTCGGGAATATCTGCCGGAGTTCTTTGTGCTGCCGCATCCGAGCTGGCGGAACAAGGGCTGGACGAAAAAGAACCCGTGGTTCGAGAGCCAGGTCATCCCGGCGCTGCGCGGGCGCGTTAAAGATTGCATTCGACAGGTATAATCCGCGCCCGCATGAAGCTCCTCTCGTCGCTCGCCAGCCCCTACACCCGCAAGGTGCGCATCGTGCTCGCCGAAAAGAAGATCGAGTGCGATCTCGAGCCGGTGGATGTGCAGCCGGCGGAGAACCCGGTCAACGCCCACAACCCGCTCGGCAAGATCCCGACCCTGGTGCTGGACGACGGCACCGCGCTCTACGATTCGCGCGTCATCGTCGAGTTCCTCGACAGCGTCACGCCGATCAGCCGGCTGATCCCGGACGAGACGCGCGACCGCATCGCGATGCGCCGCTGGGAAGCGCTCGCCGACGGCGTGCTCGACGCGGGCCTGCTGGTGCGCTACGAGTCGCTGCGCGACAAGAAAGAGCAGAGCAAGGCCTGGAGCGACAAGCAGCTCGCGCGCATGCGCCGCGGCATGGCGCAGCTCGCCGAGGAGCTCGGCGAGCGGCCGTGGTGCCATGGCGAGCGCTACTCGCTCGCCGACATCGCGCTCGGCTGCTGCCTCGGCTGGCTCGGCTTCCGCAAGCCCGGCGGCGTGGACTGGATGAAGGAGTACCCGACGCTCGCCAGGCACTACGAGAAACTGATGGAGCGGCCGGCGTTCGCGGACACCCTGCCGCAACTGCCTAAGAAATAACGCCCCCGCCAAGACAGATTTCCCGGTCGTAGAGCACTACCGACTTCCCCGGCGTCACCGCCCATTGCGGCGTCGAGAACTCGACTGCAATGCTTTTTGCGGAGGTCTCGAGCCTGCATTCGGCATCGGCCTGGCGATACCGGGTCTTTCCGGAAAAGCTCTTTCCCTCGGGAGTCGAGCCCGCTATCCAGCTCGCATCTTCCGCCTTCAGCGACCTCTTCATCAGCAGCGGATGATCGTGCCCCTGCACCACCACCAGCTCGTTCGACGCCATGCGCTTCTCCGCCACATACCAGGGCTCGCCCGGCCCACCGAGACCAATGCCTTTCCTCTGACCGATCGTATAGAAAGGGAGCCCAATATGCTGCCCTACGGTTTCTCCAGTCTCGTCCACCATCGGGCCCGGCTGCTTTTTCAAATATCTGTTGAGGAACTCGCGGAACGGCCGTTCGCCGATGAAGCAGATCCCGGTCGAGTCTTTCTTTGCGTGGTTCGGCAGGCCGGCCTCCCGCGCGATGCGCCGCACCTCGGATTTCTTCAGCTCACCGACCGGGAATAGCACGCGTGAAAGCTGCTTCTGGTTGAGCCGATGGAGGAAGTAGCTCTGGTCTTTGCCGGTGTCGATGCCTTTCAAAAGCTCATACCCGGATTCTTTTTCATTTAGTCTTGCATAGTGCCCGGTCGCGATCTTCTGCGCGCCCAGGCGCATCGCATGATCCAGGAAGGCCTTGAACTTGATCTCGGCGTTGCACAGCACGTCGGGGTTGGGCGTGCGGCCCGCGGAGTATTCGCGCAGGAAATCCGCGAACACCCGTTCCTTGTACTCGGCGGAGAAATTGACTGCCTCGAGCTCGATGCCGATGACGTCGGCGGCGGCGGCCGCGTCGACCAGGTCCTCGCGCGTCGAGCAGTACTCGTCGTCGTCGTCGTCCTCCCAGTTCTTCATGAACAGGCCCGTAACCTGGTGGCCTGCCCTCTTGAGGAGCAACGCGGCTACGGATGAATCCACGCCGCCCGACATTCCAACCACGATCTTCATGAAAACGCCGGGGAAAGAATGTCCAGAGGATATCTCCTGCCGGCCAGGAAATCCTCGACGCACTTCAGCACCAGCGGCGAGCGGTGCTCGGCGCGCCGGTCGGTGAGCTGGGCCGGGGTCAGCCAGTGCAGGGCCATGATTTCCTTGTCCAGCGCTCTCGCCTTGTCGAAGGAATCGAGGCGGCCGGAAAGGCAGAAACGCAGAAACGTCACGTCCTTCGCGGCGTAATGCCAGCGATAGATTCCGACCAGGGCCGTCGGCGTGAAATGATGCGCGGTCTCCTCCAGCACCTCGCGCGCGCAGGCGGCGACCAGGGACTCGCCCGGATCGAGGTGCCCGGCCGGCTGGTTGAGCACGCGGCAGCCGTCGATCATTTCCTCGACGACGAGGAATTTGCCGCCCCGTTCCATGACGGCGGCGACCGTGACGCTGGGTCGCCAGATGTTGTTCATGCCGCTTTTTTTGTATTTCTCTTTATAAAGTCGGAAAGACGGGAAACCCCGGCCTCGATCGCCTGCTTCGAGGCGGCGTACGAGAAGCGCACGTGCTGGCCCTCGCCCGGGACGCGCGAGCCGAAATGGATGTCGGCCAGCACCGCGACGCCGGCCTCGTTGAGCAGGCGCTGCCTGAACTCTTCCGAGTCCTTGGCGCCGATCATGCGGCAGGCCTCGGTCACGTTCGGCCAGGCGTAGAACGCGCCGCCGGGCACCCTGCAGGTCGCTCCGGGAACCTTGTTCAGCAAATTGACTATCAGGTTTCTTCGCTCCAGGAAGCTTTTCTTCATCATCTCGGCCGCGTCCTGCGGGCCGTTGATCGCCTCGACCGCCGCCCACTGGCTGATCTGCGAAGCGCAGGACTCGGTGTTGGTGATCCAGCGCGTGAACACCGGGGCGAGCTTCGGGTTCGAGGTGAAGCCGATGCGCCAGCCCGTCATCGCCCAGGTCTTCGACGCGCCGTCGGAGATGATGGTGCGCTCGTACATCCCTGGCACCTGGGCAATCGAGAAGAACTCGCTGCCGTACACCAGGCGCGAGTAGATCTCGTCCGCGTAGACCCAGACTTGCGGGTGCCGCCTCAAAAGCTCTCCGATTTTCAGGAGATCGGCTTTTGAAAGCGACCCGCCCGTGGGATTGTGCGGGTAGTTGAGGATCAGGAGCTTCGTCCTCTTATTGATCGATTTTTCCAGATCGTCGAGATCAAACGCGAAATCCCTGGCTTCGTGCAGGTGCACCGGCACCGGCCTGGCGCCGCTGGCGACGATCTGCGACTCGTAGATCGGGAAGCCCGGGTTCGGATAGATCACCTCGTCGCCGGCGCCGTGGTCGGTGGTCGAGAGGACGGCGTAGGCGATGAAGGGCTTTGCGCCGGCGCCGACCACCACGTCCTCGGGCCGGATGGGCAGGCCGCCGCGCTTCGCGGCGAGGTACCCGGCGGCCGCTTCGCGCAGCTCGTCGATGCCCGCCGAGGGTGTGTAGCCGTGCTTGCCCGCCTTGATGGCGCGGATGGCCGCCTCCTGCACGTTGTCCGGCGCCGGAAAGTCGGGCTGGCCGATGCAGAAGCTGATGATGTCCTTGCCCCGGCGCGCGAGAGCGTTCACCTCGGCGAGCACGACGAAGGCGTTTTCGGTGCCGAGGGCGGCGGCGCGGCGGCTGATATCGGGCATGGGGACGCTCGAAAAAGTGCCTATTATGCCGTCCTATGCTGATCAACTGTGTGGCCTACCAGGCGGGGCGCAGACTCGCAGAAATCGACAAGCGCGAGATCAGCGACTACGTCGCGCGGCCGGACTGCTTCGTCTGGGTCGCGCTGAAGGATCCGACCGAGGCGGAGCTCGCGGAGATGCAGGAGGAGTTCGGCCTGCACGAGCTGGCGGTCGAGGACGCGCGTCACGGCCACCAGCGCCCGAAGATCGAGGAGTACGCCGATTCTCTCTTCGTCGTGCTGAGCACCATCGAGGTGGCCGGCGACGAGCTCCACGCCGGCGAAATGGACGTCTTCGTGGGAAAGAATTACATCCTGACCGTGCGCCAGCGCACCGAGCGCGGCTTCCAGGACGTGCGCGCGCGCTGCGAGCGCGAGCCGGAGCTCCTGAGCCACGGTTCGGGGTACGTTCTCTATGTCCTCATGGACGCCGTCGTCGACCGCTATTTCCCGGTGCTCGAGGCAGTGGAGACGAAGCTCGAGGCGGCCGAAGAGCAGCTCTTCGTGCGCGGGTCGGCGCGCATCAACATCGAAGAGCTCTATTACGTGAAGCAGAAGCTCACGACGCTCAAGCACGCCGCCGCGCCGCTGCTCGAGACGAGCGGCAAGCTCCTCGGTGGACGCGTCCCTCCGGTGTGCACGGGGCTGGGCGAATATTTCCGCGATGTCTACGACCACCTGATCCGCCTCAACCAGTCGATCGACTCGCTGCGCGACACCGTGAATACCGCGATCCAGGTAAACGTCGCCATGATCACCTATGGCGAGACCGAGGTAACCAAGCGGCTGGCGGCCTGGGCGGCGCTCATAGCCGTGCCGACTTTCATCGCCAGCCTCTACGGCATGAATTTCAAGAACATGCCCGAGCTCGAGTGGCCCCTCGGCTATCCGCTCGCGCTCGCCATCATGGCGGCATTGGACGTCTACTTCTGGTTTCGCTTCAGGAAAGCAGGCTGGCTATAGAAATCGCAGCTCCGCTCTTACGACGTCCCAGGCAACGCCGACTTCGGTCTTTCCGCTTTTCTCGACCAGCCCCAGCTTGATGAGCGCCGTGACGTCGGTGTGCACGTTCTTGTAATTGCGCTTTGCCCGTCTCGCGAGCTCGTAGATCGAAACGGGACCCTCCTTTTTCAATCTCTCCATCAGCTGCCACCTGGCCGGCGTCATCGTTTTCAGGAGAAGAGGCAAATTGTCCAGAGACAAGACCCGAAGCGGCGACATCCTGCGCCCCTCGGCAGCCCGGTTCCACGCCGCCTCGAAGCGGTCCAGCGCGTCGGCCAGCGGGCCGACCCTCAGCTCAAGAATCTTCGCCCCGGCCGCGCGCGGCCTACTCAACCCGGCCTCCCGCGGCCCGCACGTCGCGCTCGAAGTCGTAGCGCAGCTGCTCGACCGATTTGAAGTCATACGAAGACGTTCTGCCGCGAATCTTTCTCAGATGATTTTCATACAGGACAAGGTCGCCGAACCTGAGGCGGTAATGCAAATCGTCGTGCAGCTCGACTTCCAGAACCTCGTCCTGGAAAAACGTCTTTTCGTGAAGCAGAATCATATGGCTTATCGTACCATATAGCAGGTGCTGTAAAATTGCCGCATGAAGGAGTTTTTCAACCTCTACCGGCACGGCTTCGTGCGGCTGGCGGTGGCGACGCCGCAGGTCCGGGTCGGCGACCCGGCGCACAACGGCGCAGCCAGCGGGCGGCTGATGCGCGAGGCGGCGCGCGAGAGGGCGCTGCTCGCGGTGTTCCCCGAGCTCGGGCTCTCGGCCTACACCTGCGAGGATCTCTTCCACCAGCGGGCGTTGATCGACGCCTGCGAGGCGTCGCTGGGTTTGCTCCTGAAAAGCTCGAAGAATCTTTCCCTGGCCGCGCTCGTGGGCCTGCCGGTCGCGGTCGACGGCCTGCTTTACAACTGTGCGGCGCTCATCTGCCGCGGCCGCCTCGTAGGCGTGGTGCCTAAGACCTACCTGCCGAACTACCGCGAGTTCTACGAGCGCCGCCAGTTCACCCCGGGCGATGTTTGCAGGCATACGGAGATTGAGCTCGCCGGGCAGGTTGCTCCCTTTGGCAGCGGATTGCTTTTCAAGTGCAGGGAACTTCCTGAATTCGTGCTGCATGTCGAGATCTGCGAGGACCTGTGGGTGCCGGCGCCGCCCTCCTCGTTCGCGGCGCTCGCCGGCGCCACCGTGATCGCGAGCGACGCCATGGTGTTCGAGAACGGCAACCTGCTCGCCGAGTCGCGCCGCTTCTCGAACGAGCCGCAGCTCGCCGTGGCTGATATCGACCTGGGCCGCCTGCTCGCCGACCGCATGCGGCAGAACACCTTCGCCGACTCGGCCCGCCGCCACGCCGGCGAGATCGCTCGTTTCAGGTCCGTAGATTTTTCTTTGCCCCTTTTTGAAGGAACTTTGCCTTTGCAAAGAAAAATCGAGCGGTTTCCGTACGTACCTGGCGACCCGGCGACGCGCGGCGCGCGCTGCGAGGAGGTGTACCGGATCCAGGTCCAGGGCCTCGGGACGCGCATGCGCGCTACCGGCACGAAGAAGCTGGTGATCGGCGTCTCGGGCGGGCTCGACTCGACGCAGGCTCTCATCGTGTGCGCGCGGGCGATGGACGAGCTCAAGCTGCCGCGCCGCAATATCCTCGCCTTCACCATGCCGGGCTTCGCCACCTCGAGCCGCACGCGCAACCAGGCCTGGCAGCTGATGCGCGCGGTCGGCGCCGAGGCCGAAGAGATCGACATCCGGCCCTCGTGCATGCAGATGCTGAAAGACCTGCGCCATCCCTATGCCAAGGGCCGCAAGGTGTACGACGTCACGTTCGAGAACGTGCAGGCGGGCGAGCGCACCAGCCATCTCTTCCGCCTCGCCAACCTGCACCGCGGCCTGGTCGTGGGCACCGGGGACCTCTCCGAGCTCGCGCTCGGCTGGGCGACCTACGGCGTCGGCGATCACATGTCGCACTACAACGTGAACGCGAGCGTGCCGAAGACGCTCATTCAATATCTCATCGGCTGGGTGGCGGAATCGGGCGAGTTCAGCGCCGATGTGAAGCGCGCGCTGCACCGCGTCCTCGACACCGAGATCAGCCCGGAGCTAGTGCCCGGCAAGCAACCCACCGAGGATACGGTCGGCCCCTACGAGCTGCAGGACTTCAACCTCTACTACACGCTGCGCTTCGGCTACTCGCCGGCGAAAGTGGCTTTCCTCGCCTGGCACGCGTGGAAGGGCAAATACCGTCTGCCAGCGATCCGCAAGTGGCTCGGCGTGTTCCTGAGCCGCTTCTTCCGCAACCAGTTCAAGCGCAGCGTCGCCCCCAACGCGCCGAAAGTCGGCTCGGGCGGCTCGCTCTCGCCGCGCGGCGACTGGCGCGCGCCCTCCGACGGCAACGCCGACGCCTGGCTTGCCGACCTCGCGAAGGTACCGGCCAAAGGCGGATAATCCGCCTCGAGATGACGCGCACCGCCCTTGCGGCATTGCTGGCCCTGTTCGCGATCGCAGCGGGCGCGGCGCCGATGAAGTGCGTCGACAAGTCGGGCAAGGTCCGCTATATCGATGGTGCCATGGCGATCCTGGAGAACTGCCAGCCGCTGCGCGATTCCACCAACGTGGTTCGGCCGCAGGAAGGCGCGGGCAAAGCCGCCAAGGCAACGAAGCCGCCCGAGGCCGCCGATGACGAGGGCCGCAGGCGCGACCTGGAGATTGCCGCGGCCGAGAAGCGGCTCGCCGACGCCAGGCAGAAACTCGCGGAGCAGGAAGCGGTTCGCGTCGGCGGCGAGCGCAACTACGCGCGGGTTCTGGAGCGGCTCAAGCCCTACCAGGAGGCCGTCGAGGACGCCGAAAAGCTGGTCGCGGAGCTGAAGCAGAAACCCCGCTAGGAGGCTGCGCCGTCAGCGCGCGGGCCTGACTACCGCCCGCTCGTTGATGTTTTCGCCCAGGAAGGAGGGCGCAGCCTGCGGATGCGCCTTCGCCTCGAGGTAGAACGGCTCCATCTGGGGGCCGAGCTGCGCCAGCCGCTCCCTGCGGTTTTCCGGCGACGGGTGCGTCGAGAGGAATTGCGGCGGCCCCTTGCCCCCGGTTTTCTCCATCTTTTCCCAGAGCGTGACGGCGGCCCTGGGGTCGTATCCGGCGCGGGCCGCGAGCTCGATGCCGATCCGGTCGGCTTCGCTCTCGCTCTCGCGGCTGTTCGGCAGCTGTATCGCGTAGACCGCCGCCAGCTGCGCGCCGGTAAGGCCGAGGCCCGCGCCCTGGCGCCCGCCCAGCGCGATGGCCGCGAGCTCCAGCCCCACCTGCGAAGTCATCGCGATCGACATGCGCTCCTGCGTGTGGTTGGCGAGCGCGTGGCCGATCTCGTGGCCCATCACCTGCGCGACCTCGTCATCGGTCGCCTTCAGCTGGTCCAGCAGCCCCGTATAGATGGCCATCTTGCCGCCCGCCATGCAAAAAGCGTTGACGGTCTTCGGGTCGTTGATGACCCGCACTTCCCACCGCCAGTTGGCCGAGTCGGGGCGGAATTTGATCGCCTGCGCGATCAGCCGGTTGGTGATCTCGTGCACCCTCTTCACCCGCTCGCTGTCCGGCGCGTCGATCTGCTTCTTCTTGTCGAGCTGGCCCATCATCGAGGTGTAGGCCACCGCGGACTCGCTGATCGCCATTTTCTCGGGCACCACCATGAACTGGCTGCGCCCGGTGATCTCGTTGGTGGCGCAGCCGGCCAGGGCAGCCAAGACGGCGAGGACGGCGAGGCTTTTCATGGGTCGGATTTTACGACCCCACCCGCTGAAAGTAACCTCAAGCTGACTTGCGCAGCTGGGCCGCGTCGATGCCGACGGCGGTCCTGACCGCCTCCTCGACCCTTTCGAGGAACACGAACTCGAGCTTCTCGCGCGCTTCCCTGGGCACGTCCTCGAGGTCCTTCTCGTTGCGCTTGGGCAGCATCACGGTCTTGATGCCGGCGCGCAGCGCGGCGAGGGTCTTCTCCTTCACGCCGCCGATAGGCAGCACCAGGCCGCGCAGCGAGATCTCGCCGGTCATGGCGACGTCGGCCCGGACGGGTTTCTCCGTCAGCAAGGAGACCAGGCTCAGGAACATGGCGACGCCGGCGCTCGGGCCGTCCTTCGGCGTCGCGCCCGCCGGGACGTGGATATGAATGTCCTGTTTTTCAAAAGCATCATTCAAGAAAGTACGGGCGAGCGTAAGCGCCGCCTGAGCGGATTCCTTCATCACCTCGCCGAGCTGGCCGGTGAGGATCAGCTTGCCGGTCCCGGGCACCTTGGACGCCTCGATGAACAGGATGTCGCCGCCGACCGGCGTCCAGGCGAGCCCGGTGGCGACGCCGGGAACCGAGGTCCTTTGCGCGACTTCGTTCTCGAAGCGCCTCGCGCCGAGGATGGCGTGCAGGTCTGCGGCCTTCACGACAATTTTTTCCGAAGAACCCTCTGCGATCTTCATTGCGGCGTTTCTCAGGACCGCGCCGATCTCGCGCTCCAGGCTGCGAACCCCGGCTTCGCGGGTGTAATCCTCGATTATTTTTCTGATTGAAGCCTCTTCAAGCTCAACCTGGCCGAGGTTCAACCCGTTCGCTTCCAGCTGGCGCTTGACGAGGTAGCGTTTCGCGATCTCGAGCTTCTCTTCCTCGGTGTAGCCGGGGAGCTGGATGATCTCCATGCGGTCGCGCAGCGGGCCCGGGACCGTGTCGAGCATGTTCGCGGTGGTGATGAACATCACCTTCGACAGGTCGAAGTCGACGCCGAGGTAGTTGTCGCGGAAGCGCGCGTTCTGCTCCGGGTCGAGCACCTCGATGTAGGTGCGCCGATGGCCGCGGATCTCGGCCTCGTCGTGCACGCCGCCGAGCGCGATGCGCTGGAACTTGCGTCCCGTGGCGCGCGCGATCGACTGGCCGAGCGAGGTCTTGCCGACTCCCGGCGGGCCGACGAAGCACAGGATCGGGCTCTTGCCGCCCGGGTTGAGCTTGCGGACCGCGAGATGCTCGAGGATGCGGCGCTTGATCTTGTCGAGGCCGTAGTGGTCCTCGTCGAGAATCTGCCTTGCTTTCGCAATATCGATTTCCTGGACCGGGGAATCCTTCCAGGGCAATTCGGAAAGCCACTCGAGGTAGGTGCGCAGCATCGAGCCCTCGGCGCTGCCCTCGCCCATGCGCTGCAGGCGCTTGAGCTCCTTGGCGGCGTGCTTGTGCACGTCCCCGGGCATGCCCGCTTCCTCGATCGCCTTCTTCAGCTCCGCGATCTCGCCATTGCCTTCCTCGCCCTCGCCGAGCTCCTTCTCGATCTGGCGCTTCTGCTCGCGCAGCACGTGCTCGCGCTGGCGCTCGTCGAACTCCTTCTTCGTCTTCTCGCCGATCTCCTTGGAGACGCGCAGCACGCCGACACGCTCGCCGAGCAGCGCGAGCACCTTGTCCAGGCGCCGCCTGAGGTCGAAGGTCTCGAGCAGGGCCTGCTTGTCCTCGTTCTTCACGTCGAGCAGGTTCGCCACCATGTCGGCGAGCATGCCCGGCGAGGTGACGCCGTCGATCACCACCGTGAGCTCCTCGGGGGCGTTCGGCAGCAGCTGGATCGCCTCGGCCGCCTGCTGCTTGAGCTGCAGGAAGCGCGCCTCGACCTCGGGCGTCAGCGCGTCGTTCGCTTCTATGCTCTGCACGCGCGCGACGAGATAGGGCCAGCCCTCGAGGAACTCGAGCGCGCGGAAGCGCGACTGGCCCTGCACCACGAGATGGTGCGTGCCTTCGGCGCCGGCGATGTAGCGCACGACCTGGCCGGCGGTGCCGACCCAGTAGAGGTCGTCGGGCCCCACCTTGTCCTGGGCCGCATCGCGCTGCAGCAGGAAACCGATCCTGCGCTCGCTGCGCACCGCTTCCTGCGCTGCCGCCACCGAGGCCGGCCGCCCAACCGTGATCGGCGAGATCACGCCCGGAAACAGGACCGTGTTCCTCATCGGGATGAGGATCATGGCGTCTTCCGGGATCGCCTTTACGGACGGGTTTCTGCGTCCCGGAGCGGGCGCCGCGCCCGCCGGCCGGGATACGGGTTGCTCGAAAAGCGCTTTTTGGCTCATGGGGGCTAGATTGCGGCGGCAAGGCGCCGAATCAAGCCCGCAAGGAACTCTCCGGATCCAGAGAGTTACATCTGAAACAAAGCTACCGCTTCTTGTAGGGGAATTTGCGCTGGTGGTTCACCGGCGCGGCAGGGCGGTCCAGGTGGCGGAAGCTGATGCGCCCGCGGGTGATGTCGTAAGGCGACATCTCGAGGCTGACGCGGTCGCCCGCGATGATGCGGATGCGGCGCTGGCGCATCTTGCCGCCGGCGTAGGCGAGCACTTGCGCGCCGTTGGTCAGCTGCACGCGGAACTGCGTATTCGGCAGCACCTCTTCGACGGTGCCTTCCATCTCGATCATTTCTTCCTTGGCCACGGCGAATTATACCTGCTTGAGCAGCCAGCGCCGGAACGAGGCGACCGCGGGGCGCTCGGCGATCACTTCGGGGCACACCAGCCAATACGCGCCCTGCGGCTTTACCTCGATGTCGAACGGCGCGCACAGCCTTCCGGAAGCGAGATCGGCGTCCACCAGCGGCTTCAGCGCGAGCGCCACGCCGAGCTTCTGCGACGCCGCTTCCAGCGACAGGATGTTCGACGAGAAGCGCGGCCCGCGGCTGCCGTCGACGAGGCCGGCGACCTGCGCGGCCTCGAGCCACTTTCTCCAGGCGTCGCCGCCGGCGACCAGGTCCATCGCGTCGTCGTGCAGCAGCACGTGGCCCGCGAGGTCTTCGGGCTTTTTCAGGAAAGGAGGCGTATTCACCAGGTCGGGGCTCGCGACCAGCACGGTCGAGACTTCGAAGAGCTTGTCGGCCCGATAGCCCGGGTACTCGCCCGAGCCCAGGTGAATTTGCACGCCGGAACTCTCGTCTCTCAAATCCAGATCATTTACCAAAACCGAAGAGTCCAGGGCCCCCGCATCCACCATCTTGCTGGAGCCCACCACCCGCACCTCGATCTTGGGCTCGCGCTTCGAGAAATCCGCCAGGCGCGGCATCAGCCAGCGCGCGGCGAACACCGGCGGCGCGGTGATGACGAGCTCGGTTTCGGCGCCGCGCTCGCGGATCGTCTCCACCGCGGCGGCGAGCGCGTCGAAGCCCTCGCGCAGCTTCGGCAGGCAGGCGCGCGCCGCCTCGGTGAGCTGCACGCCGCGCCCGGCCCGGCGGAACAGCTCCACGTCGAGATACTCCTCGAGGCTTTTCACCTGGTGGCTCACCGCGGCCTGCGTGATGTGCAGCTCGGCGGCGGCTTCCTTGAAGGAGAGATGGCGCGCGGCCGCCTCGAAGACTCGCAGCGAGTTGAGAGGCGGGAGGCGGTAAATCATTTATGAAATTTACGCTAACCGGCAGATCGGAAATTTCATTGAGAAAAGCTCATGCGAGAGGTGAATTTTCATCGTTTGTCCCTCGCCCTCCGCGGCCTTATCTTGTACCCGTGAAAAAAGATATGACGACAGAAAGACAGGCGCACGTGGAAGACTTCAAGTATCCGACGCCGGCGGAATTGTACGCGCTCGAGCAATGGGCCCACCGCGAGCGCTCGAAGGCGCTGGCGCGGCTGATCGCAGCCGGCGCGCAAGCGCTGAAAAAGCTCTTCGTGCGCGCCTTCGCGCTGCGCGGACCGAGCGCCGACTCGGTGCAAAAGCAGGTGGCTCACCATGCGTAACCGGCCCGTGACGCCGTTCTGGCGCAAAGCCGCCGCGTCGCTGCCGGCGCCGTTCCGCGCCCGCTACACCGCCTATTTCGAGCGTGCGGAGCGCTGGGAACTCGCGATCGACGGGGTCGTCGACCTCCTGTCGCGCGCGAAATCGCGGATCGCCAGGACGTTTCATACGCCCACGCACCCGGCGTAGCCGGCAGCTTCTATTTCTTTTTCCTCTTCAGCAATTCGTCCAGGCCGGCAAGCGGCCGATGCTTCGCCGGCGGCGCTTCGGCTTCCTTGATGGTTCCCCCCGCGCGCGAATCGACGACGCGCGCATGCTCGTTTTCATGGCAGTAGATGCACAGCAGCTCCCAGTTGCTGCCGTCGGGAGGGTTGTTGTGATGGTCGCCGTCCTTGTGGTGCACGGTGAGCTCGCGCAGCCGCTCGCCCGGGAATTCCCGCGCGCAGCGGGTACAGATCCAGGGCAGGATCTTTAGGGCCTGCTCGCGGTAAGGTTTTTCAGGGTTCTTCACGCTTTATTTTCACCCAATCAAGGGGTAGCATGAAACAGCTCTCCTGACCGAACGGAGGATTGTCATGTGTTACGAGTACGAGTGGGAGCTCCACCTGAAGCGCGCCGAAGAGGCCCGCAAGGAAATGCAGAGGATCGAGGAGCAGCGGAGGAAGCCAAAGCCCGCTGCGCCGGCCGAAGCTCCCGCGCCCCGGACGGGCGCGAAGGAACCGGTTCCCGCCTAACCAAGCCTATCTTCTGATTAAAAAAATCGGGGTCTGACCCCGATTTTTTTATGTCGACGAGCCCGCTACAAAAGCGCCTGAGCGCACTTTCGCCGAAGCTGCTGACCCAGGTCCGCCGCGGCATCGAGAAGGAAAGCCTGCGCGTGCGGCCCGACGGCAAGCTGGCGATGACGCCGCACCCGGCGGCGCTCGGCTCGCCGCTCACGCACCCGCACATCACCACCGATTTCAGCGAGTCGCAGCTCGAGCTGATCACCGGCGTGCACGCCGGGGTCGAAGACTGCCTCGGCGAGCTCGCGCGCATCCACCAGTTCGTCTACCGGAGCATCGGCGGCGAGCTGCTGTGGTGCTCGAGCATGCCGTGCAACCTGCCCGGGGACGACGAGATCCCGATCGGGCGCTACGGCAGCTCGAATATCGGGCGCATGAAGACCGTGTACCGCAGCGGCCTCTCCTACCGCTACGGCCGGCGCATGCAGGCGATCTCGGGCATCCACTACAACTTCTCGCTGCCCGGCACCTCCACGGAAGACTACTTTTCGCTGATCCGGAATTTCCGCAGGCAGTCCTGGCTGCCGCTTTACCTCTTCGGCGCCTCACCCGCGGTGTGCTCGACCTTCGTCGCCGGCCGAAAGCACGAGCTCCAGGAGCTGCGGCCCGGCACGATGTACCTGCCGTACGCGACCTCGCTGCGCATGGGGCGCCTTGGCTACCAGAGCGACGCGCAGGCGGCGCTGTGCGTGAGCTACAACAGCCTCGCGAGCTACGCCGCTTCGCTTGACGAGGCCCTCACAAAGCCTTTTCCCCAATATGAACGTATCGGGATAAGGGAGGGTACCGATTACAAGCAGTTAAACACCAGCCTGCTGCAGATCGAGAACGAGTTCTACGGCACCATCCGCCCGAAGCGGCGCATCCGTCCCGGCGAGCGGCCGCTCCACGCGCTGCGCGAGCGCGGCGTCGAGTACGTCGAGGTGCGCCTGATGGACCTCGACCCGTTCGTCGCGATCGGCATCGAGCCGGCGACCTGCCGCTTCCTCGACGTCTTCCTGCTGCACTGCCTGCTGAGCGACAGCCCGCCCGACACGCCGAAGGAGATCGCCGACGTCCGCCGCAACCTGCAAAGCGCCGCGGCGCGCGGCCGCGAGCCCGGCCTGAAACTCGGCCGAAACGGGAAAGACGCGCTTCTTGCCGGGTGGGGCGGTGAAATCCTCGCGCAATGCGAGCCGGTCGCTGCGGCGCTCGATGCCGCGCACGGCGGCGGCGCAGCCTACCGCGACGCGCTCGAATCCGCGGCCGGGCTGCTGAAGGACGCCGCGCTCGCGCCGTCGGCGCGCGTGCTGCAGGCCATGGCGCGCGACCACGACAACGCCTATGTGCGCTTCGCCCTCGCGCAGTCGCTGTCCCACGCGGGAAGGCTGCGCGGCATGCCGCTGCCCGCGGATGCGGTGCGCGACTTCGAGGGACTGACGGAGAAATCGCTCGCCGAGCAGCGCCGCATCGAGGCCGCCGATACCCTGGACTTCGAGACCTACCGCCGGAAATACCTCGCGCACGACACGCTCATCATCGGCGAGCCGCGCCTGCGGGAGGGCCGGTAGAAATCCATCGCAAGAAGCAGGAGGACAAATGAACAGGCTATCGAGAGCGCTTCTGCTTGCCCCCGCCCTTCTTCTCGCTTCCGGTCCCGCGCCTGCGCAATATCCGGGCAAGCCGATCCGCTTCATCGTCGGCTTCCCGCCGGGCGGCTCGGCGGACCCGACCACGCGCATCATCGGCCAGGCGCTGCAGCAGCAGATGGGCCAGCCGGTGGTAGTCGACAACCGGCCCGGCGCGGACAGCGCGATCGCGGCCGAGATGGTCACCCGGCTCGTGCCCGACGGCTACACCATCCTCTTCGCCTCCAACAGCTCGATGACCGCGGCGGTGGCGCTGCGCAAGACCCCGGCGTACGACCCGCTGAAGGACTTCACGCCGATCTCGATGGTCGGGCGGGCGACGGTGTTCCTCTACTCGCATCCTTCGGTGCCGGCGACGACGCTCAAGGAATTCATCGCGTATGCGCGCGCCAACCCCGGCAAGCTCGCCTACGGCACCGGCAACCCGCTCTCGATCCTCTATAACGTGCAGCTCATGAGCTCGACCGGCATCGACATGCTGCATGTGCCCTACAAGGGCGAAGGCCCGCTCATGCCGGACATCATCGCCGGGCGGGTGCACTCGAGCTTCCTCAGCCAGGGCAACGCCATCTCGCTCGCCAAGGAGGGCAAGCTGCGCGCACTCGCGGTGCTGCTCGACAGGAGGAGCCCGCTGCTGCCGGAGGTGCCGACCATCGACGAGGCCGGCGCGCCGGCGGTCACGGTGCGGCAATGGGCCGGCGTGTTCGGCCCGCCGAAGATGCCGCGCGACATCGTCCTGCGCCTCAACAAGGAGATCAATGCCGCGCTCAGGAACCCCGAAGTGCTCGAGAAGCTGCAGGGCTACGGTTACTCGGCGGAGGGCTCGACGCCTGAGCGCCTCCTCGAGATCAACCGCGACGACCTTGCCCTGTGGCGGCGCCTCGTGCGCGAGGCGAACATTCCGCTCGAGTGAGAAATCGGGCGCGCATCGTAAGAAGCGACGCGGGCGCGGCGTTCTCGGGCTGCCGGCGCTGGCGCTACCTGCTGTGGCGGCGCTGGGATGAGACCAAACCGGCCGCCAATTTCCTGATGCTGAACCCGAGCACGGCGGACGAGGCGAAGCTCGATCCGTCGTGCACGCGGGCACGCGCGTACGCGGAGCGCTGGGGATTCGGAGGGTTGATCGTCACGAACATCTTTGCCTGGCGCGCGACGGATCCGGGGGAAATGAAATCGGCGCGCGACCCGGTCGGGCGCGGCAACGACGCCGCGATCCTGCGTGCGGCGCGCGAGGCGGCAATCGTCGTGTGCGCCTGGGGCAACCACGGCGCCCACCGGGAACGGGCTTCCAGGGTTCTGGAATTTCTCAAATGGAATTCCGTGGAATTGAATTATCTGAAAATCAACGGAGCGACCGGCCAGCCGGCGCATCCGCTCTACCTGCCGGGGACGCTCGAGCCGCTGCGCTGGTAGGAATCCCCGGCAGGCGCGAGCGCTACTTGCCTTCCTTGCGGTCCTCCCGCCGGTCGCGCACGTCCTTGCGCCGCTCGCGCTTGTCCTTGCGCAGGTCCTTCTCGTCCCGGCGCAGGTCCTTGCGGTCGCTGCGCAGGTCCTTGCGGTCGGCGGCCACGGCGGCCTTGTCGCCGGCCTTCATGTCCCGCCGCAGCTCGCGCCGGTCCTCGCGGATGTCCGCCTTGTCGCGGCGGATGTCGCGGCGGTCCTCGCGGATGTCGCGGTTGTCCTTGCGGATCTCGCGGTTGTCCTCGCGCGCGTCGCCCTTGCCGGCGGGCGCCTGCGCGTAGGTGCTGCCCATCGCCAGGAGCGCCGAGGCGCAGGCGAGGTACATCAGCTTCTTCATCATGGTCGATCTCCTCCAATATGAAAGTGAGGCCCGCGGAACGGCCCGCGAGTCAGCCAATAACGCGCCAGCTGCCCCAGGGTAACGGCAAGATTGTTTCAAGCTGTGACTTGCATCAGCCTGACGGGATTGCAAGCCAGGCCTGTCAGGCGCCCACGATCCGGTCCACACCCCAGGCGACGGCGTAAGCGATGGCGAGCGACAGAGTGAAGATGGTGACGTTGCGCGTCATTCCCTTGGGGATGTCCATCTCGTCGAAGCGGCGCTTGATGAAGTAGCTCGCAGCGAAGAAGACGATCGTCGAGACGACGAGGCCCAGGATCATTTTTTTGCCTGCGCCGCGATCACGTCCGCGACGCACGCCGTCAGCTTCTTCGCGTAGCCGATGTGCAGGAACTCGTTCGGGCCGTGCGCGTTGGCGTGCGGGCCGAGCACGCCGGTGATCAGGAACTGCGCCTTCGGGAACTTCTCGCCGAGCATCGCCATGAAGGGGATGGTGCCGCCCTCGCCCATCCACATCGCGGGCTTGCCGTAATGCGTTCTGGAGCTCTCATCGATGATTTTTTCCAGCCACGCTGCCGTCGGCGGGGCGTGCCATCCGGTCGCCGCGTGGTTGAACTCGAAGCTCACCCTGGCGCCGTGGGGCGGATCGGCCTCGAGCAGCGTCTTCAGGTTCCTCGCCGCGACATCGCCCCGGATCGTCGGCGGCAGCCGCAGCGACAGCGCGAGCGTGGTCTTCGGCCGCAGCACGTTGCCCGCGTTCGCCGGCAGCGGCAGCCCCTCCGCGCCGGTCACCGCGAGCGCGGGCCGCCAGGTGCGGTTGAGCACCAGGTCGTCGAGATCCTCCGCCATCGGCTGCATCCCCTCGACGAACGGGAACTTGCGCCAGATCTCCTTCCCCAGCACCTTCGCCGCGCGCTTCGCCTGCTCGCCGCGCTCGGGCGGGATCGGCGCGTGGAACGCGGCGTGGTGGACCGCGCCCGTGTCGGCATCGTCGATGCGGTCGAGCAGCTCGCGCTGGACGCGGAAGCTCTCGGCCACGATGCCGCTTGCATCCCCGGAATGGACTCCTTCAGTCAGGACTTCGACCGACAGGACGCCGTTCACCAGCCCGCGCAGCGAGGTCGTGCCCCAGAGCTGGTCGTAGTTGCCGCAGCCCGAGTCGAGCCCGATCACCAGGTCCGGGGCCTGGATTCTCGGAGAAAGAAATTCGAGATAGGCCGGCAAATCGAAACTGCCGCTCTCCTCGCAGCATTCGATAAGAATTACGATTTTCGCATGCGACCGCTTTTCTTCCTGCAGGTGCCTGATGGAAGACAACGCGCAAAACACCGCATAGCCGTCGTCCGCCCCGCCGCGGCCGTAGAGCTTGCCGTCCACGATCTTCGGCAGCCACGGCCCGAAGCCCTCGCGCCAGCCGGTCATCTCCGGCTGCTTGTCGAGGTGGCCGTACATGAGGACCGTGCCCTTGGTCTTTCCTTCTATCTCCATGAACAGAACCGGGGTTCGCCCGGGCAGCCGCACCACCTCCAGCTTCATCCCGTCGACGGCGTGCTTGCGGCACCAAGCCTCGGCCAGCGTCACGGCGGCCTCGATGTGCCCGTTCTTCTCCCAGGCCTTGTCGAAGTGCGGCGACTTGGCGGGGATTTTGATGTACTCGACCAGCGACGGGACGATGGCGTCGTCCCAGAACTCGGCGATGCGCTCCATGGGCCGCTATTCTATGACCCTGCCCGGTAGTAATGCCGGCTACACGCTGTGGCGCAGGCGCGACGGCCCCGGAATAGTTTCTTTCGTGACAAGCATTAGTTCCGCGTCGCTCCGGCGCGACGGAGCTATCATGCTTTTGTTGTAGGGGGGTTGACTCTCTTTCTCTTTCTAAGTGGAAAGGAGCACCCATGGCGGATTCTCCGTTCTGGATGATCGTGCCTGGTAACGCGGCACTGTCGGCGCTGATCCTGTTCGTCATCGCCATGCCGTTTCTCTATGCCGCGCGCAAGCCGGTGCATGAGCTGGTGCGCTCGGTCGGGCACCTGGCGACCGGGCCCCTGAGGCTGGTGTCGCGCTGGCTGCTCGCCGTGGCCCGCGAGATGCGGGAGCGCAACCGCCAGGTGCTGCTCGCGCACGGCCGCGAGGAGACCGCCCAGCACATCGCGCGCGAGTTCGAGCGCGTGGCGGTGCTCGTGCGGCGCGACCTCGAGGGCTACCCGGCCCTGCAGCGGCGGCTGCTCGACGAGATCACGCGCGTCGAGGAGGACTACAAGAAGTGCGGCGAGGTGCCGCCGCCGCCCCCCGAGTGGGTCGAGGCGGTGGACGCGATCTCGAAGGTGAAGAGCGGCAACGAGCTGGTGCAGCGCGTCCTCGAGGAGATCAACCGCTCGATCACGCAGATCCACGGAAAAGTGCTCGCCGAGTACCGCGCCTCCTACGAGGAGCGCCACAAGATCCTCGACGGCTTCATGCCGTTCTGGCGCTCGCTCGACAAGACGCTGGCGCAGGCCGGCGAGCGCATCACCAACCTCAACGACCGCGCGGCGCAGATCGACGCGCAGATCGACAAATTCCAGCAGATCGTGGCCAAGACCGACAAGGCCGAGCACGCCCTGACGGTGTCGGCGCTGACGCAGTTCGCCATCGCCACGCTGGTGCTCGCCATCGCGGCGGGCGGCGCGCTCGTCAACTTCAAGCTGATCGCGCTGCCGATGTCGGAGATGGTGGGCGCGGGCGATTACCTGACCGGGTCGCTGCGCACCTCCGAGATCGCCGCGCTGGTGATCATCTTCGTCGAGGCGACGATGGGCCTGTTCCTGATGGAGACGCTGCGCATCACGCACCTCTTCCCGCGCATCCACAACCTGAACGACGCCATGCGCCACCGGATGATGTGGGTCGCCTTCGTGCTGCTGCTGACGCTGGCCGGGATCGAGGCGGCGCTCGCGCTGATGCGCGACATGCTGATCGCCGACAAGCAGGCCCTGCTGCAGTCGCTTGCGGCGAGCCAGCAGCACGTGGTCACCGACAGCATCCTCGGGCGCATCCCGACCGCCGGCCAGATGCTGCTCGGCTTCATCCTGCCGTTCGCGCTCGCGTTCGTGGCGGTGCCGCTCGAGTCGTTCATCGTCTCGGCGCGCACCGTGGGCGGCGCGGCGCTGGTGGTGCTCGCGCGCGGCGCCGCGTTCGTGCTGCGCCTCACCGGCAACCTGCTGCGCAACCTCGCCCGGGTGCTGATCACGGCGTACGACGTCGTCATCGTGGTGCCGCTGATCATCGAGCGCATGGTGAAGGTGCCCCAGGCAAAAAAGATCCCTGAGCCGCCCGCGCCGGACGAGGCCAAGCTCCCTGCGAGCAAGCTCGCCGCAAGGAGGGGCTCATGAACAAGCGCTCCTTCATCGCCTCGCTGCCGGCCCTCGGGCTCGCAGCCTGGCTGCCGGGCTGCGAGGACCAGAGAAGCCACGCGCACGCGGTCTACATGCTGGTCGATACTTCAGGCACGTATGCGCAGGAAGTCGACAAGGCGCAGCTCATCGTCAACTACCTGCTCGGCAACCTGAACTCCGGCGACTCGCTGGCGGTGGCGCGCGTGCGCAGCCGC
>WNFI01426529.1_pt1 | contig 21307 bp, 19 predicted proteins | sample 5400471 | NCBI WGS metagenome assembly WNFI01 (sample SAMN13153348, study PRJNA577476) | soil metagenome | isolation source: 100 cm saprolite on Douglas fir-dominated hillslope | place: USA:California | collected 2013-09-17
AACAGCGGCTTCGATCTTGTTGCGGTTCACCATGCGGCTGTTAGCGCATGACCCGCTCTCACGGTAGGTTGAGCACTGCACGCGCGGTTCGCCCCTATGCAAGCCGACAGACCCCATCCCACCGCCGCACGTCGGGCAGCGGAGCAGGCCGCTCAGCAATCGTGCTATGCGATGCTTCGGCTTTGCGTGCGAGATGACGCGGCGCCTTGCCTGGACTGCGTTCCACGTCTCATCATCAATGATACGAAGGTGGGGAGCGGCGCTGCGCTTGTGCTGTGCTGAAGGGTTCGGCCGGGAGATGCGCTTTCCCGTCGCCGGGTCCTTCACCATGCGGACCTTGTTCCACACGATTTGTCCGACGTAGACTTCATTTAGTGTGATGCCACTGCCACGCTGAACGCTGCCGTAGATCGTCGAAGCGTTCCAGCGAAGGCCGTGCGGCGGTTCAACTCCGTCGCCATTCAGGCCGCCAGCGATGTCGCGGGCCGTGTAGCCTTTGGCGAACTCCTCGAAGATGCGGCGAACGATCTTGGCCTGATCTTCAACGATCTCAAGCTCGCCTGCGCGCCCCGCTATCGGTCGATAGCCGTAAGCTTTGCCGCCTGCATGCCTGCCGTCCCGAATAACGCCTTCCATACCGCGCCGCGTGTGCAGGACGAGATTTTCGATAAACATCTCGCCCATCAACGCGCGTAACGCGCCATCAATCTTAGTCACCTTGCCCGTGGCAGTGTGAATCGCGATGCCGAGAAATTCGAGGCTCTTGCGTGCGGTGTGCCAATCGCCTTGGTCCCGCGAGATGCGGTCAATGTCTTCAGCCACAAGAACGTCGAAGCTCTTCGCTTCGGCTGCACGCATCATCTTCTGAAAACCCGGCCGGTTCGCAACCGACGTACCTGAGATCGCCCGATCATCGAAGACCGCGACAACCTTCAGTCCTTCGCCGGCGCATAGCTCGCGACAAAGCACGATCTGGTCTTCTATGGACTTATCGTTCTGGTTTTCAGAAGAGAAGCGGGCGTAGATAGCGGCGCGAATCATCAGTGCGACTCCGTGAGGCTCCTAGATTGGGCCTCGTGATCTTGGCGCGCCGCGTACCTTGCCAAAGCTTCAACGAACGCGACAACGTCGGGATCAAGTCTACCCCGGCCGTTGCGCCTGGGTAAGCCCTGTGAGGCCACCAAGACCCCTCCCGGTCCACAGGTATCCGGGCTTTTGAGCCCCAAGTTAGAGCCCGAGGGGGAGAAATCGTCAGCCATAACAATTCACCAACGACGGACAGCTCGCGGCTATCCGTGAAGTTCGTAGGAACAGTACGGCCCTAGCGGAATTCGCCAAGACCGCGCTTTTACGATTGCGTTGGTTTTGTTTTCGGCCCGAGTAGAAGTACTCAGGTTCTAGGGTCATACCCCGATATCATCTGTCCTGCAATTAAAAGCAGAAATGTTTCTGTCTTGTCGAATGGGCAGCCGTCGCCGACGAAAAAACTGCTTTTAATAGACAAAGTTCGATCGTGAGTCGTAGAAGAAGATGCGCAGCTAAAGCGTATCTTTCGCGAGCGCGTTCGACTGATCCTCTGCCATCTATACACTCTTCCATTTTCAACTCGCGAAAGAAATTCTTTTCGCAGAAAGGCGTCTCGTGACTGCAATTCCGTCTACTGTTACTAAGAATGCTGACCGGCCGAGCTCTGGAGCTAAGAATTCCGAGGACTGGATCGTCTTTCCGTCCAAGAATCAACTGTTCGTCCATGCCCAACGGACCCAAGAGACCGATGATAAAATATCCACTTCTGAAAAAAACGGCTGGTGTCCTCAGTACACGGCCATCCTGGCTCTCGGCAGATTGTCCGATGTGAACGACATGGGGTTTGTCTGCGTGTACGTGCCGTCAGACGCGGACCCCGCCAACATCGCGCACTTGCTTCAGCGACTCGTAAAGGTGGGCGAGCAAAAGTCGTTCAGCGTTGCTTCGATGAATGTGCCGCACTCGTTAGAAGAATGTCTTTCGACCTTCGGAACTGAAAGAACTGCGTCGAACAGGTTCTCGACGGCCCAGTTCAAACCCCTTTTGGTCCAATAGAAAAACATCTGTGCAGCGCCGGCGGGCAGCGCTCTGATCTGAGCGCTCACAACTCTGTAATTGGCTTTGCCTGTCGGCACGATCTCTGTTCGACGCGCTAGCGCTCGATCACCAACCCAATAAGCCCTGCACCATTCTTCGCGCTAAAGGTCGCGAGGGCTTTGCGTGTGCGCTTCTAAAGAAAGGACTCCCATGCAACTAGATACCGATAAGAAGAATTTCGATGTGCGGCAGCTGTCAACCTCGACGCCCAGGCGTGGAGACGGAAGTCCCGTCTCCTTGACTGCGACGCAGAAACGCCAGTTGCGTTTGTTACCGGCCGGCGGACAGGCCAAGCTTCTGATCCTCAGCCGTAGGTCGTGCGTAGTTATCGCTCTTTGCGTACGACCTTCAGGTAACTTTGCTTTCAAGTATGTTGTCGAGCGCGCTTTTGATGACGACGAACACAATAAGCCCCTCACGGTCGACGGCATGATTGACCGGACGGTGCGGATTATTGTTGCAAATGGGGTCAAGCCCAGCTCGATTGCGATCGAGCCGGTATGGAATGGAATAGACGGACCGCAGCACAGGATGCTTCGCGTCGTCCAGCGTGCGGCTCGTGCGTTGGGAGAGCTTCTTGCGGTCGACGCGCATGAGATCAACTTAGAAATGAGCGATCTGATGGATCGGGATCTCAGATCACTCGCCTTCGTAGCTAAGGAGGAGGCCGGAGCTTTCGAGCCCAGGGCTGTTCGCAATGCTCTAGAGATCATCGCGGACTACAGTGTAGAGGTTTTGCTGCAGAGTGAGGTCTATGGCGATGATCCCGTTGCTCAAGCGATTCACGAGGAGCATCTGAGGTTGCGCAAGGCCAGTTGAGCTGACAAACACGATCCCTCAACCGCTTCGATCCGCTCTTTCGCCTCGGTCCGACGCACATTGTCGGCACGCATCGATTGCGCGAACCTTCAAAAGAGGCCGCAGCCACCTGGAGCGTGGCGCGGCCGCGTTAGATAGGAAACTTAGATATGGGTATGATCCCGACGACCGGCAACGTATTGGAGTCTACCGGACGCGATGCGATGAACGTTTCTGAGAAGTCGGGAACGAAGTCCGCCGATCCGCAGCTTGAGGTGGAGAAGATCATCGACGGAGCAGACCAGGATAAGAACCGTGAAATTCATAACCTGCGTGTGGCGCTTACGCTGGTCGATGCGGGAGTATTCGTACATCCGTGCAAGGCTTGCAGCGGAAAGGGATCGAAGGAACCTTTCAACGACCGATGGCAGGATGATGCGGTCGGTATGACTAATCGCCTGTCTTCGGGTCGTTTTCGTGGATCGACCAATGATCCGAAGCTTGTCCGTAAGATGTGGGCCAAATACCCCGGCGCTGTGCCTGGGATACCCGCGGGCCTGAATCAACTTGCCGTTCTTGATCCCGATACTAAAGACGGGAAGGACGGTATCCGTAAGCTTGGGGAATTCTTCGCAGCCCACGATTACGACCCCAGCGCCGACGGAAGCGTCACGGTGCCGACGACGAACAGCGGAGCGCACATCTATTTCCGTGCCACTGACGGTCTTGAGTCGAACGCTCAGGGGGATTTAAAGGCTCTCGATACGGACGTCCGTGCAGGCAATGGCTACGTGATCGCGCCGGGATCGAAGATGGCTAACGGGACATCATATGGCGAGATCGCCGATCTTTTGAAACTGGTGAAGGCCGTCAAGTCGAAGACGCTGCCAGTTGTACCGTCGTTTGTCGTGAAGACTATCAGTTCCAGCAGCGCTATCGTCAAAGTCGACGGGTCGGCCAGGAAGCAACTCGCCCGGCGGCTCTTGGAGAATCACTCCCAGCGCATGGAAGACGAAGACCTCACTCCGTCTCGTGATCGTTACGATCTTCAGGTTGTGCGTGAAATCGACCGTGCGTTTGCGGAGCGGATGGACGCGCCGACAGAAGATAAAAGTGATGATCGCTTTTATTTCATCAGGGGAGTCAAGCAGGCTTATCCAGGAATCTCTCCTGAGGATCTGTTGTCCTTGATGGAAGATCATCCCGGCGTGTGCGGCGACTTCACGGCCGATTGGAAGGGCAATGGTGCTCACACCTTTGGCTATGAGAAGTTCGCGCATGATTTCTTGCGAATCGAAGCGCGAGGTCAGACTGGCATCGGCTCCGCTGGCGAAGCGTTTGATACTGTCGCTGACGAGGACGACACTCACGCGGTCTCAAACGACATCGAGGCCACAATTGATCCGCACGATAAGCTAGATAAGCTGCGTAAGCAGGTCGAGAAGTTTAAGCATTGCTTTTCGGACTTCAGTTCGTTTGATTTGGCGACTGAGCTGCCGCTCGATATGCCGATTGAGGATATGTTCGCCCGAGGCTCGGTGACTGTACTGGTCGGTGCGCCCGGCGCTGGCAAGACCGCCCTTATGGTGGATCTCGGCATGACGCAGGCGTGCGGCTTGGCGACCTGGGGTGGCAAGGCGGTTAAGCACGGACTGGTTCTCTACATCGCCTTGGAAGACCCGAGCGACGTCAAAGCTCGTGCCAGGGCCTGGCACAAGCGCGCGCGCAGGCTTGGGCTCGATGCCGAGCAACCGGCCTTTGTTGCCTGGCAGGAATCCGTCGACCTGTTTGGGACGGGTGAGCGGGCTACCGAGGCCGAGCAGCGTATTTGCCTGCTCGCGGAATATTACTCGCTGGAGCTTGGGCTTCCCGTGAACCAGATCATCGTAGATACGATCCAGAAATCTCGTGGACGGGCCAAAGAGAACACTTCTGACGACATGGGCCCGTACATGGCGGCCCTGGATCGGATTGCGCGCAAAACTGGGGCGAGTGTAGTGGCTCTGCATCATCCGAGCGGAGGTACAGACAACCCTCGCGGGTCTACTTCAATCGTGGGGGACTGCTCGTATATTTTGCATTTGGTTCGCGTAGGCGAGACGAAGCGGTGCAAGCTCTACGCAGATCTGTTCAAGTTTCGACGCATTCTGCCTGACTTCTGCAAATTTGAATATGAGCTGGATTCGGAGAAGGTCGGCGAGATCCTTAACGACGACGGCAGCTTCAGGCGGGATCTGACCGTGGCCCAGATCGGCAGCCCGAAGTACACCGGTAAGCCCACCGGCGGAGCTGGAGACTTTGGTGGGGTGGACGAGGAGGCGGACGATCATCACGCCGATGCCGTTGATCTCGATACACCTAAGCGCAAGTCCGATGGGGTCCTGTCGGCGCTATCTCAGACCGGTGGTTGGATGCAGACGGCCGAGGTAATGAAGGTGGTCAATGTCGCTCGACGGCAAAATAATTTCGAGCCAATGGCATTGAGCACCACGCGCGACAAACTCAACGCGCTCGCCGAGGCAGGTTGGGTAGCGAAAAGTGGAGCGGGGAAGCTTACGAGATATCGCTTCCAAGGGGGATCCGCTTAGACCAAATCGAGACCCACGGAGCGATCCACGGTCAACAGGGCCCGGGCGTTACTCCGTGGGTCTGGCCGTGAGTCGCTTCCGTGGGTACTCCGTGCGTGGGTTCCGTGATTTAAGCTACTGACACACCGAGAGAAAATGGTTTGCCCACGGACCCACGGAGTTAAGCACGGAAACTTCAAAACCCTACCCACGGCCGTCCGCCAAGTCCTACGTAGTAGGACAGGCGGCTGTGATAGCTGAGACAACGCATTCCAACTTGTGGGGATTGTACAGGTCTGCAACGGCTGGCGGCACAGCACCGGCATTACCCGGACGCGTCCGAGGAGGCAACGTCGGCGCTATCCGCCTGCAGGACCACGTCACGGTCGCGCCCGGCATCGGTGCGAACGCCGGACCTTGCTGCCACCTCAGACGCGTTGACGCCGAGAATCACAAATGGCCAGGCGATTGGCGATACGCTATCTTTATGAGTTGTGGTGCATTTCTATACAATTTTAACGGGTCCCTCCCGACGCCCCCCGGCCACACCGGGGGCATTCGCCGCCCCTGAGAAATCGCAACATTTAACTGAGAATGGCCACTCTTGACCCACGACGGTGACGGCTGCTCCGTGGCAATGAGGGGTCCTTGGTTCGATACCAGTCAACTCCACCACCCAGTCTTAGGGTTCAAAGCTTCGCAAGCAATCTCGCAGTTCGTGCGCGAGAATCGCGGCTTTCTCGCTTCCGGCGCGTCTCTGAATCTGTCTCTGCTAGGTGACGAGCCGGCTCTTGCCGGGCCTGTCTCTGCGGAAGAAATTTCCGTTCCCGGCGCAGGGCGGAGACCGGTTCGATGACTGGGTGGTGGGTCACCAGTTTGAGCCCAACTGTCTCCACCATACAGTCTCCGCAAACCCCAAGATTCCGACACGACGCCAAACAGGACGCTTCTACGGAGATTTTCGGCCGCTGAATTTCTAGATTTTGCTCTCTGCGGGCGTTCGCGCGTTTGAGCTTGACGCTTCGTCTCCGCATACAAAAATTCCGTTCCCGGTGGCGCGCGTTAGCGAAGGTCCAAGCGCAGTGGCACCAGAAATTCCGATTTTGGAGCAGGTAGTCCAGGATATTCAAGGGGCTCCGCCTATTCCGGATTGAGCCCGCGCTTGTCGCAGAAGTTTGCTACGTCAATTCGGAGAAGCCGTGTGGTGCGCGGTTGACCCGACGCTTGAAGCTGAAAAGCATCGCCGTTTAAGCTCGACCTTCCTTGGCGCGAGCAAGAATGGCCGCGCGGTACTTTTCCTTGAGTTGAGGGATAATGTTGGCGACCATCGCGTTATCTCGATAAGGAGCGACCTTGTCATCGATAGCAGATTCCATAGTACGGATAGCCGCTTCGATACTATCTGGCTTGTCCGGATCGAAATGTACTGTAGCTAACTGCCCGTCCAAAGCCTTAAAGGCGCGCTGCGCGTCCTCAAGTTGCCTTTGCAGCTTATCGAGACCTGTGACCTTGAGCATTGAGGGTTCCCTTCGGGTTAGACCGTGCATTCGTTGAGCGCCAGAAGATTGTCCTTCCAGATCCCATCTGCATGCGTCTGCAGGAATTTGCGGCCGGCGGTGCTGATGCGTACCCCGACCCAGGCCGAAGCATTGCCTTCGCGGGTGTAGAACCGATGCTGGTTGGTTTCGATGAACCGCACCACGTTCGGCACGGTGTCTTCCCACCTGCCGACGCCATTCGGGTTCTGACCGCCGACGTGGGTGATATGCTCGTGCGGGCTGTTGCGATGAGGCTTGGTCACGCAATCGATGCGATAATCGGTCATGTCCGTTACTTCCCCTTGATAATTTTTGAGAGGGAGGCACCCGTCCGCTCGCGAAGGGTGTCGAGCCGCATATCGCTCCGGGCGCCCGGCGCAAAATCGCAGCCGTAGGTTTTGCGCAGTGTCCCCACCAGGGTGTCACCACGCTTCTGGCGAATTTCGCCATCGAGATCCCGGCAACGATCATCGAGGCCGGTCTTGCAGTGTCCGTCTTTCGACATCTTCAGTTCTCCTTTCGTTTTCTCCTTGCGCCATGCGAGTCCGCCATGGCATAGTTGACGATATCGCCATGATGACTCGTATTGGCGGAAACGTCAATATAACAATGTCGAAATCGCCATGAACCCTAGAGAAGCTACAGATATCTTTCAGGAAAGACTTAAACATGCCCGCGACCTGCGGGGCCTTAGCCAAACCCAACTCGCGACCAATGCCGGGCTTCCGGCCAGTTCAGTGTCCCATTTTGAGTCCGGCGCCCGAAAGCCGTCGTTCGACAACCTGAAGCGTTTAGCTGGCGCTTTGAGTGTGACGACGGACTACCTTTTGGGTCGCTCGGATGTCCCCGATGCGTCAGGTGCAGTCGGTCGGCTGCACCGCGACCAGCACAAGCTCAGCTCTGAAGACCTTAAACTTACCGAGCAGTTTGTTGACATGCTGCTTAAGCGCGGTGCGCAAAAAAAGGATGATGAGTGAGCGCAAAGCCTCGACTCGCAAGAAAGTCACTGGCGGAGCGATCCGCCAGTCTTGTCCTGCGTGAAATGAAAATCGAAGGGCTGCGCGTCGACCCCGCAGACCTTTCGACGCGAAAGGGAATTCTTGTTCAAGCAAAGCCTGACACCGTTGCTGGCGTTTCCGGAATGCTGGTAAAGGCCGGCGATCAGTTCGGAATCATGTATGCTACCAACATCCCGAGCAAAGGCTTCCAAAAATTCTCAATCGCCCACGAGCTCGGCCACTATTGTATTGACGGCCATTCTGACGCTCTGCTTGCAAACGGCGTCCATTATTCCCAAGCGGGATTTCGTTCATCAGATCCGTTCGAACAGGAAGCCGACTACTTTGCCGCTGCGCTGCTTATGCCCGAGTTGGCCTTTCGCAAGGAAATGAACCGTCACGATCCGGGCCTCGCGTGTATTGAAGCACTTAGAAAGGCTTGCGAAACCTCGCTGACGGCAACGGCTATTCGTTATTCCGGGCTTACCCGGGATGGCGTCGCAGTCATCCTAAGCTCGGGTGAGGCTATCGATTATTGCTTCATGTCCGAAGGGCTCAAGGAAGCCAAAGGCATTAGCTGGATACGCAAAGGCACAGCCGTCCCAGACGGAACGGTAACCGCAGCGTTTAACGCGCGGCCGGAGAACGTGCGTACAGGCGAGCGAGACGGCGGTGATAGTCGCTTGAACGATTGGATGGGGGGAGAACGAACCTATCGAGCACGCGAAGAGGTGGTGGGGCTCGGTCAATATGGCCGCACACTCACAGTATTAACTTGCGCCGGCCTCAGTGCCGAAAAAGAGTCCGAGTATGACGACGAAGAGTCTGAATTGATTGAGAGTTGGACGCCGAGATTTCGGCGATAGGCGTTCCTCGCAAGCCCTGGCTTGCGGTGGTGCGGGCGGTCAGAATCGAATTGGCACTGCCTTTCGGCGCGTTTCTGCAGGAATTCCTGCCGCTCATTTGCCGGATTCACGCCCGCTCTAAGTGAGACCACAGTGATTATTCTGGATTTAGTCCAAGGGCTCCGAACTGCCGGCTCCATTCGGTGGGCGGATCGCGAAGCCGCTCGACGCCGATGCCACGGGGTAGGCGGCCTTCAACTGCGGCTTTAACAAGATTGGGAGCGAGGAAGGCGAGCGAGATAGTCAAATTGACTTGCCGAACGCTACATTTCTCGCGCGTGCAAAGCTCAGCGATCGTTGTCACTCGACCTGAGACCACATCATCTAGCCACCGGCGGCCTCGCGCGATGGCGCTGACCAGGCGCGCCCGGCGCTCGAACTGCTCCGGCCGGATAACGCTTCGAGATGCGTTATACGGGAGCAAGATCCGGCGGGATCTCTTTGATGGCGGCTTATGCCAAGGAATTGTGAGTGACCGATCATCCGGGTAATCGGATGCTTCGTCCGCGTTGTCAGATTTGAGCCGAACAATCAGCCGGTCCCTGTGCACAACAATTCTGGCGACCAGTTCGGTGAGGTCGCTGCGATCCTCTAAGCGCACAGCACTGGAGGTGGCCCCGTCATGTTTGGCGGCAAGATGCGCCTCCAGGGATTTTACGACGGTGTCTTCGATATCAGCAGCGGGAATACGTGAGACCGACCCGGTTGAAGCGGTCTTGGCTTCTCCATGCAGGACAGGTGTCGACGCGTAATAGCGATAGCGGATGCCGGCTTTGGTGGCGTGGGTTGGAATCATGCGATGGCCGGCATCGTCAAAGAGCAGTCCCATCAGTAAGTGATCAGATTTGTTGCGCGCGAAGGTGCGGTGGGACCATTGGGCGAGCGATTTCTGACGGACTGCCTCAAACAGCGCGCGATCCATGATCGGTGGCTGCTCACCCGGCAGGATCTCATTCTTGTATTTGACCTCCCCGATATAGAAGTGGTTGCTCAACAGGTAATACAGCGTGCCGCGCCCGAACGGGATGCCACCGCGCGTAGCACCCGTGGAGAGCAGCCTGGTTTTGGTCCGGATGTTGCGTTCTCTGAGGTCCCGTAACAGCTCGTTGACGCTGCCAAGTTCGAGGTATCGGCCTGAGGTCCCGTAACAGCTCGTTGACGCTGCCAAGTTCGAGGTATCGGCGGAAGATTGATCTAACAAGCTCAGCTTCTTCTTCAACGACAGCGATTTTGCCATCCTTCATCACATAGCCGAGGGGCAGGGTGCCTCCGACCCACAGGCCCTTGCGCTTGGAGGCCGCGATCTTGTCGCGGATCCGCTCGGAGGTGACCTCCCGCTCAAACTGAGCAAAGGACAGGAGCACGTTGAGGGTTAGCCGACCCATTGACGTCGTGGTATTGAACTGCTGGGTCACCGAGACGAATGAGACACCGTGGGCATCGAACAGCTCAACCAGCTTGGCGAAGTCCGCCAACGACCTCGTGAGACGATCGACCTTGTAGACGACGATCACGTCGATCTTCCGGGCGCGGATATCGTCAAGCAACTTCTGAAGGTCGGGGCGGTCAGTGGACCCGCCTGAATATCCCCCGTCGTCATAGCGAGACCGGATCAGAGTCCAGCCGGCGTGGGCTTGGCTTTTGATGTAGGCGGAGGCGGCCTCATATTGCGCGTCCAGCGAGTTGAATTCCTGATCGAGCCCATGTTCGGTAGAGACCCTGGTATAGATCGCGCAGCGGACCGGTTTGACGGAGGGAGCCTTCATGGCCGAGGACTTTTGATAGGCTGTCATAGGTCTGGCCGTTCCAGGCAAAGCCGTCAGCCATCACCATCACCCGCTGCGACTGTCGATCCCATTCCCGGACCAAAACCGTGCCGGGCGTAAGCTCGGTTCGTTTCCGGTCGAAGCTGGCCAGACGGGAGGACATTGCCGGCCCTGCCTCCTTCGCAATCGTTCGATCGAGCACCTGCTTGGTTGCGTGGTCGAGATCGCCAAAGCGATCTACCTGGAGGCGATAGGCGATGACCGCAAATAGCAGATGCCGCGTCAAATGAGTGGGGGCCTGTCTCTGAAAGATGCTCTGCCAGCGTGCGCGTAATCCACGGAGATCGAGACCGCGCAGATGCGCGATCTCGTCCTCAACGGGCCTTTTGGTCGAGGCACTGCCGTTGCGACGTTTTTTCTGCATCGCTTCAGGCCGCCTGCTGGACCCGGTCCGCAGCTGCAGGCGAAGGTCTGCCATCCTTGATGCGATAGACCCGCCCCTTCTCAGTTTGATCTGAAACGAGATTTAGCCCGAGCTTCTTGCGGACGACACCGGCGCGGAAGCCGCGCACCGAATGCTGCTGCCAATCCGTTACAGCCATGATCGCAGCGATCGTGGCACCGGCGGGTTTCCTCAGCATTGCGATGACGCGGGCGTGTTTGGTATCGGTTCTTCCGGTTGATCCAGACGATGCACGCGCCGATCGCTTGCGAGACACGGGCTTGGCAGTCTTTCGAGCACTTGGGCGGGTCGCAGCCTTCGGCTTGTATTTCGGCTTGGTCATGGGATCCTCTGAGGTTTGCGCGGCGCCATCCGCCGCACCACCTCAGCCCCGCCCGGGCAAAACACCCGGCAGGGCTAGACCCCGAAGCCGGCCTCAGCCGCCCCAAGTCACCACAGCAACGCTCCGATCCAGCCCGAAAGCCAGTCAATTCTGAGCAAGATAGTTGCTTCTAGGCCAGCACTACCGGTCATCCACGAATGGTCCCGGGGGTTCGCAGCTGCGAACAAAGGACCCGGATTTTACTTGGAGCCCTGGAGGCTCGTGCGATTGTCAAGGCCGCTGCTTGACACAAAGCTAGCCAGCATGGCCCACAACCTAAGTTGTAGGCTATAGTTGGTCTCAACCCGCGGCGGCCCGGATATAATGGTCGATGACGCGAGGAGATTGACCGCGTCAAGGAAATACAGTGTCTTCGATCTTTGAAAACCTTCCTGCATTTCTAGAGCTAGGTTCGTGGACGACCCGTCATATCCGGCCGCTCTTTGATCTATTTCGTGACGAAGATGTTGCTCCGGCGCTTGCCCTGATTATTTTCGGCAGCGCTTTAGTACTTTGCGTCCTTTTCATCATCGACTCGAGCTTTATCCGCGTGCAGGTGCGTCGGCGAATTCGTGCAGTAGGGAGCATCAAAGGCAAAGTCGAATTTGCGGAGGCTATGCCGGACATTGAGAAGCTGATGCTCCGAACGAGATATTTGCGCCACTCCTGGCAGAAATTTCGTGAGACGCTTATTGAGCCGTCGGGGGATGAAGAAAGAGGCCCGAAGGTAGTTCTCAATACCGCAAGGCCGCAAAATTATTTCAATACTGCCGAAGCAGGATTACGCTTCCCACTTTATCGCGCAATGCCAAATCTGTTGGTTGGCATTGGTCTGCTACTCACATTCTTCGGCCTCGTAACTGCGCTGTATTTCACCACTGCCGCCATCAAGGGCGCCGCTGACCTTGCTACGAGCCAGAACGCTCTTCGCGATTTGCTGTATGCGGCATCGTTCAAATTCTACACCTCCATCGCCGGCCTCGGCGGCTCGATAGTTCTGACTCTGGTGCTTCGATATGGGACCTCGGCAATCGAGAATACATTTGATGCCCTCGCTTCAACACTTGAATCAAAGCTGGTCTTCATTACTCCAGAATCGATCGCGTTTAACCAATACCGTGAAGCGCAGGAACAAACGAGAAATCTGAGATTGTTCAACACTGAAGTTGCGATCAGCGTCGGAAAACGTATCGAAGAGGCGCTCGCCGCTACGTTACCCACCTATTTGGCGCAGGCGATGGCTCCGATCGGCAAGAGCCTCGACGAAGTCGCTAACAAGCTTACCTCAATGAACGAGGGCGCCATCGGCGAAATGGCGGGCAATTTTGTCGACAAGTTGCAAGGCGCTACCGGCGAGCAAATGCAAGGATTAGCTACCACCCTGGGCGAACTGGGAACGTCACTTGAACGAATTAAACATGGCATGAATAAAAGCGGCGCCGCGCTGGAAGGTGTCAGTCGTAAAATTTCTGAGGTCATCAGTGAGACCACTAGCCGAATGACGGCGAGTTCCGAGCAAGTCAGCGCGACCTTCAATGCTGAGCTAGTGGCTACGACCAAAAACTTTCAGGATGTTTCGGATCGCATGGCCAGCCGCATTGAAGAGGCAGTAAGTGCGGTGACTCGTGGATTGATCAACGAAAGCGGGTCAATCGGCGAGCGGGTTGCGCAAGCTGCGATGCAAGCTGGCGAGGAGTCCCGCAGCAAGGTCATTGATGCCGGAACGGATCTTGCGCAAACGCTTTCGGGCATTGGTCAACAGTTGACGGACGCTGTTAACCGCATGCAGGAGGGCTTGAATGGCACCGTTCGGGAAATGTCCAATATCGAGCGGGGTATTGCCCAGCATGTTGCTTCCATGAGTCAGCTCTCGAAAGCGACCCAGGACACCGAGGGTGCGATGAGCAACAGTGCGAGGTCCATGCGTGACGCTGGCGCGCCATTGGCCGAAAGTTCGCGTCTGATTGCCGAGGCGTCCAAGCGAATTGCGGACGCGACCGGCAGTTCAGAAGTAAGCATTACCGGCGCCCAAACAGAGATACGCAATATCAGTCAGTTGCTCCAGACCACCCTGCAGGCCACGACACAGCAATGGGAAGACTATGAGCGACGATTCAAAGGTGTTGATGACAGCTTGGGATTGGTCCTCGACCGAATAATTCAGTCGGTCCAAGAAAATCTAGAGGCTCTTCGTGCCTTCGTCGAGAAAATCGACGAAAAGCTGTCCGGCGCGGTGGACAAACTAGGCGGCGGAATAGATGAACTCGGCGAATTTGCACAATCAATGGAACAATTGACCGCCAAGCTGAACGGCGGAAGCAGTGCGCGTCGCGAACCGTGAACTAGGGGGTTGAGGAGATGGCGACTCGTCACTATGCGGACCACGGCGGAGAAGAAGAGAGTTATTTCGTCTCCATGACAGACGTGTTCATTGGCCTGCTATTTATCTTTATCATCATGCTCATGTTCTTTGCCATGCGATTCCAGGAAGCAACACAAACACAGAATGTGGTAACGCAAAAGCTGGACGAGGTCACACAGCAACAGAAAGAAGTAACAAAGAAGCAAAATGCGCTCATCGACGACCTTACTGACTCAGAAAAGACCCGTGTGGAGGTCTTGCAAAACATCGGCAATTTCCTTCAGAGCCGAGGATTAAATGTCATCATCATCAAGGATGAGGGCATTTTACGATTGCCCGAAGAAATGTTGTTTGCGAAATCGAATTGGGAATTAAGTGCACGAGGGGTCGACACATCGAAAACTCTAAAGACTCTTGGAGATGCGCTAGATCAGGTTTTGCCCTGCTATACGTTGGGCTCTCGTTCGCGACAGGACAATTGCCCCAAAACGAAAGCGAAAATTGAAGCTATCTTTATTGAAGGTCACGCCGATACAGACATTTATCAACGACGGCCCAGGCCGGCCGTGTCGCCCGGTGGCCTTCCACCCGAGGGTGGATCGGTGTTCTCCATTTTTCGGAGAGATAATCCTTCAAGCAGTGTTACGACCCAGGCCGACAACCGTCCTTCGTCCGTTACACCGTCCGCTCCGCCGAAAGACAACCTCGACCTCTCGGCACTTCGAGCGACGAGTACCTTCCGTGAGCTGTTGCGGGTGAAGCGAGAGCTCGGTCTCTATTTGAACCCGAATGGTAAGCCGGTTCTCAGCGTTTCCGGATATGGAGAATATCGGCCCGTAACAGCTGAACCCGGCGAATCTCCCGAAAGTGTCAAGCAACGAAGTCGGCGCATTGACCTTCGCATCTTGATGGCTACGCCTAAGTCCGAAGATGCCAAACAAATGCAGCGAGACCTGCAACGACGTGAGACGCGCCCATGAGTCTGAGCGAGCGCCTGAAAGAGCTAAAGGGAGCGCGAATATTAATTCGACGACCGCAGCTACCGCCCTCATTGAATATCGAACAGTCCTATAGTCAAATCAGTCAAAAATATGACCAAATAATCCCCGTCAGGAAGGTCGACTATGACGCGTTGCTAACGAAGCTCCGGCTAGTGGCAAAGTCACGAGCGATGTCGACGCTAAGTCAGCGTGAAATGCGGCTTTCAGCCAGTTGCCTGTTTGACGGTGAGATAAGGCTCGCAGACGACCACAATTTTCTCGCTCAATTTCTTGATGCGCAGCGATCGATCCGCAGTCGTGTGGCGATCAGGCGACTGATTCACGCGTATTGCAGTCATTTTGACCCGGGTCACCCTGGCATTCGGCAGATTGGCATATTTCTGCGAGAAGCGGTCTCAACCATCCCGAGCAGCCCGCGTTGGGTCTGGCCAGAACGACACCGACAATTCGGGTTGTTCGATCCAGCGCAGGCACCGGCGCGACTGGCGGAATTAACTATCAACAGTTTGAGTCCCCGAAAGGAGCTAGAAGGAATTGGGCTAGGCGGACAGCTGATGGTTAGCGGATTATCGGCCAACGTATTTTTAAGCGCTCTGAAACTTACACAGCGAAATCTATCGAGCAATCCAAAATTGGAAGATGTCGATCGCGTAGTTTCCTGGGTTCAGGCCGATGACGGTAAGATATACTACTCCGCTCATCGCGGCGCAGTTGCGAACACATTGCTCCTGCCGTGGACCAATAGAGCTCCGGATCAAGACATACGCCAAAGAGTTCAAAGCTTCCTGCTCGATAAACTGAGTGATCCGCGGATTGATCGTGGGGCGTGGTTAGGAGTAGATGATGCCGCTCGAGATGTAATGATACGTTGGTTGGCACAGGCCACGCTCGAACAGTTTCTAAAGGTCGTCGATCGCGTGGCGGCAAAACATCAGTGGGACTACCGAAGAGCGTTCTGGAATGCGTATATAGAAAAACGAGTAGTGGCGAATGCGTGGGTCGCTTTTGGCTCCAACGGAGCACAGGTCGCGCGCAGAATTGCTGAGAACACAGCTGATAGCTTGATGCGTCGGTTCGCCACGCTGGGCGGTTCAGGGGCCGATCAGGCAGTTCTGCTTCTCAGCATTGGAGATTTGATTATTGCCGATTGGAGTCACAACGGCAGGCTTCGGATTTGGAGAAGAGGAAATCCGAGCGCGCCGGAGTTTAATCTACCATCATATGTCGCTTCTGATCTTCGTACCGACTCCGAATTCGATACCGTGCACCTTCCGCCAGATGGATGGCAAGGCAAAGCGGAAGCCTATATCCGCAGGCACACCGGCATCAAATTACTAGAATCGGAGTATATGCCGCGTCGGATGGGAAAATAGGCGATGGCACGCGTTTTCTTCAACCACGAACGCAACACAGACGGCATTATCCTGCGTTTGATGGAAAAGCGATGGCACTCCCCTGCCGCGCCAATACCCGTGGCAGCCTGGGCCGATCGTATGGCGGATCAAGCCTTTTCTGGCATTTCACGCATTCTCGCCCTTGCTGATGATGTTGACAGTGCAGTTGCGTGCAGGGAGGACAGTCTATTCATCGATCATAAAACGATTGCTTCACTGTCCGAGCCACAGGCGTTGGGTCTCGGGTTGCCACCTTCTGTGCGATTTGCACTCCAGGTCAACACTAAGAACCTAATCACAGATCACGACTTCGGAATTGCCGGTCGCTGGGTTGATGAAGCTAATCGACCCTTGCGCGTAGAGCGCGAAGGCGCATTCTTGTTCGTTGAGGGAAGCGAGTACAGGCTACCCGAACCATTGTTCGGTCTTGTCTCAGCGATTGATGCTTTTGCATCAGCCGACACTAGCGACAATGATGTACGAATGGAGCGGTTGGCCCACTTGCAATCGTTGCTTCCCCAAGAGGCGCAAAAGCAGCTTTCCATCGATAGCTACTTCTCGAATTTTCGCGTTATGCATGCATCGGCGTTTTCGCTGAGCCTCAGAATAGAGGGCAGGAGTTTTGATTTTGATCCCATACTGTTTGGGCGTCGCGTTACCGAACAGAATCGCACGGAGGATGATCCACTCGGTCCGGTCAGTGAGGCGGAGGGCCTGTTGACCGAACATCAACAAGGCGTTTTTGCTAAAGAGCGCTTCCGTTCATCCGACGACGTTAAATCTTCCTACCTGATCGAGCGTGGAATCTATCTACATCTCGACCCTTCGTTACGCTCGGCGATGACGGTAGTTCGGCAGATGCAGCGCGCGGACGCAGAGAGTCGTCGACGCTTCGTCCAAGCACCGCAGCTCTATCTTAAAGAAGCACTCTCAAAAGTCCTAGCCGATGACGAAGTAGAGCGACTATTCGTAGAAACTGAACAATATTCGGCGCGTGTCATCGATATCGGTGTTTGGACGCCGCCGGTACTCCCTTGGATCAAGAAGGAGCCCAATGATTGGCTGCCGGAGAAATTTGGTCTGAGAGTTGGAAATAAATATGTCGTGCTTAAGACGGACGACATTGCGCCACTGCGTGAACGGATCAAGGAGGCAAGAGAAAGTGGCAAGGAATTTGTCGAGTTCGGTGATGAGAATACTCGAATTCCCGCCACAGCCGAAGCCGAGCAATCGCTTTCTCAACTCCTGGGGGCAATAGGACCAACGCAGGACCCAGGAAAGAAAGCAGGGCATGCCATAGAACCGTCTGAAGAACGTTCCAACGAAAAGCGCGTATCGACAAGCTCGCCATCAGCGAGTCCACGATATAGCCGTCGTGCCCAGCTACATCATACCGGATCGCGTGATTGTGGGCGGCGTGCTGCCGGAAACCGGCGTCACTTATTACGACGTGCCGCAGACCTTTGGCGTCACGCCGCAGCGGCGACCGGACATCAAGGCCTCGCCCGGTCTGCCCCGCCGGGCGGGGCTTTTGGTTTTGATAGTCGAAGAGAATTTCGACAAGCTTGGCTTTATACGAAAGATCGCGCCGAGAAAGCGTGCAATATCAAGTTTGCCAGCCGCGATTCGACCAAGCCTAATGAAGCATCAGCAAAGTGGTCTCGATTGGATGCAGGAGACCTGGGCTCGTGGGTATGCTGGCGCCCTGCTGGCTGACGACATGGGTCTTGGAAAGACACTCCAAGCACTTGGGTTTTTAGCTTGGTTGCGTGAGGTGGCTGCCGCAAACCGTTCGTTCGTTGGCCTCAAAGGTCCCATCATCATAGTGGCGCCTACTGGGCTGCTCGCCAACTGGGAAAAGGAACATGATCATCACCTTCATAATCCCGGCCTCGGGGAGATCTGCAGAGCGTACGGGCGACACCTCAAAATCCTGAAGACAGTCAGCACGCGCGACATAGACCGTGGAGCGCCTTCGCTCGATCACCGACGAATACAACAGGCTAGCTGGGTTCTTACCACTTATGAGACCTTGCGCGACCATCACCTCAGCTTTGCATCCATACCATTTTCCTGCGCAGTTTTTGATGAGATGCAGAAGGTCAAGTCACCGTCATCGTTGCTCACGGGGGCCGCGAAAACCTTGAATGCAGAATTCACGCTCGGACTAACCGGCACGCCTATTGAAAATCAGTTGGCCGATCTGTGGTGCATCATGGATATTATCAATCCGGGATGTCTGGGTGACCTAAAGACTTTTAGCACGAAATATCCTCCGGACGACTTAGAGGCACTGAAACAGTTGCACGAAATGCTCCTCGCACCCAGACCCGACGCTCCTGCACCAATGTTGCGTCGAATGAAGGCTGACGAGCTGGATGGTCTGCCGGAAAAGAAAATTCATATTCGCAAACGACAAATGCCGGACGAGCAAGCTCGCATTTACGCCGATATCGTAACCCGTGCCAAAGAGCCGGATTCTGGGCCTATGCTGGAAACGCTGCATTCGCTGCGGGGCGTATCGCTCCACCCAATCTGGCCACCAGCCGGTGAAATAGAGGATCAAAAGTCCTTTATCAATCAGTCTGCTAGACTAACCGAAACATTTTTGATCTTGGACGAGATTGCTGTTCAAAAGGAAAAAGCACTGATTTTCCTCGAAAGCCTCGATCTTCAAGAGCATTTAGCGTTGATGATCAAGGCGCGCTATGGTCTTAAGCGCCGGCCTATGCAGATCAATGGTGAAGTAGGCGGCGAGAAGCGTCAGGCTCTGGTCGACCAGTTCCAAGCCCAACGTGGTTCCTTCGACGTAATGATTCTGTCGCCTCGCGCTGGTGGCGTGGGCCTAACCCTGACGTCGGCTAACCATGTCATCCATCTTTCACGTTGGTGGAATCCGGCGGTCGAAGATCAGTGCACCGATCGTGTCTATCGGATCGGGCAGGACCGGACCGTACACGTCTACTATCCGATGGCGGTTCACCCGCTGTATGGCGAAAGTAGCTTCGACGCGCTTCTTAACGCGCTTCTCACGCGCAAGCGTGACCTGTCTCGGCGCATGTTACTGCCGCCGGTCAATATTAAACAGGACCAGAACTGGTTTGCCGAGAACCTTGGCCGCAAAGTTCCTGAGGCTGTGATTGTCCCCCGCGCCATCGTTCAATGTAAGCACACTCAGAGTGATAATGGCGTTTGTGGTCCGGAGGCCATAGATGATCTGTTACGAGCACGCACCAACTATGCCGGGGCCGCTCGACTCTTTGTCCTTACTAACGCAGAGCGGTTCTCTCGCTCGGCATTTGACCGCGCGGAAAAGCACGGAGTTGAGCTCATCGGTCGGAGCGAGCTGCCACATTGGCCGCGACAATTATTGTCCTGATAAACCGATCGGGTGAGTCGTTGGAGCAGTGGAGCGGAACTCGAAACAGATTACGAGAGCCAATCCGGTGGACTATCGCATGCACTATTGGTTCGGAAAGTAGGCCGTTGTTTCTCAAGTCGGTTGTATATGGCGCCACGGATGTTCCATAACATTCGATCCGCGTCTTGTTTTTGGGGCATGCTAAACGGACGTCCGCCTGCCCGCCATCAACTCCATCTTTCCAAAAGAGCTTCCTCGCGCGAGGGGCGCGCACGGAACCGCCGTGTCGAATAGGCGTTGAAGGTTCGGAGCATTTTTTTGTGGCTCGCACGAGCTAGGGAACACAGATCATGTCGACTCGAGCAGTCTCTCAAGCGGTCCTTTGCTATCTGCTGATGGTTGGCGTCTTCTCGCCTGCCCATGCCCTGACCCAGCAGGAACTCATAGCCAAGCTTGAATCCGCGGGTTATTCGCAAGTCCGAGACATCAAATCGACTGCCGAAGGTACGGCCGTCAAAGCGATGAAAAACGGCAAGGAAGTGTCCCTCGTCGTCGACAGCAGCGGCCAAATCCAAGAGCGGCACTAGTCCCGATACGAGCCGTTTCAGAAATTTCAGTTTTGACTCGGGCTGCTCGCAAACCGGCCCAGGATAAGCCAATCTGGAAACTGGAAGCCGCGAATGGCGGTGTAGATGCAGGACGCCGCTATCCTGCTTGCTGTGCTCCTACCTTTCCGACAAATGTTGCAACTACTGTGAGTGAGCCGTCTGCTGTCGTCAGCGGAAGTGCCGCGAGACGCCGGGGCGCAGGTCCAAACACAACTTGCGCGCTGTGCCGAGGATCAAATTCGGAGTTATGGCAGAAGCACTTTAACACGTCGTTGTCGCCCGCCGCCCCTTTCAACCAGCCAGTGATCGGACACCCCGCGTGCGAGCAAATCGCCGAATAGGCAACGATGCCGTCGGCAGCGTGCGCGCGCGTCTCATCATCCAGTTCGGCTGGATCAAGTCTTACGACCAGTAGCTCGTTCAACCGCGAACCCTTGCGGACCACCGACGTCTTTGAATCGCTCGGCCAGGCGTGCACCGGCGGTCCGCCGAGTTTTAGATCCTGCGGCTTGATGACTTCGCCCGCATGTTCCCCTTCCGAGAAGACGAGAACATCCCCCTTTTCGGGTCGCTCATCGCTGCCCGGCTGATCCTCTTCAGCAATGACAGATCTGGACGACGCCATGCATGCTCCCGTGGCGAGAGCCGTTAAGAGGAGCGTCCGCCGTGTCGGATCCGACAGTATCGGCGTGGTGTGTTCCGCGCCGATGCTTTCGACGGATGTTGTAGCACTGTGATCGGATTGAGACATGGCGCAAATGGACGTTCGAACTCGGCCGAAAAGAAGGCGACACACGATTTTATTCTAAGCAGCGTGCTCTCGCTCGTGGCAGCTCAGAGAGACTGTCGCGCTTACCTGATCACACCTAGAGACAAGCACATCATGTGCATTTCGCGGATCAGCTTAGACATAAGATTTGTGCGGCGCGCCAAAAAGAAAGAGCGTCGCAAATCGGAGATCGTTAAACCTTCGAATAATCGGCGCCGCTTTTGGGCCTGAGCGCGCGGCTCTCGCAATTCACGGTATCACGAATTAGCGACGGCTATGATTATCTGGAGCG
>WNFI01706099.1_pt1 | contig 21304 bp, 18 predicted proteins | sample 5400471 | NCBI WGS metagenome assembly WNFI01 (sample SAMN13153348, study PRJNA577476) | soil metagenome | isolation source: 100 cm saprolite on Douglas fir-dominated hillslope | place: USA:California | collected 2013-09-17
CACGTTCGTCAATCCCAAGTTCGGCGGCACGGGCGTCTACGACTACGTAGCCAATAAAGTGGGTGATTTTGACGCCATGGCGCAGATCATTTCGCAGCTCTGGGACATCGGCATTGTGTTGGTCTGGTCGGGAGGCGTTGCCTTCCTGATCATGCTCGTCCTGAAGTTCACGATCGGTATCCGCGCGAGCGATGAAGCGGAGGAACAGGGCCTCGATCTCTCCGATCACGGCGAAAAGGCCTACAACTACTGACCAACCTGTTCTTGTGAATGACACGGGGCCGGCTAGACCGGCCCCGTCTTTTTAGGGCGCTCCGGCGCCCTTTTTGCCTTCTAGTCTGAGAGTTTCTCGAGCAGGGCGATCAGCTGCATGCGCTCGGCCGCGCTCAAGCGGCCAGCCACGCGCCGCTCGTGCAGCTCGATGCGTTTTTTCAGCCGGGAGAGGAGGCCGCGCCCGGGGCGCGTGAGCCATAGGCCGTTGGTGCGCCGGTCCTCGCCGCGGCGCCGCTCGATCAGGCGGCGCTCCTCCAGCGTGTCTACCAGGCCCACCATCGTCGAGCGGTCGAGCCCGACCGCGTGTGCGAGCTTGCTTTGCGTCACGCCGGGGTTCGCGTCTATCAGCAGCAGGATGCCGACGCGCCCCGGCGAGAGCTCCGCCACGCTCTTGGCGAAGTCGCGGAACACCGTTTGCTGGGCAAGACGCAGGCGGTAGCCCAGCAGCCCGGGGAGCATGCCGGAGGCCAGCACCCGGCCATTGAACTTGCGCCTATTTTGTTTGGGTTCCAAACAATTTGACTTTGCAACAATCTCGGGGCTAGCATCCTAGCCCTCCCAGAGGGCGCATGCAAATCACTCTCGAAGGCCGCGACCGGCCGGTTCCCGTCGAGGCGGGCGACACCATCCTCGAGTCACTGCTGCGGGCCGGGGTGCCGTTCCCCTTTTCCTGCCAGGCAGGCAACTGCGGCACCTGCAAGTGCGAGCTCGTGTCGGGCGATGTGCACGAGCTCGAGCATTCGGAGCATGCGCTTTCGCCGGAGGAGCGCGCCAAGGGCATCATCCTCGCGTGCCGCACCCAGGTCTGGGAAGATACGGTGGTACGGCGCATCGACGCCGAGGATCTGGTGATGCACCCGTCGCGGGTCATGCGCTGCCGTGTGCTCGCCCTCGACGACCTGACCCACGACATCAAGGGCCTGCGGCTCGCGATCGAGGCCGGCGGGCCGTTCGACTTTTCGGCGGGACAGTATGCCCAGCTCGAGCTCGCGCCCGGCCTGTCGCGCCATTACTCGATGGCAAGCACGCCCGGCGAGGGCGAGCTCGCCTTCCACATCCGGCACATGCCCGGCGGCCGCACCAGCGCCTACGTCGCCTCGCAGCTCAGGGTCGGCGCTGGGATCAAGGTTTCCGGCCCACTGGGGGTCGCCTATCTTCGCGAAACTCACGCGGGTCCGGTGCTGCTCATTGCCGGCGGCTCGGGGCTCGCGCCGATCGAGTCGATCCTGCGCACGCTGCTCGGCGCCGGGCATCGCGACCCCGTGAAGCTCTACTTCGGCGTACGCAGCGAGCGCGATCTCTATCACGAGCCGTTGCTGAGGGATCTGGCGTCAAAACACTCCAATTTCAGCTATCACGTCGTCCTCTCCGAGCAGAAGGGCACGCGCGATAGGCGCTATGGGCTGGTTCACGAGGCCGTCGATGCCGATCTCGAGGACGTCGCCGGGCTCATGTCGTACCTCGCGGGTCCGCCCGTCATGGTGGAGGCGGCGAGCGCCTTGCTCGCCGCGCGGGGGCTTGCGCAAAGGCAGATCCACGCCGACGCGTTCTACGACCAGACCTGAGATGAACTTCGACGGCAGGGTGGCGATCGTAACCGGCGGCGCCCGCGGCATCGGGCTGGCGATCGTCGAGGACCTGGTACGCAACGGTGCCAGCGTTGTGATCGTGGATTCCGGCGTCTCGATTTCAGGAGAAATTCTTCAGGAAAGGATTGCCGAAGAGGTCGCCGCAACGCATGAGCGCACCGCCGCAGTGTGCGGCGACGTGGCGGCCACGGGGGTAGCGCGCCAGGCGGTTGCACTGGCGAAGGAGCGGTTTGGCGGCGTGGACATCGTGGTCAACAACGCCGCGATCATCCGCGATGCCTTCATCTTCAAATCGAACGACGCTGCGTGGGACGCGGTCGTGCGAACGAACCTGACCGGCGCCCAGCGGCTGCTCGCCGCCGCGACTCCCGCGATGCGCGAGCAGACGAAGACCGGGCGCTCTCCCGGGGCGATCGTCAATATCGTGTCGTCGGCCGGGATTTACGGCAATTTTGGCCAGGCTGCCTACGCCTCGGCCAAAGCCGGCCTGGTCGGCCTCACGCGCGTCGTGGCGCACGATCTTGCGCGCTCCGGCATCCGCTGCAACGCCGTGGCGCCGTTTGCCGCGACCCGCGTGACCGAGAGCATCAAGCCCGCCAACGACGCGCAGGCGGCATACAAGGAGAAGGCACTCAAAGTACCCGCGTCCTACGTCGCCCGCCTGGTGAACTTTCTCGCAAGCGATGCGGCCGCCCATATCACGGGGCAGCTCTTCGGCGCACGCGGACGCGAGGTTTTTATTTTTTCGCAGCCACGCCCGAAAGAACGAGTGCTCCAGCCGCGGGATGGCTTCGATGTCAGCTGCATGAAGCAGCTCGAACCCCATTTCACCGACCTAGTCACCGATCTCGAGGCGTTTTCGGCCGATCCGATTCTCTGAGGGAAACGCATGTCCGCCTATCCGAGCGTAAAGACCATTGAGGAGTTCAAGCAGCAGCCTGGCGAGTACCAAACCGCGGTGCGGAAAATCGTGCGCAGCCACGCGCTCAACGAGCTCTACGGCGCGCAGGTCTTCGACGAGCCCGCGATCAGGCTCGCGCCGACGCCGTACGCGAAATGGCTGACCTGCCGCGTGGCGATGGAGGAGTACCACCACCACGTGCGGTTCAAGGAGCTCGCCGATCAACTGGGCATCCCGGCACGCGAGATGGACTCCAGCCACAAGCGCCCGCTCAACATATTCGAGATGCCGCTCAAGAGCTGGGAGCAGTTCTGCGTTATCAAGATGCTGGGCGACCTCGCCGAGATCCTGCAGGTGGAGGACCTGCTGCACTGCTCCTTCGTGCCGTTGCGCAATATCGCGCGCACCACCATGCCAGAGGAGAAGTTCCACGCGCAGTTCGGCCTCGATTTCTGCGTCGACCTCGTAGAGACCGAAGAGGGCCTTAAGCGCGTGCAGCAGGCGGTAAACGGCTTTTATCCGGAAGCGCCGAAGTTCTTCGGCGCGAGCGGCTCCAGGAACAACGAGATCTACCGCAAGTACGGCATGAACGCCGTCGAATACCTGCTCGGCGACGCAGCGCTGGCGCGCCACGGATCGCGCACCGCCCTGCTGTGCGGCGACGAAGCGCTGAGCTACCGGGAACTGGCGGAGCGCGTAGCGCGCGCCGCCGCGTCGTTCGCGGAGTTGGGCGTGCGCGCCGGCGACCGCGTGCTGATGCTGATGCGCGATACACCCGAATTCGCCGCGGCGTGGATGGGAGCGGTGCGCGCAGGCGCTGTAGCGGTTGCGCTGAACAACCGGATCACGGACGCCGAGTACCGGCAGATCTGCGCCGATAGCGGTGCGCGGGTCCTGCTGGTCGACGAGCGCATCGCAGCCAAACGAGCGGATCTGACCACCGAGTTCTCCCGCGAAGGCAGGGTGCTCGTCACGGGCGCCTCGAGCGGACCGCAATCATGGCAAGGTCTGACTGCCGGCGCGCGCGAGGTTTCGGCGTTTGACGCGCAGCCCGAGCAAGCCGCTTTCTGCCTTTATTCATCTGGAACCACGGGCAGGCCCAAAGGCATCCTGCATGCACACAAGGATGTTCTTCCCGTCGGCCAGGCATTTCGCGAGATCGGCATCGGTGCCGGCGACCGCGTGTTCACGACCTCGAAATTCTTTTTTGCCTACGGGCTTGAGCACGGCCTGCTTGGCACTCTCGCACTCGGCGCCACCTCGATCGTCTACCCGGACTGGCCCGATACCGAATCCGTCATCCAGGCCGTGGCCCGGCATCGGCCGGCGGCAATTTTCAGCGTGCCTTCGGTCTATCGCCGCTTGCTTGGCGAACCCGCAGCGCGCCTCGAGCCGTTTCGCCCAGTCCGGCGCTTTGTCGCCGGCGGCGAGCGGCTGTCGGCGCAGCTGGTCGCGCAATGGAAGGCGATGGTCGGTGGCGAACTACTCAGCCTATACGGCACCTCGGAAACCTTTTGCGCCTGCATGATCACGCCGCCCGGGACCTCGGACGGCGCGCGCACCGGGGCGCCTCTCGCGAATCTCGAGGTGCGCCTGGTTGACTCGCAAGGCAAGCCGGCGCAGCCGCGCGAGCCGGGAGTCCTGTGGATGCGGCATCCGGCGCTGGCGCTTGGCTACGTCAACCTTCCCGGGGAGACCCGCGAGCAATTCCAGCAAGGGTGGTTTTGCACGCGCGATATCTTCGTGCGCGACGCGGAGGGCTTCTTCATGCATCAGGGGCGCTCGGACGAGTTGATCAAGATCGCCGGCCAGTGGGTTCGGCCAGCGGAGCTCGAGGAGGCCGTGGCAAATGAGGCGGCGATCCTCGAGGCGGCCTGCGTGGCCATGCCCGACGCCGACGGCCTAGAGCGCCTGGCGCTCTTCGTCACCGCCAATGGCGACGCCAGCGCCGCGCTGCAAGCGGCGGCCGAGGCCTGCGAGCGCGTACTGCCGCGCCACAAGCGCCCCAAATGGCTGCGCGCAATAGAACAGTTGCCGCGCACCGCCACCGGCAAGGTGCAGCGCTTCAAGCTGCGCGAAATCCTTGAGCGTGAGCGGACTGACAAAGGCTAGAATCTCGCTCTTTTCGCGATAACCTATCGAGCCCCATGGCCTACGCATTTCCCCTTTGGAGTCCTCCCGCGCTGCCGATCGCGGGCACGTCAGACTCCTTTGCAGTGCGGCGGATTTTCTGCGTCGGCCGCAACTACGCCGAGCACCAGAAGGAAATGGGCGGCGACGGTCGCGAGCAGCCGTTTTTCTTCATTAAGAGCGCCCATGCGCTCGTGCCGCGCGGAGGTGCCGTGCATTACCCGGCAAAGAGTTCCAACTACCACTATGAGACCGAGATGGTGGTAGCGCTCGCCAAGGGCGGGCGGCGCATCGACGCGAAGAAGGCGAACGATCACGTTTTCGGTTATGCCGTCGGACTGGACATGACGCGCCGCGATCTCCAGCAATGGGGAAAGGATCACGGCAGGCCCTGGGATTTCGGCAAGGACTTCGACGAAGCGGCTCCCTGCAGCGAGCTCGTCCTCGCGGCGAAAATCGGCCATCCTTCCAAGGGCGCGATCTGGCTCACTGTCAACGGCAAGCAGCGCCAGCGCGCCGACCTCGGCGAGATGATCTGGTCGGTGCCCGAGCAGATCGCCTACCTCTCGGAGTACTACACGCTTGAGCCTGGCGACATCATCTATTCAGGGACGCCGGCAGGGGTCGGGCCGGTCAAGCCCGGCGACGAAATGCACGCCGGCATCGACGGCGTGGGCGAGCTGAAGGTGAAGGTGCTGCCAGCGTTGTGAAGCTGTACACGTACTTTCGCAGTTCTGCCGCGTTCCGCGTCCGGATCGCGCTCAATCTGAAAGGGCTCGCCTACGAACCGAAGTCCGTCCACCTGCCCAAGGGCGAGCACCGCGATGCGAGCTATGCCCGGCTTAATCGCCAGGCACTGCTGCCGGCGCTGGACGATGGCGGTACGCTACTCAACCAGTCGCTTGCAATCATCGAGTACCTGGAGGAGACACGGCCGACCCCGGCGCTTCTTCCCAAGGACGCCGCCGGGCGCGCTCGCGTAAGATCGCTCGCGCTGCTCGTCGCCTGCGAGATTCATCCGCTCAACAATTTGCGAACCCTCCAGTACCTGCGCAAAGCGCTCGGCCAGGACGAGGAAGGAATCAAGACCTGGTATCGCCACTGGATCGCGGACGGGCTTGGCAAGCTCGAAGCCGATCTTGCGCGCGGGCCGGCGGGAAAATTCTGCTACGGCGACGGGCCCACCATGGCCGATTGCTGCCTGGTGCCGCAGGTGTTTAACGCCAAGCGCTACGACAGCGACCTTAATCCGTATCCGAATGTCATGCGGGTATTCGGCGTGTGCATGAAGCTGGAAGCCTTCGACAAAGCGCAACCAACCAAGCAACCCGACGCCGAGTAGAGCAGGAAGGGAGGAGGAAATGAGCAAGCTGCGCGGCTATCGCCGCCCTCACCCGGGCACCCAGCCCGAGTACGACTATCCGCCCTATCGCTCCACGGCCAAGCGCCATCCCACGCAGCCGCTGGTGATGCCGCCGCAGACGCTTTCCGAGATGACCGGGCCACTGTTCGGCTGGGACAACATGAAGCCGACCGACAATGACCTCACCATCCAGCACAAGGGCGAGCCGATCGGCGAGCGCATCATCGTAAGCGGCCGCGTGCTCGACGAGAACGGCAAGGCCGTGCCGCGTACCCTTCTCGAGGTGTGGCAGGCCAACGCCGCGGGACGCTATCCGCACAAGACCGACCGGCACAACGCGCCGCTCGATCCGAATTTCTCCGGCGCGGGACGCACACTTACGGACGCCGAAGGCCGCTACCGCTTCATCACCATCCGGCCGGGCGAGTATCCATGGCGCAATCACTACAACGCCTGGCGCCCGGCGCACATCCATTTCTCGCTGTTCGGCCCGGCCTTCATGACTCGGATGATTACGCAGATGTACTTCCCGGGCGACGCCTTGATCCCCTTTGACCCGATGTTCACCTGCATCGCCGATGAGAACGCGCGCCAGCGGCTTATCTCGGTGTTCGACTGGGAGAGCACGATCCCGGAACAGGCGCTCGGCTACCGGTTCGACATCGTGCTGCGCGGCCGCGACGCCACGCCGATGGAGGAATGACATGAGCCTCTACGCCACCGGCAACCAGACTGTCGGCCCCTATCTGCACATCGGCCTGACGTGGCTCAACGCGAGCAATATCGCCGGCAAGGGGGTGGCCGGCGAGCGCGTGACGGTGCAGGGCAGGCTGCTCGACGGCGACGGCGCTCCCGTCAGCGACGGCCTGATCGAGATCTGGCAGGCCAATTCCCACGGCAGGTATCCGCACCCCGAGGACAAGCAGAAGAAGCCGCTCGAGAAAGGCTTCCGTGGCTTCGGCCGCATTCCGACCGATGCCAAGGGAGGCTTTCGTTTCAGCACCATCAAGCCAGGGCGCGTGCCCGGCCCGGGCGGCAAGCTGCAGGCCCCGCACCTCGTGGTTTCGGTGTTCATGCGGGGGCTCCTCAAGCACCTCGCGACGCGCATGTACTTCCCCGGCGATCCGGCGAACCAGGAGGATCACGTGCTCAAGTTGATCCCGCCGGCGCGGCGCGCGACGCTCGTCGCGCGCAACAAGGGCAAGGGCGCGCTCGAATGGAACATCCTGCTGCAGGGTAAGGGCGAAACGGTCTTCTTCGACTTCTGAGGCGCCGATGGCCGGGCTGGCTACTTCGCGCGGAATTTCGCCTTAAGCGCTTCCGGGATCGTTTCGCCCCTCATCGGCGTGCCCGGGCCGCCCGAAAAGCGGCCCCAGACGCGTGTTTCCGTCCCTTTGGCGAGCAGCGCGCTGTCGCTGCGCACGATATCGTGCGCCAGCGTAAAAGATTTGCCGCCGAAGCGGGTGATGCGCGAGCGCACCTCACAGCGATCGCCTTGCTCCGCGGGCGCAAGAAAATCGCAGTTCGCCGATACCAGGGGCATTGCGAGATGCTCGGATCGCATGCGCTTCGCTCCATAGCCGACGCTTTCCATGAAAGCCCAGGTAGCTGCGTCCATCCAGCGGAAATAGGTCGGATAAAAAATGATCCCTGCGGGATCGCAATCGCCCCAGTGCACCTGGCAGGCAAGGCGGCCTACGATCGACTGGAATTCGGCCTCGGGATGATCCATCGCGCGCGCCGATTATACGTGTAAGCAGTTGACATAGCAGGATTAAATCGGCACACTACTAGTTCGCGCCGATTTGATGCTCAGCTTGCGGGCGCGTAACAAATGCCGCTAAAGAGACGCGTGCCTAGAATTCGATGCGGGCCCGTTTCAGGCGAAAGCTGAGCGGGCTTTCTTATTTTTGGACCTCGGTGACCACTCCGGCTCGCTCGACGAAGCTTGCTCCGCTGCTTGCGGGAAAGATCCTCATGCTCGATGGGGCAATGGGCACGATGATCCAGCGCGCCAGGCTCGCGGAAGAGGACTATCGCGGCGTTCGCTTCCGCGACTGGGCGAAAGAGCTGCGCGGTAACAACGACCTGCTTGCGATCACCCAGCCACAACTGATCCGCGATATCCACGTCCAGTACCTGCAGGCCGGCGCGGACATCATCGAGACGAATACCTTCAACTCGACCTCTGTCGCCCTTGCCGACTACGGAATGCAGGGACTCGCGCGCGAGTTCAACGCTGCCGCCGCGCGCCTTGCCACAAACGCGGCGCGCGAATGGGAGGCGAAGAATCCCGCGCAGCCGCGTTTCGTCGCCGGGGTTCTCGGCCCCACTAACAAGACGGCGTCGATCTCGCCGGACGTCAACGACCCGGGCTATCGCGCCATCACTTTCGATGAGCTGGTGGCGGCCTATCGCGAGGCGCTCGAGGGCCTGTTCGAAGGCGGCATCGATCTGATTCTCCTGGAGACCGTGTTCGATACGTTGAACGCCAAGGCCGCGCTGGTCGCGATCGAGAGCTGCTTCGAGGCGCGCGCACAACGGCTGCCCGTGGTGATCTCCGGCACCATCACCGACGCCTCGGGGCGGACACTATCGGGGCAGACGGCCGAAGCGTTCTACAACTCGGTACGGCACGCGCGCCCCATCGCGGTCGGCCTCAACTGCGCGTTGGGCGCAAAGGAACTCAGGCCCTACGTGCAGGAATTGTCTTCGCTCGCCGAGACCTACGTGTCCTGCCATCCCAACGCGGGGCTGCCGAACGCATTCGGCGAGTATGACGACACGCCCGAGTCCATGGCCCGGCAGATCGGCGAATGGGCGAGCAGCGGCTGGCTTAATCTCGCGGGCGGCTGCTGCGGCACGACGCCGGAGCACATCCGGGCGATGGCGGAAGCGGTTCGCGCGGCGGCGCCGCGGCGCATCCCCACAAAGGCGCCGGCGCTACGGCTTGCTGGGCTCGAGCCGTTCAACATCGACGAGCAGTCGCTCTTCGTGAACGTCGGCGAGCGCACCAATGTCACGGGCTCGAAAGCGTTCGCGCGCCTCGTGCTCGCGAGCGACTACGCGGGTGCGCTGGCAGTCGCCCGCCAGCAGGTCGAGAACGGCGCGCAGCTGATCGACGTCAATATGGACGAGGCGATGCTGGATTCGGAGAAGGCGATGACGACTTTCCTCAGCCTGGTCGCGGCGGAGCCGGACATCGCGCGCGTGCCGGTCATGATCGACAGCTCGAAGTGGAGCGTGATCGAGGCCGGCCTCAAGTGCGTGCAGGGCAAGGCGATCGTCAACTCCATCTCGATGAAGGAAGGCGAGAAGGAATTCCTGCGCCAGGCGGGCCTGTGCCGCAAATACGGTGCCGCGGTGATTGTGATGGCGTTCGACGAGAAGGGGCAAGCCGACACCCTCAAGCGGCGCGTCGAGGTATGCCGGCGCGCCTACGATCTGCTCACGCAGCAGGCAGGTTTCCCGGCCGAAGACATCGTTTTCGACCCCAATATCTTCGCCGTCGCCACGGGACTCGACGAGCACGCCCGCTACGGAATCGAGTATCTGGAGGCGGTGAGCTGGATCCGCGCCAACCTGCCGCACGCCAAGGTGTCGGGCGGCGTGTCGAACCTGTCGTTCTCCTTCCGCGGCAACGACGCAGTACGCGAAGCGATGCACACCGCCTTCCTGTATCACGCGGTTCGCGCCGGGATGTCGATGGGGATCGTCAATGCCGGCCAGCTCGGCGTCTACGCGGAGCTCGACCCGCAGCTGAAAGAGCGGGTGGAGGACGTGATCTTCAACCACCGCCCCGATGCGACCGAGCGGCTGGTCGAGTTCGCCAATACCGTGAAGACCGGTGCCAGAGAGACCGCGAAGGACGAAGCCTGGCGTGCCGGCACGATCGAGAAAAGGCTCTCGCATGCGCTGGTCAACGGCATCTCGGCGCATGTCGTCGCGGATACCGAAGAGGCGCGGCTGAAATACCCCCGCCCCATCCAGGTGATCGAAGGGCCGCTGATGGACGGCATGAACGTGGTTGGGGATCTATTCGGGGCAGGCAAGATGTTCCTGCCCCAGGTGGTCAAGTCCGCCAGGGTGATGAAGCAAGCGGTGGCGCACCTTGTGCCCTATATAGAAGCGGAGAAGGCGAGGAGCGGCGAGGCCGCAAAGCCAAAAGGCCGCCTCGTGATCGCCACGGTGAAAGGCGACGTCCATGACATCGGCAAGAACATCGTCGCGGTGGTCCTCCAGTGCAACAACTACGATGTAATCAATCTCGGCGTCATGGTCCCGGCGCAGACGATCCTCGAGGTGGCGGCGCGGGAAAAGGCCGACGCCATCGGCCTATCGGGACTGATCACGCCTTCGCTAGAGGAAATGGCTCACGTGGCGCGTGAGATGGAGCGCAGCGGCCTTTCGCTGCCCCTGCTCATCGGCGGCGCGACCACTTCGCGCGCGCACACCGCGGTGAAGATCGCCCCGAACTACTCGGGGCCTGTGGTCTACGTGCCCGATGCCTCGCGCAGCGTTCCGGTAGTACAGAGCCTGCTCTCCCAGGACGGCCGCGAAGCCTACGTGGCGCAGGTGCGCGCCGATTACGACAGGATCCGGGAGCAGCATCGCGAGAAGAAGGGACCCGGGCCGCTGCTCGCGATTGCCGAGGCGCGCCGGCTCGGCCTGAAAACCGACTGGTCGGGCTATGCGCCGCCCGCTCCCGCAAAGCCGGGCCTGACCGTGCTCGCGCGCTATCCGCTCGCCGAGCTGGTCGACTATATCGACTGGACGCCGTTTTTCCAGACCTGGGAGCTCTCCGGGTCGTATCCGAAGATCCTGGAAGATCCCGTGATCGGCGAAGCCGCGCGCAAGCTTTTCGCCGAGGCGCAGGAGATGCTGGCGCGCATCGTGCGCGAGGACTGGATAGCCGCGAATGGAGTCCTGGGTATTTTCCCGGCCGCCCAGGTTAACAGCGACGACATCGAGATTTACCTCGACGACAGCCGTCGCCAGACGCTCATGACATGGAGAAACCTGCGCCAGCAGAATGTGAAGCCCACCGGCAGGCCCAACCTGTGCCTTGCCGACTTCGTCGCGCCACGGTCGAGCGGCGTCGCCGACTGGATCGGCGGCTTCGCGGTCAGCGCCGGCGGCATCGACCAGCGCGTCGCCGCGTTCGAAGCGGCAAACGACGATTACTCCGCGATCATGCTGAAGGCTCTTGCCGACCGTTTTGCCGAAGCATTCGCCGAGCGTTTGCACGAGCGTGTGCGGCGCGAGTTCTGGGGGTACGCCGCGAGCGAGAAATTGACGCCCGCGCAGCTCATCGCCGAAGCCTATCGCGGCGTGCGGCCGGCGCCCGGCTATCCTGCCTGCCCCGATCATCGCGCCAAGGGAGCGCTTTTCGATCTGCTCGCCGCTGAGCGCAGCGCCGGCATGCGGCTCACGGAGTCTTTTGCCATGCTCCCCGCCTCTTCTGTAGCGGGGTTTTACCTGTCGCATCCTGAGTGCAGCTATTTCGCGGTTGGCAAGGTCGGGCGCGATCAGGTTGACGACTTCGCGCGCCGCGCCGGCATCGGCCTCGCGGAGGCGGAGCGCTGGCTCGCGCCCAATCTCGCCTACGAACCGGCATCTGCGGCGGCGGCCTCGCTATAATTCGCGCCAATCCGTACATCGGAGGTTCAAGTGGGAAAAGGCGACAAGCGCACGCGGCGCGGCAAGATCTACAAGGGCAGCTACGGCAAGAAGCGGCCGCAACGCATCAAGAAAAAGAAAAAGGCCTAGTTCTCCTCGCGCCTGCCCACCGGCAGGCCGAGCGCCTTGAGCTTCCTGTAGAGGTGGGTGCGCTCCAGCCCCGAGCGCTCGGCCACGCGCGACATGCTGCCGTGCTCGCGCGCCAGCAGATGCTCGAAATAGACCCGCTCGAACGCCTCGCGGGCCTCGCGATAAGGCCGGTCGAGCGCTACTTCCGGCGGCGCTCCGGGCGTCGCGCGCGTCGAGAGCACGCGCTCCACGTCCTCCAGCCGCACTTCCTCATCCAGCGCCGAAAGCGCCAGGTCTTTCACCACGCTCTCGAGCTCCGCAAGGTTCCCGGGCCAGGCGTGATGGCGCAACGCGTTGAGCGCGGCGATGGCAAACCGGCGCGGCGGGCAGACGCGCGCCTCGACCAGCTGCGCAAGCATCAGCGAGGCGAGGTCGGGCACGTCCTCGGCGAGCTCGCGCAGCGCCGGCAGCCTTAGCGTCAGCTCGGCAAGCCGGGCGCCAAGCTCCGGGTCGAACTCGTGCTTCTCGCTCAGGGCGCGCAGATCCAGGGGCGAGAACGACACCACGCGAGCCCTGTGCTTCTCTGCGCGGCCGAGCAGGAACTCGAGCTGGCGCTGCTCGCCGCGCGCAAGGCGGCACAGATCCGGTACGAACAGGATTCCGCCCGCGGCCCGCGCGAGCACTTCGGAGGGCGGCTCGGCAAGCATCTCCGGGCCCGCCAGGAACGGTGCACCCGGCGCCGCAAGCAGGCGGGCAAACAGCTCCGGCCGCATACCGCGCTCGCCGCGCAGCAGCAGGGCGGCGCTCGACTGCGTGAGCTGCGACAGGCGCTTCTTCACTTCGGCAAGCGCCGGAGAGCGGCCTAGCGCAGCAAGCCCGAGCTGCGGGGCCGACTGCGACTCGGGATTGCGCAATGCGTGCTTGACGGTCACAAGCAGCCGCTGCAAGGCGATCGGCTTCTCGAGAAAGTCGAGCGCGCCGATACGCGTGGCCTCGACCGCGGTCTCGATCGTGCCGTGTCCCGACATCATGACCACCGGCATCGTGAGCTGGCCGCTCGCAGCCCACTCCTTGAGCAGCGTAATCCCATCGGTGTCGGGCATCCAGATGTCGAGCAGCACCAGGTCCGGGCGCTGCCGCTCTCGCTGCCGGCGCGCCTCGCCGGCGCTGTCCGCCAGCGAGACCTGGTGCCCCTCGTCGGCGAGGATCTCGGACAGCAGCTCGCGGATGCCGACCTCGTCGTCCACTACGAGTATGTGTGCCATCGCTTTAGGCCGCTTTCGCCAGGGGCAGGAGCACGCTGACCGAAGCGCCGTGGCTGGGTCGGTTCTCGATGGCGATGCTGCCGTGGTGCTCGTCGACGATTTTCTTCACGATCGCGAGCCCAAGGCCGGTGCCGTGCGCTTTCGTCGTCACGTAGGGCTCGAAGATGCGCGCCATCAGCTCCTCGGGAAAACCGCCCCCATTATCGGATACGGCAAGGCAAACCTTGTCATCGACGAGCTCGGTCCGAACCTCGATCGTCGGGCTTGCCCCTGCAGGCTTGGAATTTTCCAGGGCATCTTGCGAATTCTGTACCAGGTTGTGGATCACCTGCCGAATCTGCGCCGAATCGGCCCAGACCGGAGGCAGCCCGCCATCCAGCCGTTTCACGATCGGGACGCTGAAATTCTCGTAGAGCGAAAGCACCTCGCTGACCAGGCCGTTCAGGTCGAGCCGCGTCGGCGCCGGGGCGGGGAGCCTGGCATAGTCACTGAAATCGTCCACCATCGCTTTGAGCGCCGCCACCTGGTTGACGATGGTCCGGGTGGCATGCTTCAGCGTATCGGCATCCTCCGGGTCAAGGCGCCCGCCGAGCTTCATCTCGAGCCGCTCGGCGGACAGCTGAATCGGCGTCAGCGGGTTCTTGATCTCGTGCGCCAGACGCCGCGCCACCTCGGCCCATGCGGTCGCCCGCTGCGCCTGGATAAGCTGCGTGATGTCATCGAACACCAGCACATAACCGCCGCCGGTAGCATGCGGCAGCCCGGCGCCGCGCGCGTGGAGCGTCTTGCCTGTGCCTTTGAGCATCAGCTCGAGCTGCCAGTCCTTGTCGCCATGCGCGACGAACTGTTCGCGCATGCTCGCCGCAAACGGCTCAAGCTCGCCGCCGAGAATCGCCTGCGCGCCGTGGTTGTAGATCGACAGCTGGAGCTCGTGGTCGAATACCAGCACTCCGGCCGACAGGTTGGCAAGGATGTTTTCCAGGTGCGCCTTCGCCGCTTCCTGGGCCATCCGGTTAGACTCGCCCACGCGGCGCGCCTCCGCCAGTTGGCGGGTCATCGAATTGAATGACTCGGTGAGCACGCCGAGCTCGTCGCGGCTGGTCACGGGCGTCTGCCGGGAGAAATCGCCGCGCGCGACCGCCTGCGTAGCCTGCGCCAGGTTCGCGAGCGGCTCGGCCAGCAGGTTCGACTGCGTGACGGCCACGGCAACGGCGACAAACAGTGCCATCAGCAGCGCAAAGGTGAGAGTAACGATGTATATGCGCTTGAGCCCGTCGCGCGAGAGCGCCAGTTCCCGGTAATCACGGTACGCGACCTCTACGGCCTCGGCGCTCCTCGCAAAGCTCGGCGGAACGCTCTGCCGCAACTGAAGATAGCGGGCTTCATCGGCAAGGGCCCGCGTGTCTATCGGCACGATCACGCGCAGCGACAGGGGTCGGCCCGCCGACGAATCGACCGACGTGTAGCCGCGATTCGCGCGCGCCTGGCGCAGCGCCTGCACGCCCGGCAGCTCGGGCAGAAGCTTCATCACGTCTTCGCTCGCGCTTGCCACTACACGGCCGTTCGGCGTGACGACCACCGCTTCCTCTACGCCAGCCTGCTCGCGCATGCGCTCGAGGCCCGCCACCAGCTGCGATACCGAGCGATCGGCCAGCTCCGGCGCCATGGCGCGCGCCTTTGCCTGCAGCTCGAGCATCATCTGGTCGATCGCCTGCTGGCCGAGATTGATGCCGCCCTCGAGCGCGGCATCGACCTTGACGTCGAACCAGGATTCGATGGAGCGCGTGAGAAAATGCACCGACACCGCATAGACGATCAGGCCGGGCAGAACCGCGAGCAGTGCGAAGCGCACCAGCAGCCGCAACGTCAGGCGGGCGCCGAAAACGCGCGCGCGGTAACGCCGCACCATCGCGATCAGCTGGTAGGCAACCAGGGCCGCGAGCAACCCGGCGAGCGCCGCGTTGAGACCCAGCAGGAGCGGATAGTGCCGGGCGAACAGCGTTGTGTCGGCGCTGGCGGTCGCGAGCAGGAAGATGCCCGCTGCCGCCACGGCACCACCGATGATGAGCAACGCTTTCATCGCTCGTCGACTCCCTTCGGCTCGCGGCTTTCCACTGGCGCCGGCAGCTGCTGAGGTGATCGAACCGTGAAACGCTTCCAGGGGGTCTCGAGGTGCAGGTCGCGGCTGGTAAGCGCGCTCAGCTGGAACGGCTTGGGCAGCAGCGCCGTATCGAGTCTCAGGCGCACCGCGGCCTCGTAGTCCGCATCGTAGAAGCCCACGGCCGAAATGCTGTTGCAGCTGGCCGGTCGACAGGCGGTACTGCCGGGACAGCGGATGGTACGACAGGCGCAGCTGCAGCTTTTTTGAGGCCGCCTTCTCGTCCAGCCAGTACCAGCGCCGCCGGCCGAGCTCGAACTCCACCAGAAAATACAGCGGCACGCCATTCGCCACCACGTCGGCGAGGCGCGGGGAAAGCTCGAACTCGAAATCGGCGTCCAGAACGAGACCGTCCTCGACCGCGCGCACGCTCGCCTGCCGCACTTCGAGTCCGTCGGCACGCGCTCCGGCCGCGGCGAGGCAGGCGAGTACCGCAAGAAACCGCGTCAGAAAAGCGATGCGGCGCATCGCGCCTCGCGTCAAGCTTGTTTTTCGATCAGGGTATTGTAGAACCCGTCGTGCTCCGCGCCGGGGAGCCATTGCTCGGCAGCGCCATCGGGCGGCGGCACGCGGCGCGCGTCCCGCGTGCGCGCGACGAACGCCTCGACCACTTCTTCGTTTTCCTGCGGAAATACCGAACAGGTGACATACAGCAATTTACCATCCGGGGCGAGCGCCTGCCAAAGCGCGTCCAGGATCGCTGACTGGCGCGCAGCGAACGCGGGCAGATCCTGCGCCCGGCGCAGCCACTTGAGGTCCGGATGGCGCCGCGCCACGCCCGAAGCCGAGCACGGCACATCGGCGAGGATACGATCGAAGGGCCGCCCGTTCCACCATTCGCCGAGCCGCATGCAGTCGGCGCGCGCGATCTTTGCGCTCAGACCGAGCCTGCTCAGATTGTGCTCGAGCCGTGCACAGCGCGCCGCGTCCACATCGAGCGCGGTCAGGGCGACGTCGGCAGTCTCGAGGATATGCGCGCTTTTCCCGCCCGGCGCGGCGCAGGCGTCGAGTACGCGTTGGCCGTCTGCGAGATCCAGGCAGCGAGCGGCGCGCTGCGCCCCCGCGTCCTGGACCGAGACCACCCCCTGCTCGAATCCCGGAAGACGCTCGACCGGCAGCGCGCGCTCTAGAAGGAGCGCGTCGTCACCGACCTGCCGCGCCGCAATCGTGCTCGCCACGAGCCGGGCCTGGTAGGCGGCGACCTGCTCGCGGCGCCGGTTCACGCGCAAGCACATCGGCGGATGCGTGTTGCCGGCGGCGAGGATGCCCTCCCAGTCGGCCGGATAAGCCGCGCGTAGCGCTTCGCTCCACCAGCGGGGGTGCTGATGCCGCGCCTCGGGATCGGCGGCGATGCGCGCCTCGATTGACCGCCGCTCGCGCAAGTAGCCGCGCAACATCGCGTTTACGTAACCCTTTGCGGGCCACTTCTCCAGCATTGTGCCGGCGCGCACCGCCTGATCGACCACGGTGTATTCAGCGTAGCGGCCCGACTCCAGGGCATACAGCGAGCACCACAGCAGTGCTTCGACGATCGGGTCGGCCCACCCGCGGTGCGACAGCGCCCGCACGATCGCCTGCACGCGCCCGTAGCGCCGCAGGGTTCCGTGGGTTATGTCGAGCAGCGCCGAGCGCGGAGTTTCGCTTCCCTCTTCGCCAATGCGTTCGAATTCGTCGGCAAGACTCTTGCCGCCTGCGACGGCGGCGACCATGAGTGTCGCGTCGCGCAGCGCCGGCGCGAGCGCAATCGAGGCCTTCACCCGAGGCGCGACCCCGGCGGCATCAGCTGGCCACGCAAGAATTCCGCCGCTGTAAGGCGCCTCCCTCCGGCACGCTGCAGCTCAATCACCTCGAGCGCGTCGCGGCCGCAGCCGACCACGATGCTATCGTCGCGCTTGCTCAGGACGATCCCCGGAGCACCAGATTCATTGCGCACCCGGGCGCGCCAGATTTTGAGAGGCTCGCCCTCCAACAAGGAGGAAGCACCAGGCGACGGCCGGAAGGCGCGCACCGCCCGTTCGAGCTCGACCGCCGGCCGCGACCAGTCGAGCCGCGTATCCTCTTTCTCGATCTTGCGGGCGTAGGTCACGCCCGCGGCCGGCTGCTGCGTAGCTTGCACGCGGCCCGCCTGCAGTTCGACGAGTGTCGTCGTCATCAGGTCCGCGCCGAGCGCGGCGAGCTTGTCGTGCAAGGTCCCGGAGTCCTCATCCACGGCGATCGAAAGGCCGCGCTGCGCCAGCACCGGGCCCGTGTCCAGACCCTCATCCATCTTTATGATCGATATACCGCTTTCGCGATCACCGGCGAGCAGCGCGCGCTGAATCGGGGCAGCGCCGCGCCAGCGCGGCAAAAGCGACGCATGGATGTTCAGTGCTCCGTGGTGCGCGACATCGAGAAGAGACGGTGGCAGGATCATGCCGTACGCGGCGACCACTACAGCATCAGCGCGCGCGGCGTGCAGGCGCGCTGCCGCGTCGGGGGATTTCAGCGACTCCGGCTGAAAGACTTCCAGACCGCGGCTGACGGCGAAGCGCTTGACCGCGCTCGGCGCCGGCCGTTGCCCACGACCGGCAGGGCGATCCGGCCGCGTAAGCACCAGCGCGATGTCATGGCCGGCGCGATGCAGCGCTGCTAGCGCTCGCTCCGCAAATTCCGGGGTGCCGGCGAAAACGAGTCGCAGGAAGGCGCGGTCAGGCCGATTTGCGCAGCTGCTTGGCCAGCCGCGCGCGAATGCGTTGCTGCTTGAGCTGCGAGAGGTGCTCCACGAAAACCTTGCCCTTCAGGTGATCGAGCTCGTGCTGGATGCACACCGCGAGCAGCCCTTGCGCCTCTAGAGTAAACGCATTGCCGTTCTGATCGTGGGCGCGGACTTTGACACGCTCGGCGCGCTCAACCAACTCGTAGATTCCGGGAACGGACAGGCAGCCTTCCTCGATGTCCGAAATGCCGGTGGCCTCTACGATCTCGGGGTTGACAAGCACAACCAGGGAGTCACGGCGCTCTGATACGTCGACTACGATGACCTGCTTGTGAACGTCGACCTGAGTCGCCGCCAAACCGATGCCGGGGGCTGTGTACATGGTTTCGGCCATGTCTGCGACGAGCTTCTTCAGCACGTCATCGAATACAGTTACCAGAGCCGCCTGTTTATGGAGCCTAGCGTCGGGGTAGCGGAGGATATTCAGCGTTGCCATCGGGGCGGTTTTGCTTGCGCAGGAGCGGGTAAGGGTAGGTTCTTGGCAAATTCACTTGCAAATTGAAGAGATTATATGGACAATCTCAGGCGATGTATAAGCTACCCGGCCTTTATGCTACATTGGGGTGGACAAATCGATTTTCCAGCCGGTCCAGGAAGCCGCGAAAGGGACGGGGTCGCCATGGTCCAGCAGTTGCGTAAGTCTATCACAGCACTCGCTTTCTTCCTTGTCGCCGGGCTCGCCTTGGGGCAACCCAGCCAGGGTCCGCTTACGATCAAGCCCGATGCTCCGGACCGTTATATCGTGGTGCCGGGCGACACGCTCTGGGGTATTTCCCAGCGGTATACCGACTCCCCATGGCGCTGGCCCGAGCTCTGGAGCATGAATAAGGAGCAGATTCGCAATCCTCATCTGATTTACCCGGGATACGTGATCATCCTGGACCGCGAGCGCGCGCGTCTCTCGATTGCGGGTGGAGAGACCGGCTCGGCAGTTACAGGTGTGGCTGCGGCGCCGGGCACGGTCAAACTGAGTCCGAGGGTGCGCGCGGAGTCGCTTGCCAAGCAGGAGATCCCGAGCATTCCGCCGGGCATCATCGAGCCCTTCCTCAGCCGGCCGCTTGTAATCGAGCCCGACGGGCTCGATAAGGCGCCCACCATCGTCGGCACCCAGGGAAATCGCGTCATTCTCGCTCCGGGACACTCTGCTTATGTACGCGGCATCGGCGAATCGAAAGACGACATCTGGTACGTGTATCGTAAAGGTGGCCCTCTCGTCGACCCCGATACCAACAAGACTCTCGCCTACGAGGCGATCTACCTCGGCACGGCGCAGCTAACCCGGCCGGGAGAGCCCGCTACGGTGGTTCTCAGCAGCGCGGTCCAGGAGGTAGGCGCCGGTGACAAGCTCGTCGCCGCCGGCCAGGCGCAAATCCCGAGTTATGCGCCGCATGCGCCGACGGTTCATTTGAGCGGGCGCATCATGTCCATTTACGGCGGCCTCGGCAAGGTCGGCGAAGCGGGAAACCTCTCGATCGTCACGATCAACCGCGGCAACGCAGACGGTATCGAGGTCGGTCACGTGCTCGCGCTATACGCAGCGGGCGGTTCGGTTCGCGACGTGACGAAGGCAAGAGACGCGCCCGACGCGAAGATCAACCTGCCCGACGAACGCGCCGGGCTCGTATTCGTTTTTCGCGTATTCGACCGGGTATCCTATGCGCTGGTCATGAACGTCACGAGGTCCGTCAGCCCTCTGGATGTGGTCCAGACTCCATAACGGTGATTCTTTCCGGCGCCGCCCTTGCGGCGCGCCGGGTCGCGGGGGAGCAATTCCCCGCTGTGCGCCGCCCGCATGAACGAAGACCCCGGGCTGGCGAGCTGGCTGCAGCTTACCCTCACCCCCGGGATCGGTGCCGCCGCCCTCCGCGACATGCTGCGGCAGTTCGGCCTGCCGCAAAACATCATCACTAGAAAACCGTCAGAGCTTGCGGCTCATGTCGCGCCGGCAGCCCTGGAGTCCATGGCGTCCGCACAAGTGCGAGACGCGGTCGCGCGTGCGCTCGATTGGGCCACTAGGCCGGGCAATTGCATCGTTACTCTCGCGGATGGCGCCTATCCGAAAGCGCTGCTCGAGATAGCCGATCCGCCGGCATTACTGTATGCCTCCGGCCGGGTGGAGCTATTGCAGCGCACCTCGCTGGCGGTCGTCGGAAGCCGTAACGCCACGGCACAAGGCGAGAGCAACGCTGAAAACTTCGCCAAGGCATTCAGCGACGCCGGCCTGACGATCGTTTCGGGACTCGCCATGGGAATCGACGCAGCGGCGCATCGCGGGGGTCTCGCTGGCCCAGGGTCGACGATCGCGGTACTGGGCACCGGAATCGACGTCGTCTATCCACGCCGCAACGCCGAGCTCGCGGCGCAAATCGCAGAGCGCGGGCTGCTGCTCTCGGAGTTTCCGCTCGGTACGGCGCCGGCGGCGCACAACTTTCCACGGCGAAATCGCCTCATCAGCGGTCTAGCCCGCGGCTGCCTTGTCGTCGAAGCAGCAGCCGCCTCCGGCTCATTGATCACGGCTCGCGCCGCAGCGGATCAGGGCCGTGAGGTATTTGCGATCCCCGGCTCGATCCACTCGCCGCTCTCGAGGGGCTGCCACGCGCTAATCAAATCGGGCGCGAAACTGGTGGAGTCAGCGGACGACGTGCTCGACGAACTCTCCGGATTCCGCCGGAGCGGCCATGCATCGACCACGGCTCGCGCGGCGGCCGCGCGGCCCGAAATCGACAGCGACCTGCTGACGTATATGGGTCACGATCCGGTCGATGTCGACGCGCTGTGCACACGCGCCGGCATGACCGCAGAAGAGGTTTCTTCGGAGTTGCTGCGCCTCGAGCTTGATGGGCGTATCACCGCGCTGCCGGGGGGGTTATATCAGCGTTTGGAGAAGGGGGAACGCGGGTAAACGAATCTCTTGCTGCCGCGTTACAACAAAGGGAGACCCAATGTACGACGTCCTCGTATTCGTGTTCGAAAACTGCCAGCAGACGGACCTGGCGTATGACCGTGAGCGCGTCGCCAAGAAACTGTCGGCGGCGGGCTTCGAGGATTCGGACATCAGCGAGGCCCTGCACTGGCTCGCAGGCGTGCGAACCCCACAGGGCGCGTTTGCCCGGCTGCCCGAT
>WNFI01076011.1_pt1 | contig 21299 bp, 23 predicted proteins | sample 5400471 | NCBI WGS metagenome assembly WNFI01 (sample SAMN13153348, study PRJNA577476) | soil metagenome | isolation source: 100 cm saprolite on Douglas fir-dominated hillslope | place: USA:California | collected 2013-09-17
GGCGAGCCCGATCAGTCCTGCCTTGCTGGCCGCGTAGTGCGGGCCGATCACGCCTCCGGTCTGCGCCGCGACGGACGACATGATGATGATCCGTCCCCATTTGCGGGTGCGCAGTCCAGGCAGCGCCGCTTGGGTGACGTGGAAAGCGGAGCTGAGATTGACCCGGATCATCTCGTCCCAATCCTCGGCTGTGATCTGGTCAAACGACTTGACCGGGTTGATGCCAGCATTGTTGACGAGGATGCCGATCGGCCCCAGATGGCTCTCGGTGTCACGCACCAGTGCCGCGGCGGCGTCCGGCTTCGCGACATCGCCAGGGAGCGCCATGCCTTGCTGGCCGCCTTCCTTGATCTCACCGACAACGGCTTCAGCCCCGCCATGTCCTTGTTGTAGCCGACGGCGACGCTGCAGCCTGCCGCAGCCAGTGCCAGGGCAATAGCGCGACCGATACCGCGCGACGCGCCGGTAACGAGCGCCACCCGTCCATTCAGATCATCCATGATTATGCTCCATGAGAATGAGGGTCTCCGCCCTGCGCCCGAACGCCGAGCATGAGGACTAGGGCACCTGTGGCGATGAGAAACAGGGCCAGAGTACAGACGCCGTGCCACCCGCCGCCGCTCCAGGCGAAAGCTCCGGCAAATGAACCAACGGCGCCACCGCCAAATGTCGGGGCCATGTAAAGCGTGTTCACCCGAGCACGTATGTCGTTGCCCAGCGCCAAGATGCGCGTCTGGTTGGCGATCTGGCCGCTTTGCGCGCCCAAATCGAGCAGATGTCCATGACCCGCTTGAAGGGTTTCGCTTTCGAGCGCGAGCCGAGTGTTACCGTCGATGGGACTGGCATTTTTCTGCGTCATGCTGTAGCTTTCTGCACTGGCAGGTGCAATATTGCCATGCACTGTGCAGTGCAGTCAAGGGATGATTATGACGTCGCGAAGAAAAAGCCCTGTTGACCGATCTCCGCCTCCTGTCTCGATATTTGACGCAGTTGCGAGTCCCATGGCCGCGCTTTCGAAGCGCGACGCGATCCTGGCGGCCGCAACACGGGTCTTTCTCCGGCATGGCTACGAGGGCGCCAGCATGGATCTCGTTGCGCAGGAGGCCGGCGCCGCGCGGCGGACGCTCTACAATCAGTTTCCCTCAGGGAAGGAGGAATTGTTCCGCGCTGTCGTCGAGCGGGTTTGGAGCGCGTTTCCGGTTCTCGACATCGTCGCGGAGGCCGACGCGCAGGCTGATCCAGAGATCGGGCTACGTCGCATCGCGACGGCCGTCGCTGCGTTCTGGGAGCCGCCGTTGGCAATCGATTTCCTGCGCATGGTCATCGCTGAAGGGCCGCGCTTTCCAGACCTGACGGAGAGCTTTTTCAAACACGGAAAGACGCCCGCAATGACGGCGGTACGATCCTACATCGAGATGCTGGGGGAGCGCGGCATGCTCGTGATCAAAAATGGCGAGCGGGCGGCACGCCAGTTTCTCGGGCTGATCGACGAGCCTCTACTCTGGATAAGGGTCTTGGGCCGAGACGAAAAAATCAGACCTTCAGAACGACAAGAGGTCGTCGAGGAGGCGGTGCAGATGTTCCTCACGCACTACCGTACCAAATCGCGCAGGGGCAAGACGTCACAGCTTTGAAGCAAACGCTCACGGTGCATGACATGGCCGACTTTGCGATCGTGCGCTTGCGCTTCAGGCCTATATCTGCGCCATTCTGAGCTAACCGGCCGACTCCACGTTACATAAATAGGATAGACGCATTCATGTCCGATATCACCCTATGGGGCTTCGACGGCTCCACCTACGTGCGCACCATCAAGATGCTTCTCGCCGAGAAGGGCGTCACGACGTTCAAGCAGGTGCCGCTCAACGTCCTGGAAGGCGAGCCGAAAAGGCCCGAGCATCAGGGGCGCCATCCTTTCGGCAAGGTTCCGGTCCTCGACCATGACGGGATGCGCATCCTCGAAACCACCGCGATTGCCCGCTACCTCAACGACGTCCTGCCCGGCAAATCGCTGATTCCGGCGACCCCCAAGGACCGCGCTCGGATGGACATGATCGTCGGCGTCATCGACTCTTACGGCTACGGCGCGTTGATCGGCGGCGTCGCGGCCTTCCATCTCTTCCCCGAGTTTGTCGGCGGCAAGAACGACGCGATGCGCAAAGGCGGCATCGAGAACGGCCACAAAGTAATTGAGCTCGCTATGAAGACCAAGAACTCATCGCTCTTCATCGCAGGCGAGCTAAGCCTTGCCGATCTCTATCTCGCGCCGATCGCCTTTTATGTCTCGCTCACACCAGACAAGGACGTTGTCTTCGATGTCGATGGCTTTGCGGATTGGTGGACGAAGATTCAGGCCATGCTGAGCTTCAAGGACACGCAACCGGACCTCGGTTGAGGGAAGGTTTTCCTGGCCGGCAAAACCGAACGGAGCGAGAGAACGGTCTCAATGCCTTCACCGGCCGCCGTGACCTAGTTACCCGCGCCAAAGCGTACCGCGTTGCCGAGAAGATCACCCATCACTTATCGCTCGTCGCGGCGTGTCGATTGGCGCCTTGTCGCGGCGCCGGGGGTCGAGCCAGGTTCGGTGCGCTCCCGTGACCCGGCCATCGAGATCGGTCACGGCGGCGATCATGGCAGGCCATGTCTCGGTTGGTTGGGCTCGTCGGGCCGGTAGCAGCAGCGAGGATGGAAGCGCAGGCTTCCGGTTCCGTGCAAACGCGGAATGTCGCGTTCCCCAAATACGCCTCCACGATTGTCCCCGAAATCGGCTGCGACATTGCGAAGAGCCGTCGTGCGGCCTCCGGCGATCCGCTCGGCGCCGGTGCCGGCCGCTGACGGGACTTACTTAGGCTTCGGCTCGGGAGCCGGCATGCTGAGGAAGGTCCTGGCCTCGTCGGCGACATCCCTGAAGTCGACGAGGCCGCGGCTCTCGCGGATTGAGAAGCGAGTGTCGACCATTCCGCCAAAACACAAATTCTCCCTTGACCGCACTGCACAGTGCAGTGCATACTCCTATGAGTGCACTGTACTGTACAGTGCATACCTCAATCACTGCACAGCGGCAGTGCATATGGAGACATACATGTCCGAGATCGAATCCACCAGTTCTTCGCATCCCGATGGCCGCTTCTCGCGAGGCTGCGCGATGTTCCAGCAGGTCTTTGGGTTTCCAGCACAAACCTTCCTCGACAGTCTCGAAGCGATCTCTCCGGATTTCGCCCGTTACATCATGGAATGGGAGTTTGCCGACACCTATAGCCGCACCGCTCTCAATCCGCGAGAAAGGGAACTGGTCGTTCTGGCGGCCTGCGCCGCTCTTGGGGCGACAGGTGCTGGTCCGTTAAAACTTCATATTGAAGCCGCACGACGCGTCGGTATCGACAAAGATACGATTGCGGAGATTTTCATTCAGGTCGGCTTCGCCGCCGGCGTGCCGGCGGCCTTGAACGCGATGCAGATCGCCCAGGGCGTGTTTGCCGCCACGCCCGTCAAGGCTGCGGGTATCTGACCATGGCGCTCGATCCTCTTATCGCTGCGTTCCTTGACGCTGCTCGGAACCGTCGCACGGATAAACCACCTTCTTTGCTGGAAATGCGCCAAGCGACCGAAGTGAATCTACAAAAATTTTACGGTCCCCTTGAACAAGTGGCGTCGGTTCAAACCTATTCCGTCCCTACACCGGGAACAAGCCTCGTCAATGAATATGATCCATTGCGGGACGAAGCCGAAGCTTACGTAAGGCAAATGGACTCCGCTGGTGTCGAGGTGAAAAGCGTTCGCCTCGTGGGGCTTGTGCATGCCAGCATCCACATGCTCGGCTTCTCCCCTCAAGCGCGCCAACTCTTTGATCATGCAAGAGCAGGATTACAGGGCGCACTGAAATTCAGTGCGGAGGCAGCTATATGAGCCGTGCATCGACAACAACCGATCTGCCACTGGCAACCATCTTCATCATGGCGGTCGCTTCTGCCCTGACCGTCGCCAATGTCTATTTTAACCAAGCCCTGCTACCTGCCATCGCGACCGGGTTCAGCGTCAGCCCGCGCGAAGCCGGACTTGTCGCGACGCTTTCCCAGCTTGGCTATGCATTGGGGATTGTACTGGTCGTACCGCTGGGAGATCGCGCCGAGCCACGCTCCCTTATCCGGTTCCTGCTTCTCGGCGTTGCGGTGGTCCTGCTTGCCGCCTCGTCGTCCCCGACCTTGTCGATTCTGGCTTTCCTGAGCGTGCTGATCTGCATGGGCACATGCGTTCCTCAGATCGTGCTGCCGCTTGCCGCCGGGTTGGCGCAGCCAGAACGGCGCGGTCGCGTGATCGCCGCTGTGCAGACGGGTCTTATCCTTGGTATCCTGCTGTCCCGAACGTTGGCTGGACTCGCGGGGGCAACGTTCGGCTGGCGGCCGGTTTATGTCATCGCCGCTGTTTTGATGGCCGTTTCAGCTCTGATCCTTCCGGCGATTCTCCCACGACGCGGGAGCGCTCCGACCGCGCTTCTCTACCTTCCCCTGTTAGCTTCACTTTGGGGCCTCTTACGTCGCGAACCCCAGTTGCGGTTGTCCTGCCTCCTTGGAGCGACGACCTTCGCTGCATTCTCGGCCTTCTGGACGACGATTGCCTTCAGGCTGGGGCAGCCGCCGTTCGGGCTCGACCTTGGTGGCATCGGTCTCTTCGCGTTGTGGGGTGGGATCGGAGGGTTGGCCTCGCCGATGGCCGGTGGCCTCATCGACCGTTTTGGCCAGGACCGCGCCAGCGCCGCAACGATTGGAATCGCGGCGCTGACCTTCGTCATCGCTATAACGTTTCCGACACAGTATGTGGCGCTGGTTGTTGCTGCCAACCTGATCAGCTTCGGCCTGTCGGTGGGCCAGATTGCCAACCAAGCTCGTATCTTTGCCCTCGGCTCTGAGGCGCGCAGCCGACTCAATACCGTCTATATGGCCATCACCTTCGCTGGCAGCGCAGTTGGAAGTGCAGCGGGCGGCACCGCTTGGGCATCATGGGGCTGGATGGGGGTTTGCGTTTTTGCCCTCGTCTGTGTGGCGATTGCCGCTGTGGCGCTCGCAATGGCGAAACGGAATCGAAATCACGAGGGCGAATAGGAGCCATCGACCTCCGCAAAGCCACACGTTCACTATTTCTAGGAGATGACAATGACATACAAAATCAATATCAACGGAATCGACCATACCGTCGATGTCGATGGTGACACCCCCTCCTGTGGGTATTGCGTGACGTCCTCGGGATGACGGGGACGAAGTTTGGCTGCGGCATGGCACTGTGTGGTGCGTGCAGGGTCCATCAGGACGGCAACGCCATCAGGTCCTGCATCACGTCGGCGGGCCGGCTTCGATCACAGCTACTATTTCATATCGACATTCATGAACGATCACCTTCGCTGGCATGCCGAGCGACTGACCTAGCATTACAGTTGCTTTTGTTGCGGGCTTCTGAATCCATGGGCAACCATGATTCGAATGTCGTGGGCGCGGGCCGCGTCGGTTGAGGAGACGCTTGCGTTGTGGGCGGCGTCGCTCCGAGAGATCAAGCAACGGATACGTCCGTTGTTCACGCAAGAGCGTGTTGCGACGAATGCAGGTCTATCCGCCTCGATGATCCGCAGCTCGCGGCCGTGCAGTTTTTCGACTCGGTCAGCGGGGACCTGCACCGGCGCGCGATGGCTGGCATCATCCCAAAGAACCTCCGCGCCGCGATCCAGCGCAGCATCGATCATGCGGTCCAAGTCTTTTGGAGCGGCATCAGAGTTGACGGCCGCCCGGCGTGAGGTGCAGGGACACGAAGGCTTGTGCGCCGTCCAAAAGTCGGCCGTTATATCGGACGTACAGGTGTTCGCCGTGCTTGGATCACGGGCCGCTTCAATCCTTTGTTTCTCCACCCTGCAGACTGATCTAAGAAATATGCAGTCGCCGGAAGCTCTCGTCTAGAAATAGAGTCGCTCGTAACCTTGGTTGATCTCGATTGATATGAATTAGAAACTAAGGCGACTGCCTTGGCGTCGATTATTTCGGACAAGAATTTCTAGTGTTTGTATCGTCTGAACATCACGATCGAAGCTGGTCAGGGTTTAGCCGGCGGTCAGCCCGGCGGCGGCCATGATCGCGCGGAAAACCAGCGCTGCGAGCGCGAGAGCCGTTACGCTCCCCGACCAAATGGCAATGAGCCAGCCTACCTGGCGGATCCACCTCTGCTTGATCAGTACAAGCGGCATCAGTGATAGCCGTCACCGGGTCTCACTTTTCCGCGAAATACGTAGTAGGACCATGCCGTGTAAGGCGGGATGATGTTAGGCCAGAGGCTGATGGCGAGTCCGCTGTAGCCTAGAAACAGCAGCAGGAGCGCCAGCAGAAAGGGCGTCGAATGGACGTCCCGGCCAAGGATCCGCAACATCGCCCAGGTAGTCGCTAGGACGAGGACTGGAATAGGTGCGAAGAACACGAGGTTCGGCAATACAAACCAGCGCGCAGCAACATTTGGATGGGTGAGCGGAGTCCACAAGCTGACGATCCCGATCACGGCCAGCAGCACGACAGTCACTGGTCGCGCCAAGGCGAACATGCGTCGCTGCAACGGGCCTTCCGTCTTCATGATCAGCCAGGTGCTGCCGAGCAGCGCATAGGCCACGACGAGGCCGAGGCCGGTAAACAGACTGAATGGCGTCAGCCAATCTAAGACGCCGCCGCCAAAGGACGGTCCCGTCACCGCAAATCCATTAATATAGGCGCCTAGGCAAACTCCTTGGGAGAACGTCGCGATATACGAACCCAAGGAGAAAGCCTTGTCCCAGACGGGCTTGTGCGCCTCTTCCGCCTTAAACGGAATTCAAAGGCGACGCCGCGACAGACAAGTCCGGCAAACATCAGAACGAGCGGTAGGTAGAGCGCGCTCAGCAACACCGAATAGGCCAGCGGGAATGCCGCCATGAGGGAAGCTCCGCCCAGGACGAGCCAGGTTTCGTTGCCGTCCCAGACCGGTGCGACGGTATTGACCATCGTATCGCGGTCGGCACGGTCTCGGACGAACGGAAAAAGGATGCCGATGCCGAGATCGAAGCCATCCATGACCACATACATCATCAAGCCGAAGGCGATGATGACGGCCCAAATGATTGGGAGATCGATGCCCATCCTGCTCAAGCTCCCGCGCTAGTGTCGGTGGTGGGATCGACGTCGTCCGGTGCGGCGGACAGTGGACGGGCCGGCCGTTGGTTGAGCGGCGTGCCGTGCAGCCCGTCGCTTTCAAATTCAGGCGGGACATAAACGCCAGGGCTCTGCCTGACGAGCTTCAGCATGTACATGACTCCGGTTCCGAAGACGGCGAAGTACATCACGACGAAAATGGTTAGGGTGGTCGTGAGCGCCAGAACGGAGTGATTGGAGACGGCGTCTTTGGTGCGCATCACGCCGTAGACTACCCACGGCTGGCGCCCGATCTCGGTCGTCAGCCAACCGGCCAGGATAGCCAGGAGTCCCGCGGGCCCCATTAACACCGTGAACCGCAGGAAGGGCTTGGAATGAAATAGTTGGCCCTGCCAGCGCAGCCGCGCGCTCCACACCCCCAGGAGCAGCATGAGCAAGCCGAGCCCGACCATCACCCGAAACGTCCAGAAGATCACCGTGGAGTTGGGCCGTTCGTCCGGCGCGAACTCCTTCAGGCCGGGAATGTTGCCCTTCCAGTCATGTGTGAGGATAAGGCTGCCGAGGTCGGGAATTTCCAGAGCGTACCGCGTCGTCTCGGCTGCCATGTCCGGCCAGCCGAACACGATGAGCGGCACGCTCTCGCCCGGAACATTCTCCCAGTGGCCCTCGATGGCTGCGATTTTCGCAGGCTGATGCTGCAATGTGTTGAGGCCGTGGGCGTCGCCAACCAAAATTTGCACGGGGGAGACGAGCAGCATCATCCACATTGCCATCGAAAACATCGTTCGCACACGGGCGTCGTCGCGTCCCTTCAGGAGATGCCAGGCACCCGTTGCGCCGACGAAAAGCGCGGTCGCCAGATAGGCGGCGATGGTCATGTGGGCGAGTCGGTAGGGAAAGGACGGGTTGAAGATTACACCCAGCCAGTCGACGGGAACGACCCTTCCGCCGATAATCTCGTAGCCCCGCGGAGTCTGCATCCAACTGTTGGACGCCATGATCTAGGTGGCCGATAGCAGTGTGCCGAGCGCGACCATCAGCGTTGCGAAGAAATGCAATCCCGGCCCAACCTTGTTCCAGCCAAACAATGCGACACCGAGGAATCCCGCTTCCAGGAAGAACGCCGTCAGGACCTCATAGGCCAGCAGGGGCCGGTGACGCCGCCCGCGAATGTCGAGAAATAGCTCCAATTGGTGCCGAACTCATAGGCCATTACCAGCCCGGACACGACGCCCATGGCGAAGTTGACGGCGAATATATTCGACCAGAACTGATAAAGACTGCGGTAGGCCGTGTCCTTGCGCCACAACCAAAGTGCCTCCAGCACCGCGAGATAGCTGGCGAGCCCGATCGTGATCGCGGGAATATGATGTGGAACGATACGGTGAACCCGAATTGGGCCCGCGCTAATTCCAAAGCAGTCAAGCCGAACATCACGGCGCCCTCATATCGGGCCGGACGTACGGCCGCAGGGCCTTCGGGCTACTCATCGAAGCAGCCTCGCTGCAGTGGCAAAACCGGCGACACCTCCGCCTACGATAACCACGCCATGGCGGTGGGCCGCCGCGTGAGGACGACCAGAGGAGCCTGCGGCGTCCCCTGCAAGTGTTAGTCGGTCCAATCGGCGGCAACGGGATCTGCGAGAATGCCGAGCGCGCGTTCGATTAATCCTGCAACGGAGTCGATCCAGTCTTCCAGCGTCATCGGCATTCGATCGTCGCCCTGACCAGAGGAGCCAGATGTCGGCCACAGCCACCGCTTTAGCCATTAGGTCAACTCCCGTCATCGTTGTCGGCGGCCATGGATGGCGATGATCGGATCCGGCGAAGCGGATGCTCGCGCAGACTTAGCCGTCCCATGTGCGCACCTCGACTTGCTCAATCAGTCAATGGGCAAATAGGCGTGCGAACCGGGAGAAGGCCAATGCATTGTAAGGCTTCTTGCGATACCTCGCAGGCATGGAGTCCAGAGATGGAGCTTCGCATCTGAGATATTTTGTGGCGGTTGCGGAGGCTGGCAGTTTGACACGAGCCGCGCCTGCATACCGTTCAGCCGCAGCCTACACGAGAGATCCAGTATCACATGTATCTTAAGCGAACTTGCAAGACGTTGGTCGCCGTTCTAGCTGGAGGGATGAGGAGGTCTCCGTACGAAGCATCGCATTACGCCGAACACGCGAGGCGTTGGAAACGTCGCAATTGAACTCACTGCGCGCCGGTTTGACTAGTGTCGCATCAAGCTACCGGTATGAGGATTGATCTTGGAACGTTCCAGTCGCGTGCGATACCAGACGACGTGGCAGCAAGATTGCGCGGTAGTCGATTATTGTCGTTTCCCCGAACACGGATGCTACGAGCCAATGATCGTGCTTGTCGTTCGCGCATGAACCAGCCGGCTGAGCATCAGGAGAAATTGCTTTTGCTCGCTTTCGCTATGCCGGCGCAAGTCTTCGGGCGCCGCTGTGACGGGAACTGGTGACGATCGGAAAACGTGCCACCGGTCAGGACATTCCGAAGACCACGAGCTGGGGTCTCACCGAGACTGCACCGTCTATCACCATATCAACCGTTCCGCACTGGCGCCGGGAAATATAGGAATCCCGACGCCGGGCATAGAACTGAAGCTGGTGCGCATCAGGGCAAGCTGAGGCGCGCGTGCGCGGACCGAACGTTATGCACGGCTACTGGAATTCGCCCGAGACCAACGCGGCTGCGTTCAATGAGGACCGGTTCTTCCGGACCGGCGATGCCGTGATATTTTCCGACCTCGACGATTCTGCGCAGGGATTGATTTTCAACGGGCGAACGACGGAATACTTCAAACTGTTGACGGGAATATGGGTCGATGCTGCGGCCGTCCCGTTGCTCGCCGACGCAGCGTCAGCCGGCCTGATCGCGGACGTCGGCGACGGGCGCCCACCGGGACGAGGTCGCTGTGCGGGGCGGGTCATCGACCCCGACGTGCGGCCTACCGGACAAGGCTTTGTGCCGCGCTCGTCGATCTCAAGGAAGCGTTCGGCGCGTCGCCCGTAATCGTCATGCGACAGCTGCCGACATTCGATTCCGGCGAGATCACCGAAGAGGGCTCGCTGAATGCGCGCCTGATCCGCGAGCCCCGCACCGATGGTCGAGGCGTTCTATCTCGACACCCACCACGACGGCATCAAGGTTCCCTAAAACAATAACAAGCGACGAAGGCTCTTTGAGTTAGCTATCTGTGAGTCGGTGCCGACGAGTTACAACCGTTCGCAAGCTTGTGATGGTCCTTTTGTTGCCAAAGCAACTAACTTGTGCGAGCTTTCCGGATGACCGGGGTTGGAGAGCAGTGCAACTGCCGTACCTGTCAGGAGCAGTGAATGTCACACAGCATCGATGCGCCCCAGCGTTGGGAGGGGCCAACGGCTGTCGCCGGCCAGCGCGGCATCAATGTTTTGCCGCATGCCAAGTCGGCTGCGATCAGTGCAAAGCCAATTTCGAATTCAAGGCTCGACCTGGCCGGTCACGGCGCCGAGATTGCTGTGGATGCGTCTGAGCAGATCGATCAGGACTTCCCGCTCGTCCTTTCGCAGGCAGGCGAGCAGGCGGCGCTCGCGCTCCAGCGCCGCGACGATAACGGCGTCATGGGTCTTCCATCCCTTCGGCGTCAGCGAGATCGAGTGGCTGCGGCCGTCGCGCGGGTCGGTCTTGATCGCGATCAGGTCACGGTTTTGCATTATGGTCAGGGTACGGCTCACCGGGCCCTTGTCGAAGCCGATGACGTGACAGATGCGCGAGGCGGTAATGCCCGGCTCGATCGCGAGCAACGACATGATCCGCCACTCGGTGACGTTGACGCCGAAGCGCTTCTGGTAAAACGCCGTGGCGCTGCGCGACAGCTTGTTGGCGATGAAGGTGACGAAGGCGGGCACGTAGCGCTCGAGATCGAGCGTTTGGCCTGTCCTGGCGCCCCTGATTTGCGTCGCCTTTCGGGGCGAATTGACCGATCCGTTCTTGCTCATGTCTCACATCATCCCCTCAAACGCGCAGTCGAGAAATAGAGACACAAGCCGCAGCTTTACAAGGCTAAAGTTCGGAGACTCAGATGGTCACAACGGGTTCGGCCGGGTTTGTCGGGGGAGGCGCACACGCCGGGTACGGCAGAGTGCTCTCGGGGATTCCGAGCCTTGATGTCGATCCGTTTGCGATCGAATTCTTCGAGAATCCTTACCCGGCCCAGGCGGCATTGCGCGAGGCGGGGCCGGTAGTGCATCTCGATAAATGGAACGTCTATGCGGTGGCACGCTACGCCGAAGTTTATGCGGTGCTCAACGATCCCCTGACGTTCTGTTCCAGCCGCGGCGTGGGCTTAAGCGATTTTGCCAAGGAGAAACCGTGGCGGCCGCCGAGCCTTCTCCTCGAAGCCGATCCGCCGGCGCATACGCGGACGCGCGCAGTGCTCAACCGCGTGTTGTCGCCTGCTGTCATGAAGCAGATCCGCGACAGCTTTGCCGCCGCCGCTGAAGCCAAGGTCGACGAGTTGCTGGCCAAGGGAAGCTTCGATGCCGTCGCCGATCTGGCCGAGACCTATCCTCTGTCGGTTTTTCCCGATTCCGTTGGGTTGAAACCGGAAGGGCGCGAGCATCTGCTGCCTTATGCCGGTGTGGTCTTCAACGCGTTCGGGCCGCAGAACGAATTGCGCCAGGCCGCGATCGAGCGCTCGCGGCCGCATCAGGCCTACGTGCAGGAGCAATGCCAGCGCGACAATCTCGCGCCTGGCGGCTTTGGCGCGTGCATCCATGCCCGGGTCGATGCTGGCGAAATCACCGCGTCAGAGGCGCCGTTGCTGGTACGCTCGTTGCTCTCGGCAGGTATCGATACCACCGTCAACGGCATCGGCGCCGCACTCTATTGCCTCGCGCGCTTTCCCGAGGAATGGGCGCGGCTGCGCCATGATCCCAGCCTGGCCCGCAATGCGTTTGAGGAGGCGGTCCGGTTTGAGAGCCCGGTGCAGACCTTCTTTCGCACGACGACGAAGCAGGTCGATATCGGCGGCTACGGTGTCGGCGAGGGCGAGAAAATCCTGATGTTCTTGGGGGCCGCCAATCGCGATCCCAGGCGATGGGTCGATCCTGAACGCTACGACATCACGCGTAAGACCAGCGGTCATGTCGGCTTCGGCGCCGGCGTCCACATGTGTGTGGGACAGCTTGTCGCCCGGCTGGAAGGCGAGGTGCTGCTGGCGGCACTGGCACGCAAGGTCGCGGCCATCAAAATCGCCGGTCCGGTGAGACGCCGCTACAACAACACGCTGCGCGGTCTCGACAGCCTTCCCATCATCCTCACACCTGCCTGAGCGAACGCCATGTCGACCATTACCTTCATTCATCCGGACAACCGCGTCGAGCGTGTCGAAGCGGAGCTTGGCGACAGCGCCATGCGCGCTGCGGTCCTTCACGGTGTCGACGGAATCGTCGCGGAGTGCGGCGGCAGCGCCTTGTGCGCCACCTGTCATGTCTATGTGGATGACGACTGGATCAGCCGGTTGGCCGCGGTTGGAGACGACGAGGACGGGTTGCTCGATGGCACCGCCTCCACGCGTCAGGCCAACAGCCGGCTGTCGTGCCAAATCAAGATCACGCCGGAACTCGACGGCCTTGTGCTGCGGCTGCCGGAACGGCAGGTCTGATTTAACTGTCGCGCCCGACAACGTCCGGCATCGCACAATAAAGGAGGGAACAAACGATGAAAAGCTGGAACTGGGTTGTGGCGCTCGCTGCGACGTGCGTGACATGGAGCGCGGCGCAGGCCGAAGTTTCCGACGACGTGGTGCGCGTCGGCGTACACAACGACATCTCCGATATTTCCCAGGACACCATTGGCATGGGATCGGTGGAAGCCGCCCGCACGGCTGCGGAAGATTTCAATGGCAGCGGCAAGAATATCAAGGTCGAGACCGTCTACGCCGATCACCAGAACAAGGCCGACGTCGGCTCGGCGATCGCCCGCAAGTGGCTCGAGATCGACAAGGTCGACGCCATCGGAATGCCGGCGGCGACGCCGTCAAGTAGGCCGCGGAGTTCGGCATTCAGGAGGGCAGAAGATGCTGGCGTTCCTGCTGTTCATCAACGACGTGCACGGCATGGGGCTGAAGGGCGCGGAGGGCCTGTTGCTGACGGAATCATTCTGTTGGGACATGGATGACGACACTCGCCAAGCACTTCGCCGCAACGCCGGGCAAGATGCCAAGCGGCAACCAGCCGGCGTTTATCGTCCACGCTGGCGTATCTCAACGCCGTCGCCGCTACCGGCAGCGATGATGCCAAAATCGTCGTACCGCAGATCAAGACATTCAAGGGCAAGGATACGCGCCAACTGCGCGACGGCACGACGGAATCTCAGGGCAGAAATGCCTTTAAGGAAAGAATGTCCGGAATATGCTGAGTGTGACGCCTCTAATGTAGCGCATCGGACTCACCCATTTTCAGGCGGAGCGAGACCACTTGGGAAATCCCCGCCAATGTCCAACAGCACTAGAACATATGCTCTTACCGGTTCCGCGTCGGGGATCGGGCTTGCGACCAAACTCCTTTTGGAGTCGCGCGGCCATAGGGTGATCGGAATCGACATTCGCGATGCCGATGTCATCGGTCAGACAAAGACTTCTTAGTTTTGCCAATGATGCCTGAGAGGTTGGAAGATGGAGCTCCGACACCTGCGCTATTTTGTGGCCGTTGCGGAGGAAGGGAACCTCAGCGAAGCGGCCCGGACGCGGCTGCATACCGCGCAGCCATCACTCAGCCGCCAACTCCGCCAGCTGGAAGATGAGGTCGGGGTTCAGCTCTTCGTGAGACGCCCGCGAGGTATCGTGCTCACGCAGTCCGGGGTGCGTTTCCTCGAGTACGCTCGTGAAATCCTCGCACGCATTGATGAAGCTGTGAACAACACGCGCGGCGCGAGGACGGTTCTCCGGGTCGGCAGCCTTCCGGGCCTCGAGCCCGAAATTCTCCCGCGAGTGACGCAGCTCGCTCAAGCACACGCACCGGATGTCGAGGTGCGGATCGTCAGCGCGCCTTCACCGGGCCTTGTCGAGCAATTGCGCGCTGGCGAACTCGACATGGCACTTATGCGGCAGGATGAAGACGCAACGGATCTTCACTTTGAGCTGGTGGGATCGCACCGCGTCGTCGTTCTGCTTCGCGCCGACCATTGTTTGGCAAGAAACGACGCCGTCTCGTTCGAAGATCTGCGGGACCAAACCTACATCACGGTAAGCCGCAGGGCTGCGCCTGCCATACGGAGCGCTGTGGATGCTTGGTGTCAGCAGCAGGGACTTGCCTTGATGCCGAGCCATTCAGGGGACAACATAGCGTCAGCCATTTCGCTCATTCTCACCACCCACGGCTTCTCCATCATGCCTGATTATGCCGAGCGGCTGATACCGCCGGCGGTCATCGTCCGGCCCCTGGTTGACGAGCCGCATCCCGTCCCGCTGGTCATCGGGTATCGACCGAAGAACCCAACCCCCGCGCGTTCTCTAGTCAAGGCTATAACAGCGGATTGGCGGCCGGACTGATACCCCAGCTTTTCTACAAATCCTTAGTCAACGTCTCTTCGCCTGTCCGCCTTTTCGGCTCGATTTATGTCCGGATCGGCTGCGACTCCGGTTGCTCAGAGAGACAAGACAGACCCTCGTCTTCAGCGCGGCACTCGAGCGCTGAGAATTCGTGGTCTCGATGATGACCGGAAGCCCGGGATTTCTTCTATCGCGCGCTCTAGTGGAATTTTACTGTTGGCTTGCCACGACGGCCGATCCGTCGACCCAAGGTGACGAGCGCAACGCTTCGCCATCCATGCAGCGCGACTTCATGCATCTTGTAGAGCGAAATATACATGATGCGGGCAATCAATCCCTCGATCATCATGCTGCCCCCAACTAGCTTGCCCATCAGATTGCCGACCGTGTTGTGACTCCCCAGCGACACCAGCGAGCCGTGATCTTGGTAATGCCACGGACGGGGGGCTGCACCGTGTAGTCGGTCGGTAAGGGTCCTGACCAGATGAGAGGCCTGCTGATGGGCCACCTGGGCACGCGGCGGCACATTGCCCTTGCCGCCGTCCCAGGGGCATGCGGCGCAATCACCGAACGCGAATATGTTTGAGTCGCGTGTCGTCTGTAACGTCGGCAGCACGGCCAGTTGATTGATGCGATTGCTCTCCAACCCATCGAGATCGGCGAGAAAGGCCGGAGCCCTCACACCCGCCGCCCAGACGATCAGTTCGGCTGATAGCGCGGTGCCGTCGCGTAGCCGCACGCTATCCGGCAAGACCTCGGCAACCGCCGCTGGAGCATGAATCTCGACTCCGAGATCGGCCAAAAGGCGGTCGGCGGCCTTTGACAGCCGCGCCGGCAGTGCAGGCAGGATGCGATCCGCAGCCTCGATCAAATTCAGACCGATATCCTTCGTTGGATCGATGCGATCGAGACCGTAGGCGATCAGAGCCCTTGTCGTATTGCGCAATTCGGCGGCAAGTTCGACGCCGGTCGCCCCCGCTCCGATGATCGCAACCTGCAACTGGCCCGGCCGTAACGGGCCAGGCTGTGAATGCGCCCTCACACACGCATGAATCAGCCGCTTGTTGAAGCGGATCGCCTGCTCGGGGCTGTCCAGCGCGAAGGCGTACTCCTTCACGCCGGGCGTGCCGAAATCGTTGATCTGGCTGCCAACGGCGATAACGAGCGTATCATAGGGCACGCGCCGTTCGGCGGCGACTTCGATGCCGTCCGCGTCCTCGAGCCGTCCCAACCTTATCTCGCGGTGTTCCCGATTGAGGCCGACCATTTCGCCGCGTGCATAGCGAAAGTGGTGCCAATGCGCCTGCGCGAGATAATTGAGTTCGTGCTCGGCCAAATCCATGCTGCCGGCCGCGATTTCATGCAGCAGCGGCTTCCATAGATGCGTGCTGGTTTTGTCGACGAGGGTAATCTCGGCGCGGCCCTTGCGGCCCAATGTATTGCCGAGCCGTGTGGCCAGTTCCAGTCCGCCGGCCCCTCCGCCGACGATAACAATACGGTGTGGCTGACTCGTTTGGTGTCGATGGCGCGGCCGCTGCCCGCGACTTGTGCAGACGCCGGCGTCGGCATTGCGCTGGCTTCCGAGCACGGTGTCGATCTCGGTCAAATCCTGAAGAGTGATCATTTCATACTCCTGGGAATGCGGCGGCCGTCGAATAGAGGAAAGAATTGGGAGCGAAGACCCACGCTGTTTCAGCCGGCCTTCCCTCGATCTCGTCGCGCCCGAACTCATGAGCAAGTCGATCGACCGCATCCGTTCTTCACGAAGTTTCACAACTGGAAAAGACGGCTAAACGATAGGTTGACTTAGGTAGCGTCCATTTCGATCGCAGTATGCGTAAAACGGCGTCCATTCTGGTTCTCCGTGACATTATTTGTGGTCTGGCTCCGTCGTTCCGTCTCCAATAAGCCTGATAATGCGCCTCTAACTTGTGTTTGGTTTTTGAGATATGTCCTTCTTGCAGTAGGAAACAAAGACTTGATGAAGCTGCGACTCATACTCAGAGGGCATGGGTTGATGCATTGAGGCGCAGTACGGCGCAGCCTTCACTCAGCCGGCAACTTCGTGAACGCGAACTGGAATTAGGTGCGCGGCTCCAAGAGAGCCGGGCCCGCGGCGTGATCCTCACCCGGGCGGAGCGACTTTTCTTGAGCATGCAAGGCAGATTCTGAAACAGGTCAACAGGGTGGTGACCCTTCCGGCAAATCATCCGCTCGCCGCCACGGAAGCATTGACCGTGTCCGATTGATTGAAGAGACATATGTCTGCGTCAGCCATAAAGCCGCACCGGCGCTGCGGACCTCTATCGACACCTGGAGCCAATAGATGATTTTGGCGCTGATGCCAGCCCATGAAGCAGCGGACATGGCCTCAGCGTCGTCGCTCATCCGACAACCGGTGGCTTCGCCCTCGTGACTGATTATCTGGAAAAGCTCTTGCCGGCCAACGTCGTGGTGCGTCCTTAATCGGTGGTCCGCGTCCTCTGCCGCTAACGATCGCTTTCCGGCCAAAAAAACACTCGCTTCCACGGCGCCTCGTGAACGCCATCGCCCAACGCCGGGCGCATTAAAAACATCGGCTTGCACTTCCTTGCCGTCAGCACACCGCCGGTCGGAGTCGCGATCCTGCACGCGCGGCATGCTCCAACAATCTCGCCTCATTGAGATTTCAATCCCGCCATGACGCGCCATCGTTTGAAAGAATTGCGCGCGAGCGGCAATGCGATCGACCAATGTCTCGCAGGTATCGCAGCTAGTCCTATCAAGTCTTTGAACAGCAGCCGGCGCGTCATCATGTTGAATGCTGGTAAGCAGCCTCTCGTCCGGGACGGAAACGGCAAGTCGTCGGCAACTCCTTCTTCCACGGGCTCTCATGGCTGTCGCCACAGAAAGTTCCCATGAAGGGCCTGACTCCGAAGAGGGGCAACGACGTTGGTCGAACCCATCTGCGGCGGACCCTTTCCACCCACTCGCTAACGGATTTGAGGAAGCTAAAGTGGTCGGAAATCGTGAAATTGGAACGACCCCGGAGTCATCGGTGCAGGACCTGCAGAGCGTACTCACCGTTCAGAAGAAGGCATTTCTTGAGGAGGGGACTCCCGACCTCAAGAAGCGGCTTGATCGGTTAAGGCGGCTCGCTGCTCTCCTTCTAGAGAACAAGGATGAGATCGCGCACGGTCTCTCGGAGGATTTCGGCCATCGTAGCCGTGAGGTGAGCCTGCTATATGACGTCGCCGTTTTGCTATCGGCGATCGATTACACCAAAACCCACCTTCCCGGGTGGGTGAAACCGGATATCAAGGAACCGCCGCTTCCGGGCGCCTCGGCTCGCGTCGAATTCCAGCCCAAAGGCGTCGTCGGCGTCCTCAGTCCCTGGAACCTCCCTTATCAACTAGCCTTCGGCCCCGTCATCGATATTCTGGGAGCCGGCAACAGGGCCTTGCTGAAACCCTCGGAGCTGACGCCGATAACATCTGCCCTCATGAAGCGGCTGGTGGCCCGTCATTTTGAGGAGGCCGAGTTCGCCGTTGTCACCGGCGGTCCTGATATTGGAGCTGCCTTCACCAACTTGGCGTTTGATCATCTGATTTTCACTGGCTCCACGGCAGTCGGGCGCCATGTCGCTCGGGCGGCCGCTGATAATTTGACGCCGCTTACCTTGGAGCTAGGCGGGAAATCGCCTGTGATCGTAAGCAAGACGGCAAAGCTGTCGATGGCGGCAGAACGGATCATGACGAAGAAGACGCTGAACGCCGGTCAGATATGTCTGGCTCCCGACTATGTCTTTGTTCCCGAAGGTCGGGAGAGCGATTTCGTCGCAGCGGCGCGCGCCGCAGTAGCCGCCATGTTCCCGGCGCTAAGGAGGAATCCTGATTACACTTCCATCATCAACGAAAAACACTTCGCTCGTTTGGCCAGTATGATCGAGGATGCGCGAGCGAAGGGCGCGGAGATAGTCGAACTCAACCCGGCTGGAGAAGACTTCTCCGAAATCTCCGAACGCCGAATCCCGCCGACTCTCATTTTACGCGCGACCGATGAAATGCGCGTCCTTCAGGAAGAAATCTTCGGGCCGCTGCTTCCAATTGTGCCCTATGCCTCGCTGCGCGAGGTGGCATCGTACATCAACGTGCACCCGAGGCCGCTCGCTCTTTATTATTTCGGGGACTCGCCGGATGAGGAGCGGCATGTCCTGGACGAGACGACTTCCGGCGCCGTGACGATCAACGATTGCATGAGCCATGTCGGGGTTGAAACGCTTCCGTTCGGCGGGATCGGCGATTCCGGCATGGGCGCCTATCACGGGCACTATGGCTTTCTGACTTTCAGCCACCACAAGGCAATCTACCGTCAGGCCGATGTCGTGCCCACTGAGACCCTGTTGCGGCCCCCATATAACGGAGCAAGCAGAGGGTTTCTCGACGCGGCATTTGAGCGATATGCCCGCGGCATGACGGGAGGGGTTGCCGTTCCGGCGCGATCGACGGCGCGCTAGACCGGTCGATCTTTCTTCAGGGATAGATGCGTGCGGGCTCCGTCGCAGCGCAGGGATGTTAAGGACGAACTGTCGCTGGAAAAGCGTATAGTCATGATCATCAAAATCCGATCATGAGCCACGTTCCGCAAACCGAGCTTGAACAATGGGCCGTGCTGCGCACAGTGGTTGAAGCCGGCAGCTTCGCGAAAGCGGCCCAGCAGCTAAACCGCAGCCAATCTTCGGTGAGCTACGCTATCGCTCGCCTTCAGGAGCGGCTCGGCGTCGCCTTGCTGCATGTCGACGGGCGCCGTGCGCTGCTGACGGACGCAGGCCAGCTACTTCTCGCCGAGGCGGTGCCCTTGATCGACGATCTCCAACGGCTCGAACAGCGCGGTAAGCTGATCGCGAAGGGCCAGGAACCGCGCATCCGCTTGGTCGTCGACAGCATCTTTCCGAAATGGCTGCTGTTCGATGCGCTGGTAGCTTTCCACACCACGCATCGCTATGTCGAGATCCGGCTCAGCGAGGTCGTGCGTCGCCCAGTTCCCAATCCGGCGGCCGAGCCGTTCGACCTTGCCGTGACGGTGTGGGACTTCAAGGCTGGTCCCGCACGTCCATTGATGGACATTGAGATGATCGCGGTGGCGCGTCCCGATCATCCGCTGCACGCCCGGCGCGGCCGGCTGACGCTCGGCCCCCTATCGCGGCATGCCGGCCTTGTTATCGAGGGCCAGCCGGCAGCGCTGTCTTCCGCCCTCGAGCAAGGGCTTCACTGGCGCGTCAACACGCTTGAATCGGCAGTCGAAGCGGTTCGGCGAGGCCTCTGCCACGGCTGGCTGCCGCGCCACATGGTGGAGGGAGATATCGAGAGGGGCGAGCTTAAGCCGCTGCCGCTGACGACGGGCGCGACGCGGTCTATTCCTCTCACGCTCGCCTATGCCGACGAGGACATGGCCGGCCCCTTAACGCGAACCATGGCCGACCTTCTGCGGGAGGCCTGCGCCGCCGGGCGGGTGCCCAGCGGGAAAGCGCTTAGCTGAACACCGTGCGGAATAGCCTAGACTCGAGCGGGTGCTCCTCAGTTCCGCCGGGCCGCATAGCCCTCCGGCAGCTTGTCCGCTCCACAGGCGATCACATCCTGATTGTCCCGACCAGAGTCTTCCAGAAAGGTGATTTCGGCAAACTCATCGATCACCAGCTTCGGGTAGGTGGGGCCAGCGTCGCGATAGCGGCGCATCAGATCTAGATGTTCGTTCTGGAAGCAGACCGTCTTCTGCGGATCCTGAGCGATCCACTGCGGAAAAAAGATCACGCCATGCAGCCGGCGTTCAACGAGGTTGATGGTGACGCTGACCGTCGTCCCCGTCGGCTCGTCCCAGGACATCTTAAAGACGTTAGGGGCGAGACGGACGATATGGGTCTCCTGGTCGCGAACCCAACGGCCGCCGACCAGGCCGCTATGGATTCGATAGTCGATCGTGCGCTCATTCTTGACGTAGATCTCGTACTGCCAGCCATTCTCGTAAGTGTAGATGAAGTGCTTGCCGATGAACCGGGCGATTTCCTTAGGCTTGGTTGATTCAAACGGGTCGGACATTTTTTTCTCCTGCCTGATGGCCCCCAACCGCACAACCAGCGTGAAAAGCATCGGTGCTGGCCGGCGGACGGATTGTGAACGCAGGCAGAAAATAGGACAAAATATCCGATTAAAAAAAGCGCGATTTTTGGCGCAAACCGATCTGTTAAGTAGATTGATTTGAGTTATCAAAATCTATGCAACATCGGCTGTCCAGCGATGGTTCGACGGGTCGCTGCTGCGAATGCGCCACGTCAATGGACGTCCGAGGACCTCTAGCCCGCCTTCCCAGGCTGGCAACTCTATTATCCCAAACAGCGCTACACACCGGCCCCCGTCGATCTCACTCTCCAACAAGAAGCCCAGCGTCACCTGTCGGTGTTGGGGCGCGTGGCCTGCGTCGCATGTTCGGTCGCCCGTTCGGCCTGCGCGAGCGCCAGCCTCGCTTTCATCCAGAAAGACCCTCCCTGCGGGTGTCAGTTGCAACCGACGTCCACCACGTTCGATGAGTCGCGTAGCTATGTGGCGCTCTGGACTCGAT
>WNFI01581968.1_pt1 | contig 21289 bp, 17 predicted proteins | sample 5400471 | NCBI WGS metagenome assembly WNFI01 (sample SAMN13153348, study PRJNA577476) | soil metagenome | isolation source: 100 cm saprolite on Douglas fir-dominated hillslope | place: USA:California | collected 2013-09-17
CACCCAATGCGTCACCATTCCGGCAAGCATCAGCGAGATCCCCAGGCCGAGCACCATCGGCCACGCCGTCGGCGCAGGGAGTTGGACGGAGCCGCTCCGCTGCGCGTGGTCGTTCGTCGCTCCACTGTGCTCTGTTACGTCGGCTTCTTCCATCGGATTCCTCCCCTCTCGGGCTCTTCGCGTTCGCGCTTTATCTGCCCAGAACGTAAACCACTAGAAACACCACGACCCACACCCCATCGACAAAGTGCCAATAGAGCGACAACACCTCCAACCGCTCCGCATGGGCCTGGGTAACCCGTCCGGCGAGAGTGAGCGTAAGCGCGATAGCGAGCATGATCAGCCCGATCGCGACATGGGTTGCGTGCAGGCCGACCAGCGAGTAGAACGTCGTCCCAAAGAGGTTGGTGCGAATCGTCAGTCCCACATCATGGATCAGGTGATACCACTCCCGTGCTGTCGATGTAAGAAAAATCGCGCCCAGCAGAACCGTCGCTGTCAGCGCGAGCGTGCATCTCCGGACGTTATCTTTACGCAGGGCGCTTACTGCATCATGAATCGTAAAGCTGCTGGAAAGCAGACAGATCGTGCCGAGGATGGGCAGTTCCAATACCTGCGCCGGCAGCGGCCCGCTAAGGCTCTTGCCGATGTAGTAGATGTATGCGACGACAAAGATGATGAAGATCGCAGACTCGGCCACGATAAGGCAGGCCATCCCGACGATGCCGCGACTCGGCAAGACCCACGGTGGTTCAATCTGCCCGCTGATAGGAATCGTACTGGTGGTCTGTATCATTCGTAGCTCGAGTCCGGATCTTCAGGATGTTTCAGGTCCCACAATGGTCGACGGCTGCCGACGGTTGGCTCCACGGCAAAGTTATAGACCGGTGGCGGAGATGGCGTGGCCCACTCCAGCGTCCATGCGTCCCACGGGTCGTGGCCGGCAATCTCCCCACGGTAGTAGGACCGCACCAGGTTATAGACGAAGCAAAGAATTCCGGCCACCTGAAGCAGCGCGCCGATGCCGACAATCAGATTCCATGACTCCCATCCGCGGCTTGCCTCGTATGTGTAGATGCGCCGTGGCATGCCGAGCAGTCCCGGCACATGCATGAAGTCGAAGGTGAGATGAAAGCCGATGATGAACAACCAGAAGTGCCACTTGCCCAGTACGTCATTCATCATCCGGCCCGTCACCTTCGGGTACCAGTAATAGAAGGCTCCGAAGAGCGCCGTGACGATCGCACCGACCAGTACATAGTGAAAGTGGGCTATCACAAAGTACGAGGCGCTCAACTGCCAGTTGAACGGCGCAGCGGAGAGCATGATGCCCGTCAGTCCCGCGATGAGGAACTGAAACAGGAAGGCGATGCAGAACATCATTGGCACGGTGAAATGTATCTTGCCGCCCCAGAGCGTCGCCAGCCAGTTGAAGATCTTGATCCCCGTCGGCACGGAGATCACCATGGTCGAAAAGACGAATAACGTGTTACCCGCCGGACCCATTCCCACCGTGAACATGTGGTGCGCCCATACGCTCAGGCTGATGAAGCCGATTCCTACCGACGCCGCTACCATCGCCGGATAGCCGAACATCGCCTTGCGCGAGAACACCGGGATGATCTCGTTGACGAAACCGAACGCGGGCAGCACAAGGATGTAGACCTCTGGATGGCCGAAGATCCAGAAGAAGTGCATCCACAACACCGCGGAGCCGCCTGCCTGCGTGTCGAAGAAATGGGAGCCGATATAGCGGTCCAGCATCAGCATGATCTGCGCCGCCGTCAGCGGACTTACCGCAACGAACACCATACAGCTGGTCACCAGCATCAGCCAGACGAACAGCGGCATGCGCGACAACTTCATCCCCTTGCAGCGCATGCAGAGCGTTGTGGTCACAATGTTCAGTGCCGTGCCCGTGGTTCCAATGCCGGCCAGCAGGATCGCCAGCGTCCAGTAGTCCGTGCTATGTCCTGGCGAAAAGACCTTTGCTGTCAGCGGCGCGTAAGCGAACCAGCCCACATCCGGCGCCGAACCCATGCCGTAAAGCCCGTCGCCTCCAAGGTAACTGAAGTACAGCAGCAGACCCCCAAACGCCGAGATCCAGAAGCTGAACGCATTCAGCCGCGGAAACGCCATATCGCGCGCCCCAATCATCAGCGGGATAAGGTAGTTGCCAAAGCCGAACAGAATCGGCATGCCGACGAAGAAAATCATCGTCGTGCCATGCATCGTAAACAGTCGGTTGAAGACCTGGGGCGAGACAAAATGATTGTTTGGAACGGCAAGCTGAATCCGTATCACCACCGCTTCGAGACCCGCAATCAACAGAAAAATAAGGGCGTACGCGATATACATCAGGCCGATCTTCTTGTGGTCGACCGTCGAAATCCACTCGTACACCACATCCAGCGGTGGCCGCCGCTGGACCTCCAGCGTCTGATCGATGGCTTCCAGTACAGGTGTCGCGTTCGCCATGGTGCGCTACTTTCCGGTAGAGCGTTAGTGAAGCGTGGTGAGATAAGCCGTAATAACGTCCAGATCATGATCGTTCAAATGCATTGAAGGCATCAGCACGCCGGGCTTCATCGAGTTCGGATCGGCGACCCACTGCCTTAGGTTCTCCGGCGTATTCTGGATCGGCCCAGAGGCGATTGTGTCCCGGCTCGCCAGGTGCGTAAGGTCAGGTCCGAAGCGCCCTGTTGCCGCCGTTCCCGCTACCCTGTGGCAGTTGATGCAGGCATTATGCATAAAAACGGTCTGCCCCTCCGCCGCCGCGGGGTTCCCCGAAAGGTCCTGCTCCGCCGGCCTCTGCTGCTCTTTCACCCACGCGGCGAAGCCCTCTGGCGTCTGTGCCACCACGCGAAGCAACATCTTCGCATGCTGCCTTCCGCAGTACTGCGCACATTGGCCAAGGTAAAGGCCCGGCTCCTGTGGATCGATCCACATCGTATTTATCCGGTTCGGAATCAAATCCATCTTGCCTGCAAGACGGGGGACCCAGAAGCTGTGGTCTGTATCGGCCGACGACATGACAAGATAGGTCGGCGTAGGATGTGCCGGATCGCTGATGGGAATGTGCAGCTCATTTGCCGTGACCACCCCCAGCTTGGGATAACGATACTCCCACCAGAACTGGTGCCCGATCACGGTCACGTCCATCGCGCCCATAGGCTTGGGGGCTGCCTCCGTGTCCAGAATTACCCGAGTGGTTGAGAGGAACAGCATTACCACGATGAGGATTGGAATGACCGTCCACGAAAGCTCAATCTGCTGGCTGCCGTAGATCTGGGCCGGCTCCCGATCCGAATCCGTAGGCCGGTGCCGGAAACGGATTAGAACATAAAGCAGCAAACCCGCGACGACAAGAAAGATGGCCAGGGTGACGGAGAGCACCAGCATCGAAAGCCCGAACACCGAGTGGGCTGGGGTCGCCGCCGGGTCGAAGATGCTCGTAGGAGACTTCGCAAACGCCGTGCCGGCAAACAGGGACAAGCTGCACACCGCCCCCCGGACTGGAAGGGCTGAAAGAGCCTCACCTCGCCTGAAGTATGTCATAATGCGACGTTTAGCGACGAAGGGCACGGTGGCTTCACCTCGATAGATTTCGTTTGCGAGACGAATCGTACAAGATGCTTCTGGGACGATGTTAGCTCAAAAAAAGGACGGCATACTGAAAGTTGCTGAACACTTGGCCTGAAACCGAAAGTTTCATGGCATCTTCGGGCGGATGCGTCTTTAGTGACGGCACCGAAAGATCGACGCCCATCCCTCTGGAGCGCCGGTCTTTTCCTGAGTTTCTTTGGAAGTAGTGCTAGAAGTACAGTTTCGCTGCATCGTGCGGGGCCCTCCGTTTCCGGTGTTTTGCGCGCTCTTTTCAACGAAGCAGTTTCCTGTGATGCTGGTGCAGCCGGTTGCACGCACCGAGCCGCGGGTCGACTGCGATGGCGCTGGAGTAGTCGTTCATGATGGTCTTGGTATCTTGGTAGCTTCTTTTTAAGATCACTCACTACTTCCTGCGCGCGATTGGGATTGTCGACCTTAAGATAGATTTGCTCAAGCGGTGCGGATTGCCAGTCAGTTCCTGAAGCACCGGGAGTCTCGCGCAGATGCGGGCAAGATTCCCCGATTCGAACACACCTGAAAAGCGCCAGTGGTGGCCGATGAGGTATACCCTCCCCGCGTGGAGATGTTTTTCCCGGGCATAGAATTCATCGCACATCCTGTCCATTGAGTCTTTCGAGCGGAACCTTGCCCAGCATCGGGATGATATACATCCGCGCCGTCTGTTCATAGCCACGATACGTCAGCGGCCCTTTAGTCGCCTTAACGTGAACATCCAGCCATTCCTGCATAAACTGGCCAACCCCGCGCTTCGTTGAGTGGATCGGCCGATTGGTTTCCTTTTTTCTCTTCAACCTGTTAATCGCGGCCACACGTTGGCGGAATTCTGTACCATGAACGGGTTTCAATCTAGCTCAAGGAGGAGCGATAGTAATGGAAAAGCAGACACGGAGAGGTCTTTTGAAGAACGCGGCAAAGGTGGCGGTAGCAGCGACGGGCGGGGCGTTGGTTGCACAAGAAGCCTCGGCGCAGATGGGACGAATGGTGAAGAAAAATGCCACGGCCACGCCGGCCACGCCGTTCCCGTTTACCACCGTGGTATCGTTCGGCAACCTGCTATTTGTCTCCGGGATCGGGTGCCGCATCACGGGCACGATCGAGGAAGAGACGAAGTGGGTCCTCGACGAGATCGAGAAGAACCTGGTGGCCGCAGGGTCGTCGCTGGACAAGGTGCTAAAGGTGAACGTGTTCCTGGAAGACATCAAGGAGTTCGACCGGATGAACGCCGTCTATAAGACGCGGAAGTGGGGATCGGTCTTTCCGGCGCGAAATACGGTTCAGCCGGCGGCGCTGCCAGCCGGGGATCACGGCCTGGCGATCGATTGCATCGCGTATGTGTAGCGCAGAGCTTCACGTTGCGCGCGCCGACTGGTCGGACGCGAGTATCCACTCTTTGAATGCTCAACAGGTCATAGGGCGGGATTCAAAACGTGCTTCACGAGGGAGGGACAAGCTTTTAGCTTGAGGACGGTCAGTACCGGTAAATGGGATGAGCAGGTTCTTCGGATCGGAGAGACTGTTCCCCATGAAAAAGCCAGCGCATCACCTCATCCATCCGGAGTTGTCCATGGAGTATAAAGATTTGCATTGGTATGCGAACTCTTCTTATACGCGCTTCTTCGTTTCTTGTCTTGACCACAGCCACTCTTGTTCATGCGCAGAACTCGTCGGAGATTGATCCGATGCTTGGCGCAGACAAGGGTGGCAATGTTTTCGTGGGGCCAACACTCCCCTTCGGAATGGCGAAGCCTGGGCCAGATTACGGGGATAATGAAGGCAATGCGGGGTGGAAGGCGAGCGGCAACCTGAACGGCTTCTCCCAGTTGCATGTCTCGGGCACCGGCGGCGGCCCGAAGTACGGCAACATCCTGGTGCAGCCGATGATGGGCAAGGCCGATCCTGCACACAGTTCCGCACGGCGTGAGGACGAGCATGCGGAGGTCGGATATTACTCCGTCAAGCTAGGCGTATCGGGCATTCGTGCGGAGGTTACGACGGCGCGACGAACGCCAGTCTATCGCTTTACCTACCCCACAACCGGCGAGCGAACGCTGTTGGTAGATGTAGGACACCTGCTCATGCGCAGGCATGACTCCCCGCACCGCTATCACGAAAGCCAGATGGTTTACTCGACCGACGTACAGGTACTGTCGCCGACGGAGATCGCCGGTATGCAGGCATCCGTCATGGGATGGAATATTCAAACCACACCTATGAAGGTTTACTTCTATCTAGTGACCGATACGCCTGCGGTTGCAAGCGGAACATGGGAAGACGGCAAGAGCGTACAACCGGGAACCAAGACCGCAAGCTACAGGATGCCGTTCACGATGAACACGCTGCCTGAGCCTCCTGCGCCAATCGTGAGCACCGGAGCGTATTTGACGTTTGCTGCTGGTGAGAAGCCGGTGATGGTGAAGGTGGGGGTATCGTTCGTCTCGATCGAACAGGCGAAGAAGAATGCGATGAGTGAAGTCGCCAAATTTGATTTTGATGGCACGCGGAGAGCTGCCGTTGCGGCGTGGGACAAAGAGCTTTCGACAGTGAAGATCGAAGGAGGCACATCGGGCGAGCGCCAGCAGTTTGCCACCGGTCTTTACCACTCGATGCTAATGCCAGTGGACCGCACGGGCGAGAACCCACTGTGGCAGAGCACGACGCCGTACTATGACGATTTCTACTGCATTTGGGATACGTTCCGATCTTCCACTCCGCTGTTGACACTGCTCGATCCAAAACGAGTTACCGGCATCCTGCAGTCGCTGCTGGAGATTCAGGACCATGACGGCTTCTTCGCGGATGGCCGGTCCGGCAACTTCCCCGGTAGAACCCAAGGCGGGTCGGATGCCGAGATGATGTTCACCGACGCATTCGTAAAGCATCTTCCAGGGCTGGACTGGGCGCGAGTCTATCGGGCGATGGTGCATGATGCCGATGCGGAGTCGAGCGATCCCATACGCTACGGCCGGGGCGATGTGGAGGAGTGGAAGCGCCTTGGGTATTTGTCCATCGAGCACTCCGATCCAGCCGGGGGTCCCGATCGGCCGGGCTCGCGCTCTATGGAGTACGCCGCAAACGACTATGCCGTCGCATTGATGGCGAAGGGACTGCATCACGAGGCCGACGCGAAGCAGTTTATGACACGCGCGGAGAACTGGAAGAAACTGTGGGATGCTGACGCCGTGGACCATACAGAGGGAGGCGATGTGAAGGGCTTCATCTGGATGCGCCATGATGATGGAAGATGGAAGGAAAACTTCAATCCGCATCTCGTTGGCACCTGGTACCAGGACAATTTCTACGAGGCGACGACTTGGACATATTCGCTCTACGTTCCGCAGGACGTTCGCGGACTCATCCAGATAGACGGAGGAGCATCCGCTTTTAAGAAGCGCCTCGATCTCTTTTTTGCCGCAGGCGCTGCTGGACGTTACCGTTACGACGTGGGGAACGAGCCTGGTTTCCTTGCGCCGTATCTCTACAACTGGATTGGCGACCAGAGCAGCACGGCGAAAACCATCCGTGCCATTCTTCCCACGAGCTATCACACGGGTCTGGGCGGTTTACCGGGAAATGACGATTCAGGCGCGATGGGATCCTTTCTTGTCTTCAATCAGATGGGCTTTTTCCCAGTTGCAGCGCAGGATTTCTATCTGATTGGCTCGCCAACCTTTCCACGGTCCTCCATCATTCTGGCGAATGGGAAGACCTTTTCTGTCGTTGCAGAGAACTCTTCTCCAGCGAATGTTTACATCGCGAAAGCGATGTGGAACGGCAAGCTATATCAACGCTCATGGTTTACGCATGATCAATTGATGGCGGGCGGCGAACTCAGGCTCACGATGACGGACAAGCCCACACACTGGGACACTGGCTCCGCACCTCCTTCGATGTCAGACAAATGAGGTGAGTCATGCGTCCGGCGGTTCGTGCCCGACGGTGGGCTCGACCGAATTAAGGACAGGTCGGCTGTTTGGGCATTTGGCGGTACGATGAACCGGATACGCAGGTGTCCGAGCTAACCGTTTTCTCCTCCGGTTAGGCTCCTTTGCAACGATTGGACACCAGAACTTCCCATAGACGACAGAACGGCTTCGGGTGTAGCGTTTAGGCGAAACAAAGGAGTGTACATGTTGCGTCGTGACTTCGTCCGAGCCGTCGTGTCGGTCAGCTTTGCACCGAGATTGTTGCTGTCGCAGCAGACCGCCAATCCTGCCCCGCCGCCTCCCGCGCCTGTGCCATGGACGCTCGGGTTGAACATGGACGCTCGGGTTGAACCCCAAGACACCACTGCCGCACACAGAAGTCATCGACGGGATCGCTGAGACGGAGCAACGCTTCTTTACGCCGGTGCAAATGGCAGCCCTCGTCCGGCTCTGCGATGTGCTGCTCCCGCCCATCGGAAACAAGCCGGGGGCACTGCAGGCCGAGACACCACTCTTCCTCGACTTTCTCATTGGCAGCTCGCCAGCTGCCCGCAAAAAGGTGTATACCGGCGGTTTGAGCTGGCTGAATTTAGAGTCGCAGAAGAAATACAGGGAGCCGTTCGCCAAGCTCGACGATACGCAGGCTGACGCCATACTGAAGCCGTGGCTGCGCACATGGATGAGCGACCATCCGCCCACAGAGCCGCACGCGGACTTCGTCAATATCGCTCACGAGGACATTCGGACGGCCACGGTGAACTCCAAGGCATGGAGCGATGCCCTGTCAGTGGACGCACAGGGGTCAACTCCGGCGGGTCTGTACTGGTCTCCCATTGAACCGGACATCTATGCGGAGAGTTCAGACCGGACGCGCATACCAGCTCACGTCATTGCTGCACCCAAGTCAGCCAACGCAATACCCGCCTATCCACGATAGAACTTTTTGGACACCTAAAGACTGATGACGAACGAAACCTTCGATGTATTGATTATCGGGTCGGGACATGCCGGTGGCATGGCTGCGAAGGTCCTGACCGAGAGTGGCATCCGTTGCCTCATGCTGAATGCCGGACCGGTGGCCGATGTGGCTCGAAACGCACAGCACAAACCCGCGTACGAGCTGCCCTACCGTGGGTTCAAGCCTCCCGGCCGGCTGGAGCATGTCTTCCAGGCCAACGAGTTCAACGCAAACGTCTGGGTTGATGAGCAAGAGGTTCCGTACACCTTTGACGCAGCTAATCCATACAACTGGGTTCGCGTGCGCCTATTCGGTGGGAGATCGCTCTTCTGGTCGCGACAATCGTTCCGTTTGAGCGACTACGAGTTCAAGGGAAAGTCACACGACGGCTTTGGAGAAGACTGGCCGATTAGCCACGCAGACCTTGCGCCATACTACTCACGTGTGGAAGACATCTTTCAAGTCTCCGGCGCGCCGGATGGCCCACCGCAGATGCCGGATGGCAACTTCGTCCTCGACGACGAGCCATGGTCTCAGTCGATGCAGCGCTTCATTGCGGCGGGCAAGCCGTTCAATATGCCTGTCTGCAAGCAGCGTCGCGCTCTGGGCCGTGACGGTCTGGCCAGTTCGGTCAATCTTCTGTTGCCGGATGCGGAGAAGACAGGCAAACTCACCTCGATCGCCAATGCCGTGGTGCGTGAGTTGACGGTAGACAAGAACACTGGACAGCCGAATGGTTGCCACTTTGTCGACCGCCTTTCACGACGCGAGATGCATGTCAAAGCTCGCGTGGTGGTGCTGGCCGCGGGAACCCTCGAGAGCACGCGTCTGCTTTTGAACTCGTCAGTCGGCAACTCCAGCGGTCTGGTGGGGCGCTATCTGATGGATCAGGTCTACGGCCCTGGCGTGACATGCTCCGTCCCCGAGGGCCGCAACGGCAAAGCGACGAAGGAGCTGATGGGCGGTGGAGCAATCGTTCCACGCTTCCGCAACATTACGACAAAGAGCACTACCTTTCTACGCGGCTATGCGCTGAATGTTACCAGCCGTATTGGTCCCGTTGATCCGCGCAACTTCGCGGCCTACGGTGCGGAACTGGAGCGGAAGGTCCAGGAATACCACGGCAGCTCCTTCCACATGACGATGATGGGCGAAGTTCTGGGCCGGTATGAGAACCATGTCCGGATTAACAAAGGCAAAGTAGACGCCTGGGGTATTCCTGTACTGCATGTGGAGACCAAATACACCGAAAACGAATACAACATGGCAAAAGATGCAGTGGAGGTTGGCTCTGCGGTGGCTGAAGCCGCTGGATTCGAGGTTCTGTCCAAGAACATGGTTCCTAACCCGCCGGGGTATAGCATCCACGAGGTGGGAACCTGCCGCATGGGCGACGACCCGAAGCGCAGTGTGTTAAACAGGTGGTGCCAGAGCCACGACCACAAGAACCTGTTTGTAGTGGATGGAGCAGGCTTTACCAGTGCAGGATGGCAGAACCCAACGATGACGATCCTTGCGCTATCCATGCGCGCGTCGGAGTATCTTGCAGGTGAGATGAGCAAGCGGAATATTTAGGGGAAGAAACGTGACGAAGATCACTCGAAGAGAGTTTGTAGGCGCCGCCGCGGCGATTGCCGTCCTGAACTTCGCGGATCGTGCCGCCCTCGCAAATCCACTGGGCTTGCCGCTCGGCATCCAACTCTATTCCGTACGTCAGCAGATGATGGAGGACCTGGATGGCGCGCTAGCTGCTGTAAGCGCCGCCGGCTATACAGAGGTGGAAGCAGCCGCGCTGCCGAAGAAGAGCGCAAAAGAGATTCGTGCGGCGCTGGACAAGGCGGGCCTGCGCTGCGTCAGCGCGCATCATCCGTTCCCGGAGTTGCACGCACACTTCGATGAGATAGTTGCGTACGACAAGGAGCTTGGTGCGCAATTCATCATCTGCTCCAGCCCCGGGTATCGCACCCCGTCTCCAGCCGGTACGGCCGGCGGCCAAAGGTTATTCTCGCTCGACGATTGGCACTACAACGCGGACCAGTTCAATACCTTAGGCGAAAAGACAGCTGGATCCGGCATCCGCTTTGGCTATCACAACCATACGCGCGAGTTTGTCGTGACTGACGGCAAGACGCCATATATGGAACTGCTGCAGCACACCGACCCAAAAAAGATCACGTTCGAGCTTGACTGCGGATGGGCCATGGTGGCGGGCGTGAATCCGGCTGAGATTATGAAGAATCATCCCCACCGCATCTCGATGCTCCACGTGAAAGACTTCAAGCTTCCGCCGAATCCTTCACCGGAGGACCATGACCCAAAGGTGACGGAACTGGGCCGCGGCACCATCGACTACCGCACCATCTTCGCGCAAGCAGCAAAGACGCAGCAAATCCAGCACGCCTTTGTGGAGCAGGAGGCCTTCGACATGCCGTGGAAGGAATCGCTGCGGGTGGATGCAGACTATATGCGCAACTTTAAGATGTAGCCGTGCGTCTCAGTAATGACGAAAGACCGTAAATCTAACCTCATTGAAGATAGGCATGAGCAAATCAAATCTGGCATGAATACAACGACATAATTCCTGAATGCGGACCACCGTGCCCGTTGAATAACTGATAAAAGTTTTCAGGCCCGATGGCGTAATGCGCGCAGCGCAATGTAAAGTATTTATCAAAGTCGATTCAGACCGCATGATCGCTTGTATTCAGTTACGATCGGAAAGGTTGCTTATGGCAGACGCTCCTAAGATAGAGTTTTCCCGCCGCGGATTTCTGAAGGGTGCCGGCATCACAGCGGCGACCAGCGTAATCGAGACCGCAAACGCGTTCGCACGTGATGCGAAAGACGCGCTCCACAGCGCCCAAACGGCCGGCCCGGACGCACAGCCAATCAAGTTACACATCAACGGCCATGAGCATACGGTCACAGTCGAGCCTCGCTACACGCTTGCCCAGACCCTGCGTGACAATCTTGGCCTGACCGGGACCAAGGTGGTGTGCGATCGCGGATCGTGCTCGGCCTGCACGGTGTGGATCGATAAGGTGCCGGCGCTGGCCTGCATGACGCTCGCTATCGATGCGGTTGGACGCGAGATTACGACGATTGAAGGCTTGTCGCATGGGGATACTATGCATCCGGTGCAAGCGGCGTTCGTGAAACACGATGCCATGCAATGCGGCTTCTGCACGCCGGGGATGGTGATGAGTTGCGCGGCCCTGCTGGAGCGCAATCCAAACCCGAAGCTTGATGATGTGAAGCATGCCGTCAGCGGAAATCTGTGCCGCTGCGGAACCTATCCAAAAGTATTTGCCGCAACCCTGGATGTAGCGCACCAACGTGCGCAGGCTTCAGGTCTGGTGACCCTGAACGCAGGAACGGAGGCATAGCATGGCGCCGGAAACTCTACTCTCAGAAGAACAGCAGGCGGATGCGACGCAAGCGAAGCCGCAAGAGTCGAAGCGGACGGAAAATTTCGTCTGGGGTATTCCGCAGAACGGCCTGCAGCAGAAGCAGCGAGAGGTACCGCTGGATGAGCCGCCGCCGCTGCCGGCAAACTCGGAACTAACCTATATCGGCAAGCCAACGCAGCGTTACGACGGCCCGGCAAAGGCGATGGGCAAGGGAAAGTACACGGCGGATGTGAGCCTGCCGGGCATGCTTTACGCACGAATGGTGGGTGCGGCTACCCCGCATGGCCGCATCGTGTCGATCGATACGAGCGAGGCCGAAAAGTTACCCGGCGTTCGCACCGTGCATGTGATTGAGCACGTATACGGTGTCGCGGAGCTACGGGATCCAAAGCAGGAGACTCCTTCGCGCTATCCGACCGTCCGCTACGCCGGCCAGCCGATCGCCGGCGTCGCCGCTATCTCCCAGCAGATCGCGGATGACGCGGCAAAGCTGGTGAAGGTGCAGTACGATACGAAGCCGTTTGTCGTCGATCGTACAGAGGCGCGCGCCGATGATGCCCCAGTCGTCTTCCCTGGCCCGGCAGATGCTGCGGCGAGTGCAGGCGGCGGCGGTGGCCCGAAGGACGTTCCGCAGACTTCGAGCGTGCGCAATGAGTTTGCGGATGTCTTCAAGCTGCCGAAGAGCAAGGTGCGCGTTATCACCGAATACATGGGTGGCGGCTTTGGCGCGAAGTTCGGGGCGGGCAACGAGGGCGTGGTCGCAGCCAACCTGTCGCGCAAGTCGAACGCACCGGTGAAGCTGATGCTCGACCGCCGGCAGGAGCACATCGTCAGCAACCGGCCCGACTCGCACCAGAAGCTCAAAATCGGAGCAAAGAGCGACGGCACCCTCACTGCCATCCAACTCACCAGTTATGGCACGGCAGGCGTGGGAACCGGAGCAGGCACTGCAGGTCCTGCGACCAACCTGTACACATGCCCGAACCTGCTGACGGAGGAGTACGACGTCTTCACCAACGCGGGTCCGGGCGCGGCCTTCCGGGCGCCAGGACATCCGCAGGGATGCTTCGCCTTCGAGCAGGCTATCGATGAACTTGCCGTCAAATTGAATATGGATCCGCTCGCGCTCCGCGAGAAGATCGACGAAAACCCCGCGCGCAAGGTCGAGCGTCAGATGATTCTGGAGCGCACAAACTGGCGCAGCCGCAAATCTGACGGCTCCGACACCGGTCCAATCAAGCGTGGCATGGGCATCGCGCAGTCGGTCTGGTATCGCTTCGTCAACATGGATTCCTCGTGCGAGGTACGTGTTTCGCGCGATGGCTCCGTCGAACTGATGTCAGCAGTGCAGGACCTCGGCACAGGCACCAAGACCATCCTCGCGCAGATCGTTGGGGAGGAGTTCGGCATGGCGCCTGCCAATGTCGTCATCCGCATCGGAGACACACGCTTCCCAATCGGCCCTGATTCCGGCGGCAGCGTCACGGCCGGCTCTATTACGCCTGCTGTACGCAACGCAGCATACCAGGCCAAGCAGAAGCTCTTTGCCGCTGTGGCTCCGGCCTTTGGCACAACGGCAGACAACCTTGCCATGCAGCACGGTCGCGTTGTCTTCAAGAATGATGCATCGAAGTCATACACCCTGAAGCAAGTCACGTCGAAGCTGCAGGCCGGCGAAATCTCCGCCCGCGCGACACGCGCTGCAGAATACTCGAAGGACCGCATCACCTATGGCGGCGTCGATTATGTCGAACTCGCCGTCGACACCGAGACTGGCCGTGTGCATATCGAAAAGGTCTTCGGCGCGCACGATTGCGGCCGTCCGATCAACCCCACCGGCGTCATCAGTCAGATCAACGGCGGCATTCTGCAGGGCATTTCCTATGCGCTGTTTGAGCAGCGCATTATGGATCGCAACGCCGGCTATATGTTGAACGCGGATCTGGAGACCTACAAGATCCTGGGCGCGCGCGAGGTGCCGGAGATCGAGATCGAGCTGGTCGAGAACTACATCGCGCAGAGCTCGACCGACGCCGCTGGCATCGGCGAGTCTGCAGGCATCATCACGCTCGCCGCGGCAATCGGCAATGCGTTCTACAACGCCACAGGGGTGCGCATGCGCAAGATTCCGATGACCCCGGCAAACGTACTCACCGCGCTCGGTAAGGTACAGGGAGAGGTGCAGGCATGAACAAGTTCGCGTTCGTTGATTGCAAAACAGTGGATGAGGCTCTTGGGCAACTCAGTGATGGTGCCATGGTCAAGGCAGGCGGCATCGATCTACTGGACCTGATGAAAGATGGCATTGTCTCTCCGCCGAAGCTCGTCAACATCCGCAACGTCGGCAGCCTGCGCAGCATAACGATATCGAAGGATGGCCTGCATCTCGGACCGCTTTCGACGTTGAGCGAGATTGCAGCCCATCCTGAGATCCAGCGGAGTTACTCCGCTCTGGCCGATGCGGCTGGGCACGCAGCCACACCGCAGGTGCGCAACATGGCCACCCTCGGCGGCAACATCATGCAGCGGCCGCGCTGCTGGTACTTCCGCTCCAGCGACTTCGACTGCAAGAAGAAGGGCGGCGGCAGTGATGAATGCCATGCGCATAACGGTGAGAACCAGTATCACGCCATCATGAACAACGGCACCTGCGCCATGGTGCACCCGTCATCGACCGCTGTGCCCTTGCTCGGAATGGGCGCGCAGGTGGAGCTTACGTCGAAGCGCGGCAAGCGAACGGTTTCGATGAGCGAGTTCTACGTGCCGCCGGAGAAGAGCCTCGTCAATGAGACCGCCGTCCGGCCGGGCGAACTGATTACGAGCATCTTCGTTCCCGCACCTGAGCCAGGTACGCGTTCTGCCTACCAGAAGTATGGCGAAAAGGAGAGCTTCGACTGGCCGATCGCGGATGCTGGCGTGGTGCTGGTGATGGATGGCGCACAGTGCCGCAAAGCGTCGATAGTGCTTGGCGTGGCCGCGCCTACGCCAATTCGTTCGACGGAGGCTGAGGCTATGCTCACCGGCAAGACCATCGACGAGGCGACCGCGCGCGCAGCCGCAAAGGCCGCCATGCAGAGCGCCACGCCGCTTTCGCAGAATGGCTACAAGACGCAGCTCTTTCAAACAGCTATCTACCGCACCGTGCTGCTTGCGGCCGGACAGATGCAGCGCGACCCAAGCTCCATCGGCTAAGGAGGCCCGACATGTCGACCCAACTCGTGCAGATCCGTTGCGGCTCGCTTCGCAGCAAGTCCTCTTATGGTGTCTTCGGTGAATTCCATGATGAGCTTCTCGATTTGGCGGGAGCGACCGCAACCTACTGGTGTCTCAAGACCATGGGGAAGGCAGGGCCGGACGATCACTACGTTCATCGCTCGGTCTGCCAGGAGGGGCGCTCGTGCTGGGAGAGTTGCGAGAGCATTGCTTAGGTGTGTCGAGCTTGGCCTTATGGCACAATTGCTACGCTTGGGATAAATTCCCTCACTTCTCGTCTCGGAAAATTTGTAATCACGGCCGAGCGTGAAGGACGCTCCCCCTCATCCACGGTCACCTGATGATTCGCCTAAGGCTGTAATCAGATACGCATCAGGCAGCTGCCGAATCATCCTTCAGGCCAGAGCCACGCCGCTCCGCGTACGCCGCTCGAATCCCCATATTTCGCTTGCAGAATAGGCGTGTCCGCCTCGGCGCCAAAGACATACGCAGACACCCTTTTGGGGACGCTCTGGTAGAGATGCTTCGTCTTTGAAAGGCCGCCACCAATCACCAGCACATCCGGATCGAAGATGTTGATTACCTGAGCAAAGCCACGCGCCAGGCGATCTTCAAAGCGCTCCACGACGGCGAGCGCGGCTGCATCTCCGGCTTCAAAGTCCGCCATGATCTCGCGCGTCGTCTTTTGCTCTCCCGTCGACTGCCTGTAGTCCAGGGCTACGCCAGTTCCGGAGACCCACATCTCCATGCATCCCCGCTTGCCGCAGTAACAGAACGGGCCGGGGTACTCCTCGGGCCGCTGCCAGGGCAGTGGATTGTGTCCCCATTCGCCGGCGACTCCGTTCGGGCCGTCGTGAACCTGTCCGTCAAAGGCGACTCCACCGCCGCAACCTGTACCCAGAATCACGCCAAACACCACACGCTTCCCTGCTGCAGCGCCATCGGTCGCCTCAGAGACTGCGAGGCAGTTGGCGTCATTCGCCACCCGCACCTCTCGGCCCAGCGCGGCGGTGAAGTCCCGATGGAGCGGTTGTCCATTCAGCCACGTAGAGTTGGAGTTCTTCACCAATCCGGTCTTGCCCGATATGCTTCCCGGAATCCCCGCGCCTACCGTGCCGACGCGTCCGGTCTTCTCTTCCAGCCGGCGCACCAGGCCGACCATTGCGTGGATCGTCGCGGCGTAGTCGTTTTGCGGAGCGTCGATGCGATGCCGCGCCAGTTCCACTCCCTTGTCGTCTATCGCGAGCGCCTCGATCTTTGTTCCACCAAGATCGATACCGATGCGCATCTCCGCCTTTGTCATTGCGTCTCTGCCAGGCACGTAAAAGAATCTCCCTATAGAGTGTACGTTGGCGACCCACTTGGGCGGCCAAGCACAACCATATAAGCATCGCACACAGTTGCTGTTGCGTTGCTGCACAAACCAATAGTGTGTCACGCTATTGGTTGTCGGTTGCCGATCGAAGTCCGGTCCTGAGGGTCCTATGAAACACGTCATCCGCGCATGTACCGTCCTGCTTGTAGTCAGCCTGCTGTCCGGAGTGCCCACAAGCGCTCAAACTCGCGAGCAGGATGCAGCGGCGAACGCGAAGATCCAGGGCTACATCGATAGCGGCTGGGATACGCTCTCCCGCTCCATGTCCGACTGCAAATCGCTCGTCGATCCCAAGGTGACGACAGACCCTGTACTCTACCTCCCTGCCGGTATGCCAACCCCGGCTGCGGTTGCCGCAGCGCAGCAGCAGTGTCATGTATCCGTGCAGCACCTTCCTCGCAGGATCGCCCACATGGGCGATGTACGCGTCTCCGAGATCCCTGTCGAGGGTCTCCTCTATCTTCCCAACCGGTACGTGGTTCCCGGCGGCCGCTTCAACGAGATGTATGGCTGGGACAGCTACTTCATCCTTCTTGGCCTCGTCGCGGACAAGCGCACCGAACTCGCCCGCGGCATGGTCGAAAACTTCTTCTTCGAGATCGAAAACTACGGCGCGATCCTCAACGCAAACCGAACCTACTTCTTCACCCGTTCGCAGCCTCCCTTTCTGACCTCCATGATTCGGGAGGTCTACGAGCATCCCTCAGGCAAGCCGCTCTCGAAGGCGTGGCTGGCCAGAGCGTACGGCTACGCGCAGCGTGACTATGCGCTATGGACCTCTCCTGCTCACCTCGCCGGCGATACGGAACTGGCACGGTACAAGGACATCGGCGAAGGGCCCGTACCCGAGATGGCCGACGACAGCAGCTACTATCCCGACGTGATCCGCTGGCTGCTTGCGCATCCCGACGTCCACACCGGCTATCTTGTCGATGCGCCGGACGATCCAACGCCTGCGCAGGCGAGCGAGCTGGCGAAGACCAGTTGCGACATCATAGCCTCGAAGGTCTGCGCTCTGGCCCACGTCGACGGTCACCGCCTCAGCAGCGACTTCTACCGCGGAGACAGGGCCATGCGCGAGTCCGGCTTCGATACCAGCTTCCGCTTCGGTCCCTTCAGCGGCTCCACCGATCACTACGCGCCTGTCTGCCTCAACAGCCTGCTCTACAAGTACGAGCGCGACATGGAGCACTTCGCTGCCCTGCTTGGCCGCAAGGCGGAAGCAGCCAAGTGGAACCGCCGTGCCGGCATGCGACGTGGCGCGATCAACAAATATCTTTGGAACTCTGCCACGGGCATGTTCTACGACTACGACTTCACCACGCATCAGCTCTCGACCTACAACTACCTCACCGCGCTCTATCCGCTGTGGGCCGGGCTCGCCACTCCAATGCAGGCGAAGGCAATCGAGCGGCATCTGACACTCTTCGAGCACGATGGCGGCCTCGCCATGAGCGACACCAGCTCCGGCACGCAGTGGGATCTTCCGTTCGGGTGGGCGCCTACCAACTGGCTTGCTACCAAAGGCCTGGTGCAGTATGGATTCACCAGCGATGCCTCCCGCATTGCAACGAAGTTCTCGTCTACCGTCCTGCAGAACTTCCTGCTCGATAACACCATCCGGGAGAAGTACAACGTCGTCGACGGCTCCGCCAACGTCGCGGTGGCTGCAGGGTACAAGAGCAACGTCGTCGGCTTCGGCTGGACTAATGGCGTCTACCTGCAGATGAATGATCTGCTCAGGCACTCTGATAAGAACGCCGGAACACGGCCGCAGCACTGATGCTTTCCTCGTTGCCAGGGGGTTGGCAATGTATACCGCTCCCCAGCCAGCTCTTTGAGCACATAATTGTCTCGAATGGAGCCCCATCCTACAGAGACGATCCACTAGGAAGCATTAACGTTCATCCTGGCCCTTGGGATGCGGGATGCACGGATTACTCCGCGGGCCACTGCTGTTCTGGCCGAAGAACCAATACAAGTTCGACGCGCCATACTGCGCAGCGCCGCCAAAATTGTTGATGCCGCGGCCGCTGAAGTTGCCGAAGAGCAGTGTGCAGTTTTCCCAGTCGTCGCTGCTATCGTCGTTGCCTCCGTTCTTTTTCACCGCATAGAAGGGATAGAACTGCGCGCCCACCGGTGGGACGACGCAGCCGACTCCATTCGGTTGGCAGGTTGTCTCCGAGGCTGCGACCTCGGTCTCAAGCTGAATGATTGGAAAGGGTTGGTCATAGTTGCCAGTATCGTCAGACGGACTGAGAGGGCCGATGCCGCCTCCTTTGACAGAATGGATTGCAATCGAAGTGGCGCTGTTGCGCCTGCCGTCTGGCCAGTCGAACAGATAGGAGGTGCCGTCAAAATCGGTGTCCCCTCCCGTGGCGAAGTTTAAGCAGCCAGCGACCGTAGGTCCTGGAAAACACGGCTCGTCATCGGAATCGTTGTCACCATGGGCGCCGGGGGTGAAGTGCCCGATTTCCATGGCAAAGTTGACATTAGCTTGCAGGGCGGCCCAGGAGACAAAGTTGCCAAACTTCGCAGTGTCGAACTCAGGATGGAAGCTAAAGTCCGTTCCGACGCAGGTGTTCGGATCTGTGGTTTGGTAGCCGTTGTGCGCGCTGGCTATCATGAACCCGGACTGACCGGTGCTCAGATCCTCTATGAGGGTGAGTACTCCTCCAACGACATCTCCCGGTTCGTCTTTGATCGTGATGCGCAGCCGGTCGCCCTGGTTCATCAGCAAGGTGCGGCTGTTCGGAGTGGCGCTCGAGATGTCCAGGTTGTTGGGACCAGGAGGGCCGGTGGGAATCCCATCGCGCTGGATGAACGCAAAGTTCGTCGTCTCAGTGCAATTGGGATTGAGCTCTCCATTATCCATATTTTCGAGACTGTTGATGTGCAGCGACGCACACCAGTGGGTCAGGTCGCAACTGATCTGGGTGATAAAGGGGGGATTCCCGGGGGGATAGAACTGCATCTCGAGGAACGCAGACCCAGCACGGTTGGGATTGTTATTGTCACTATCCGGGATGCACGGCCCGCGCACAAAACCTGAGTTAGGATCGCAGAGCGCCATAGAAAACCAGAACGTAATAAAGTTCTCGAAAGACTGTGTCGCCGGCACGGGGCGTTCACGGGGCAGCGTGAATTCCCACTGCACATTGTTGCCGGAGTGAGGAACTGTCGAGATGAAGCCGATACTCGGCTCGTCATGCCCGACGTAATGACCGTTGTCGTAGCCCCGATCGCCGTCTTGATCGAAAAAGTCAGTACAACTATCGTGCGGTCTGAGCGGCTTTTGAATTTGGCTATGGCCATTACAATCCAAGCCGCCTACGGGCTTGAACGACTGAGCCGGTGAAGCTGGGGAGAACATCAACAAGCTCAGGGCGGCATTAACGAGAAACATCCCGCGAACGAGTGACATAGCACGCACCTCCTCTGTCAATTGAGAATCCGGGGTCCCAGGTCGCTCCGTTATTACACCGGAACATACCGAACGTCAGTGCGATAGCACACATAGTTTCAGGAATTACTCCGCTAATCAGTGAAGCCAAACCTGTCGCGCTGAGCTTGTCTAAAGCGTGATTGACGCGGAAGACGTCGCTGGAGAGAGGATCAGCGGCGGACCATACATTCCGGTTTGCCCGTCACTCGGGGACAATACCCAAATCATTGACGACGGTTCGGCCCGCCACTTTAGCGGGAGTAGCTTATTTTGATAGCGATACAATTTAGTCGCCAGAGGCCATTAACCAATGCGCAACCTGCGATCACGCCTTCATCCGTTGTCGATTTTTGCAGCTACGGTTGCGTGTTGGCCAGTGCTGCTCGGTGGCCAAATGCCGCCACCTATTCAGAATACAGATGGGTTGCGACTTCTGGTCGCTCCGGAGAACACACAACCCACTCTTCGCATAGTGTTGCCAGACCGTCCGGACACGGATAGTGCCATTGAGGTCATTTTCCCAGAGCACGTGACGGCCAATAAACAGGGCAGCAGCGAATCGGAGCACCTCTACTTATTTCGGCCAGGGTCGCAAGGAGAACCGCCTGTTTGGCGACAAGTCGGGCAGTCTCTACAGTACGAAAGAGAGTTTAAAGACGGGATCCACATGCTCGCGCGAGCCACGCTGGAAGACGATGGTGTTCTCTTTCATTATGAGTTCCTGAATCGATCGAATGTGGCCTACGACATGATCTACGCTGTCACCGACCCGAGGCTTACCTCGATCTTTCATGATGTCCGCCTGGAGCGCACCTACATTCATCACAAGGACGGCTTTGATCTCCTCGCCTCGGAAACACCGAGTCGGCTGACCATGCCTTTGAGTGAGTGGCTTCCATCCCGCTACTTGGCTTCATTCACATGGCCTATTCCCACACAACGAGTGGAGCATCGCGAGGATGGCATCACGTATTACAACAAGTCGCGAACTGTCGACGAACCAATGATCGCCACGCTTTCGACGGATCGCAAGTGGATCGTCGCTAGCTTTACGCGCACAACCGGCAATGTGTGGAGCAATCCGGAACTCACATGCCAGCACGTTGACTCGCAGACCTCGCTGGTGCCCCGGCAACACGTAGTACTGGAAGTGAAGATCCTGATCTTCCGGGGTACTCTCGACCAAGCGTTGCAGAAAGTAATTTCGCAGCGCAGTACCTTGAAATAGCCGCAGGTAGAGCTGTGAACTGAATGCGATCTTGGGGCCTGGCTCGGCATCTGCGCAGGTGCCCAGACGATCGGTTCGAGCCAGTACACTGCAACTCCCGGTTGGTCGGC
>WNFI01401775.1_pt1 | contig 21288 bp, 20 predicted proteins | sample 5400471 | NCBI WGS metagenome assembly WNFI01 (sample SAMN13153348, study PRJNA577476) | soil metagenome | isolation source: 100 cm saprolite on Douglas fir-dominated hillslope | place: USA:California | collected 2013-09-17
ATGGGGGTTGCCGTCCCGAAATCGCCAAATTCGACGAAAGCTCCGTTCCGCGCCTTGCCAAGGACCGCGTCGCCAGTTTCCACACAGCCTGGGTCGAAAACAGACGTTCAGTGCCGGACGGGGGCTTGAACACTATGCGGGTGATCTCTTACTGCCATTAGCCGCCTTAGGCTTGGGATGGCGGGATTCCGGCCAACTCAACGAGATCTAAGGCGCTTCGGGCGCGCGCCGAGGCTCTTAGTGAGCAGCGTCAGATTCCCCGCTTTGGAACTCCATTCAGCGGGTGAATGTAGATCAACGCCATCTAACTCCAAGCAAGACCATCACGACGAGCAGAAGCACATACCAACCGAGCAGGCTACTCGGCATACAGTCCCAGGCCTTTCCGACCAGTCGCGTTACTACGCCCCTGAACGAGGATTTATCCCGGTGATATGACTGATTACAGGTTAGGAAAGTTCATTACCGCAGGGGTACCGGTTCCATGAAGCCGGGGGGATGGGGGCATGCCACATTGCTGCGAGCAGCCTCGCGCTTTAAGTACACAAGGGGCAGCGCCAGCCATACAGTACGGGCTGCGGAGGTTGTGCATGAAATTCATCCTGGATTTCGAAGCCAGATCGGATCTTTGCGTTGCAGACGCAAAGGAGCTGCGAGTTATGTGCGCCGAAGCGGAAATCGAGGTCCATCTGAAGAATGGCCCCAAGACTGCCGCTGGCGACAGCTCTCCACTGTCAGTTCAAATCATCTCTGAGGCACAGGATATCCGCACCGCGAAGGACGGCGCGCGCGACCTGATCGGGCGAGTACTCAATGCGCTGGCCTTCGCCACGAACATGCGATTCGAGTTTGTCCGCATCCTGAAGATTGTTGATTGGACGCCCGGCCCGGGAATGCGGGAGGCCTGGATATTCACCGGAGCTGACCCTAGAGAGGAACCACACGCTCAGCTAGAGCAAGACTTCTTGAACAGCGCAGGCGTTTTTCTCAATGCAAGACCGAGTGCAGCTGTCGAGCGAGCGCTTCGTTGGTTTCGTCTTGGCCTCGGAGCAAACGGTCTAGAAGACCAATTCCAGTATTTCTGGTTCGCGATGGAAATAATTGCCGAGGCTACGAAAAATCCGGCACCCGTTCATGACCGCTGCCCGAAGGGCCACAAACTCTATTGCGAGGAATGCAGGGTTCACCCAACGCACGCGCCCTTTGCGAAGCAGGCCATCGCGGAAATCATTCGCAGCCTCATGACGGAGGGCGATCCTGAAGAAGTGATCCGTACTTTCGAATTCGCCCGCAATCGGCTGCTGCACGGCGCGCGACTTCAAGAAATCAAGGATCGGTTGCCGTGCACCGAAGAGCAGCTCATTGACAAGTTGGGGCAACTGACTTGGCACGCGATATTCCGTGCCTTCCCCGAAAGCGTCCGCGATGTTCAGTTATCGCTCGGCCATCCCGACAGCTACGTGTATAAAAAGCTGACCGCCATCGCCCAGGTGAAGACCGTCTGCGGCGAGGGGCCAGATGGGCTCGAAATCGAGAAGTTTCCGAACATACAGTTCACTGTCCAGCGTGCACCGGAGCGCCCTGCAAATGTAAAACCCGCTTGAGCGAGCGGCCTTTGGAACCGATCGACCCGGAGAAATTAAAAGACTTACCGCTGCCAGATCTTGTTCGGAGAATGGACGAGATATTGCGGGAGAGCGTCATAGAGCGGTACGGACAAGTTCATGAGGCGTTCCCGCTGTGTTTGGTTAGCGACATCCTATCAACGCAGAAGATCGCCGCTCAATCTCAAGAACAGCAAAGGCTCATTGCTCATATCGCGTTTGCCTATCTGGTTCAGCTTGACCTGCACTCCGTTAGCGGTGGTTTCTCTAACAAGATACTTTTCACAGAGGCCTACGATCCCAACTCGTCTTGGAAATCTCCGTTGTTCCGTCTGCGCGATGGCGCGATTCGGCAATATCAAATCGTAGCCAGTCGCATTGCGATGGAGATATTCATGGATTTGCTTCATTGCATCGAGGAAGGGCACCGATTGGAATCGAGGCGATCCAAGCTAAAAAGCTTTCGCAAGTGGCTGTGTGATTCAGCCAACCAGTTTCACTACTTCGCGCATGTACTGCTGGCGGCTTATCGGTTTGACCGGAACCTTCGCACGCCGGAAATCCACGGCACACCTAAGCTGCCCCGCCGCCTGTTAACGTTGCAGCACCCGTCACCGGAGGAAATGAACGAGCAGCATCGCTTGCTCAATACGTTGCTCGGGTGCTGGAGACCCCTACGGGAAATGCTGAATGGTCAACGGCCGCAATACATGAACATCTTGGAAGAAGACATGGATTGGTTCAAGGCGTACATGTCCGGTTCACCGGAAGAAATCGAGGCGAAGTTGGCGACAATGTTCGACGGGCTTGAGTAAAGCATTGCCTCTATCCCACCGCGCAGCGCCAGCCCAAGGGGTCACACTCAGAAAAGGTGGGGTATCGCGCAGTTCCGGGAAGCCCTTAACTACCCTTAGGACTCATCTGTCCTTTGTTCGTTGACGTCCGCAAGTGTGACGTGCCCGTCTCTTGCCTGTAACTTGCCGTCGTTCACAAGCTCCTTCGCTACGGCCTCAACTAAAGCCGTCATGTCTTCCGAGGTTCTAGCGAAACCGAGCAAGCGGCACGACACCTGAGGTACGTCGATCAAGTCGATGCCGTACGCCGAGGTGATAACTGCCATGATCGCTTCAGCAATCTCCTCCGGCGACACCAGTTCTAGTTTTCTCGAGGCATTCGGCAGCCCGGAACGATCCCGCACTCTCGGGATCTTCATCCCGAGAGGCCAGAGGAACTCCCGTCGTCGCTCGATCAGCCTCGCGCGTATGGCTTGGGTTATAGCCGTGCTCATCGCAACTTCGATACGGCTGCCGATCCTTCGAATGCCGGCTGCATCAGCAATACGACGCGCTACCTCGTCTTTGTGAACCGGTCCCTCGACCTTCACGATCTCTGCGATCCAGTCAGCGAGACGTGCTGAAGGGACTTCATGCAGCTCCCTTCCCTGCAACGAGACGTTCGGTGTGCACAGTTCGTACGTCGCCACGTCAGCAGTTGCCGTTGCAGCTTCATCATCCTTTGACGATTCGACTCGCTCGATACCCGAGGACAAAGCGCTCGCCGACGCAATAGGTGCGGCATCAGAGTGTTTTAGACCGGGTGGAGCCGCCCGACGCAGCATGGCCTGCTCTATTACCCCAAGAGTTCGTCGAAGCTCCCGCTCCTGGTGATTAAACCAGTCTGTGCTCCAGATTCTGTGAATCTGCCAGCCCAGGTTCTCTAGTACCTGCTGGCGGAGGCGATCTCTATCCCTCGAAGACCGTGAGCTGTGATATGTCGCGCCGTCGCACTCAATGCCCAAGATGTACCTGCCGGGCTTTTGCGGATCTCGCACGGCAAGATCAATCCGGAACCCCCCCGAGCCGACCTGGAACGCGACGTCATGACCAGCGCGTCGCAACCCATCCGCGACCTCTCGCTCGAACGGAGAGTCCTCCTCCCCGCCCCCGAGGTCAGGAACATCTGTAATTCCAGTCTGTGCGTACTTGAGGAACGCTTTCAGCGCCGCCACTCCTCTAGCAGGCGTCCGGTTCAGATCGATGTCCCCGTGGGTCAAATTGGTGAAGACTTCGCAGCATTGACGAGCGCGTGTAATCAGTACGTTCAGGCGTCGTTCTCCGCCCTGGCCGTTAAGCGCGCCAAAGGTCATGGCAACGAATCCGTCTGCGTCCCGCCCGTACCCAACGCTAATGAAGATCACATCACGCTCGTCGCCCTGAACGCTCTCTAGATTCTTGACGAAAAAGGGTTCGAAGGGATGAGCCGAAAAGAAGGGCTCCGCCGAAGGGTCATCGCGCCTGAGGCGTTCCAGATGATCGAGCACCGCTTCCGCCTGCTGAATGCTAAAGGCCGCTACGCCCAGCGTGAGATGCGGGGCACTCTTCGCATGAAGCATCACCGCTTTTGCCACGACTTCAGCTTCTAGGCGATTGGTCCGGCTCTTGCCTCGGTCATACACAGTATTGGGAAGGTGATGGAACACTAGGCCAAGCCCGCGATGCGGGGGCTCAGGACTCGGAAATACGACCAGTCGATTGTCATAGAACTCCTCATTCGAGAGAGCTATAAGCGACTGGTGCTGACTTCGGTAATGCCAGCGCAGCATGCGGGAGGGCGCGCCTTGGCCGAGCATGAGCCCCAGCAGGCTCTCGATGTCGGCTGTCACGATTTCCTCATCATCGGCGGGATCTTCTTCCCCAACTAGGGCATCGAAGAAACTTGTGGGAGGAAGCTGCTTGCTATCCCCGACTACGACAACCTGGTCCCCACGCAGCACTGCTCCGAACGCGTCCACCGGCCTGACCTGGCTCGCCTCGTCGAAGACAACAAGATCGAACTCTACTGATCCGGGCGGAACGAACGCAGCGATGGACATTGGCGACATCATAAAAACCGGCTTGATTGCCTGGATTGCGTTGCCAGCCTGCTGCATGAGCCGTCTGATCGGAAGATGACGCGAGCGCTTTTCGAATTCTCGCAGCAGGATCCCGACCTGCCCGTAGCCGTTTGCGACCGGCAGGCCAGAGTAGTGTTTGTCGGCGAGATCCACTCGCGTGGCCATAAGGCTAGCCACATCGAGCTCGCGGAATCGCTCGCGCACGCCTTCGTGCGACGGACCGTCGAAGGTTCGCAGGACCTCCCGTTCCGAGTAGGCCTGCCGCAGTAAGGCCTCGAACCAGGTCCGAAGGAAGAAGGGCGCAAGCAGTCTGCCAGCATCGGGCCAGTTCCAACCGGCTGCCACGACCCAGTCGAGCCCCTCCTTGTCAAGAAGCGACTTCAGATTCTGATAGGTAATACCGTCGGCTAACTCGCCGATCCGCTCCAACATGGTTGAAAGCTCAGAAATCTGCGCCGGAAGATCGCTAGCGACAATCACTTGCCGAGCGGCCTCATCCAGCGCCAACCTGTCGAGCACTGACAACAGAGACTGAGCATGGACCGGCAGGGTTGACTCTAACGCCGCCACCTTCTCCATCAGCACACCGAGCGTTGGGTTACCGGCCAGGAAATCAATCACACCCGCCGGCAATTTTCCGTTACCGACCTCACGGTAAAGGTCGACGATCCAATCGGCCAGGCGTTTCAATACCTGCCAGTCCGATCGCAGACCCTGCCATTGCACCCCATAGAGACGTGCCCCGAGACTCTCCAAGTCGCTCACCGTTCTGCGCTGCCGGGTTGCCTCCATCACCGCGTCGACGATTCTGAGTTGCGTATCTGCGTCCTTCGGCTGTTCTCCGATGCAAAGGCCGGCAATCAACCTCCGCATCCTCCGATAGTCCGAAGAGAGCCAACGCCACCACTTGCGCCCAATGTCGTTCAAGACTTGGCGCGCACCGAGGAGATCCTGCTCCCACGCCTCCGAAATGAGGCTTCCATCGAACTGTCTGCGAATTTCAGCGTGGCGCGCTCCGGCGCCGATAAGCTGCGCGAGCTGATCACGCTTTGCCTGCCACTCACCAGTCTTGAGCACCACACCTTGGAGATGCGGCGCCGACAGCGCTCGACGAGCTGCCCTGACTAAAACATCTGCCTCCGCGCGGGTGCGGGTCGCCGCGATTCCCATGACTCCGGCGAGTTCCTCCGTGGCGCTGTCCAATATCCGGCAGGCTTCGATGGCAGCCCGGAGTCCGTCGACGATCGCCTCCCGATCGGAGGGCAGAAGCGCCGGTAGTCTCGTCGCACGAAATGGATGCGCGCACGGCGGCCCGATTTTCTGCAAGTGCGACTGCAGATTCGCAACCAACGCACTTAGCTCTTCGATCCTGGAGCGATTCCAGCTGAGAATGCGACTAAGTGCTGCTTTGTCACCCCCGAGCTCAAACGCAGGTCTCGGCAACGAAGCCTCGCCCTGAAGCTTCCCGATCGCAATAAGCTCCCCCATCAACTCGCGAGGAGTCAACCCGCTCCCCGCAACGGGGGTATTTACCGCAAGGCAATATGCGTTCAGTTGGTCGCGCGTGCGCTTGTACTGGCCCAGTTCCCAACGGACAGCGTCTGTCCGCGGCTTTCCAAGTTGCAGTGTTCCGTGAAGATCCGCGAGTACAGTCTTTTTGTTGGCGCCATGGCTGTGAAGTTCAAGACAAGCGTCTCCCAAGCCAACTCGGTTCAATCGGCGCTTCACCACTTCCAGCGCTGCTAGCTTCTCGGCGACGAACAGGATTTTCTTGCCCTGTGAAAGAGCATCCGCAATGATGTTCGTAATGGTCTGTGACTTCCCCGTGCCGGGAGGACCTTGGATGACAACGTTTCTTCCCGAACGCACATCAAGCATCGCCAGCGCCTGACTGCTGTCTACATCGATCACTTGGCTAAGTGCGTCCGGCGCCATTGCCTCGTCAAGAAAGCCGTCATCCGGGGCGCCCGCGGCTTCGTTTCTAAACCCATCCCTGATTAAGGCCGCCAGAATTGGCGATGCATCGGGGACCTCCTTGGTGCACCAAGCCGCCGGCTCGAGATCGCGGTACATGAGGAACTTCGCAAACGAGAAGAAGCCAACTGCAATTTCATCCGGTTCGACTCGCCACCGCTCCTGGCCCGCCACCGCCGTCGCGACCTTGCTTAAGTAATCCCTAACGTCCAGCGCATCTGCCTCCGGAATTTCCGGGAAACGAATTCCAAAGTCGGATTTCAGTTTGGTTGCGAGAGAAAGGTTCTCTTCGACGTCTTCACCGTTGAATTTGACCTTGAACTTTTCTCTTGCTGTTGTTCGTTCGAGTTCGACAGGAATGAGCAGCAGGGGTGCTCTGAGCTCTTTCTGACTCACATCGTCTTCGAACCAGTGGAGCATCCCGATCGCAACGAACAGGATGTTTACGCCGCGCTCTTCAATGTGCGTGCGGGCGGCGTAGTAGGTAGCAAGAAGTCGGGTCTGAAGATTTTTTTCGTCGTGCGATGTGGGAAGCGCTGGTTTAGCTGATTTTCCCGGTGCAACTTCGTCAATCAGTTCATCTGATCGCAACAGGGATGCGGGTACGAAATCGAGCGAGCGCTCTTCCTCCACCAGCCAGCGGAAGACGTCCGCTGAACCTACAGTGGAAACCTGAGCGCCCCGAGACTTGGGCAGGCGGTAGTTAAGAAGGCTATTTCGCAATCCCAAGTCAAGGAGATCGCGACGAGAAGCATTCAGCCGCTCTGCGATCGAGCTCTGCGTCGACACCTGCCCTCCTCCCGGTTACCGACAACGAGAGCTACTCTATCCCATTGTGGTCTCGAGCCTACGTAAGTAGCCCGCAGATCACCTTCAATCCAGATGGGTCGGAATACCGGCTAGAAGGCGCAACGCGGTTCGCGGCGCTCTTTGCCCCGGAGCCTTCCGCAACCCGCATAAGGTTGGCGTCCCCACGGGGATTCGAACCCCGGTTGCCGCCGTGAAAGGGCCATTCAAAGGCTACGGCAGGCCACTAACGCCGCGATCGCCGCCTGCGTCTACGTCGATCGCCGATGGTGGCACCGCGCGGCAGATCGATGACGCCGAAGCGGAACGCATCTACGAAAAGACCGCTACGCAATCATCTCCAGCGCAATGCTGGCGAGGGGCGAGCGCGCATCGGCCAGCGTCTCGATGATCTCGAAGTGGTTCATGCCGTTGCCGATGTGCGTCGGCGCCCGCAGCTTTTCGGCAAATTCCCTCGACTGGCGCGCGAACTCCGCGCTTTCCTTTTCTGCCCAGGCCACGGTGACCGGGCAGCGGATGCGATCGGTGTGCCGGATCGGGCTGTATTCATGCTCGAGGCGCTCGTCCAGCCGCACGTAGGCGTTGCGCGCGCTGAGCCGCACTGGCAGCAGGTCGTAGATCCCGGAAACAAGCAATGCCCGATTGATGAAATCAACTTTGGTGAGCGCGCATGCCGCCAGGTGCGCACCCGAAGAATGGCCGCAGAGAAAAATGCTTTCGGTGAGATTGTCGCGAACCCATTGCAGCGCGCGGCACACCTGGCCGACCATTTCGGGCAGGGTGACGGCCGGCAGCAGCCCGAAGTCGAGCGCCACGTACGCCGCGCCGGCGTGGATGAAGGTTTCCGCGGCGAACGCGTTCTCCCGCTTCGACTGGCGCTTCCACGCCCCGCCATGCACGAAAACGAGCGCCTTGCGCGTCGAGAACCCATAGACGTCCAGCGTTTCGGCCGCGCTGGAGCCGTAGGCATAAGTCCCGGGCTCGCCGAGGCGCACTCGTACTTCGTCGCTTGCCTCCCCGAAGCGCCGGATGATGTCGTCGGCGTGCGGCACCCAGGCGCGCTGCTCGTACTGCGCATCGAGCGCGACCTGGTCGTAGTCCCTGAATACCTTCTTCACTTCAGAACAGGATCGCGATGCCGTCGAGCTCGCCTTCGGAGTTCACGAGATCGACTCGCTTGGCGGCGATGCGCAGGCCGGCGGGCGTGCGGCGCAGGCGATGCTCGACGAGCGCGCCCCATACGCGCTGGCGCTCGGTCCGGAATTCGACAAGCGTCAGCGTGGAAGCGACCAGAAATTCCGGTTCATCTTCTTTAAGGACGAGAATATTGCCCACCTGGTGCACGGTGCGCGCGAGCGGCAGGCGCGCGTGCGCCTGGGGGTGCCGCGCCTGCTTCACGCGCAGCCCGAGGAGCGTGCGGTCGTCGTGGATGATCGAGCTCGTTTCGAGCGGGTCCCCCTGGTCGCGCTCGAGCGGCACCCAGTAGGTCGCGTCGTCGGTGAAGAGCTCCAGCCAGGCCTCGTACTGCTGCGTATCGAGCAGCCGCGCCTCGTGGTAAAGAAACTGCTCAACTTTCATTCATGTAATCCAGCCAGGCGCCAAACTGCGCTCGGATGTATAGCTCGCTGGTGCCGGTGGCGCCCCGCCGAACGCCGTTCTGCTCGTCGATGTCGCGTCCTGCGCCACGCGCAATGTACACCCACTCCGCGGCGCCCGAGGAAAGCCCGCGCTGCACGCGCTCGTAGACCTCCAGGTCGTCGGTGAGCACCCAGGAGGCGGTGCCGTTCACCACGTTGGCGAAGGCCACCGTGTCGCGGAACATCTGCGGCGGCGCGTCTTTCATGCGCAAGGAGTAGGTGTAGACGACGGTGCGGTCCACCGCGAGCGGCTGCACGATGCGCAGCTGCCGGAACTGGCTCATGAACGAGCAGTTCGGATAAAGGATGGTATTCCAGAGCGTCACGCCCAGGATGCGATCGGCTTCGGCCTCGCCCTGCCGCGCCGCGAGCCGCGCGCGGTACTCCTGGAACACGGGATTCCCCATGGCCGCGACCAGGCGGCTGTCGTCGTGGTAGTCCCCCATGTAGCCGTGGCCGCGCGCCGTGGTCCAGAGCCCGATCGCCTCCCACACCGCCTCGGGCATCCCGTTCTGCCTCATCTGCCGGATCGCGATGTCGCGGTAGCTCTCCTCGCCCGGAGCACCCGGCTCGGGCGCGCCGCGCGACACGGCGATCGACGAAGCGTGCACGTGCGCCGGGTGAATGCCGTCGAGGTGATTCTCCAGCATCAGCTTCCAGTTGCCGTGGTACACGTGCTTGAAGACGCCGCCCGCGACTTCCAGCTCGCCGCCCGGCGCGCGGTCGACGAGATCGTCGAGGGAGCCCTTTGCCGGTCCGAGGAACTCCTCCAGGCTCGCGCCAGCGGCGGCTCGGGAAGCGAAGATGAAGCCGCGGTAGATCGAAACCTGAAGGACGCGGCGCAGACCGAGTTCCCCGGTCTTGTTGGACGCATAGCCCGAAGGCACGGGAACGGAGCGCAAGCGGCCGTCGGTGTCGTAAGTCCAGCCGTGATACGGGCAGACAAAGCTGCTGGCGTGGCCGCGTCCCTCGGCACACACGATAGTGCCGCGGTGCATGCAGCGGTTGATCAGCACGCGCACTGTGCCGTCGCCCTGCCGCGCGACGATTACCGGCTCGCGGCCCATGCGGGTGGTGAAGTAATCGCCCGGCGCCGCGATCTGGCTCTCATGCCCGAGGATCAGCCAGGCGCGCCCGAAGATGCGCTCCATCTCGAGCTCGAAGATCGCCGGGTCGGCGTACACCGAGCGATGCACCCGGTCGGGCTGCACCAGAGTCTTCGCCCAGGTGCTCAGACCCAGACCTGCAGCACGTAGTCGTAGGCGGCCTGCGCGTTGGTCATGTCGACCCGCTGCAGCTTGATGCGGTAGCCGTCCTTCGTCTTCTTCAGATGGTGGATCACAGCGGCCGCTGCGACCAGGCGTCGGGATGCAGCACGCGCTTCATCCTGACGTCCATCAGGTTGCGGTCCTCGGCGAAGATCGACGGCACGCCGTCCCAGTGCTTGTGCGATGGGTCGGCGGGCATCCAGTACACGCCGTCCGGCGCGAACAGATCGATCCAGTCCTGCCAGCGCTTGCTGTCGAGCAGATCCGCCTGGCGGTAGAGAAACTGCTCGACCTCGTGCTGCTTCTTCATGCCTGCATGTACTGCGCCCAGGCTTTCATCTGGTTGCGCATCGGCGCTTCCGAGGTGCCGCAGTCGGGCGCGGTCGCGACCATGCCGTCCTTCTCGATGTCGCGGCCATGGTGGCGGCCGAAGCTGACCCAGTCGCCGCCGTCCGAGGAAAGCCCCTGGTGGCATTTCCAGAAGTTCTCCAGGTCGTCGGCATTGATCAGCGTCGCAGGCGAGTTCACCAGGTTGTAATAGGCGAGCGAGCGCCGATAGATCGGCTCGGGCGCGCCCTTGAGGCGGAAGTGCCAGATCTCGGTGAGCGTGCGGTCGACGCCCAGCGGCCGCACGGCGCGCAGCTGCTGCAGCGGCGACTGCACCGACAGTCCGGGGTAGATCAGGACGTGATGGATGTTGACCGCGAGGATCTCCTCGGTGCGCTGTTTACCGTACGCTTTTATAAGTGTTTTTTCATACGCAACCGTATCAGGATCCTTCGGCCTGAGGCCCATGTAGCCGGTGAGGATGCAATGGCCGTGCGGGTAATTGAGTGTCTGGAAGTTGTCCCACTTGTCGATCGTCACCGTCGCGAAGGCCGAAAGCATGTGGTAAGACAGGGGAGCTTTGCCAGTGCGTTTCTCGATCTGCTTTTCCACCTCGTGCGCGGCGCGGCCGGTGGACTGGTGCACTACGGAGGGATGCAGGGCGTCGAGCTGATTCTCGAGGAAGATCTTCCAGTTGGAGTGCTGGGTGACGCGGAAGCAGTTGGGCACGATCTCGACTTCGCCCGCGGGCGCGCGGTCGCACATGTCGTCGAAGGCGACGCGCGAGGCGCCGAGGAACTCGGTGAGCGCCGGGCCGTCCTTCGCCAGGCTCGCGAACACGAAGCCGCGGTAGCTCTCGACGCGCGCCGCGCGCTTCATGCTGCAGTCGGGGTTGTCGCGGCCAGCCGCGGTGGGGACAGCGGTTGTAGAGCACGCTGATCCTGCCGTCCGCGCCGCGCACCATCAGCATCGGCTGGCGGCCGATCTGGACGGTGTAGTAGTCGCCTGGCTTCGGCACTTGGCTTTCGTGCCCGCAGTAGATCCACACCTGCTCGTGGATGCGCTGCATCTCGAGCTCGAAGATCTCCGGGTCGGTGTACACCTCGCGCCGCACCCGGTCGGGCTCGACGCACTTTGAAAGGTCTGCGATTCGCTCTTGAAGCATGGTCGATCTCCTCGCCCGAAATGATAATCTAGCCGCCCCACAGGAGGAGACCTCGATGTTTCGCAATCTCGCATTTCTAGCCCTGATCTTGCTTTCTGCGGCTGCATTCGCGCAGACCACGCTCAGGGTGAAGGTATTCCCCGGATCGCAGAACCTGCCCCTGATTGCGGGCGTGTCGCAGGGTTTCTTCGAGCGCCGGGGGCTCAAGGTCGAGGTGCTTTTCACGCAGAGCTCGCAGGAGCAGCGCGACGGCCTGGCCTCAGGCGATTTCCAGATCGCGCACTCGGCGGTGGACAACGCTGTCGCAATGGTGGAGCTCGCCAAGAAGGATGTCGTCGTCGTCACCGGCCGGCGACAGCAGCTTGAACGAACTTTTCGTGCAGCCGTACGTGAACTCGGTCGCCGATCTTAGGGGCCGCATCGTCATCGTGGATGCACCGAACACGGCCTACGCGTTGCAGCTGAAGAAAGTCCTTTTGATGAATGGCCTGAAGGAAGCGGCGGATTACAAGGTGCAGCCGCTCGGCGCCACGTTCCTGCGCTTGCGCGCCCTTCGCGAGAACCGCGACTATGCCGCGTCGACTCTCAACCCGCCGTTTTCGCTGGACGCGGCGGCGGCCGGCATGAAGAGTCTTGGCCGCATGGTCGATTTGATCGGCCCCTACCAGGGGACCGGCGCATTCGTGCTGCGCGACTGGGCGAAAGCCAATGCTGACACGCTCGAGCGCTACATTGCGGCTCTGATCGAAGCGACGCGCTGGTCGGTTGCACCAGCCAATCGCGATGCGGCAGCGAAGCTGCTCGTCGAGCGCTTCAAGGTGGATCCGCAGCTTGCCGAGCGGATGCTGCAGTATCTCGTGGATCCGAAATTCGGCCTCAATGCGGATGCGCGTCTTGACCTGGCAGGGTTTAGAAACGTGCTTGCGTTGCGGGCTGAAATCGAGGGCAGCTGGGGCGGCAAGCCGCCGGCACCCGAGCGTTACGTCGATCTTTCCTATTATGAAAATGCCTTGAAAAAAATCTCGCGGTGAAGGTCATCGATGTCCATACCCACATGCTCAACGAAGCCTGGCTCAGGCTTCTGAAAAGGCATGGCGGTCGCTACACGGTGAAGAAGGTCAAGGGAGGGCAGACCGGCATCCACCGCGACGGCGCGCCCTTCATGACGCTCACGCCCGGCATGTTCGACTACGAAGCGCGCATCCGGGCGATGGACGAGGCGGGCGTCGACATCGCCATCGTCACGCTCACCAGCCCCAATGTCTACTGGGGCTCCGCGAAAATAAGTTTATCTGCTTCAAAACTAATAAATGACGACATGGCCGCGCGGCAGAAGCGCTACCCGGAGCGCATCCGCTTCATGTGCTCGCTGCCCTGGCAGCACGCGAAGCTCGCGCTGGCCGAGCTGAAGCGCGCCTGCGACGAGCTCGGCGCCGTGGGAGTAATGGTGCTGGCGAATATCGACGGCGCTTCGCTGACAGACAAGATGTTCAGTTCTATTTGGAGAGAGATCGACCGGCGCGGATTGCCGGTGCTCGTCCATCCCACTGCGCCGCCCGGGACGAAGGAGCTCGACGTCGCAAGCTATAACCTCATCGCCTCGGTCGGCTTCATGTTCGACACCTCGCTCGCGGTGAGCCGCATGATCTTCGACGGCTTTCTCGACCGCTATCCGAGTCTGAAGTTGATCGCGGCGCACGGCGGCGGGGCGCTGCCCTACATCGCCGGGCGCCTCGATATCTGCTTCGAGAAGATGCCTGCCTGCAGGGAACGCATTTCGCAAAAGCCTTCCTTCTACTTGAAGAAAATTTACTACGACAGCGTGGTGTTCCAGCAGGAATCCCTGCAGCTCTGCATCGGCGTCGGCGGGGAAGACAGGGTGCTGTACGGCTCGGATTACCCGCACAACATCGGCGACATGAAGGGTTGCCTCGCGCGCGTCGATGCACTGCCACCGGCCCAGCGCGACGCCGTACGCGGCGGCAACGCGCAGCGCATCTTCAGGCTTTGAGCTTGGGCATGACCTCGCGACTGAACAGCTCCAGGGAGCGCATGGCGTATTCCGGCGCCAGGTCGCCGAAGGAAAAGACGCCGAGAAGATAGTTTGCTCCGGTTTTCCGGAGAACCTCGCTTATCTTGTCGAGCGCGGTGCGCGGCGTTCCCGTGACGAGCGGGTGCACCGATTCCGCGGCATGAGGCTCCGTGTTGTGCACATCCGGGCGGCCGAGCTTGCGGGTCAGATGGTGGATGTGGCTTGACCACTTGCGGTGCGCCTCGAGCCCCAGCCTTCCCGCTTCGGCGTCCGTTTCGGCGATGACCATGTGCAGCGTTCTGGCGAGGAATGGCGCCGCGACGTGCGCGTTGTGGCGGCCAGGGTCGTTACGGTGCTGCTCCCAGATCTCGCGGTAGCGCTCGAAGAGCGGCTTGCAGTCTGCGAGCCGAGCGAGGAGCGCCGTGTGATAGCCGTGCTTCGCGGTGAACTCGATCGAGTCGCGGTTGCTGCTCGGGAACCAGAGCGGCGGATACGGCTTCTGCACGGGCTTGTTGTAAAGCTCCACGTCCTGGCCCTGGTAGTTGAGGACATCGCTGCGGCAGGCAGCAAAGAAGATGTCGAGCGTCTCGCGGTAGCGGGCGCGCGACTCCTCGATGCTCTTCATTCCATAAACCAGGGATTCGATGGGCGAAACGCCGCGACCCACGCCGAGCTCGACCCGGCCGCCCGAGAGCTGGTCGAGCATGCAGACTTCGTTGTAGAAGCGGTACGGGTTGTACCAGGGCAGGCAGAAGGTGAGCGCGCCGAGGCGCAGGCGTTTCGTGCGCTGGATCATCGCTGAGAGCAGCACGCTCGGCGACGCGTTGATCGAGAGCGGCGTGCCCTGGTGCTCGGCGAGCAGGTACGCGTGAAAGCCGGCTTTATCTGCCGCTTCGGCGAGCTCGAGCTTGTGCCGATAGACCTCTGCCGGCGAGCGCTCAGAGGCCTCGACCCAGTCGAAGATTCCGCATTGCAGACTGGTCATCGCCACACCTGCCGTGCGGTCTCGACCACCCGCTCGAGCTTGCGCTTCTGGTCGTCTTCGCTCACGAGGTTGCCGACGACATCAGAGCCGAACCCGCATTGCGGACTGAGGGCAAGGTTTTCCAGCGGGACGAACTTCGCCGCCTCGTCGATGCGGCGCTTAGCTCCTCGACCGGCTCGAGCCGCGCCACCTTGGTGCTCACCAGCCCGAGCACGACGATTTTATCTCTCGGCACGAAGCGCAGAGGCGCAAAGCTCCCGGCTCTCGGACTGTCGTACTCGAGGAGAAAGCGCTGGTGCGGCAGCTCGTTGAACAACCGTTCGGCGATCGCGTCATAGCTGCCTTCGCGATGCCACATGCTGCGCTGGTTGCCACGGCAGAGGTGGATGCCGAAGGTGTCGCCGGGAAAGCCTTCGATGAGCGCTGCGTCGGCCTTGAGAGAACGGGCGAAATTCTGCCACGGGTCTTCGCCGCGCGCGCGCATCGCGGCAAGCGAGGGCTCGTCGACGTAGGCCGTATAGCCAGGCGCGTCGATATGCACATAGCGGCAGCCGGCGTCGACGAGCTGCCTGACCATGCTCCGCTGGATCGCCACCACGTCCTGCACAAAGTCATCCATGCCGGAGTAGACGCCTTTGGAGCGCTCATCATCGAAGCGCTGCGCGACGCGGTCGGGTCCGATGAGCGTTACTTTCACCGGCCTTTTCGCGAGCGGCGCCACCCGCAGATACTCTTCGAGCGGCACGTTGCGCGTGAGCTGCAGGCGCTGCCTGACCGGCCGGCGATGGATCACCGGGGTGCCGGGACCGGCGAGATCGGGAATCTCCCAGCGGCTGAGCGGCGTGCCGCCCCTGCTGCGGTTCTCCTGCGAGCCGATGCTCTCGCCGCGGTCGCTGTCGTAGCCGCTGACCGAAAGCCCGAAGCTGTCCTGGAAATTGAGCCGGCTGATCTCGCCGTCGGTGACGACATCGAGGCCCGCGTCTTCCTGCAGCTCGAGATTTTTCCTGACGCAATCGAGCTCCAGCCTGGCGAAGGATTCGCGGTCCATCAGCCCGCTGTCGAGGCGCAGGCGCGCCTCCTTCCAGCGCGCAGGGCGCAGCAGGCTGCCGACGACGTCGGTGCGCGCGGTGGCCAGGTCGCTCACTGCACTTTCCCTCCCAGCAGCTTCACCGCGGCGGCGTAGCGCTCGAGGTCCTGCGTCACGTAGCGCACGTAGCTCTCGGTGCCATTCTCGGCGAGCTCCATGCCGAGGTTGGCCATGCGCTCGGCGATGTCGGGCTCGCGCAGGGCGCTGGCAAAAGCGGCCTGCAGCCGCGCCACGATCTCCGGCGGAACGCCGGCGACGGCCTGCAGGCCGATGGTGGTCGCGACGTCGAAACCGGGGAAGCCGAGCTCGGCGGCGGTCAGCACTCCGGGCAGCGACGCCGAGCGCTTCGCGGTGCTGATACACAGCGCGCGCAAGCGGCCGCTCCTGATCGCCTGCAGCACGTTCGGAATGCCGGACCATCCCGACTGAACCTCTCCGCCGAGCACGGCAGCGACCAGCGCCGTGCCGCCTTTGTACGGGACGTGGAGCAGCTCGATCCCCGCGCGCGAGGCGAAGATCGCCATGGTGAGATGGTGGATCGAGCCGTTGCCTGCCGAGCCGAACGCCAGCTGTCCCGGTCTCGACTTCGCGAGCGCGATGAACTCCTGCACCGATGCAGCAGGCACCGATGGGTTGACGACGAGCACGGTGGGCACGGAGGCGAGCGCCGTGATCAGCGTGAAATCGCGCAGCGGGTGGAAGCTGATATTCGGATTCACAGCTACGTTGATCGCAAGCGCGCCCGAATCGCCGAGAAACAGCGCGTAGCCGTCGGGAAGCGTCTTGACCACGGCTTCCGCTGCGACCACGCCGCCGGCGCCTGGCATGTTCTCGACTACGAAAGGGCGCCCGAACGTGTCCGCGAGCTTCTTCGCCAGCATGCGCGCGAGCACGTCCGGATTGCCGCCCGGGGCGGCAGGAATGATCATGCGCACCGGTCTGGACGGATAGGCGTCGCGGCCCTGCGCATGAGCGAACCCGGCGCTCAGGATGGCTGCAAGCCAGAAGGCCATCATTCTCACAGGGCGGATCTCCCTCTATGGATTTCAGCCGCGCCTGTCGACGAAGCGCGACGCCTTGACGTTCGCCTCGAACTCGCGCGCGATCGTGCCGCGCTCGAGCAGAGTGATCTCCGGCGTCACCTGAAATGTCTTCCGAATGATGTCCACGATTCGATCCTTGGCCGGGGTGCGCGTTTCTATATGAAGATGAAGGACGTCATTCCCAGCGGCCAGGTCGTAGACCTCGGCACGGAAGTCCACAACATCCGGGTCGCGGAACATCGTGTCTTCCAGGTCGGAATGGTTGATGTTGACGCCGCGCACCTTCAAGAAGCCGACGGTGCGGCGCTCGTGCCGCATGACCGGATACACGGACCAGGGGCCGTCGCCTGTACCTTGTGAGCTGAGGCTGACGAGGTCGCCCGAGCTCCAGCGCAGGAACGGCGTCATGCTGTTGCTCCACAGCGGGGTGACGATGAGCGAGCCCACCTCTCCCTCGGCGACCGGCTCGCCGCTCTGGTCGTCGATCACCTCGAGGAAGTACATGTCGGCGAAAGCATGCAGGCCATGGTGGCCGACGGCCTCGCCCGAGACGAGCGCGCCTTCGGTCATGCCGAAGTGGTCGAACACCTCGGCGCCCCAGGCGCGCTCCAGCTTCTCGCGCTTCACCGGGGACAGCGGCTCGGCCGCGACGATGATCTTTTTCACGGCGCTGTCTTTCAAGTTGAAGCCTTTTACTTCCGCCAGATTCGCAAGATGCAGTCCATAGCTCGCCATGCCGATCCAGATGGTCGGCTTGAGGTGGTCGATCAGCTCGAGCTGCGTCTCGGAAGGCGTGTTGGTGCCAGCACCGCACCAGACGGTGCCGATGCCCAGGTTGATCGCGGCGCGCGCGTAGAGGTGCGCGACAGGGTGAACGCCCAGGGGAAACGAGATGTGCGCGCAGTCGTCCGCCGTCGCGCCGACGAGCGCCCAGGCGCGCTCGAAGATCAGCATGTTGTGCTGCATGTCCTCCGCCGAGCGCGGGTAGAAGAGCGGCCGGCCGGTGGCGCCGCCCGAGCGCCAGTACTCGACCACCCTGGTGCGCGGCTGGATGCAGAACTCGTCGTGGAAGCGCTCGGGCGGGATCTGCCTGAGGTCCTCCTTGGTGAGGATCGGTATCTTTCTCCAGACCTCGGGATGATCGAGCCGCTCCAGGTCGAGCTTCGGCATCCTTTTCCTGAGGAAAGGCGAGCGCATTGCGCGCTCGACGGCAACGCGCTTTCTTTCGGCCTGAATTTTCAGGATCTGGGTTTCCGAGGCTGGCCAGCGGAAGTCCACGCTCATACTCCGAGATAGCGGCGCCACAGCCCGCGGTCGGCGTCGAGCTCGGCCGAGCTGCCCTGCCAGGCGACGCGGCCGCGCTCGATGATGGTGTGGCGGTCGGCGAGCCTGACCAGGCGCTCGAGGTACTTGTCGATGACCAGCAGCGTCTGCCCCGCCTGCCGCAGCCGCTCGAGGCACTTCCAGATCTCCTCGCGCACCAGCGGCGCGAGGCCCTCGGTCGCCTCGTCCAGGATCAGCAGGTGCGGGTTGGTCACCAGCGCGCGACCGATGGCGAGCATCTGCTGCTCGCCGCCCGAAAGCTGGTTGCCCATGTTGTTCGCACGCTCGGCGAGCCGCGGGAAAAACTCGAGCACTTTAGCGGGGGTCCAGGGATCGGTCCGGGCCGAGCGGTTGCCGGCAAATGCGACCAGGTTCTCGCGCACCGTGAGGTTGGGAAAGATCTGCCGACCTTCGGGCACCAGCGCGATGCCCGAGCGCGCGATGCGGTCCGGTTCTTCGCGCTCGATGCGCTTGCCGCGGAAGCTGATCGTTCCGCCTTTGGCGCGCGTCAGGCCCATGATCGAGCGCACGGTGGTGGTCTTGCCCATGCCGTTGCGGCCGAGGAGCGTGACTGCCTCGCCTGGTTTGATCTGAAATGAAATATCAAACAAGACCTGGCTTGGGCCATAGGCGGTCTGCAGGTTGTGAATCTGCAGCATCAGGCGGCAACCTCGTCGCCGAGATAGGCCTTTCTCACCTGCTCGTCCGCCTTGATGGTCTCGGGCGCCCCGCTGGCAATGAGGCGGCCGTCCACCAGCACCGAGATGCGGTTCGCGAGGCGAAACACCGCGTCCATGTCGTGCTCGACGAGCAGCACCGTGACGCGCGAGCGGATGCGGTCGATCAGGGCGATCATGCGCTGCGCCTCCTCGGGCCCCATGCCGGCGAGCGGCTCGTCGAGCAGCACCAGCTTGGGACGCGTGGCGAGCGCGAGGCCGACTTCCAGCGCGCGCTGCTCGCCGTGCGCCAGCGTAGCGGCCAGCGCGTTCTGCTTTTCATGCAATCCAACTTCGGCGGCGATCGAGCGGGCTTCATCGGTCAGCGCGGTTTCGCGCGACACCGGCCGCCAGAACGAGAAGCTGGAGCCGCTGCGCGCCTGCACCGCGAGGGCAAGGTTGTCCAGCACGGTGAAGCGCTTGAAGATGCTCGTGATCTGATAGCTGCGGGCGAGCCCAAGCTTCACCCGTTCGTAGGGGCGGGCGTGCGTGATGTCGCGCCCGTCGAAGCGGATTTCCCCGCGATCGGAAGGCAAAGTGCCTGAAATCTGGCTGATGAGCGTGGTCTTGCCGGCGCCGTTGGGGCCGATCAGCGCATGGACCTCGCCGCTTTTTACTTCCAGCGTCACCTCGTCGGTGGCCACGACGCCGACGAAGCGCTTCGACACGCGCCTCAGCTCAAGCACCGCGCCTCCGCGACAGCAGCCCGGCGACGCCGTGCGGCGCGAACAGCACGATCGCCAGCATCACCAGGCCGACGCCGAGGTTGGCGTGCTGCGGGTAGTTGGGCGCCACGGCGGCGAGCCAGGGGATCGGGTAGTCGGAGATCACATGCTCGAGACCGAGGAGCACGGCCGCGCCGATCGCACCGCCCCATAGATGGCCGACGCCGCCCAGGATCACCATGATCATCAGCGTGCCGGACTGCACCCAGTGCAGCACGTTCGGGTTGACATACTTGCCGTGGCTCGCGAGCAGCGCCCCGGCGAGCCCGGCGACCGCGCCGGCGATGACGAAGCAGACCAGCTTGTAACGGTACACCGGCAAGCCGATCGCCTCGGCTCTCGCCTCGTTTTCGCGGATCGCGACCACCACCCGGCCGAAGCGAGACTGCATGACCCTGTGCAGCCCATAAAGCGAAATGGCGAGAAAGAAAAGAACGACGTAGTAAAAGACCACTTCGTTGCCGAGATCGAGGCCCAGCCCCAGCTCGGCGCGCTGCGGCAGCGTCAGGCCTTCGTCGCCGCCGTACGCCTTCATCGAATTGACGAGGTAGAACGCCATCTGCGCGAAGGCGAGCGTGATCATGATGAAGTACACGCCGCGCGTGCGCAGCGACACCGCGCCGATCAGCCACGCCGCGAGCGCCGAGGCGGCGATCGCCGCCGGCCAGCCGAGCCAGGCGCTGGTCACGCCCTCGGCGATGCAGATGCTCGCCACGTAGGCGCCGGCGCCGACGAACGCCGCGTGACCGAACGAGATCATGCCGCCGTAGCCCAGCACCAGGTTCAGGCTGGTGGCGGCGATCGCATAGATGATCACGCGGCTGGCGAAGCTGACGTAGAACAGGTTGTCGAAACAGGCCTTGCGGCCGGAAATACAGCACCACCGCCATGAGGAGGTAGATCATCACCGAGGCGATGGCCGGGCCGGCAGCGCTCGCCACGCGCGGCTGGAAGAAGATGCCGAACAGCATCGGCAGGAAGGCCCGGCCGATCGTGTCGACGATGCCCAACAGCACCGCGCCGACCAGCGCGCCGCGGATCGAGCCGATGCCGCCGATGACGATCACCACGAAGGCGAGGATCAGGATGTTCTCGCCCATCCCGACCTGCACCGCGAAAAGCGGCGCGAGCAGCGCACCGGCGAGCGCGCACAGGCCCGCCCCGACGCCGAACACGAGCGTGAACAGCGTCTTGATGTCGACTCCCATGGCGAGCGCCATCTCGCGGTTCGACGCGCCGGCGCGCACCAGCATGCCGACGCGGGTCTTCGCGACAAGAATGAAAAGAAGCAGAGCAACCAGAATCCCGACCGCGATGATCACCAGCCTGTAGGCCGGGTAGCGCAGGCCGGGCAGCAGCTCGACCGGCCCGGAGAGCGCCTGCGGCATCGGCAGCGCGGCGTCCGGGCCCCACGCGAGCCGCGTGAGCTCGTTGATGATCAGGATCAGCGCGAAGGTGGCGAGCACCTGGGAAAGGTGGTCGCGCGCATACAAGGATCTCAATACCGAGATTTCCAGGAGCATCCCGAGGATCGCCGTCGCCGGGATGGCGAGCAGCACGCCGGCGACGAACGAGCCGGTCGCCTGCACCAGCGTCGAGGCGATGAAGGCGCCCAGCATGTAGAGCGAGCCGTGCGCCAGGTTGATCATGTCCATGATGCCGAACACCAGCGTCAGTCCGGCGGCGAGCAGGAACAGCATCA
>WNFI01671463.1_pt1 | contig 21288 bp, 25 predicted proteins | sample 5400471 | NCBI WGS metagenome assembly WNFI01 (sample SAMN13153348, study PRJNA577476) | soil metagenome | isolation source: 100 cm saprolite on Douglas fir-dominated hillslope | place: USA:California | collected 2013-09-17
AGTGTGATGCTGCACGGGTTATCCTCGCCATTCTCATCTTCTCCTCGTTGACTCACTCCTCCAGTCACGATTCTATCACGGCGTGCAACTTGGTATGAGGTGAAAAGCCGGCGGGGAGCACCCAAGCACATACCCACGGACGGCTTCGCTTGTTCTAACCCGCAGTGCTCGTACTTCGGGATCACCAATGATCGGATCCAAGCCTTAGTTGGAGATGGCAAGCATGGCCGTGCCGAGCGCATCCAGACCTTTCGAGGCCCTGTTTGCCGCACCACGTTCAGCGCTCGACGCGATACTCCCTTGTACCGTCTAAAAACCTCCTCGCACCGGGTCGCCATGGTGCTCTCTGTGCTGGCCGAAGGGCTGGACCCATCCGAGGCCTCGCGTGTCTTCGGCAACCGACAAGCCACCATCACAACGTGGCTGATACGCGCTGGGCAACATGCACAGGCCTTGCACCAACGCTTCTTCGCCAATCTCCGGCTCCTGCATATCCAGCTGGATGAATTGCGAACCAGGCTGCGCTCCGCCAGATAGGTGCGTCTTTCTCTGGCTGACCATCGATCCCCTGACAAAGATTTTGCCTGTGCTCCAGCTGGGTCCTCGAACACAAAACATGGCTCATCTCCTCATCCACACGCTCTGCGAGAGAGCCTGGCCCCTGACTGTCTTCCGCTTTTCACCAGTAACGGGCTCAACCTCTACTTCTATGCGCTGACGGCCCACTTTGGTCAGTGGCTCGCGGTGAGTCGGCGAGGACACCCCGTGCGCCGGTGGCAGGTGGCGAATGGCTTGATCTATGGCCAGGTGAAAAAATGCTACCGGCGGCGCAAGCTGGTGCGGGTGACTCACGTGATGCGGCTTGGAACAGAGGACGCTCTCAAAGCCACCTTACAGGGATTGGACCTATCCGGGAAGTTGAACACAGCTTTCATTGAACGGATGAATCTGACCGTGCGTCATGGTGTGGCAGCTCTCGCACGCCGCAGCTGGGCGACGGCGCAGCAGTCTCCACACCTGCTGGCACAGGTAGAATGGTGGCGCGCCTACTATCACTTTGTGCGTCCTCATCAAGCACTCCGAGTGGCGCTCGCGCAGCCACGAGAGCGAGGTGGCAGACTTCTAGCGCAACGCTATCGGCAACGGACTCCAGCGATGGCCGCCGGTAGAACCCACCGGCGATGGAACGTGCGCGAGGTGCTCGCTTACCCCTTGCTGCCGGTATCCGCTTGAGCGCCACCGAAGCCAGAGGTGGTTGCAGGGTCATGTCACGGGGAGATGGGTGAAGGTGCTAGCAGAAGCACTCGCATGGAGCCTCGTTCCGGGAAGAGAAGGCCTGTCTGGACTGCCTCATGACAAAAAATCGGCCCGAAGTGGGTCTAGAAAGGGCTGGTCGATTTATCCACCATTTCCAATGGCAGTACCACATCTCAAAGTTGTCTCCATGTCTAGATGCGTTCTATTCGGAAAGCTATTTGGTCACTCTTACCATTTGGCTCATCGATGACATAGATTCTGATACCGATCTGGCAGCTCATTGTCCATAACAGTTGATGAATGCTATCGGCTATGTCTGATGTAGGTAACAGAGTCGCCAGAGCATCAATCGTCGCCTCATTAGGAGCAAGTGTTTTGAGATCTTCAATCATACACTTGCGCACAGATGAGTTCAATTGCTCATCGGAGAGGAGCTGGACTACTTGTGGCACACTGGAGGGCTCCCCTATCCGCCCAAGTGCTCCAGCGATACGCTCATGCAACTGCCAGTCTAACTGTTTGTTAGAGAGCAACTGGATCAGTTGGGGAGCAATAGAGCGCTCTCCTAACTGCCCTAGCGCATAGGCGATGCTTTGGCGCACCCGTGAGTTCAGCTGTTCGTCAGAGAGGAGCTGGACCAGTTGGGGAGCAATAGAGTGCTCTCCTAACTGCCCTAGCGCATAGGCAATGCGCTGACGAACTGGCCAGCCGAGCTGCCTATCGGAGAGCAACTCAACCAACTGGGACGCAATCGCTCGCTCGTCCATATGCCCCATGGCATGAGCTATGCCCTGGCGTACAGGCCAGCGAATTTCCTCTTCGGAGAGCAGTTGGACCAGCTGGGGTGTAATGGCACGCTCCCTGAGTTGTCCCAGTGCTTCTGCGATTTGCAGACGTATCGACCAGTCCAGCTGCTCATCAGAGAGCAGCTGGAGCAATTGGGGCGCAACGGAACGCTCTCCTAGCTGCCCTAGCACACGTAGGATACTCCCGCGCACCGACCAGTCCTCTTGTTCGTCGGAGAGCAGTTGGACCAGTTGGGATACAATAGAACGTTCTCCCAACTGCCCAAGCACATGTGCGATGCTCTCGCGCACCTGCGAGGCCAATTCCCGGTCGGAGAGCAGCTGCACCAGTTGGGGGGCAACGGAGCGTCCTCCTATCTGCCCAAGTGCATGGACGATGTTGGCGCGTACCCACTGGTCCATCTGCCTATCGGAAATCAGTTGGACCAATTGAGGCGCCATAAAGGGATCACCTGACCGCCCCAGTGCTTCTGCGATGCTCTGACGCACCGACTGGTCTAGCTTCCTGTCGGTGAGTAACTGGAGCAATTGGGGAGCAATAGAACGCTCCCCGAGCTGCGCTAACCCTACGGCGGTGCTTCCACGCACCCGTGGGTTCAGCCGCCTGTCGGAGAGGAGCTGGACCAGCTGAGGAGCCACGGAACGCTCCCCGAGCTGCCCCAGTGCTTCTGCGCTGCTCTGGCGCACAAATGTGTTCACCCGCTCGTCGGAGAGGAGCTGGACCAGCTGAGGAGCCACGGAACGCTCCCCGAGCTGCCCCAGCGCATAGGCAATATGCTGGCGCACTGCGTATTCCACCTGCTCGTCTGAGAGCACCTGGACCAATTGTGGCGCAATGGAGTGCTCTCCAAGCTGCACAAGTGCATAGGCGATACTCTCGCGCAATCCCCAGTCAAGTTGCCTGTCGGAGAGCACCTGCACCAGTTGGGGGGCAACGGAGCGCTCTTCGAACTGCCCGAATGCTTCTGCGATGTGCTGGCGCAGCCAGGGTTCCATCCGCTCGTCGAAGAGCAGGTGGACCAGTCGCGAGCATGATGAACGCTCTGCTAGCTGCCCAAGCACAGGTGTGATGCTCTGGCGCACCTGCGAGTCCAACTGCTTGTCGGAGAGGAGTTGGATCAGCTGGGGGACAATAGAACGCTCTCCTAACCGCCCTAGCGCTTCTGCGATACGCTGGCGCGCCGACCAGTCCAGTTGCTTGTCGGAGAGCAACTGGACGAGTTGCGCATGTACGGTTGGATCATCAATCTCAGCCAATGTTTCAGCAGCCTGTGCTTGTGACAACGAGTAGCGTGAGGTCTTCAACACCTGGAACAAGCGTGTGACGACCTTTGCGGAGAGGGGAATGTGTCGAACAGGAGGATGTGCTGCTGCCAGGCAATGACCAGCCAGGATCAGGTTGCTGTGGAAGAGATCATCTTGCAACGGGTGTGTCAACCCAAGGACTTGCTGGACGAGCAAGCTCACATCGGTGATGCATCCTGCAGAGAATAAGAGGACTTCTTGCCACCACGGATCCTCTCGTTTTTGCACGAGGAGATCGAGTTCCTGATGGTGGGCGGCATAGTGGGCAGCAAAATATTCCTGGAAAGTCAGGTGCACAAAACCATACCAGCCACGCGCTTGCTCCCGGAGTAGCCCGTTATCGGCAGCGATCTCCTCTAACACCCGCCCATTTTGCGCTGGTGACAGTCCGACGGCGGGCAAGTAAGCAGCAATGACCTCAAGCAATGCGCGTTCGGGAAAGGAGCACTGCCCTTGCTGATGAAAATGCCACGCCACTACTTCCAGGAGTTGACGGTGGTGTTCCGGCTTGAATGCTTGCATGCGACGGATTGTGCTGGTGGCATCCCATGTTGTTAGCTGGGTATCCACATACTGGTCGTAGAGTTGTGCTCTCCTCTCAGGGAGATCGCGTCGATCTTCATACACGATAAGCATCAGCGACAACAAGAGTGGATTTGCCGCCGCCTGCATCCGTGGGGTGTGCTCCAGTTTTGCAAGGAATGCGGGAGCGTCACTCCTCTTGGATGGATCGGGATGGGAGGCAAACCAACGTTCCACAAACTGTTTGCTCTCTTGTGGGCGAACATCCTGTGCTTCCAGTAGTGCAAAGCCATCCAGGCGGGTATAAAGATGGGAGCCTGATTTCCGGGCAGTGACTACGATAGGAGCGCGTTGAAAGCGGGCAGCAACATCCGTAATGGCTTTGGAGGTCTGAAAGGAAGCGTTCTCAGCTGACTCTTTGGTTGACCCTGCTGCTCCCGTCTCGCCAAAGCCATCAAACAGGAGCAGAGCATCGCCGTCTTGTAACTTCTGCTGGATGTAGTCAAGGGCTTCCACTTGCGGGAAACCATAGCGCTCTTGCCAAACAGCCGAAGCGTATGCGAGCAGGTCACGGTGTCCGGAGCAAGCAAACGCAGGTAATTCGACATGAATTGGTAGGTCAGGCAGACCCTTGAGTTGTTGATCAATCGCTTGCAAGGTGAGGTACTTCAGCAAGGTGGTCTTGCCAGTGCCAGGAGCACCCACGACGACACAGCGCTTGTACAGGCGGAGCGCCTGATCTGGTGCAAGGGGATAACGAGCCCACCTTTCTAATTGCCGTTGATCAGCTCTCAACAGAGCAGGATGATGGGGACTCACCTCCTGTAATGCCCAATCAAGGTCATAGCCTGGTCTGGTATTCTGATGTAAACATAAAGGAATGTAACCATCTGTCACTTCGAGGGGGCGGGTCATATCCAGTGTGTGCAGGCGTGCGATCCTTGGATCGGTAGGGAGAGCCTTGCGGTATGCTGCAACACGTTCGGCAAGCGTTTGCGCACATTGCTGAACAGACTGGGTTGATGCATCTGTTGCCTGGTGTTGTTCTTCACGCTCCTGGTGTTTGTATAGTTCATGTTGTTCTTTTTGCATAAGGCAGCCTCTCCTGTTCATATCGAAATTGCTCTTCCTGTTCCTGCTGTGTATGTTGTGTTTTCTCTTGCGGATGGATGAGAGAAAGTACAACACTCACGGGGAAGGAGCGTCCCGACGCTCAATCCAACCAATACGCGCAGTCATTACGGCTAGATCAATACCATGTGCAGATACAGTGACGTCTGTTCGCACTGCGGTAACAGTTAGAGATGAAGATGGTGGAAGTGAAGATATCACATGGACTGAAGCGAGTGGATATCTGCTTGTATCTTAAGTCAGGTCAAGGTATTTACATCGTGGTCGCCATAGATTCCCTCCTACCTTCCATGGAATGGACTTTTTTCAGGGCGCAAGCGAAGCAAAACTACGCGAGAAATTCCTGACAGCAGGAGTATAGCATGGTTTGCAATTTTTTCAAGTTCAGATAGGGAGGATAGGACCCCATGAACTGATACAAAGGAGTCAAGAAAGTCTTGAAAGCAGGAGCACTATCCGTAATGCGAACAATTGTATTTGTCAATGATATAGGGGCTCTCCCTAACAATTGGGGAACACGGTTTGGTTGTTATAGAGCGATCAGGGTTTGGGACTACTTCTGGATAGTCCTTCTCAAGAGTGGGACAGGAGAGGCTCGTTACCCTCAAGGGGCGGCAGAGTGATCCCATCTCGCCCTGGACAAGATGCAGTGGCCTGAAGACTTTGATGTCATGTGTGCTCATGCGGACACCAAACAGGAGCAGCTTCTTCTTTCCAGTCATCACAACGTACAGTCTCTGCCACTGACTTCGGCGTGACTTTTGTGCCGCTATCGGAGATCTCCTTTACCTGGTTCCTTCAGGTATTGTCAACTTATTCGAAGAAAAGAAGGTTATTGATGAGTTAAAGTGAGGAAAGGGAGTGGAGAGCAACGAGAGGCTTGGGATACTCAGCTGTTAGCTGGCCAGTTTCACTCCGGTCACCTCATTCCAGACCTGGAAGCTGCTCTGTAAAGTGGCACGGTACTCCTGGGCACGTAAACGGTGCCTTCGCGGCTGGAAATGGCCAGAGATGGGACCGAGGGCAGAAAGAAAACGCTGTGCTTGACCTGCCGATTTGAATTTCCGCATTTTCTTCTCTCGCAATCGTGTGGGTTGGTGCGAGTTCTCAGCTCGATTGTTCAGTCGTTTGTGTTGGCGATGCTCCACACCCGGCAAAATCTCCCGTTTAGCAGCTCCATAACTCTTCAGCTTATCAGTGACGATCACCCGTGGCACATACTTCAGCCCTTTGAGCAGTTTCCGAAAGAATCTTTTGGCAGCTTTTTTGTTGCGTCGGCCCTGCACAAGGATGTCCAGCACATTACCGTCCTGATCCACCGCTCGCCACAAGTAATGCTTCTTCCCACGAATCGTGAGCACCATCTCATCCATGTGCCATTTGTCTCCACAGCAAGGACGACAGTAGCGCAGTTCATTGGCGTTGTGCTGGCTACTTGTGGTATCCGTCGGCCAGAATTGGCCTATGAGGACACCCAATCATGCCTCTTGTTCCTTGCCAATTTCCCAGAGAAAGTGTACAATCTCAGGCATTCACCTGCTCAACTTCACAAAGGGGGATGGATACTGTGCAAGGAATTCTCATCTTCATCACGCAGTTGACACGCTTGTGTCTTCGGTCGCTCCATCACCGCTACCTCGCTTGGACCAAGCCAGACACCTCCTCCCTCTTGCTGGGGACGCTGACCGACCTTGCCAGAGGTAAGTCCGAACTGGTCGCAGAAAATGCACTACTGCGCCAACAATTGATCATCCTGGGTCGACAGGTGAAACGACCTGCCTGTACCAAGACGGACCGCATGCTTCTGGTCCTGCTGGCAAGAATGGTACACACCTGGAAACAAGCCCTGTTCATCGTTCAGCCAGAGACGCTCCTGAGGTGGCATCGCCAGGGCTTCAAGCTCTTTTGGAGATATAAGTCGAGGGCAGCTTCTCTCGCGCCCAGGATCTCCCAGGAGACCGTGGACTTAATCAAGGAAATGGCCAGGGAAAATCGACTGTGGGGAGCAGAACGCATCCGGGGCGAATTGCTTAAGCTGGGCATCCGCGTCTGCAAGAGGACCATTCAGAAGTACATGAGGGATACTCGATCACCGAGACAGCGAGGACAGACCTGGGCTACCTTCCTGCAGAACCATGCCAAAGACATCTGGGCGTGTGATTTCCTGCAGGTCACAGACCTCTTCTTTCGTTCATTGTTTGCCTTCTTCATTATCGATCTGCACTCACGCAGAGTCATCCATGTGGGCGTCACTCGCTCTCCTACCGATGCTTGGACGGCGCAACAACTGCGGGAAGCAACTCCCTTTGGACAATCGCCGAAGTATCTCATTCGTGATCGTGATAGCAAGTTTGGACCCAATTTCACACGCGTGGCCGCAACCAGCGGCATCAAGATTCTGAAAACACCGTATCGCACGCCACGCGCCAATGCCATCTGTGAACGGTTTCTGGGCAGTGTGCGTCGCGAATGTCTCGATCATCTGCTCATCTTGCAAGAGAAGCAGCTCCAGCGCGTCCTCAATGCATACGTAGACTACTTCAACCGGTCCAGGCCGCATCAAGGGATCCAGCAGCAGATCCCTGACTCCTTTGGATCCTCTCGTACTCCATCGCAAGCCGGAACCAAGGTGGTAGCTCATCCCATCTTAGCAGGTCTGCACCATGACTATCGAAAGGCGGCTTAAAGCGGAGGCGTCTGCTCCGTCCATGCATGAGAGAGTCGAGGAGTGCACGGGTATCATCGTCGATGGTCCACAGACCTTTGAAAGAAGACCGTTGGCCCTGCATGCATCTTGCTTCCGAAAGCCTATGCTGTCAGAAAGCTCCATTCTTCTTGCCAGATGGAGATTTTCTCTCTGACAGAGGGAGTGGAACCTTTCCTTTGTCTCTCCATCGAGTCGCGTGCCCCTAGAAAAGGGGAATCGGGGAGGAAAATTGACCCTTTGGCAAACGGATGTTCCTACGAGTCAGCACGGCTGACGCAAGCATGCTCTCTCCATCGTGCAAAACAGGCCAATTTCCTGAACAGATGTCCGAAGTAGCCAGCACAAGGGTAGAGCAAGCCATAGAGTTTTTGAAGAGCCATGAGCTCAGAGTAAACCAGCGAAATATCTGTAAGATAGTCGGGCTAAATGTTGTGAAATTGAAAAGTTATCCAAAGGTAAAGGCCATCTTAACTAAAAGTACTGAGGAGAATCAGCAGAGGAAGGTGCGGAGATCATCTGTACGAGAAGAGGACTTGTTTGCCGCAGCAGAGATAGTTGCACAGCAGTTACTAGAGGAGAACCAGCAATTAACACAACAAACTATTAGCGAAAAGATGGGAATGCCGCTTACTACTTTGTATTATTACCCCAAAGTCATTTCCTTTATACGGCAGTTGGTTGCGGAAAAAAGACAACAGATGATTTCAACACGATTTCAAAAGCGAGAGGAAGATCTGGTGATCAAAGTGATGGATGCAATACAACAACTGCAGCAAGCGAAAATGCCTCTATCAGTGAGCGCAATTACTCGAATCGTTCTACTAGATGCCCGTAGTTTGATGCGGTATCCCAGAGTCAAAGCAATTTTAGAGCCCATTGCAAGGGCATTCTTTCGAGAAGATAGTACCGATTAACGTTTAGCGTTAATTCTAGAGAAGACTGATCAAAAGTCGACTCTACTTCACCTCAAGAATTCCAGAGTTTATTCGGAGATGCGGGGAGAATTTGGATTTTCTTTTCTTACTTTTTTCGGAGTTACGCTGGAATCTCGTTTCATTTCGGAGTTACGCTGGAATTCTCATACACAGCACAGGCGTTCCTGGCAGAGGCGTATGGGAGTCGAACCCACCGGGGACCGCGCTGAGCGACCCCCCAGCCGTTTTGAAGACGGTGAGACCCACCGGGGCCCCTACACCTCCACGCATGTGTGGCTGTATTTTGCCATGCACTTTTATGCTTGTCAAGCTTATGCTTATTGTTTTCCAATCGCCTGGATGCGCTCTACATCTACCTCCGTCAGGTCTTTCACCATCAATTCTGCCTTGCGTAGACCGGGAAGATCACGGTTACCAGCAACAGCGATGCAGCGCATTCCCGCAGCATGTGCTGCCTCTACACCAGCGACAGCATCTTCAATAACAAGGCACACTGCTGGGTCTTTGTGTAACTCTTCAGCGGCCTTGAGGAAGATGTCAGGCGCTGGCTTTCCTCGCGCTACCGTCTCGCCTGAAATGATCACTGAGAGATAGCGCTTTAGACCTAATATATCACTGATGACCTGAATGTTCTCAATTGGCGTCGAAGATGCGAGCGCCTGCGCAAAACCGGCGTCATGGAGTCCGCGCATCAATTCTATTGAGCCTGGAAGAGGTTTTGCACTCTCGCGGATGAGTTCGCGAAAATACATCTCTTTACGATCCGCAAGTTCTTTGGCTCTTTCAGGAGGAAGATTTCCCCAGATCTGTGCGAAAATATCGTCATTGCGTTTTCCGAACGTAGCCCAGAAGTCGGCGTCGGTCATGGTAATACCCTCTTCACGGGCCAAACGCTGCCAGGCCCGCCGGTGTTCGTCTGCACTATCGATGATCACACCGTCCAGGTCCCAAATCACAGCTTGTATTGGTTTTAACATCGAAAATTGCTCCTATTCGTTTTTCGTAATCATATCATATGCTCTAGTGCGCTCATCTATAGACGCTCAGCAATGACGGTGGTACAATACTCATGGATATTTACTCTGACTCTGTCTACTATTTGCCCACATCGTTATAAGCAAGATATGGAGGCGTGACGTAGCCATCAAGGGACGCTCCTAGATCGGCTGTGTTCCATAATGCTATGGATTACGGGTTTACTGTGGTGTCCTGCACCTTGCTTCCTGTGGAAGTAGCCAGGGACAAAAATCTGGTGCGCAGTGTATTAGAGCCTCTTGATCTAGGTGTCTGGCTAGATTTAGGGCAACGCGGCCTGCGCCTGATTCCCCATGACCCTGTTCTGCCACCTACTTATTTCAACCCCGATGGTTCGGTAGACCTGGTCAATAAAGGCTTGTACCTTGATGATGTAATGTCTCACATGGAACGCATCGCGGCCGCGTTGGGGTGCGAACTCGAGTGGGATTTCTAGAACCCGGAGGGATATCCAGGATGAGTGATCGAAAGTTCTTCAATGAAGAGATGGAAACACTTCCTAAAAGCAAGCTCAAGGCGTTGCAATTAGAGCGTCTCCAGGCGATTGTCGAGCGTGCCTACACGCAGAATCAGTTTTATCGGAATCTCTACGACGAAGCTGACGTCAAACCATCTGATATTAAATCGCTGGAGGATATTCGGAAGTTGCCGTTCCTCGAGAAGAAAACGGTGCGTGCAGCATATCCGTATGGGATGGCTTTAGTGAAACCGGGTGGCCCTGGCGGGGCATTAGAGGTGCATGCAACCAGTGGTACAACGGGTAAGAGTGTGCCCGTCTTCGCAACAAAGAAGGATATTGACTACTGGGCAGACCTCAATGCTCGCGAACTATGGATGACTGGAATACGTCCAGGCGATATTTTGATGAACTGTTACGGTTATGGCCTGGCAACCGGAGGTTTTGGATTCCACTATGGTGCCATGGCTATGGATGTCATGGCAATCCCCATGGGGTCTGATGCTCGCCAGTATGATCGTATGATTGACTTCATTGTTGATTTTGGCATAACAGCTATGTGTATGACCCCCTCGGTTGGTCTCTATGTCGGCGGCAAGGCTCGTGAGCGCGGCGTTGATTTCAGAGATACCAAGCTCAAGATTGGTCTATTTGGTGCTGAGCCATGGCCGTGGGAGACACGCCTCAAGTTGGAGGAATTGTTCAATATCACCGCCTATGATGAGTTTGGCATGACCGAGTTCCTTGGGCCGGGTATGACCTGCGAATGCGAAGCTCGCAACGGTATGCATGCATGGGCCGATGCTTTCCTGGTGGAGTGTATTGATCCTGAGACAGGAGAATGGGTTGAAGAGGGGCAGGACGGTGAGCTTGTGTGGACATGGCTCTCCGCAGATGGTATATGCATGATCCGCTATCGCAGCCGAGATCTTTCTCGCACCTGGTGGGAGGAGCAGTGTACTTGTGGTCGTACACATCCGAAAATTGCCGCGATCAAGGGTCGTAGCGATGATGCAGTATCCATTCGCGGCCTGATCGTCTTCCCCAGCCAGGTTGAGGCGGCGCTGGTGAAATTCCCTGAGACAGGGGCGAATTTCCGTATCATAGTTGACAAGCATGATGGTCTGGATACCTTTGATCTCAAGGTCGAGGTGAAGGATGCTACTATCTTGAGCGATGCGGAACAAAGTCACAACCTGAGCCGTGAGATGGCTGAGGCCGTTAAGACGGTGACCGGTAATACTCCTAAGGTAGAACTCGTGCCTGCGGATAGCTTGCCCCGTGCCAGTGGTGGCGAGGCTAAGACCGCGAGCGCACGTGTAGAAGATCGTCGCAAAAAGTAGCTTCTACCCGCGACTAAAATAGAAGGTTATTGCGCCTCTATAAAAAATGTAGGGGCGCAATTAGGACCTGAATGAGCAACGAGGCCTTTGATGCTGTTCCGTAGCAGTGCGAAATGTCCGTCGCAAAGGTGCATTTTTCTCCCATTCCCATTCCCGTTCCCGAGAACGCCAGGCTTTTCGACTATTGGTGTTCCATGAAGACCTCACCCTCTTTGCAGTTGCCCTTCCCTTCGGACTTTTTCTATGATTAGAATGGAAAGTAGCGTTTCTACAGTTACGATGGAAATCCCACCAGAAATCATATATCAGTTCAACAGGAAGGAGTTATTTATGGATCCAAATCTCAAAAAACAAGTTTTACGTACTTTCACCTACGGACTCTATGCTGTTTCATGTGCTGACGAGGGTGAAGTGAACATATTTACCGCCAACTGGCTCACACAGGCATCATTTGATCCCCCTTTGGTTGCCGTCTCCATCGAAAATGTAACCAAATCATTGCCGATGATACTACGCAGTCGCAAATTTACTATCAATGTCTTGCGTTCAGGCGAACGTGAATTGGCAGGTAAACTGGGTAAATCAGCATTACAGCATCCAGGCAAGCTGGCAAATATCGGCTTCGACATTGGTGCAAATGGTTGTCCAATCCTGCATGATGCCCTCGCCTGGGTCGCTTGTGCAGTACGACATATAGTCGAAGCAGGCGACTCAACACTCATCGTTGCGGAAGTTATAGATGTCGGTATGCTAGGTGAAGGAAAACCGCTCACAATGGCAGAAGCAGGTTTTCGTCACGCGGGATAAAGGTCAGACTATTGTTGCCAGAGTACGCATCTATGGGCTATACTCAAAGTAACTCTTCATGACCCAAAAAGGAGCAATCCGTATGTTAAAGGGGAGCAATGTCTCCTTGGATGCAGAATCAAACAATACAAACTGTGCTTTTTGTCAGCGTAGCGAAATTTCCTATATTCTCAAAGAGACTCCAAACTTCCTCCTCGCAGCCGATCACGCCCCGCTGGTTGAGGGCCATATCCTGATTATTCCGAAGCATCACTATGCGTGCTATGGTGAGGTTCATGCAAGGCTCGATGATGAATTGCTTGTACTGAAATGCGAAGTTCAATGCTTCTTCACCCAATTCTATGCACCGGTAGTATTCTGGGAACATGGCATCTTCAGGCAGACCGTCTACCATGCTCATTTACACTGTTTTCCCTGGGGGACAAGCAGGTATGACCTCAAAGAGCAGTTGCACAACATTATTGTCTCTTCTCAGGAGGACGTACGCCGGTGGTACACCAATCATGGTCAGTACTTCTACATGGAAGATGCCAGCATCGCACTTCTATTTGCTCCCGAGATGGATCGCTACTTAGGCATTGTGAAAAATGTATTCTTGCGAGGAATAATATCTCGTGGTGGCAGAGCAGAGTGGCGTTCACCTAAGCAACGCCACGCAGAAGGAGCTCCTCTCATCAAAGCGATGATAGACAAATGGCGTTCATTCCAACAACAAGGAGCAGACTATGTTAATGAATCCAGTGCGTGATGAATTTATCGTTGCCGGAGATCTCACATTTCACTATCTTCAATGGGGCGAACAAGGCACGCCTGTTATCTTTGTGCATGGTCTAACGGCCAATGCATTTTGTTTTCAAGCATTTGCCGATGACCTGGCTCGTGATCACCGCGTGTTTGCCTATGATCTACGTGGCCGAGGCGATAGCGATAAACCTGAGAGCGGATATAGCATTCCCATCCATGCTGCCGACCTTGCCGAACTAATCGACGAATTGGGGTTGGATCGTCCAGTAGTCGCTGGACATTCCTTAGGAGGATTCATTGCGCTCTATTTCGCTGCACACTATCCACAGAAACTTAGCAAACTTGTGTTAATCGACGCGGGCGCATCCTCACCGTGGAAAACAACTGAGGAGCAACCTGCCTGGCTTAATACTTCCATTAACCGGTTGGGAACAGTCGTTCCCTCGTTCGAGGAATATGTGCAACGCCTGAAAATCGCTCCTTTTATGGGCCCTTACTGGAATCGCTATTTCGATCTCTATTTCGAGCATGACGTACGCCGTGGAAATGATGGAGCAGTAGTTTCAAAAAACTATCGCGAAGGCGTGCTCGAGGACAATAAGCACCAGCTTTCTGAGTACTTGCCCAAAGAGCAATGGAAGGACGTTACAGTTCCAACGCTCTTCATGCGTGCAGGCCAGGGATTATTTTCTGATAACGACCAACTACTATCAGAGGAATATGCAGCGTCTCTTCAGCGTGAGATAAAAAATTGCCGCTATGTCAATTTTCCAGGACTGAACCATTACACAATTGTTTTTGGTGTCGATGATGGTCCGGCCCGAGTCATCCGAGATTTCATAGATATAGATAAGGAGTAGAGAGTCTTGGCCATAAGAAAAGTTGGTGTCGTTGGTGCGGGATTGATGGGCAGTGGCATTGCTCAAACCTGCGCGCAATCTGGTTACGAAACGATTGTACGCGAGGTGAACCAGGAATTCCTTGATAAAGGTATAGCACGCATATATAGTGCCTGGGATATGCTGGCAAGCAAAGGGAAGCTCAGTCAAGGTCAGGTCGATGAGAATCGTGCGAGGATACATGGAACACTCGACCTGGCCGATTTTGCCGATTGCGACCTGGTGATTGAGGCAGTACTCGAAAATATGGAGGAGAAACTGCGTTTGTTTCCTGCCCTTGATCGCACATTGAAGCCAGAGTCCATCATCGTCAGCAATACCTCGTCGCTGAATGTAACACAGATGGGCGCAGTTACCAAACGTCCCGACAAAGTCTGTGGCCTCCACTTCTTCAACCCCGCGCCAATCATGAAGCTGGTGGAAGTTGTGCGCACAATTTCCACTTCTGAAGAGACGATTGAGACCGTGAAGCAGTTTGCCGTTTCATTAGGGAAAACCCCCGTTTTGGCAAAAGATACAGCAGGCTTCATCGTCAACTTCTTACTCATCCCCTATTTGCTGGCAGCCATTCGGATGCTGGAAAACGGTATGGCTACCCGCAATGATATTGATACTGCTATGAAGCTGGGTTGCGGTTATCCCATGGGACCATTCACCTTACTTGATTATGTCGGTCTCGATACAACCTTGTGGGCTGCAGAGGCTATCTACGACGAGTATAGAGACCCGTTATATGCGCCACCTCCCCTCCTGCGCCGCATGGTACTTTCAGGAATGTATGGCAGGAAGAGCGGCAAAGGCTTTTACGATTACCATTAATCTTTTCAGCTGGCTGTCTCTAACACGCGTTTATCATTTCCTCGAATGCATTGCGGTTAGACTCCGTCGCCGGATCGTCCGGCGAGATGGGTATGAGTAAGGGGAACTGACGCGCGCCTACCTGGTACCTCGCATCAGGGAACGGAGCCTCGTAAGCTGCCTTCACCTCGGGCGACAGTGCGCTGAGCGTATGCATTTGGACGATCTCGCTCGCCAGAAAGACCGGCATCTCTTGTGAACAGAATTATCGCACTGCTCGCGGCACCGTTGCTCGTGGCACAGGCACGGTGGCAGCGCTCCTCCTGAGGCGAGCATCGCGGACGCTTATCACCTGAACCAACGCAAGGGCACCGAAGCCGATCACCACATGAGCCGTCTGGATCAGCCAGTGCATGGGACCCTCGAGCAAGCCGGTCTGCGTGAATCCAAGGGCTGTGAGCATGAGCGTATACACGATGCCGCTCGCTCCCAGCAAGCGCATACGCCCGGTGAGAAGCTGTATGAGACTCAGGGCCAGAAGCAAGAGGGCGAAGATGATGCCCAGCACCATATGCGTGAAGATGAAGCTGGTGCTAGTGGCAATCAAGGACAACCATCCAAGAAGCTGTGTCCCTACTCCTGGCACACAAGCGATCAAGGTGGTGGTGGTGCTAGTGGCTAGTAAGAACAACCATCCAAGAAGCGCGGTGACCGCTCCAACTACACGAGCGATCCAGATGGTGAGACGTATTGTGATGATGAGAAAACCTCCTTTTCCAAAGTTCCACCGAGCGGTGAGACGTCACCGCCCACGGAGCTTCTTACCATACACCTTTCAGTTGCCGAACTTGCCCTTGAGTTCTTTGAGCTGTGCGATGACGACCGACGGGTCAAGGCGGCGTGCGAAGTCGGGATCGACAAAGGCGAGGCGAATAGTCCCCGACTGGTCGACCAGAAAGGTCCCTGCCATCGGAAGGTCCCACGAGTCATCGCCGTTGAACGCGGGCAGGTTCGCGCCAATCCGTCTGTGCGAAGTACGCACCGCCTCAGCGATGGTGAAGACCAGTCCAAACTGACGAGCCACATGGTTACCCACATCGCTGAGGACCGCAAAGGTCAGTTTCTGCTTTTCCACCATCGAGAGGCTATGGTCCGGCGTCTGCGGGGAAATCGCTACCAACGAGGCTCCCAGTTCCTGCAACTGCGGCAGGACCCGCTGATACGCGCACAACTCCAGGTTGCAGTACGGACACCATTCGCCGCGGTAGAAGCTAATGACCACTGGACCCTGCATAAGCAGGTGCGAGAGCGTCACCGCGTTGCCCAACGCATCAGGCAGCGTGAAATCCGGTACCTGCGCCCCCTCCTTGAGGACCTTCTCAGCTACACCGGACGTGATAAGCTGCTCGACAGGATTCAGCAAATCCTTGAACAGGTCGGCAGGGACCTGGCTCTTTGCCTGCGCGAAAAACGCATCAGTCTGCTGCTGTAAAGGGATGTCCGTTGGGATATCGGTTGCCATGAGTGTGCTCTTTGCCTGCGCAAGAGATGCATCCGCCTGTTGCTGTGGGATATTGGTTGCCATGAGTATACTCCTTCTGAATTGAATGAATAGACCTGTCTACTTCTCGTACCTGCCGTCCGCTCAGACTGCTCATCGCTGCTCTGCTGGATGGTGGGCACTCGCGTCTCCTTGCGCGCGCTCACGTTCGCGGAAATCAGCGACCTGCTTCATGAGGAGGGTGGCGCCCCCTCGCCGGTTCATCATCGGCCCCATCCCCGGAAAGAGAGCCATTTGGGCCCTCATCAGCCGACCGGGTCCAGGCATGATCACCATCTCTGCTTTATCACTCCTGATGCTCTTGACGACTGCCCTGGCTACTGCCTCGGCGGGGGACATAAAGGCTTTCCCCATGGCAGACATGTGGAAGCCCGTTTCCTCCAGCGTTCGCACGGTCGTACCGGCTCCGCCGATACTGCCGAGGATGAGCACGGAGCTACTGACTCCAGCGTCGCGGTAATCGGCCCGCAGCACGCGGGTAAAGCCAATGAGCCCATCTTTGCAGGCCGAATAGACTTCGGTATGCGGAAAGCCCATGTGGCCTCCCAGCGAAGAGATGTTCACAATGTGCCCACGCTTCCGTTGCAACATCCCTGGCAAGAGCAGGCGGGTTAACTCGATAGGCCCAGCCAGATTGAGTTGGATGAGGGCCTCGACATCCTCTGCTGTATAGTGATGAAACTCCTGTTGGAGATCCCCACCGGCGTTGTTGACCAGCACATCTATCGCGCCAAAGGTACGCTCGGCAGTGGTCACCAAGGTACTGCGTGCCTCCCGGATTGTCACATCGGTTGGGACAGAGAGGACCTGTACCCCGGTCGCACGAATGTCGGCGGCCACGTGTTCCAACTCGAGCACCGAACGTGCAGCCAGGACCAGATTGATGCCCTCCTTCGCTAATGTTTTGGCGATAAACGGTCCGATACCATGCGAGGCACCGGTAACGATAGCGGTTTGATAGTGTTTGATCATCTCTCTTGCTCTTTCTAGTGACCTCACCCCTGGCAGAACTCCTCGCCGTGAGCGGGTGAGGCTTCGGTGAATAGGAAATGCGTCTCTCAACAGTGCTTTGCCGCCTCCCAAGGCAGTTCTGTGAACACAGGAGATACTTGCACGCTGTTGATGCACTGAGTATACCTGCGAGTGAAGGGGAAGGTCATGTCCCAGGTGGGATAGTTGTGTGGGATATTCTTCAAAGGGGCGAAGCAAACCGGATCTTTTTCTGTTGTCTTCTTCTACAGCATTTACAGCTCAGAAGCCAGAGCCCTCTTCTGGACCCTGGCTTCTGTTTCTCAGTTTGCTTGAGCTGATGGTGAGAGGTTGTCTTTCCTCCTCTGGCCAGCACCTATTGCAGCGCCTTCATCAAGGCCTATTAGGCTCGCCGAAGAAATTTACAACGCTTGTATCTTCGCAGGCAATTTCACCAGCCTGGCGCTTTCCTCCCATAACTGACGCTGAAGTGACTCATTATAAGAAAGGGCTGACGACCTTCTGGGAGCGCTCTTCACGAAGTATTTCCCGGTGATGGTCTCGACCTCTGGCGATGAAGCCAGGTAAAGGGACGTTTGCGCCCCTTTCTCAGGGCTTCTAAAAAGAGAAGAGACGAACTTCAGAAGCATTCGAGCAGCAGGGCCAGCGCCTTTCTGACCAAAAGTGGTCGATGTCGGGCCAGGCTCCAGAGCATTGACCGTGATGCCCGTTCCATGCAGTTGGCGCGCCAGCTCGTAGGTAAAGAGCAACAGGGCCAGCTTTGATCGGCCATAGGCGCGCAGAAACCCATAGTGACGCTTTAATTGCAAATCCTGTATGTCAAAGCGAACGAAGCGATGATTATCAGAAGCGATGTTAATAATCCTGGTCGGCGCGCTGTTTTTCAGTACATCAAGCAGCAAATTCGTCAGCAGAAAAGGGGCCAGATAGTTCACGGCAAAAGTCATCTCCAACCCATCGACGGATTCTTGTCGTTGCGTGAAGCCCGCTCCCGCATTATTGATGAGCACATGCAGGTGTGGGTAGCGTTGCCGGAAACTGTCTGCAAGCTGCCGGATGGACTGCTGCGATGACAGGTCTGCTATAAGCAGATCCACGGCGTCATTACCACTTTTCGTCTTAATTTCGCGTTGTACCTCTTCTCCTCTTGCGCGATCACGGCAGACCATGACCACCGTAGCACCCATCTGTGCCAATCCCAGCGCCGTTGCTTTCCCAATACCGGAGTTGGCCCCGGTGATCAGACATACCTTTCCTTGCATACCTGTATTCAACAATGGCATGGTAACACTCCTTACGAGGGGAATGGAATGGCACCTCTTGCCGGTGCCATTCCATTCCCCTTCAATTCCAGGGAACGATCCAGCGAAGCGTTTGTTCCCGATACTTGCCTTCTCAAGAGACTGACTCTTTGAGCAGCCCCTCGTCCAGGAAAAGATTGTCGGGTTCATTCCTGGCCGCCTCCACGATTTTTTCGGCCACCGACTCAGCTGTTACCACTACCATGCCTGTACTGGTTAGCGCCTTGTCAAGATTGCTCATCAGAAACTCCGGGTTCCCCAGCATATGCTTTGCGGCATTGGTAGCCGTGTTAGGCGGGTAGATCGTGATCACGCGAATATTCTCAGTTGCCAACTCCTTGCGGGCTGTATTCGAGACGAGATCCAGAGCCGCCTTGCTCGCTCCGTAAGCGGCCAGGCCGGGAATAGCTGCTCTGCTTGCTCCTGAGCTGACATTGATGATCAACCCGCCGTGCTGCCGCATCCTGGGAATAGCCGCTTGCATGGCATAGAGCGGGCCGAAAACGTTGACCTCGAAAAGCTGGCGGAAATGATCGACAGGCTCGTCGGCTACAAAGGCAGCGCTGCCAAGGGCTGCATTGTTGATCAGAATGTCAAGATGTCCATAGTAGTCACAGGTCGCCTCAATCAGATGCTGCACCTGGAGCTGATCTCTCACATCAGTAGCAAGAGCCAGCGCCTCATGCCCAAGCTCTCGCAGTTCTTCCGCTACTGCGTTGATCGTCTCACTTGAGCGGGCGGCCAGGACGACTTTCGCGCCTGCCCGGGCGAAACTGCGTGCAGTTGCCAGCCCGATGCCTGACGAAGCTCCGGTAACAACTACAACACTTCCCTGTATCTGCATAAAAAATCTCCTCTCGTTACTCATCAGGTCCATTTGTTCGCGGCTCGATGCCCTGGACCACAAGAGCTTTGTTTTTTGCTACCTTGAAACGTAGCTCTTTGGCCGGGGCATACTCCTCTGAGTGGTACCAGCGCAAAGCCTGTTCGACGCTCTCAAACCCCCCGATCGATAGAAGACGGGGGTGCCAATCTCCTTCCAGGTTTTCAGGGACTGTCCCTCCAACCAGAACCTTTCCTCCATATTGTTTGACCGTCGGACCCGCCAGCTTCAGGTATTCCTTAAAGCCTTCTGAATCAGTGATTTCGAGATCAAGCAGAATATAGCCAGCCATGTGTTCTTCCTTCTTTTTTATTTGAGAAACGGTAATTGAAAATCATAAGAATGATCCTCAGCAATGAGGAGGGTCAACGGGCCAATTTTGTGACAGACGTTGATGTTGTCACAAACCTGGCCCCTCGACCCTCTTTCATTGTGAGCATCAATCTGGTGAGGAGTGCGATACCTGTTCTCTCACCATTGAAAAGCTACAAAAACGTTCGTTACCCGCCCTTTTCGAGCGGGGATAGACAGAAATTGGAGGTTCTGTTCCATGAAGATCTTAGTCATGCCCAAACCAATCGAAGGCGTCTCGCGTGAGGAGATGCTGCGACATGCGCCGGCAGAAATCCAAGCCGTCTGGGAACTCTACAAGCAGGGCATCGTCCGCGAATTCTACACGCGGGCAAATGAGCCAAACAGAGTGGTGCTGATGTTTGAAAGCGCAAGCGTGGAAGCCGCTAGAGACGCGCTCGCCACATTACCCTTCGCGCAATTGCACCTGATCGACTTCGACGTAATCCCACTGGCCCCCTTCTTCGGCCTGGAGCATTTGTCCACTGCAAGGAGTTAAAAGCCGCCAGTTGTAAGAGCTATTAACCGCGCCGCCCGCGCTTTGCTTCGCGTCGGCATACGACGCCTCAATCCGCTCATGCTGTCGCTCGCCGGGAGCCGCTGCCTGCCGATGCTTGCCGTAATTCATCATCGTGGACGGCGTTCCGGTCGCTCCTATGCCACGCCTCTGGGCGCGCGTCCGATAGCGGATGGTTTCGTGATCCCCCTCACCTTTGGCGAGCGGGCCGACTGGTTCCGTAACGTGCAAGCGGCTGGTGGATTCGTGATCCGGTGGAAAGGCGCAAACTATCCACTGATTGACCCTGAAGTTGTTGACTGGGCAACTGTCCGGTCGGCATTCTATCCAGTAGAGCGGGTTGTGATGCCGATAATTGGGATCGAGCAGTTCGTGCGGCTCCGCCATGCTCCTTCAAGCAGCGATGTGTCACAAAACTAACTCCTCGAACCTCTACATTCATGGTAATCACGTCAGCGATTCAATCAAAAACGAAGGTATTCCGATGTCTACAACATACAATCTGTTCGATAACCATGGTACTTTCAAGCAAGAGGTGATGCAGCGCCCTCAATGGCTTGATGAGCAGCTCTATCCGTTCCAGAGTCACTTTGTGGAGATCGATGGCAACCGTATTCATTTATATCGACGAGGGAAGCGGCCCCATCGTGTTCTTCCTCCATCCCGGCATCGGCTTGTCTTTCATCTATCGAGATAGTATCAAGGATCTGCGCAGTCGTTTCCGCTGTATAACACCTGACCTCCCCGGCATTGGACTCTCGCCCGCTGCGCCAGGACATACGCATACTTTAACGAGCGATTCGCTGCTTGTCGAGCGCTTTATCCAGGCGCTGGGACTGCGGGATGAAGAGATCGAGCCATGAGACCAAAGCGCGTTCTCTCCGGCAAAAACAAAACGAGGGAAGAACGCGCACGCATGATTTGTTTATGGAAATAACA
>WNFI01657730.1_pt1 | contig 21285 bp, 15 predicted proteins | sample 5400471 | NCBI WGS metagenome assembly WNFI01 (sample SAMN13153348, study PRJNA577476) | soil metagenome | isolation source: 100 cm saprolite on Douglas fir-dominated hillslope | place: USA:California | collected 2013-09-17
CAGCGCCTCGGCAAGCACCCGCTGCTTATGTTCGGCGTCCTCTACACGGGCGCGCTCTGCAATCTCTTGATGCAGCCGCGTATTAACGTCCGACAGTGCAGCGGTGCGTGCCTCGACCTGTCGTTCCAGTTCAACACTGGAATTACGTAGAATCTCTTCGATCCGCTTGCGATCCGTAATATCGCGCACCGCAACGATTCTCATGTCATGTCCGCGATAGAATACTGACCTGCTGCGAATCTCGGCTTGAAAAGTGGTTCCGTCTTTGCGAATTACCACAAGTTCAATGGTTGCACTGAAGCCAGTCTGCGCGTTTGCTCTCACGGCATCGCGGAATTCGTCCTTAACAAACTCTGCGGTAGTTCTCCCGATAAGTTCTTCAGGTTGATAACTCATCATCTCAGCCAGCGCCGAATTAACATCTACAATTACGCCTTGATCATGAATAAAGATGCCCTCAAACGTCGCTTCGGACAGCATCCGAAAGCGCTGCTCACTTTCGCGGAGTGCAGCTTCTGTTTGCTTATGCTCCGTGATATCCTGGGTCATCACCATCCCGGCATAAACTTCCCCCTGCTCGTTTTTTACCGGAACAACGTACGCGGCAAAGGTACGACCGGCATACGGAACATCGTGATAGGAGGGAGTCCCGTTGAGGGCGGAACGGTAGGCTGGCTCCAGGAAATCCGCGAGTTCCGGGAAAATCTCAAACAGCGTCTTACCTTCCAATAATTCCTTTGATATCCCAAATATTGGAAGTTCTGACCCTTCTACAAGCATGTAGCGCAACTCTGAATCATATAAAAAGACTGCCCCGTTCGGGAAATGCTTGGCGAGCGTTCGGTACAATGCTTCACTTTTCTGAAGCGCGGCATTCGTTCGCGCGAGGTCAGCCGTGCGCTCCGCCACTCGTGATTCCAGTTCGTCGTGCGCCTGTGCCAACGCCTCGGTAGCTTGCTTACGTTCGGTCACGTCGTGGATGATGCCCAGTATTCCGGTAATTTTGCCCCGCGTATCCCGCAGGGGGACTTTCGTAACCGTGATTGACAGCGATTTACCGGAAGGATCTAGCGTGGTGGCTTCCACATCTATGGAAGGTTCGCCAGTACGAAGGATGAGCTGATCGCTTTTGACAAAACCTGTAGCAAGTATTCTGGGGAAAAGATCGTAATCAGTCTTGCCGACAATCTGGTCAAGCTGTGTGACGCCGATCAACGCCATGTATGCTTTATTGGCTAAGACATAACGGCTGGCAGTATCTTTAATAAAAACATAATCGGGTGCATTGTCTATGACGATATGCGCCAGCGACTCCTGTCCCTGCGACGGATCGCTCTTGCCCAACTTGTTCCGCAGCGTGTACAGGAGCAGAACAGCAGTGCCAGCGATAAAGCTGATGTCCCAATAGGTTTCCAGCGTGGCAGGGTTGCGGAAACTTGCTAACAGGCTGTGCGAGACAGCTAACCATAGGACGGCTGCGACGCCGTAGAGGGCTACGGATCGTAAAACATTCCTTCGATATAAGGTTTGCATCTAAGTTCACTCCACGCCCGAAATTCGATGGGTATTACCATTATAATCTCAGAGCCTGGAGTTATGAGAGCATATAGCAAACGGGCCAACTATTCATAGTTGACCCGTTTATTTTTTCGGCTGATACCAAAACTGGATGATCACTCTGGAAACTCTCCACCTTCCGGTTCCCCCTCTCCTGTTTGCGGAGAGGGGGTCAGGGGGTGAGGTTGACGAGGCGCATTCAAACAGATTTGGTATGAATGCCTGGGAATTTCTACTGCAATAGACGCTCAAGCGACTGCAAGAAGATGGTCGTATCCAGAGGCTTGGGGAAATAAGCATCGAACCCTGCGTCCAATGCTTTCACCTTGAGTTCTGGCGTGTGGTACGCCGTCACCGCCACCAATGGCACATTATTCAGCAGCGATTGCTTGCGAATAGCCTGAAGCAGCTCGAAGCCATCCATTTCAGGCAGTGCCAGATCGACAATAACCGCATTGTAGGTCTCTGAGTTGCCCTTAATTCGGGCCAGCGCTACCTCGGCGCTGCTGGCAAGGGTGGTTCCGACTCCCGCTGAACTTAACATCATTTTCACCATGTCTGCGCCGTCGGGATCGTCTTCAACAACGAGAATCTGAACATCGCTCATGATTTTATCTCTCCTCTATACCGTTTGAAGTAGGTTTTTAAGGTCCGGAATCTCAACCAGGAGATTCAGAAGCTGCTGAATGAATTTGTCGGGATCAAGCGGCTTGGTAATGTAATTCGTAAAGCCAGCATTGATGGCGCGCTGGCGATCACCGGACATCGCATGGGCCGTCAATGCGATTACCGGAATGTCGAGCGTAGTCCTGTCGCGATTCAGCTCGTGCATCAAGCGCCAACCATCCATTTCTGGCATACTCAAATCAGAAAGGATGAAGTGTGGTCGCGCCTCTCGAATGATTCGTAGCCCTTCCTGGCCGTTATTGGCAGTCCGAACTGTAGCGCCAGCCATTTCCAGCATCAGCCGTGCGACATTCAGACTATCTTCCTCATCATCGATGACGTACACGGTCCAGCCTTGTAATGCTTGAGGTATCTTTCCCACAAAATACTCCTTTGCTTCGATGTCAGCTCAATTGAGAAACGAGAGTCGGGACGCGCAGTGGCAACATCACGGGATACCGATACCTGTATCTGATACCTGAACCATCCATTGATCGCCCCGTGCAGTGGCGTTGATCCTAACTTTGCCCTTATCAGTGAACTTGATAGCGTTGTTGATGAGGTTACTTGCGATCTGTGTCAGGCGCTCTTCGTCACCAACAATCATCGCTGGCAGATCAGTGTCAAGATCAAGCTCCAACTCAATGCCCTTGTCAAGCGCTTGTTGGCGGAAATCATTTTGCCAACCCTGAACCAGTTCAGGCAGGGCCACGTTGCGGGCCACAATCTCGATACGTTTGGCGTTAATACGCGATATGTCGAGAATGTCGTTGAGCAGACTCAGTAGGCGCTTCGAATTGACTTTGATACGCTCCAACATGTTCTGGATGGAAAGAGGCACATCGTCCTGCATCAAAGCAATGCCAGAATAGCCGAGAACCGCGTTCATGGGCGTGCGCAACTCATGGCTCATCGTGGCAAGGAATTGATCCTTGAACAACAGCGCTTCTTCCAGTTCCTTGATCAACCCTTCGCGTTCACCTTCGACACGCTTCAGGTCGGTAACGTCAATCGCTACACTGATGGTGCCCGTGACCTGCCCTGCTTTGTCCTTCACGGGAGAGTACCAGGTTTGATAAGCCAGTGAATTTATATCAGCCGTCGAGGTGAAGCTTTCACCAGCCAGTGCGCGACGGTTATCAGCCACAAGTTGCGGATTGTCATGATAGAAATCAAACACCGAACGTCCAACCAGTTCATTCGGTTTCAGTCCGAAATTCTCAAGTCCCTTGCCTTCGGACAGCACAAATTTGCCGTCAGCGTCGACTGCATACAAGATCACCGGGGCACTATTGACCACGACGCCCAAACGCTCTTCACTGGTCTGATACAGCTTTTCGGCCTGCATCAGTAAGCGGCGGTTGGCGACGACGGCTGTAACCGTAGGCGTAATCACCGAAAGTATTTCGCGCAATTCAGCGGGAAAAACGTGTGCCTCAGGCCACGAAAAGACGAGACAGCCTTGCCATCTGTCGTTATTCTTCAACGGCAGCGAGATCATGGCCGTAACTTTCGCGACTTTAGCGTGCTCACGCGTCGCCCCTGCCTCGGCACGCGGATCACTGTACATATCCTCGATAAAGAGCGGCCCTGCCTCTGAGAGCATCAGCCCGGTCAAGGGCGTCGCATCCGCCGGTCTGTATGAACCGCCAGGAACCTTGTCCAGCGGCATTGCGTTTCCGCCCATCTGGATAGCCACAATCTCCAGAACTGAGACAGTACCTTTCTCGCCATAGTGTGTGAAATTTAAAGTAGAGAGGCCAACACCGTATTGTTCAACTACGGTCCGCACTGCGTTGAGAATGTCGTTTTCATTAGTGGCTTGCCCAAGTGCCGCGTTTGTCTTTGCAATAATCTCATAGCGACGCCGAACCACTTCAGTTTCGAGATAGGCTCGGCGATTAAAAACAATTGCGGCCAGTGTCTCAATCAGGTTCTCATGGATAAGGCGTTCGTCGCTGCTGAAGTCGTGTTTGTCCGTCCAGGCGAAAGTGATGACACCCTGCTGCTGTCCCTTATAGTCCTGCTGAACACCTTCGGCGGCGGACCAGGTTGCAACGTCCTCGACGGTAACAGATTGTTCCTCATCTTCTGACTGAAAGTAGCTGAGATGAATACTTGATACGCCGTTCCGACCTGCATACTGTCCCATCGTCGTCAACAGGCCCTGCTCGTCGCTAATTCGGGACAGTAGCGTACTGATCGAGCCAACCTGGCCGACTAACTCGGCTTGCTGCATTCCCCATCCGTTGAGATCAAGTTTCCCCACTGAATCAATGTTAGCCATAACGCAGATACTCCCATCTGATAGAATGGATACACCGGGTCAATTCAGCCATTATAAATAATATTTAAGTGATACCTTATTTCTAATGTATCTCAATCTTTGCAAGAAATGGTTCAATTAATACAAACATATTGTTTTTAGCCTACGGCGTGTAAAAATTCGCAAAAACTTAATTTTGAAATCATGCTTGATTGTAATTGACTCGTGATACTCACCGTATCACTTTTAAGTAACAAAAAGGACCAAAATCAGGGAATTCCCCGATTTTGGTCCTTACATTTGAGATAGTATTACGTTGACTTAGGCGAATACACGCTCCATAGCGCGTACATGCAGCGTCTTGTCCGGACACAGCGTCACCAACGCAACAGGTTCGATTGGCTCTGACTGCGTGCGTTCAAACTGAAAATGTTGCAACAGGCGCGCGACAATGAGTTTGATCTCCATCAGCGCAAACTGCTGACCAATGCAGACATGAAAGCCGTTGGAGAATGGGAAGTAAGCACCCTTCGGCAGTGTAGACTCGAACCCATCCAGCCAGCGGTCAGGTTTGAAGGCATCCGGCTCCTCAAAATAGCGACTATCACGCTGCGTAATGTACGGCGACATATAAATCAGTTGGCCCTTTTTGATCGTGTATCCGCCAATGGTAAGATCTTCCTTGGGCGTGCGACCAATCAGCCAACCGGGAGGGAACAGGCGCAGCGTCTCTTTAATTACGCAGTCCAGGTACTTCAACTGTGGCAGGTCGCTCATCTGCGGGGCACGACCAGCCAGGACACTATCCAGTTCATTGACTACCCGCGTGTTGATTTCGGGGTAAAGGCCCATCAAGTACAGTATCCACGTGATGACTGTCGCCGACGTCTCGTGCCCGGCGATAACCATCGTCGTCATCTCGTCAATCATCTGCTCTTCCGGCATCGGGCTGCCGTCCTCAGAAGTTGCCAGCAGGAGCGTTGACAGCACATCGCCCTTGTCTACTGCCGAAGCCCGCCTGTCGCCGATCATTTCGCTGATGACTTCGTGAAGCAGTGCGACCCCTTTGCGCAGCCGCTGCTTGCGTGGAATTGGAAGCCAATCCGGGATCGGGACAGGATGGCGCAATTCGACGGCGAGCACTTCCTCAAAGTAGTGGACAGCCTCAATGACGTTGGCTACATCGTCGGTTATGTCCGACTTAAACAGGGCTTCGCACACGATCTTCAAGGTGAGCGCAGCAATTTCCGAGTTCACCGGAATATCGTCCAGACTTTCCCATTGCTTGATCATGCGATCTGTCTGGTTAACCATGAGTTCGACATAGCCTTCGAGACGCTTGTGATGAAAGGCCGGCTGCATCATTCGGCGCTGATCGCGGTGAAAGTTTCCTTCGGAGTTGATGATGCCATTCCCCAGAAACTTCCCTGATGCATAACGCATAATTGGGTCACGCGTGAAGACGTCGCCCTGCTTGACGAGGACTTCGTTAACATCTTCGGCGGCCCGCACCAGATATGCTCGGAATGGTCCCAGGCGAAACGATGCCACATCGCCGTAGCTCGCCGTATCCTTCAGGAATTCGAGCGGACTGGCAATGAGGTCGGTGGCACTCCCCAGGAGGAGGTTTTTACGTGGCCCGGACGGGCGTGTGCGTTCCATGTGATCCCTTCTCTTTCTCTATGCTAGACGCCGACAGTATATTCACCCAGTGGATTGGTATAGGCATTCACATACAGGCTTGCGTGGAAATCAACAAAACGGTTGATCATGGTGCTCACGACATCGTTGTGCAGCCGCCGCGTGATGGCTTCCGAGTGCATTTCAAGATGTGTGCGCGACTGAGCATACATACTCGTGATGGCGGTCAGACGCCATTCAAAACTTTCCGTGGCCTCTTCGGCTGATAGCTCATCGAGGTCGGACAGTGCCACGTTAACCTCGCCATGCACCGTGTCTTTTTGCAGGCGGGCCAGATCAGCACCAAAATGCTGAAATGTTTCCATCAGGGAATAGCTGAACTTGTGCGAGTTACGCAATTTGGAGCGCAGCATTCGGACAAGTTCCTTACACAGCCCAGGCTCGGTCAACAAAGGGGTTCCGAGGTCGTTGAGCAATCGAACCGCCAGCGCTGCATGATACAGTGCCTCGCTCAATTCCCCGCTATCCACCACGCTGCGGAAGTTATCTATCGGCTCGATCTCTTCAGCGATCACACCGATATAGTAGGCCAGCGTCGGGATCACCAGGATCGTGTTCACACCGATGTGGATACGTTCAGACAGGGCAAGATTGTCACCCCTGAGTAGCGTATTAACGGATTGATATCGGCTCAGGAGGCCCTGGGACACAATCGGGCCAACTGCCAGATGGCGAACGGTTTGTGCCACCGCCACGCAGGTCTCGACGTTCATAGAGGTGCGTTGCGACATAATCGCGTCCCCTGAGGCGCTCGACCATCGCCTGATTAAAGGTGGTCAACAGCGTGCGGCGTTGATAGTGGTCACTCTTCCATAATGTTCTGTTCGAGAGCTGAATTGCCAGATCATCGGAGGCCACCTCGAAGATCAGATACAGATTCATGGGGACGCTATAGCTCAGCAGCTCACCCAGTGAATTCGGCTGTACGGCCTTGCCGAGCAGCCCCAATGTCAGATTGGCAAATTGAGGCACACCGAGCAGGTTTAACCATAATTCCTGCCGGGAATTGTCGCTCGACAACCCCCACAAATAGAAGTCGCGGTACGGACCATGAGGCATATTCGCTCGTACACTATCCTCCAGGCCTTGCAGCATCATGTCGGTGGCACTATCCAATAGCGTTTGCGTGTTCATTTCCCATCCTTTCGACCTAGACTGCATAGCGGTCACATTAACGTTATGCGGGGAGTCAATTACTTTGCCAGATATTCACGTGCTATTGCGATGCCCTGATCCAGAGCCACGGAATTGTCACCGATAAAGTAGTAGCCGCCTCCTTCGCGCTGTATCGGCATCTGTGTTGACGAAGTAACCTCGGTCCGTCTGAAAAGATGAATATCTCCGCCCAAAATACTGGTTAGTCTGCCAAGTAAACCAGCCATTGCGAGCAGGAGCGGATCGCTGAAATCAACCGCTATGAGCGCCAACTGACCATCGCGCTTAAAGCTTCGAACAAGCTGCACTGTATAGAGACTGCCGGGAAGAAGATCGCCCAACGCCATTTGTGCGTTGTAGGATTGAACGACGACTCCTCGCCGTCGCCCCGTTGGGTCGAGATCATTAAATGCGGTGAAGATTGCAGGCAAGAAAAACGCGGATAGGTTGTGATCGATGGCAGCAGTGATTCTGGCAGGGCCGTGTGCTGGTTCTCTGTCGGGATCGCGTAAATCCACAACAAAGGTTATCACCAGCGTTGGATAAGCGGCGCAGACAGACTGCGCAAGCGCATAGGTACTGTAGCCCTCATGCTTGGCCGAGTGGCCCAGGCATGATTCAATACAATAACCATCTCTTTGTTGAAGAGGCGAACCGCCGAAATCTTCGGTTGTAGGGATAATGTATGCTACGGTAGGGAAATGAGTGTTTAGCTGCGATGCAACAGATTCCAGGGTTCGAGGCAGCCCATTACCTCGGCCCACGAAGAACCTCCACTCGACATCAGTTTTGTTAGAATTGGGTTTAGGGCGCTTGGTGCTATTAATCTAAGATCAGATTCAGGCTGCGAAGGAGATTAATTTCGGCCCCATAGTAGTAATTGTATGCAATTTTCGGTATTTCACCAGTAGGATAATGCACAATCCGAATAACAGTCGCATTCAGGTTTTTTAGTGCAAGCCCGAAAATTATTATAAGGTTGTAATGGCTAAGAATGAAATAGTCATTCGGTGATGAAAAACAACGTTAGGATAGCATAGTCTAGAAGGCATGACAAGGGTGGTTCACCCCATCGGGCCGCCAAGGATTTTTTGTGTGGTGATAAAGTGCAATTTGGCAACTTTGCGCAGTTCGTCTTTTCCGTGCTGGCTAACGATGCGCTTGCCAACCTCGATAACACGCGGATCGGACGAGCCTTTGGGCAATTCAACATGATATCGCTCTGAAAGCTGCGCCATGACCTTCAGAAATTGTGCGCGGGCCAGGATCGACGCGGCGGCTACAGCGACATTCGCTTCGGCCTTCGGTAACTGGATGAGGGTAGCCTGTTTGCCACGCTCCATCAGCTTATCTTTGACGACCTGTTCATTGCCAAATTTATCGACCAGGATCGTGATCTGTTGCTGGGGAAACTCCGTCAGAATATCTTCTATTGCTCGGCTGTGCGCCCAGGCCAGGAGCATATTGAGATTCTGCCCTTCATTTTTGAACTGCTCATAAAGGGCGTTGTACCGTTCGGGCGGCAAGACCACAACCTGAGCATGTTTGCCACACAGCGTGCGCACCTCGTCAGCGATGCTCTGGTTCTGCCTGTCATTCAGGCTTTTGCTGTCCCTGACGCCAAGCGCTTCCAATTGTTTTGCACTTTGCAGATCAACCAGCACGGCGGCGCTAACCAGTGGCCCAAAGTAATCGCCCTTGCCCGATTCATCTGACCCGATCCATTGGTCACCAAGCTCAACGGCATTGACCGCCGCGATCTGCGTGTCGAGCCGATTAGCGTGAGCCGAAGATGGCACAGCAGACGGCGGGGAAGCGACACCAAGCACTGCTCGCACTTCGCCGTCAACGTCGTCCAGAAGCGGCGCAAGACCCGCAACCGTGAGCGTGCCATTCGTAAACTGCCGCACAAAAACTATCTGCGTGCCTCTGGTGAATTTGAGACGATAAACGCAGTTCTGTTCCGACTCGCGCTGGCCGCCGGGACGCTGCGTTACAGATTTTGCGCCGTCCGGTAAAGAATCGCGCAGCACATCAAGGATGGCGTCTGCGTAGGCTTGTGCGCCTTTCGCATTCGGATGACCGTTGGATGCCCGCTTACAGATCGGCACAACCGTCCGCGAATTGCCCGCCTCGTCACATGCGATACGGCGTTCTCCTGCCAGATCGTCCTGCGGCGACAGATCGGGATTGATCGAAAACAAAAACGGATCAGCGGCAAATATCGTATTCTCTGGCGAAAAATAGGGGACCGCTAAAAAGAGGCGCGGATCGCGTCCGTTGTCTATCTCGGCATTCACTTCGTCCACGGCTGCCTGAAGCGCTAACTGCGATTCTCGGTAGAATACCTCACAGTTTGCCAGTATTTTCCGCTTTGCTAGGTTAGCAATGGCATCAATCGGGATATCAGCGATGATCCCGCCCGGTTTGACTCCGATGGCGTACAGGAGTTCGCTCAGGTATTCATCTTCGCTTCGTTCGTTGAGCATGGGGTAGTACGCCGTGACAACTATCGTGGCATTGGGGAATTTGGCTGCCACGCGTTTCAGGAACAGCTTCATATGGTGGTGACAGAACATCTCGATCATGCGTTTGAGGCTGCCCATAGGAGTCAACGGATCGAGAACCTTCATGATATTCACATCGTTGATACCGCCCTCGACCAACACGACGTCAACGTCGTCCGCCGTGCCGATCTCATGTTGCAGGGTATCGAACTCCGCGAGTTGTTGCAGCAGCGTTGGATAGTGCGTGGGAACCTCGCCATGAACACGAGGGAGTTGTTTTGTGTCCTCTGAATCATCCGCTTTATAGCCGATGATAGCGCCCGAATGTGCCAGCAGGTGGACGCTTATGGGTTGAGCGCTTCTAGATTGCAACGCCTGCTTAACCAGGTAGTGAATCTTTTGCTCCTCGTGAAGGCCTTGACCCCACAGGACCGACGTTCCAATGGCAAGGATTTTGAAGGACATGGTTCAAACCCCGCATGAGCGATTGTCTCCGTCCTTGTAAAAGCAAAAGTCGTGCAAGCAATCCCAACCTGCGTGTACCGCAGCAAATTAGTCGGAGAGGCGTGCGGCGAGGCCGGGTTCGGTGGCTTCGCGGACAATGACCTGCGGAGTTTTGTGCCACCCGGCGCAGGCTTGCAGCGCACTTTTGAGCGCGGCGACCATCGCGTCATCGACGATCACGCCGGGTTCAAGGTGCAGCGCCTTCACCTCAAAAATGCCTTCCTTGCGATGCGCTTTGGGATCGAGGCGACCAATCAGCGCATTATTGTACAGAATCGGCAGCGTGAAGTAGCCGTATATCCGCTTCGGAGCAGGTGTATAGCACTCGATCTGATAGGTGAAATTGAACAGTTCCTGCGCCCGCGCCCGATCCCACACCATCGGGTCAAATGGGGATAGCAGGGTCGTTCGCGAGACAGGTATCTGCCCGTTGGCTGCCGCTTCAATCGCATCCCGTTGATCGGGGTGAAAATAGCCGGGCACGTCCCAGCCTTCGACCTTCACGGTTTGTAGCTGTCCGCGCTTTGCCAGTTTTTCTATCACCGACTGGGCAATCTTCTTATACAGGCGGAAATAATCAGCGATCCACGCGGTTTTAGTCACGCCCAATGCTTTGACCGTGTTCAGCACGAAAGTCTCGTGAACCACTTCTAATGATGGCGTGCGGCCATCATCCCAGTCCGGCAGGATGCGCTCAGGCAGATCATAGATGCGCTGGAAATTGTGGCGTTTAGCGACCATCAAATCGCCCTTCATCAACAGCCCTTCCAGCGCGGTTGTTTCGTCCTTCCAGTTCCACCAGCCAGATTGAGCGCCGTCGGCGCGTTCAAAATCGGCGGAGCGCACCGGGCCGTTCTCCCTGATATGCGTCATCAGCTTGTCAATCAGTTCTGCATGAGCCTGCATCCAGGATTGCCAGCGGTGTTCCTGCCAGGTGAGCCGGTTCAACATGAGTCGGCGGTAAAGGGGATAATCCTCAATGGGCAGGAAGCAGGCAGCATGTGACCAGTATTCAAACAGCGCCCCCTCGGCTAAGAGTTCGTCCAGCAAGCGCTGATGATAATCGCCCAGGCGACTCCACAGCACCAGATAGGGGCTGCGCGCCACGACGTGAATGGTGTCGATCTGCAAAACGTGCATCTGCCGGATAATCTGGCGCACATCGGCTTTGGTCGCGGGTGACGGTGGGCACTGCTGAAGTCCCTGTGCAGCGATCATCAGCCCGCGCACAGCCTCTTGTGAGAGTGTTTTCATCGGCATCACTTTACATTACGAGAAGGTCAACATCATGCCGATTGTAGCAAGTGGAACTTTTGTTCGCCAGCTAATTTGTTCGAGGCCGAAACTATCAAGCATTCAGACCGCGCTATTGTGACCAGTAAACCAGAGTTGTTCCCCGCCAATAATCCTGGCAACCTGCTGCGGAAACAAGTGATTGTCGATAGGCTTGGCAATAAATCCCGCGAACCCTAAAGCTCGCACTTTCGGAACGGCAAACGCAGCGTCCATTGCCGACACCGCAATGATAGGCGTGTTGGCACAGGCTGGTAGCTGCCGAATTTCGTCGAAGACATCAAAGCCCGAAACGCCCTCGGCTAACATCAAATCCAGAATTCAACAATGAAGATATGCTTTCCGTTAAGCAACATACTCTTACTCCTATGATTGCTCGGTGATGCGCCAAATTGCTTCGCCTGCCAGAATTCGGTTAAATGTGTCCGGGAAACTGCTCAGATCGAGTGGCTTGGCAAGACAGCCACTGAAACCCGCCGTTCGGAGCCGCTGGATCTCTTCGTTCATGACGCTGGCCGTTATGGCGATAACAGGCGTCTGATTGGCCCACTCCAGTTGATGCAGCATCTGCAACATTTCGAAACCGCTGTGAGGTTCCAAGTGGATATCCAAAAGGATGACGTTCGGTTTAGGGTCAAGGGCCGATATAACCGTCAGAAAATCCGCGCTGTTTTCGAGAATGGTCATATGCGATACGCCTACTCTATTGAGCAACAGCCGCATCACAGTACGACTCTGGGGATCGTCTTCAACGTACAATACAACGGGTTGGTCAGTCATGGTTGACTCCCCTATGCCAGTGCTGGCACTAATTCTCTGGATTAGTTTCGTTCTGATTTTCACGTCGAATCCATTCCACACCACCGACATTAACAACCAGCACATCAGTTATTATATTCAGAAACCTGCGGGTCCTAACGGCTCCACTACAAAATTGATGCGTTTTTCACAAACATAAAGATATCCTGAACTTCTCGGCAACGAAATCCAGGTCTGAGCTTGCCATCATTTTCGCTTCCCTCTTTACGGGTGCAGGGGAGCGTTATCCGAAACTGCCGTTATTTATAGGGAATACAGACAGTAAAAGTGCTGCCCTGACCTTCGACGCTCTCTACATTGATTGTTCCGCCATGCAATGAAACGATTTCCTTGACCACGTATAAACCAAGTCCTACGCCACCAATCTTGTCGCCCACTGCGTTAGATGCTCGATAAAAACGCTTGGAGAGATTGGGCATAGCATCTTTGGGAATGCCAATGCCACTGTCGCTTACCGAAATACAGCATTCGCCGTCACCTGGTTCAAGTCGCACGATAATGGAGCCACCGTCGGGGGCACGCCGAGGTCAAAAGGCTCACGGACAAGACTGAGTTGTCCCTGTTCCAGGCGCGAGACATCCAGTAAGCTTTCAATCATTTCACTGAGCCGCTTGGTCTGGTTGGCTACTTTCTCGAGCATTTCCCACTGCTGTTCCACGTCGTGGAGATTGCGTCGTAAGCGCCGCTGGACCAGTTGAACGTTGCCCAACATCGAGGTCAGCGGGGTTTTGAGTTCGTGGGCTGCGATGGACAAAAATGCGTCTCGGATTTGTACTGCTGCTTCGGCGTCCGCCCGCGCCTTCCGCTCCGCTTCATACAGCAAGGAACGGTGAATTGCCTGAGTACACTGTTGAGCCAGCGTCAGAATGAATGTCTGGTCATCCTGGCTGAAGGCAAAAGGTTTATCAAAGGCAAGCCCCATTGTGCCCAGGACACGTCCCTCAGACACGAGAGGAACCATTGCCCAGGCTTTGTGGTCAATTGTGTTGAGTTCCCCGGCAAGATGGGGATAGCGGGCGACCCAGCAGTCCGGTGACTTAAGCCAGATCGGTTTGCCAGTACGAGCGGCCTCGGCCAGGGGAACCGGTGCATCAACGGGAAAGGTACGCCATTCGTTCAATGCGGATAACTCGGTTTGTGAATAATCTGTGGCTGCGACAATTTCTAGGATGGTCTGGTCATTATTCAGTACGACGATTGTTCCCGTGACCGCTCCCATTGTGGCAGCGCCCTCGCTAATAATGACGTCGGCTACCTGGGTCGGTGTCAGTGCCTGCGAAAGCGCAATGCTAACGGCCTGCAAACGACCAATGCGGTCTTGCGCCTGTTTTAGCGGAGTAATATTCTCGTGTGAGACAACTATGCGTACAGCGTCATCTTCAATGAAGCGTGTCACTCTGCCAATGAACCAGCTTCGTTTGGACGGAGAATTACAAACATAGTCAAGAATGAATTCTTCCTGTTCACGACGGAGGACGGCCCGAATACCCGCAGCAAATGCAGCAGCCTGCTCCGCCTCTTCACCGATGGCCGTCTCACAGACAACAAGGTAATTTGTTCCTTCACAAACGTTTGGCCCCAGAAGACAATTCGCGTCAGCAAAAAGCCGCCACGTTTGGTTGATAGCGATAATCGTTCCCATTTCGTCAAGAATGGCAACATTGGCTGAAAGTGCATCTAAGGCGGAAACTTTGTAACTTTCCAAACCAGTCACAGTCTACCTCGCGCTTTCATACGTTTGTATTCTGTCATTTATTGTGAACGAAACCTGAGTAGGTTGGTTACTGATCCGTAGTAATTACGTATTAAGACTCTATCCGTTTCATGCTGTGTATTCAAGGGTGCTGCCAGGAAATAATAGTTTCACGGTATGACAAGAGCCGATTAACGCCACGTCGCGGACCATTCATCAAACTGGAAAACTCGAACGGCGGTATAATGTGCTGGCGTATGACGCGGCACTGCACTTGTACTGTAATCTCAGGTGAGACGATGCAAAACACTATTCTAGTAGTAGACGACGACCCGGCGATTGTTGAGTTTGTCAGTGAGGCACTCCGGGATGAAGGCTATGGTGTTGTGACAGCGCCCAATGGAGTCGCTGCCCTGGTTGCTGTTCGGCAGTATCAGCCACAGGTCGTCGTGCTGGATATGCGAATGCCCGTGATGGATGGTTGGGCATTCTTAAACTTATATTGTCAACAGGCAGAAGCACTTGCGCCTGTAATTGCTATTTCAGCCCATGCAAATCAATCACCAGCGATGCTCTGCGCCAGTGACTTCTTAGCCAAGCCGTTCGATGTGGACGTACTGCTTAATCTTGTCAGCAAGTATGTGCCTAACGCTGATTCGTGAATACAAATCTATCTAGTTTGCTCGCCTACATGTTGTCCAAATAGTCCGCAATTCAATTACTCGCCCTGGAAAAGATATCACTGCCAGTATCAATTGGCTTTAGCAACTAATTCCAGGAAGAACGATTCGAGCGAAGGGCGCTGGCTGTTCACAGCGTAAATCGCGATCTGATGGGTCACAAGCAGCGTCACAACAGCCGGAATCTCTTCGCGTTCGACATTTACCTCAATCGAGTTGCTTCCTTCAACTGCCCGTCCGTGTCCAAGGATATTTAACGCCCGGCTCACGTCTTCTACTTCAATTTGCACCGTTTGACTGTGCCCGGAGAGCAATTCCGCCATGCTGCCCTCGCGAACCAGCCGTCCCTGATCAATGATCGCCACCCGGTCACAGATTTGCTCGACTTCGCCCAGTAAATGGCTCGAAAGGAATACAGTCTTGCCATCGTGGTCCACCAGATTGCGAATGAACGTCCGCATCTCCACAAGGCCAACCGGATCGAAACCGTTGGTTGGCTCGTCCAGAATGACGAGATCGGGATCGCCCAGAAGCGCCGCTGCCAGCTCAAGCCGTTGTTTCATGCCTGTCGAATATGTCCCGAATCGCGCATCTTCGTGCTCCGCCAGTCCAACCGCTTCCAGCAACGGAGCAATAGGTCGCGATCTATTGCCGTTCATCCGCCGCAGCAGTTCGAGATTGGCGCGACCCGATAGATGCGGATAGAACGCCGCGCCTTCGACCAACGCTCCCACCCGGCGCAGCGCGGCCCGATCCTTGCGCGGATCAATCCCGAAGATATACGCGGTGCCACCCGTGGGGCGCATCAAGTCCAGCAGCAGGCGAATTGTCGTTGTCTTGCCCGCCCCATTTTGGCCCAGGAAGCCGTAGACCTGTCCCGCTTCGACACGTAGATTCAGGCCATCGACTGCCAATCGAGCGCCTGAACCAAAACGCTTTGTTAGCTGCTCGGTGTGAAGTGCCAGGGACATCTACTTTACGACCTGTATTTTTGCCACGACAATATGATCGGCTGGTGCGCCAACAGAGGCATTGCGGACCTTCAGATTTGTGTTGTTGCTCCAATTATAAACCAGCGCCCAGAGTTCGTATTCACCCGGCGCGAGGTCATCCGGCAATGCCAACCCCTGATTGTCTCGATAGTAACCGCCCTTGATCCATTGGGACATCGTGCCGAACCCGCCGATGGGCAGCCCGGCGCGCTGCGCTACTGCTACACCATCATGATTGATCAACGTGATGTTTACCGCACAGTCGAATGGGGGTACATCGGCGGGCCAATCGTCGTGTCGCCATAGAAGCGAAACGGGTAGGATCGTTCCGGCCTTGACTGTATCGCTTGCCAGATCGTAGCCTACGAGGCGGGCTGCACCGAAATCCGCATCGAGTTTATGCGCGGGCCACGGCGGAATAAGCGGGAGTGGGGCGCTCACTGGCGCGAATAATATCAACCGCAATGTAATTTCTGAAACAACTTCGCGGACCGGGAAATAGTGCCGCACAAAGAATAGCTCTGTGGGCCGATTGCGTCCGGGGGAATAGGGACTGAATTCGGTGAGAAACCACCAGCGCCTCGTCTGGGGCGCTAGTCGCGACAAAAACAGGGTCGTGTACGGATGTGCCTGAATATCGGGATTGTCCGTCACAATTTCAGGAACCGTATTAGTGCCCAGGCGCTCACCGGGTGCATCTGGCAGCACATAGACCGGTTCGCGCCCTTTGTAATAGTTCATCAGATAGTGGCGAAAGAAACTGTCATTCAGCAGGACGGCATCGCCGGATCGAATTTCGGTTTCAAGTTTGCCAAGCGCTTGCGGCAGCAGCGGATCAACATCGGCGTACACAGGATCATTGTAATAACTGCGTAAGCCGACGCCCATCATGATTAACACGCCGACAAAAACCGCCCCACCCGCCAGCGTTACCTCATGCCAGGATTGAGCCTTACGTGTAAGCAACACCAGCGCGATCCCGGCGACGATCAGACACAGCGGAATCACGATCCAGCTGCTGCCATTTGCGGCCCAGGCAAAGGCCAGTGGCGTTGTTCCGGCCTCGTGCGCACTCACGATCTGCTGTGTATATAGCAGATTCCAGATGCCGTCCAGCCAGGGCGCAACCGGTAATCCGTTGGGGCGATTTAACGCGGACGTTTCCGCGCTCAGATAATTTCCGTAAGCCTGCACCCGGACCGATACCGAGATAAATTGGATAAAAACGCTTAACGCGATAACGCCGATGGTAGCAGCCATCGCCCAGTAGCGCAGTTTGCGATCTAACAGGCGCTCGATGAGGGGCAGCAGCCACAACGCCATGAACGGCACGAGCGGGAGCATATAGCGCGATCCCCAACCCGTTCCGCCACACCAGTTAAAAGATTGGAGAACTGCATAGCCAATTGCAAATATTAGCACGAGCGCCAACGGCACAACAAATTGCCGCAGTCGTCGCGCACGAAGCAACATGTACGCGCTAGGAAAGCCAAGCAGGAGTACTGGCGAAATCGTCGAAATGCTGTAACCTGGTCCAAACAGGTAAGCACTTGACGCAATGTTTACAAAGCTGAAATTAAACGCGGTAAGCCGCACAAAGAACAATCCAGGTCGCGATCCCGGAAAGAGGCGCGGATACAGGAGTATTGCACCAATGGCAACAATGACCAGCACGACCAGCACGATGGCGGTTCGCCAGCTTAGCAAACGACCCAATGACCCGGGGATCGCGATCAAGAGCAAAATAGGCACAACCAGCGCGAGCGCCTGTTTGGTATACATGGCCGCGACTAACATGACCAGCGCAAGCACTAGCCAGCCCACACGGAACTGCCCACGATCAAAGTGCCGCCGCCATTTTTCCAGGCTGTATGCGCAGACCAACAGGAACAGCGTGAAAAGCGGCTCGCGAAAAAAGAGCTTGCTATATATCCACGCGTAGGTTGCCAGACCAAAAATGAGCGCAATGGCAAAGGCCGTGCGTTCCCTGTAGCCGAGTGTTACCCCGTAGCGATAGAGAATCACGGCGGTCAGCGCTGTTACGAAGATATTGAACGTCCAGGCCGTCTGCATCAGCCCGAAATTCGGAACGTGGACCGCGATCCAGATCAGGATGCTGGCGATATAAGCGTGCAGTGGCTCGGTGTCGAGCGACGGCACGATCTGATTGACGGGGTAAGTAGTGTACACATTCAGCAGGTCGTCAGTATAGCGCAGTTCCAGGCTGCCGTCCTGGAAAAAACTGTGTGCGCCGTCGAATAGCTTTAATTCGTCGGTACTGATCTCCGTACCAGAATAGGTGAAAAAGTAGATCGCAGCTAACAGTCCAAATAACCCAAAACAACGCACCAGTACTTGTTTATTGTTGATCATTATGAATGGCGTTTTTAGCATAGACCGACGAAACGTGCCGCCCAACTTTACCAGAATCGGGCCGAAAATACTCTCATCCAAAGTGCTCCCGGTGTGGCTTTTGCTTAGGTAGAACAGTGGAAACGTGCATGAACCAGGATTTGGTACGCGCCGTCTCACCTTCGCTTAATTTGCCTGGGAGCGGAATCGATCATAAGACTAATCTTTGGTCCGCTGATAATTTTGTGGGCTATTTGTCAGGCAGACGGTGGCTCGAATTCCTGGCACATGAGGGTAGAATAGAATAGACTGTTTTAAACAACTTTCGGCAAAGGACATGTGACATGCCGCAGAAAATATTCATGCATCGGGTACGCCTAATGCTGCCGTTATTTTTTATGGTTCTTGCGGCATTAGCGTGCAGCATTGGTGGGCAGCCGCCTGTTGCCACGGTAACGCCGGGCGGGACTGCCGATACCACGCTGGTTGCCCTGAGCGATGTACCCGAAGTCGAGATACGGTCTCCACAGGACAACACCGAGGTCGTGATTCAGACCGAAGTTCAGGTCTATGCCCATGCCGTTGATAAAGTGGGCGTGACGCGAATCGAGATGCGCGTCGATGGCCTGATTGTGGATACAGCGGCCTCTCCCGAAGCCAACGGTGTACCCACCATGGATAGTATCCTGTCCTGGACACCCAACAGCGTGGGACCGCATGTCATCCAGGTCGTTGCGTTCCGGGGCAACACGCGGGGCAACCCCAAGCAAATTACGCTCACTGTGCGGCAGAGTGCGGCCCAAGTAACCAACCCGGCTAGCTCTCCGAGTTTTCTGACTGCCTCACCGACCAGCAATCCTACTTGCCGCGTCCGGGTTGCGACGACGAATTTGAACCTGCGCTCAGGTCCAGGCATTAACTATGGCCTGGTGGGAACACTCACCATTGGGTCCGAGCTTCCGGTTCTAGGTATCAACAACGATGGCTCATGGTATGAAGTGAACGCGCAGGGGAGCGTTGGCTGGGTGAGCGGCGCATTCGTAACTCAACTCGGCGTTTGTTCGACGATACAAAATGTGCCAATTCCGCCGTCGCCTACCGTCCCGGCAGGTGCCGCACCGTTCGTTATTCCGCCGACCTTTACCCCGCTGCCGACGCTGCCGCCTCCCACACCGACCAGCACAATTCCGATTGTTGTCCTGCCGACGCTGACCTGGACACCGATCCCCACGACAGGGCCACAACAACCGTCCACTGGTGATCTGTCCTCAACGGCTATTTTCGCGACGCAAACCCAACTGGCAAAACCGCCAACGCAATCAGGCGCGACACCTATTCCCAATATGACAGCCACCTTCACGCCGACGCCCTTGTTGCCCAACCTTGTGATTAGCGCTATCGAAACGACGGGATCAACCATTGTGCTCGATCCGGTTCAAAAGCTGGCGACAGTGCCATTTATTGTAAAAGTTGATAATACAGGCAGCGCACCAGCGCCGGTGTTCCAGGTAACGATCAATTTGCCCGCCGGAAAGACATTTGGCGTTAAAACCACGGCAATTCTTCAGCCAAATGGTCAAGCCGAGCTAACGATCCCGGTTACATTCAGCAATGCTGGTCCGCAGCATGTCGTCGCCATTGCCGACTCGACCAATGTCGTCGTGGAAAGTAATGAGAATGATAATGTGGCCTTCAGGGATGTGAACGTGGTCGTTGCAACATCACAAGCGCCGACAGCAACGTTCACAGCCACGACTCAGCCAACGACGGCGGTTCCAACGCAAACCGACACGCCTGCGCCGACGCTGACATTTACCGCGACGCTGATACCTACCGTGCAGCCTACGACTGAAGTTCCAACGCAGGGACCGTCGGCAACACCCACGCTGACCACCACTCCGACGCTGACACCTACCGTGCAGCCTACGACTGAAGTTCCAACGCAGGGACCGTCGGCAACACCCACGCTGACCGCCACTCCGACAGTAACGACACAGGCGACAACTCAGGTTGCCATTGTCCCGACTAATACCCTGACGCTCACGTTCACCAATACGCCCGTTCCGCCCACAGCTACCTTTACGCCCGTGCCACCAACGGCTACACCAGTACCGCCCACCGTCACACCCGTCCCGCCCAGTCCAACGCCTGTACCGCCGACGGCTACATTTACGCCTGTACCACCGACGGCTACGCCCGTCCCGCCCAGTCCAACGCCCGTCCCGCCCAGTCCAACGCCTGTGCCACCGACGGCTACCTTTACGCCCGTGCCACCAACGGCTACACCAGTGCCGCCCAGTCCGACGCCTGTGCCGCCGACCCCGACACCTGTACCACCGCAGCCGATTCCGCCGACAGCACCGCCCGTTGACTTTATGAACCTGCCGATTGTCCCTGACCTGAACAATCCAAATGTCCAGGGCAATATCAAGCAGATTTACGCGACAGGCCAGACAAAGGGCGTGGTTCCCCAAGACTTCCGGTTGGCAGGCGACGGGATGCTCCGAGCAGCCAAGAATATCGCCGATCCGAGTTCCAATCTGGCTCAAACATTCGGCCAACTGGTTCCGATTGCCCAGTACTTCGCGCCGGGCATCACGGCGGCGGATGCGCCAAGCACTGCTCCGAATTTCACTTCAGGCGATATCTTAAATAAGGGGAAAGGGACTGGAGCCTGCCAGGGCAAAGCACCGCTAACCTGCGCACTGGATGCCAAGCCGGTATTGGTGTTCATCAGCGTGGGTCGTAACGATGTCGCGGCAAAAGTCCCGGTTAAGCAATTTGGCACAAATCTGACCAATGCCGTTAAGGCAGCCGTTGCGCAGGGTGTTATCCCGGTCCTGGTAACGATCACTGGCACGCCCGCCCAGGATGCGCAGATACTGCCGTACAACACCGAAATCTATCAGGTTGCCCAGGCCGAAAATGTGCCGCTGTTCAATGTCTTCGCGGCCCGCAAAGATGATCCGGGCCGGATCGATGCGAACGGCCTGCTGAGCGCACCACCAGCGGGTAAGCAAGCCGATTTCTCACCCGATGGCTTGAAAGCAGGCGAGAACTTCATCAATACCCAACTGCTGCAAACGCTCGGCGATTTCAA
>WNFI01677542.1_pt1 | contig 21280 bp, 23 predicted proteins | sample 5400471 | NCBI WGS metagenome assembly WNFI01 (sample SAMN13153348, study PRJNA577476) | soil metagenome | isolation source: 100 cm saprolite on Douglas fir-dominated hillslope | place: USA:California | collected 2013-09-17
ATCCGCCGGGCGCTCACAAAGCCGCTGCCGGCATGCAGCTTGACGCCGTAGTCGATGGCGCCGCTGACCGAGGTGCCGCCGCTGAAGAGCTGCCTCGGCGCGGCGGCGATGGCAGCGGAGAACGCCTTCGCCGAGGCCTGATCCTTGACCACCATCCAGCCGACCACCTCAGCGGTCATGCCCGGGCCGGTCCATTGGAACATGGTGGCGGCGATCGCCTGCTTGGCGCCCGACCGGATCGCCTGCAGCACCTTGGGATTGGCGAAGGCTAACGCATAGCCCTGCTTCTGCAGCTCGAAGCGCTGCTGGTTGACGCTTCCCGAGGCATCGACCGCCAGCACCAGCTGCAGATCGACCGCGGTCGGCTGCGCCGTAGCCGAGTGGACCAGGGCCGCCAACATGGCGAGAGCGAGCGCGACGGCGCGGCCGAGTCTCGCATCGGCAAACCGCCCGAATGGCGAGTCAGCGGGATTGCGCATGCGTCGGCCTCTCTGGAGTGGCGCCAGGGCATGTTGACCGGGCAACAAGCGTCGACGGAGTTGACCACAGGCGACCCGGCTTCGCCACCGCCTGCCGAAGGCCAGGGCGAAACCGCGAACCTTGCCCGTGTCTTGGAGCCGCCGATGCGGACCTGGCATGGCCTATGCTGCGTGCCCCCCAACCCCCGTGGCCCTGCTTCCCAGGAAGGAGGCGATCATGGCTCGCTTACTCATCTTGCGGACATGTTGCACTGCGCTGACGCTCGCTTGCCTGGTATTAGCCAAGCCCGCTGCCGCCGCGCCGCTCTGCGAAAAGCGCGACGCCGTTCTGAAGCTCCTCGCCCACGACTTCGCCGAGGTCCCGAGCGCGATCGGACTGGTCGCATCGGGGGGCGTGATCGAGCTGCTGACCTCGACCGCAGGATCCTGGACGCTGATTCTGACCTTGCCCACCGGCGTGTCCTGTGTGGTCGCGACCGGCGACAATTGGGCGTCGAAGCCGCCGGCGACCGCCGACGCGCCGGCCTAACTGCCGCTCACTCTCCCTCGGTCGCGGCATCGCCATAGGGGTTGGCCGGCGGATTGAAGGGCTCGGCCGGTGCGCCCGGCTGGGCTTGCGGCGCGCGGTTGGCGAGTCCGGGCAGATAGGTCACGATCGCAGGATTGGTCCACAACAGCGCCAGCGCCAGCACGTGGATGAGGATGAACGGCAGCGCGCCGCGGTAGATATCGCCGGTCGAGAGTTCCTTGGGCGCGATGCTGCGCAAGAAGAACAGCGCGAAGCCGAAGGGCGGGGCGAGGAAGCTCGTGTGCAGATTGACCGCGGTCAGGACCGCGAGCCAAACCGGGTCGGCGCCGAGAACCAGCAAAGGCGGCATCGCGATCGGGATCACCAACAGCATGATCTCCAGCGCGTCGAGAAAGAAGCCGAGGGCGAAGACCACGGCCATCACCGCGGCAATCGCCCCGGTGACGCCGCCGGGCATGCCTGCCAGCAGGCGCGCAACGAAGAGATCGCCGGAGAGGCCGCGGAAGACCAGCGAGAACGAGGTGGCGCCGATCAGCAGCAGGAACACCATGGCGCTGAGCTTGGTCACGGTCTGAACCACCTCGCCGAGCCGTGCCAGATCCAATTCGCGGCGCAGCAGTGCCAAGAGCGTGGCGCCGACCGCACCCATCGCCGCCGCCTCCACCGTGTAGGCAAGCCCGCTGACGATCGCCGCCAGCATCATGAGGATGAGCATCACCGGCGCCACCAGGTTCACCACGAGGCGAATGATTCCGGGCCGAGCTTCAGCGGAGGATGCCAGCGGCGGCGCGCGCGCAGGCGCCAGCCAGGCGACCAGGGCGACATAAAGCATGTAGAGCGCGAACAAGAGCGCCACCGGCAGGATGGCGCCCAGAAAGATGTCGCCCGAGGTCATGACCGTGGCGCCAACCGCTCCGGTGCGCTGGCGTGCGTCGGCGAGTGCCCCCTGCATCAGGTCGCTCAAGATGATGAGGATGATCGAGGGCGGCAGGATGGTGCCGAGCGAGCCGGCGCTGCAGAGAATGCCCGCGGCAAGGCGGTGGTCGTAGCCGGCCTTGAGCATGCTCGGCAATGCCAACAGGCCGATGGTGAGCACGGTGGCGCCGACGACGCCGGTCATCGGCGCCAGCAGCGCGCCGACGATGAGCGTGGCGAAGCCGAGCCCGCCGGGGCGGCCCCGGGGCGGCCGCCGAACAGCCCGGCCATGCCGTCCAGCATGTCGCGGGCGAGCGTGGTTCGATGCAGCACCACGCCCAGATAGATGAACAGCGGCACCGCCTGCAGCAGGTCGTTGTCCATGATCCCGACGATGCGCAAGGGGAGGGCCGAGAGGAAATGGAAGTCGAAGAGGCCGAGCCCGTAGCCGATGACGGCGAAGCCGAGCCCGGTGCCGGCAAGCGTGAGCGCCACGGGAAAACCCGCCATCAGCAGCACCAGCACCGCGGCGAACATCAACAGGCCGAAGCCCTCGGCCAGCGCCGGCGGCAGCGTCACGCGCCCGGCACCTCGAGCTCGCTCCGGTCGGGCTCGACCAGCGCATCGAGCGCGCGGGCGGCATTGGCGAGCGCCTGCAGGCCCATGAGTGCGGCAAAGACCAGAAGCATGCTCTTCAACAGGAAGTAGCCCGGCGCCCAGCTGTCCACGAACACTTCGAGATGCTGCCAGGAGTTGACGACGATGGGCGTGGAATAGAAACCGAGCACGGCGAGCCAAGGCAGCGCGAAGCCGAGGTTGCCGACGAGGTTGACCCAGGCCTGCCGGCGGCGCGCCATCTGCCGGTAGAAGATGTCGACCCGCGCGTGCTGGTCCCAGCGGAACGCATAGGCGGTGCCGACCATGAAGACGCTGGCGTGAATCAGCTGCCCGATGTCGTTCGACATGGTGGAATAGCTGCCCGAGGGCAGCAGCCGGAGCGGCACCTGGCAGAACAACAGCAGCACCACCAGAAGCGTCAGCCACGAGACGCCGCGGCCGATGCGGTCGTTGATTCGGTCGACGACGGCGGCGAATGCGAGAAGCGGCCTGGTTGAAGCTGGTGCGATCGGTGCCCCCGGCGAGAGGGTCCGATCATAGGCGTGGGCGGCCGGAATCGGGCCGCAAATTCTTGCTATCCGCTGGCGCACTGAACCGGGCGATAATAGCCTGCCGACATGGAGGGGGGCGGATGCACTGGCTCGCGGTCGCGGCGGTCGTGACGTTGGCAGCGGCGCTCGCCGGCTGCGAGACATGGGTCAAGCCGGGCGGGACCCCGCAAGAGTTCGACGCGATGCGCGCCCAGTGCAGCGCGCAAGCCTATGGGCGGTTTCCGCCCTTGGTGAGGCCGGTGCAAACTTCGGGCGGGCACTACACGCCGACCACGACGCATTGCGTGACCAAGGGCAATGTGACGGATTGCACCCAGACCGGCGGTCACTACGTCCCGCCGACCTTCTCCACCACCGATGACAACGAGGACGCCCGCAGCCAGGATGTCCGCAGCTGCTACTACGCGCATGGCTGGCAGCCGGAGAAGAAGCCGGGCTCCGGATTCTAGCCCTTCAGGCGTCTCCCCGCGGCGGGACGGCTTCGTGACCGCGGTCACAGCGCCAAGCGGCGCCGCCGGTTAGCCTGATTTGCAGAGGTGGCGGGACGGCCTCACGTCCTTGAAGCCCACCAGAGCGAACCAAGGCCCCAGCCAACCAATGCCAAGGAGACCGGTCATGTACAGAATGGTGCAGAAGACCCTCGGCGTCGGCGTCGTGCTAGCGACCGTCGCCATTACGCCCGCGATTGCGCAATCGACCCTGACCTTCACGCCGGTGACATCCTGTGTCGGCGCGCATGTGCATGTCGTGCCGGTGCTGGACGGCGGCGCCGCCAGCGCCGGACGATCGAGCAGCCGAGGCCAAGCTGATGGCGGCGGCTCGACGTCGGCGCCGAGCTCGGTGCTCGAGCTCGCCGATCTGAGCCCGGCCAATGCCAGCCTGGTGCAGGCGTGCGCCTATGGCGATGACGGCAGCTTCCTCGGCGGCGCCAGCTTCACGCTGCCGGCCTCGACCCGCATCCTCGCGGTCGAGAGCAGCAGCGCCGCCTTGACCGTCCATCAGCTCTTCGGCCTGAGCGCGATGCCGAGCGTACCCTTCCATGCGATCATCGCCACCGATCAGCCGACCGTGGTCCAGGGCGGCAATGTCGGGCCGCTCGGCCACGCGTTCTTCATCGAGCACGGCGCCCATCCCGGCACCATCCTCGGCATGGCGCCGCTGACTCATGTGCCGACCTTGACCGGCACTCTGATGCTGGTCAACACGGCGAGCCAGGCCGCCACCTATACGGTGGAGTTCCTCGACAATTCCGGCACCGTGCTGGCGACCGCAACCACCAGCCAGGTCCCCGGCCTCGGGCGTCTGCAGGCAACGCTCGCCAGCCTCGCCGGGCAAGCGGCCGGCCTCAAGACCGCGACCATGCTGCGGGTGACCGGCGCCGCCGGCCAGATCGCGGCCGGCTGGGTTGTCACCATCGAGCCCGAAGAGTTTCAGCGCACCGCCTACGTGCTGGGCGTCGTCCAGCCGTAATCCGAGAAGGCTCTTCGAAAGGATCGGAGCGGCGCCTTCGGCCGCTCCGATGCATTTCAGGCGAGCGGCAGCTCGACGGTCATGCGCAGGCCGTGCGGCGCGCGGTTCTGGGCCGAGACATTGCCGCCCATGGCCTCGATGTTGCGCCTGACGATCCACAGCCCGATGCCGAAGTGGTCCTGCTGCGCGCTCGGCGTGCCGTTGACCATGGCGGGGCCGTGGCCGGTCTCGCCGCCGCCGGTGGTCCGGCTCGAATAGTAGCGGTGGAAGATGCGCTCGAGATTCTCCGGCGCCACGCCGGGCCCGTCGTCTTCGACCGCCAGCACCGCAAGCCCGCCCTGCCGCGTCAAGCTCAAGGACACGGTGCCGCCGGCCGGCGTGAAACCGATGGCGTTGTCGAGCACGTTCTCGATCACGGTCTCGAGGCCGCTCTCCGAACCCATCACCCTGAGGCTCTTCGGCACGTCGATGGCGAGCTTGGGCGCGCCCGACGGCAAATCCTCCGCCAGGCTTTCGGTGATGTCGCGGCAGAGCTGGGCCACGTCGACCGGCCCGCGCTCCATCTCCAGGATGTCGGCGGTCGCCCAGTCGAGCCGGCGCATGGCGGCGACCAGCCCGTCCAACCGATCGACGGCACGCTCGGCCGCGGCCATCGCCTGGCCCGCCCGCGGATCGCCGGGGCCGCCGCGCTGGACCGCTTCCAGCGACTGGCGCAGGACCGCGATCGGCGTCTTGAAGGCATGCACGCTGTCCTCGGCCGCCCGCCTGATGCCGGCGGCGGACGCGCGGAGGGTGGCCACCATCATGTCGAAATCGGTCGCGACCTCGGCCAACTCGGGAATGGTGTTGCGCTCGGCGAAGCTGGCCCTGCCGCTCTGCGCCCCCCGGATCGAGCGCGCGATCCGGCCGAACCGGATGAGGCTGCGCCAGAGGCCGAGAAAGAGGCCGGCGGCGAGCACCGCCAAGGTCAAATAGGCGATCGCGGCGACGCGAACTTCCGGGGCCTGCCAATAGGGCCTGGCGATGGCGCCGTCGAGCGGCCGCGACACCAAGAGCACCCAGCAGCCCGATCGCGTGGTGACTGAGTTGAGCGCCGTCAGCTCCTCGCCGCCGCCCTTGGGCAGATCGACCCTGAGCGCCAGCGGCAGCTCGCCTTGGCAGCTCTGGCTCAAGCGCTGCAAAAGACCGCTCTCGACCAGGCGGTCGCGCTCGGCGGCGAGCTCGTCCGGCGGCACCGTCGGCGCCGCGGCGATGTAGTAGAAGCCGCCGCCGCCGGCGGCTTGCGGCGTCGGATTGAACATGAGCTTGAGGCTGAGCCCCTCGCCGGCGAAGCGCTTCAGCTCCTCGCCGAGCTGTACGAAGGGCACGCTGTCGACCCGCGACAGGAACGGCGTCAGCGCGCGGCTGACGGTGACGCCCTTGTCGCTGACCGCGGACAACAGCAATTGGCGCTTTTCCGCATCGGCAGCGCGAAAGCTTTCGTAGACCACCAGCGGCACCGCCACGAACACCAGCGCCAACAGCAACGCCTTGGCGCTCAGCGAGCGCAGGAACGCCGCCTGCGGCCGCTTCCTCGCCGGCTTGCGCTCAGGCGTGGCGCTCATCACGCCAGCGATAGCCGAAGCCGGAGTAGTTCTCGAGCGCCTCGAACTCAGGATCGACATCACGGAATTTCTGGCGGACGCGCTTGACGATGGCGCGCACATTGGTGCGGTAGCCATCCTCGCCCTGACCGGCCTGGAAGCCTTCGCCGCGCATCAGATCGTAGATCTCGCGGTAGGAGGCATCGCGGCCCGCACCCATCGCGAGGTGGCGCACGACCTTGTATTCGGTGTGGGTGAGGGCGACCGGCAAGGTCTTCCAATTGGCGCGTGCGGAAGCAAGGTCGAGGGTGAGGTTGCCGTGTTGGAAGGTGCCGGTCTCGCCGTCGGCGGCACTCTCGGTGGCCAGCCCGGCGCGCTTCAAGGCGAGCTTGAGGCGCCCGAGGATGATCGAGAATCCGCGCGACTTGTCGACGAAGTCGATGGCACCCAGCGCCAGCGCGGTCTCCTCGTAGACCGCCTCGCCATGACCGGTGAGAAAGATCACCGGAATGCGGTGACCGGCATCGCGAAGCTGCCGGAGCACGGTTGGCCCGTCCATGTCCGGCAGCTCCCAATCGAGCAGCATGGTCGCCGCCTTGCCGTCGCCGGCGAACCAGTCGAGCGCCGCCTTGCCGTTGTTGAGCGCCACCACCTCGAAGCTCGACTGCTCGAGATTGCCGCGCAGAACGCCCATGAACGCCGTGTCGTCGTCGACCAGGACCACGCGGGTTCCGCTGGCGGGGATGTCATCGTGTTCGGTCATGGGCCAATCGGGTCAGGCATTGCCGCTCGGAATCGGGCGAGCCGGCGCCGCGGTTGACGGTGTAGGACAGCACATAAAAATCCGCTCTGGCGAGGTCGTAGGAAAAGAAGATCTCGAGCTGGCATGGACCCGCCTTGTACTGCCAGACCTTGGCCGAGGCGGCCTCGCTTTCCAGCGCGGGCGGGCCCAGGAGCTCCTGCGTGGCGCCGCGGTCGAGACCGACCAGCCGGACGGTTTCCACCGGCGGCGCCGGTTTCGGCGGCGGTGGCGGCGGAATCGCATGCGCCGGGGCGGTCGGCGTCGCTCCCGGCGCCGGCGGCAAGGCCGAGGTCTGCAGCGGCGGCGCGGCGCCGTCGCTCGCGGGCTCGGTGAGCGCGCCGCAGGACGCGAGCCAGAACGCCGCCAGCATGAGCGTCGGGGCCGCGAGCCGGCCTGCTCTCATTCGCTCTATGCACATACCGTGATCCGCTCCGCTCCGGGGTCGCACGTCGTCCTCTATCGCTCCCCCCCGAGTCGACAAGGGTCACTCTAGCGTTGTTGGCGGCTGTGACAAGATTCAGTCTGGGATGGCCCCGGTACCGGGCAAAGCCCCGGCGCTTGTGACAGGAAGCGGCCCGTCACTCGGGCTAAGTCATTCTCTGTGATCATTTTTCGCCTTGTCTTGACCGGGCGGCCGCGAACCTAAAAATAGAGGCCCTAAACGCGCGGGCAAGACACCTGACCCGGCGGCTTCCAAGAAAAGCGGCAGGTCCTGTCGTCGATAAACCTTCCAGAACAGGAGCAATCAACATGAAGGCGATTCGGATCTTTCTTTTAGTATTTGCGGTTGCTGGGGTTTCTGGATGCGCCAACATGAACGCCAAGGAACAGCGCATGTTGAGCGGTGGCGCCTTGGGTGCGGCCGGTGGTGCTGCCTTGGCGGCGATGACCGGCGGCGGCTGGGTCCTCGGCGGCCTCATTGGCGGCGCGGCCGGCACGGCAGCCGGCGCCCTCATCCGCTAGAGTCGAACGAGGCGAGGGGACGGAGAGCGCAATGACCGTCCCCGATGCGTCTCGCCTCATCATCATGCTGGCGATCCTTGGCTTTCCGGCGTTTGCCGGGTTGCGGTCTCTGGCCGGCGGCGCCGGTGCGGGCTCCTTCGGGCTCGCCGACGAGGCCGACGAGTATGAGCGCTGGCGCGATGCGCCATCGGTCTACGTCGTCCCCTACGGCATCGCCCGCGGCGTCTGCGATCGCGGGCTGTTGTCGAGCGAGCTCTCGGGCGGCGGCTTTGGCGGCGCGGCGGGCGGCATCGTCGGCTCCCGGCTCGCCCGCGGCCCGGAGCGCGAGGCAGCGCTCTTGGGCGGCGCCCTGGTCGGGCCCGCTGCCGGCGGCGTGGTCGGGCACGACATGGACGCGCTGGATCGGCGCTGCGTCGGCAGCGCCTTGGAATTCGCGCCGGATCGTCGGCTGGTGCATTGGCGCAACGACCAAAGGCGGGTCGACTACGAAGTCGAGCCGGTGCGCACCTACCAGTCCGGCGGCGGCGAGTATTGCCGCGAATATCAGGGGCAAGCCGTCGGCCAAGGCCGACACCTGCGCATCTCCGGCCGGGCCTGCCGGCAGTCCGACGGCTCGTGGCGCGTCGAAACTCAATAATCGCACCGCCTCAACAACCAGCCAACGGGGGAGGGTCGAGAATTGGCTCTCAACAATACAAGGAGAAACCGATGACCCAGCGACAAGACGGAAACCCGATTCATTCGAAGGCCCACGCCCGGCTCCGCCTGGGCGCAGCGCTCATCGCCCTTGCCGTGGCGCTGCCGGTGCTGCCGGCATCGCTCGGCTACGGGATCGGCCCGGCGCTCGCCAAGGGCGGGGAGGCCGAGGGAAGGGACGGAAAGGACGCGGGCGAGCATGGCCGCGACGCCGGCAACCACGACCGCAGCCGCGATGCCGACAGGGCGGTTGGGCGCAGTCGCGCCGGCGTCGAGCGGGCAAGCATCGAGCGGACCGAGCGCCAACATCATGAGCGGCGCGAATCCGCACGGGCGGAACGACGCGAATCCGTGGCCCGCGCCGCTAATCTGCTGGGCCGGCTGAACGCGGCGCATGCCTCGCCGACGGCAATGACGCATGCATCGCCGAACTCGGCGGTGGGCGCGATCGCTGCCTATCGCACCGAGATGCGCGCCGCCCTTGCCATCAGCGACCCGACGGCGCGGGCCGCGGCGGTCGCCATGGCGCGCCAGGACTTGGCGGGGGCCAGCAACAAAGCGCTGACGCCGGTGGCGGTGGCGCGGATCGATCGGCTCTTGGGGCTGAAGAGCAGCCCCGCCTTCGCCGAGTCGGCGCCGTTCGAGGACCGCCTGGAGGACCTCGCCGAGCGGGCGCCGTGAGCGAGCGGCACGCTAGCTGCATGGACAACGAACGATGAATGACTGGTGGACCCGTTCGCCATTGACCGTCGGCGCCGACCGCCCAGATCAAAGGGATGGGCAAGGGGAGGCGCCGGCACGCCGGAGACGAAGCCCCATGGAAGCGAGGCCCGCCGCCAGCAGGCATGTCGGGCATGAACCGGGAGAAGCGGCTGCACCGCCCGTCTCCCGCCTCGATGCAGCCCTGTCCAAGGCCTGGACCCTCGATCTCGAAGCCCTGCCGCGGCCGGTCCGGCGCGGCACCCGGGAGGCGAGCCACCGCCTCTTGCTCGACGGCCGCGTGCTGGGCGAGCTCGCCGAAACCAGCCGCGGCTACCTGGCATACGATGACGGCCGCGCCGCCTGGGTCGGTCCGTTCAAGCGGCTGAGCGATGCCGCCCGCGTCTTCCTGGCGCCGGCGACGCCCGCACCCCAGGCACGGCCGGTCATCGGCATTCCCACGACCAAGGGCAGGGCCTTCTGGTCGATGCGCGTCGACCTGGTGCCGCGCGCCGAAGACGCCAAGAAGACGCGAAAATAACGCGCTAGCGGCTCCGCGCCACCCACACGCAGGCGCCGAGAATGACCGCGGCGCCGAGCCAGAGAGTGGCGCCAGGGGCTTCTCCGAAGACGATGATCGCGGCGCCCAAGCCGAGCGGCAGGCTGAGATAGCCGACCGGCGCCACCACCATTGCATCGGCGGCCTGAAATGCCTTGAAGATGCAGCCATGGCAGAGCGTGGCGCCGAGCGCGATGAAGCCGATCAGCAGCATCTCCCTCGGCTCGAGCGGCTGCCACGCGGCGATCGCCCAGGGCAGGGTGAGTGCGGCGCCGATGAGCCCGAACCAAAAGAGATTGCCCAGCGTCGTCTCGGAATCGCTCATGCGTTTGACCACGACCCCGACCAGCCCCATCACCAGCGCGGTCGCGAGTGCCATGGCTGCCGGCACCCCGAAGGCGGCGGCGAAGTCCGGCTGAAACACCATGAGCACGCCGGCAAAGCCCAGGATCGACGCGCCGGCGCGCTGCCAGCTCAGGCGCTCGCCCAAGATCAGCACCGCCAGGATCGAGACGAACAGCGGCTCGGTCTGCAGGAAGGTGGTGTAGGCGGCATAGGGCATGCGCGGCAGCGTCCAATACATGCCGCCGAGCCCGCTTAGAAAGAGTATCGCTCGCAGCGCGTGAAACAGCGGGCGGCGCGGTCGTACCGATGGCCAGCCGTACCAGAGAACGGCCGGCAGCAGCAGCAGCGGGCTCAAGGCGCAGCGCAAAAACAGCACCTCGACCGTGGGCACCCGTGTGCCGAGCAGCCTGACGGTGACATCGACCGCGGTCGCGAGCACGAGGGCGAGGGTCATCCACAGCACGCCCTCGAGGTTGCGCGAGGGGGGTTGGGCTGCGCCTTTCAAGGCGAGCGATTGGGGGCTGTCGGGCACGCCTCGGGCACCTTCGGCTGGAGCGGGTCGCTCGGCGGGAGAGGCCGCGGCCGAGAGCCGCTCCTCGTGTCGGCGCCGTTCGATGCAACCCATCGGCGACGCTGGAGATGTGCCATGGCCCGCCGCCAATCTCTCCTTGTCACGTGAGGGCACGGCACGCAAGATCGCCGTCGAGGTTGGGGGGCGGCTCAATTGGCTTTCACGGCGAGCGCGGCCCCGGGGCCAGCGAGGCGGCGGGCTGTTCTGGCGCTGGCATTGGCGCTGCTGGCCGGATTGGCGGCGGCTCCGGCCGCGGCCGGCGAGGCGGAGCCGGTGCGCCTGCAGTTGAAATGGCGCCATCAGTTCCAGTTCGCGGGCTACTACGCCGCCATCGAAAAGGGCTACTACCGCGAGGCCGGTCTCGCGGTCAGCCTGGCGGAGGCGAGCGACCAGGAGGCGCCGGCGGCGGCCGTGCTGCGCGGCGCCGCCGAGTACGGCATCGCACCGTCGGACTTGGTTCTGCTGCGCAGCCAAGGCAAGCCCGTGGTGGCGCTCGCGGTCGTCTTCCAGCACTCGCCCTATGCGCTCATCGCCGCGCACCGCAACGGCATCGAGCATTTGCACGATCTGGTCGGCCGCAAGCTCATGATCGAGCACGACGCGGCCGAGCTGCTCGCCTATTTCACCCATGAAGGCGTCGCCCTCGATCGGCTCACCATGCTGCCGCACACCTTCGAGCCGCAGGCGCTGATCGATGGTTGGGTCGACGCGATCTCCGCCTATACGACCGACGAGCTGTTCCAGCTGAGGCAGGCCGGGCTCGACTACCTGGTGTTCTCGCCGCGCGCCGGCGGCATCGACTTCTACGGCGATACGCTGTTCACCACCGAAGCAGAGGTGCGCCAGCATCCCGAGCGGGTCGCCCGCTTCGTCGAGGCGAGCTTGAAGGGTTGGGCCTACGCGCTCGATCACCCGAGCGAGATCGTCGACCTCATCCTCGAGCGCTATGGCCGCCGGCACAGCCGCGAGCATCTCTTGTTCGAGGCCGAGCAGTCCGAGCGGTTGATCCGCCACGAGCTGGTCGAGCTCGGTCACATGAATCCCGGGCGATGGCAGCACATCGCCGACACCTATGCCGAGCTCGGCATGTTGTCCGGGCCGTTCTCGACCGAAGGCTTCTTGTGGCTACCGGTCGATCAGCGGAGTTTCGGCAAGTACCGCGCTGCGCTTGCCGCAGCTCTGGCGCTGGCGCTCATCGCCGGTCTCGTCTTGGCCTGGTTCTACTGGCTCAACCGCACGCTCAAGACCGAGATCGGCGAGCGCCGAGCCGCCGAGGAGGGCTTGCGCGTCAGCGAGGAGCGCTACCGGCTGCTCGCCGACAATGCGAGCGACATGATCGTCCACACCAATCTCCAGGGCGGCGCATGCTACGTGTCGCCGTCCAGTCGTCAGCTGCTCGGCTACGAGCCGGACGAGCTGGGCGGCCAGATGGTGCTGAGCCTCATCCATCCCGAGGACCGGGAGCGGGTGGAGAGCGCCCTCATGAATCGCTCCGCCGGCGGCGAGCGCATCCAGACGATATATCGAATCCTGCACAAGGACGGGTCCTATCTCTGGGTCGAGGGAGCGCTGCGGCTGATCCGCGATCCGAAGACCGGCGAGGCGAGCGGCCATGTCTCGGTGGTCCGCGATGTCAGCCGGCGCATGCAAGCCGAGGAAGAAGCCGTGATCGCCAACCGGGCAAAGTCCGAGTTCTTGACCAACATGAGCCATGAGCTGCGCACGCCCTTGAACGCCGTCCTCGGCTTCTCGCAGCTGCTGCTGTTCAGCAAGAGCCAGCGCCTGAGCGACAAGCAGCGCGAGAACGTGGAAAACATCCAGCGCGGCGGCAACCAGCTGCTCGAGCTGGTGAACGACATCCTCGACCTGTCGAAGATCGAGTCCGGCAAGCTCACGGTCTCGATCGAAACCGTCGACCTCGACGAGGTCTTGGCGGAAGCGAAGAAGCTGCTGCGGCCGCTGGCCGAGCAGAACGGACTCGACTTCAGCATCGCGAAGGGCGTCTCTGCGCGCCTGCTGGTCAGGGCCGACCGCGTCCGTCTGCTGCAGGTCCTGCTTAACCTCGGCTCCAACGCCATCAAGTACAATCGGCGGGAGGGCGCGGTTTCGCTCGGCGCCGAACGGTTGCAGGCGGGCTCGGTCTCAGCATCTGCAGGCGCCTGGTCGAGCTCATGGGCGGCCGCATCGGCTTTGCCAGCGCAGTCGGCGAAGGCAGCCGCTTCTGGGTCGATCTGCCGGAGGCATCGCCCGGCGAGATCGCGACCCATCCGACGGTCGACCTGGCGGCGGCGACCCTCCGGCAGCCGAGCTTCAGCGTGCTCTACATCGACGACAATCCGGCCAGCATCAAGCTCATGACCAGCCTGCTCGCCGAGCTGCCGGACGTCCGCGTGCTGACCGCCCCCCTGGGCGCGATGGGGGTCGAGCTCGCGGTCGCGCACCGGCCCGACATCGTCATCGTCGACATTCAGCTGCCGGACATCAACGGCTACGAGGCGCTCGCCCGGCTGCGGATGGCACCGGAAACCCGCCGCATCCCGGTCATCGCTCTCAGCGGCGATGCCATGCCGCACGACGTCGAGCGCGGCCGGCGAGCCGGCTTCGTCGAGTACCTGACGAAGCCGTTCCGCGTCGCCGAGCTCCTGAGCACGCTCGGCCAGGTGCTCGGCAGCGACGGCAGCGTGCGCGAACCCGCCGCCGACCCGACCTAGCTGGACGTCCCCGAGCTAAACGTCGATGACGAGGCTGGTCGTCCGCTCCGCCGACCGGCGCCGCTCGTGCCGGCCCGACCGCAGCGTGGCTACGGCCTCGCGCATGAAATAGAAGAGGACCGAGAGCGGTGCCAGGAGCACCCCGTAAACGCCGAGCTGAGTCAGCGGGTCGGTCACGCTGGCCGAGGCGAAGACCGCGAAGAGGCAGGTGAAAGCGGCGGCCCCGGCGAGGCCGACGAGCTGGGTTGCCGCCAACAGCGCCGGTGTCGAGAGCACCGGCTCGACCAAGCGGTGACGGCTGCGCCCGCCACTGGAGCGCTTGGCGGTCGCGAACGCGGACTGCGAATAGGAATAGAGACTAGCCATGGGGACTCTCCTTTCTGGACTGTCACCTCTGGACTCGTGCCACGATCGACGTTTCCGTCGCTTGGCCCGCCCGGATCATTTTGATCCAGGCGTCGCTGAGGTTACTCAAAAGCAGGTAAATTTGCAATGAAATGCGACGGCACCCGCACACAGACGTTGTGGGGCGAGAGTGCTAACTCGGTCTTAGATGGTATTCACGCAAGCGTCCCGAGGCCGGCTTTGAATGGCCGCCACCGCCGTGGTCTAGTGGACTACAGTCGAGTGGCCCACAGTCGAGTGGCAGGGGGCGAGCCGCCGGGACCGCAGGCCGGTAGGCGCCGGGCTCGATGTAAAAGGCTGAACGCAGCGATCCGAGGGGGCAAGCTCGCAAGAGCAGAATAGATGTCCGGTGGCGAACGCATCTCGGGCGGCGGGCGACTAGAGGCGGTGGCCGACACGCCGGAACCGACGGTGCGGCCATGGCGGCTGTTCACCCGCTCGCGAGGCAGTCTCGAAGCACCTTCGGGCGCGCGCTTCGTCCCCGATGTGGCTTCGCGTCAGATCCGCAGCTTCGGCCTCATCGTCGCAATCTTCATTGCGCTGCTGGCGATTGCGCTGGCGGCAAGCTGGGCGGCGATCGAGCTCGTCAATACCACCCGCGCCTATGCGACCGGCGAGGGACGCTATTCAAAGGCGCAGAAGATCGCCGTGCTCAATCTCTACCGCTATGCCTATTCAGGACGCGAGAGCGACTATGCGGAGTTCCTGAAGGCGACGGCGGTGCCGATGGGCGACCACAATGGGCGGCTGGCGATGGAGCGCTCGCCGCCCGACCTCGCCGCCGCCCGGGCCGGCATCCTTGCAGGCGAGAATCATGCCGACGACATCGACGGCATCATTCGGATGTTTCTGTGGTTCTCGTGGTGGCAGCCCTTTGCCGCCGCGGTCGAGGATTGGCGCGAAGGCGACCGGCTCGTCGCCCAGCTGATCGAGCTCGGCCAGAATCTGCATGGGCTCGTCAGCGGCAGCACCCTCGACATCGACAGCCGCGAGGTTCTGCTCGGCATGATCGATCGCATCGACGACCGGCTGACGCAGCTCGAGAACACCTTTTCCACGCATATGGGCGAAGCGGCGCGCATGGCGACGACGCTGGTGATCATCGGTCTCGGCGCCACCACGGTGCTGCTGTGGACCGTCGGCATGGTCTTCGCGTCGAGGCTGTTCCGCCAGCAATTGGCGCTCGACCGGCAGCTCAGCTCCAGCGAGGAGCGGTTCCGCGACTACACCGAAGTCGCCTCCGACTGGTATTGGGAGACCGACGCGGCGGGGCGCATGATCTACATGTCCGAGCGCTTCGTCGCGGTGGCGAGCGCGGCGGCGCAGACAAGGCTCCATGGCGACTCGCAGGAATACATCCGCGCGCATGCCGACGACGCCGACTTCCGCGATTATGCCGAGACCATCGCCGCGCGCCTGCCGTTCCGCAGCCTGCGGGTCAGATACGAAAAGGCCGATGGCAGCACCGGCTTCTGGTCGCTCTCCGGCAAGCCGCGGTTTGCGATTGACGGGCGGTTTCTGGGCTATCGCGGCGTCGGCACCGACGTCACCTCGATCGTGCGCGACGGCTTGATGTTGCGCGAGGCGAAGGAGCGCGCCGAGCTCGCGAACAGCGCCAAGTCGGACTTCCTCGCCAATATGAGCCACGAGCTGCGCACGCCGTTGAACGCCATCCTCGGCTTCTCCGAAATCATGAGCAAGCGCCTGTTCGGCGGCGAAGCCCTCGAGCGTTACCTCGACTACGCCCGCGACATTCACGTCTCCGGCCGGCACCTCTTGTCGATCATCGACGACATTCTCGATCTGTCCAAGGTCGAGTCCGGCCGTTCCGAGCTGAGCCGGAGCGAGGTGGCGCTCGTCGACGTGGTAGACGCGGCGTTGGCGCTGTTCGGCGATCGCTTCGAGGCGGCCGGGATCGCCGTCCAGGTGGCGCTGCCCGAGCCCACGCCGCAATTGTGGGCGGATGAGCGCAAGCTGAAGCAGGTGCTGATCAACATCCTGTCGAACGCGCTCAAATTCACCCCGCAAGGCGGACGGGTCACGCTCGCCGCCGCGGCCGAGCCCGATGGCAGCTTGTCGGTCAGCATCAGCGATACCGGCATCGGCATCGCCCCCGACCATATCGACACGGTGCTGGCGCCCTTCGGGCAGGTCGAATCGGCGTTCAGCCGCCGCCATCACGGCACCGGCCTCGGCCTGCCGCTCGCCAAGGCATTGATGGAGCTGCATGGTGGCAGTCTGCGGCTGGAAAGCGCGCAGGGTGCGGGCACCGTCGTCACCCTTTGGCTCCCGGCCAATTGCGTCCACGCCCGCGCCCCGCTCGGCGGAGCTTCAAGGAGGGGGTGATCCTCACCCCCTCCTAAAGTCCACCCCCCGCCTGATCCTCGTTAACAATCCGTAAAGCATTATCGTTGAGCCTGCGCACGCGGCCATGCGGCTGTCCGCCCATGGCGGCATTTCCAGACCAGAGGCACTCTCTCGCTCATGGTCGACAGCATATTTGAGGCCAAGGTCGAACCGATCCGAGTTCTGCTCGAGACCATCGAGGAGATCATCGGACCGGAGACCGATGTCGCGCGCTACATGGCCAAGGCGGTCGTGTCCGACGACGCGCTCGATCTCATGCTGGCGCAAACCGCCTTCGACGAGCTCGACAGCTCGTATCGACAGGAGATTGCCGCCTCCGTGCTCGCCCGGGTCCGCGGCCTGATCAAGATGCGCGCCGCATAAGCCGCTTTGCTGGTCGGCCGCTGCGCGCGGCCCGGACCTTCTTGCCAGGGCGCCCCTCGACGATATGGTGTCGGGATGGCCCGGCTCTTCCTCACCGCGATCGTCGCGCTGATGCTGGCGCCCGCTTCGGCGTTCGCGCAAGACCGGCCGGTGCTCGCGCAAGGCGGGCCGGCGCTCGCGCAACACCGCCCGGCGCTGGCGCAGATCGATCCGGCCGGCGCGGAAGCCCGGCTCGGCGTGCGCGCATTCGAGGAGGGGCGCTTCGAGGACGCCTTGCAGGCGCTGAGCGAGCTCGCCCGCCAGTATCCCGACGATCCCATCGTGCTGCGTTACCTCGGGCTCACCTATCTCAGGCTGGACCGTCCGGCCGAAGCCGCCGCCGTGCTCGCGCGCGCCAAGGGAGATTCGACGGCGCTCTATGCGCTCGGCGTTGCCGAGGCAAGACTCGGCCATGTCGAGGCAGCGCGCGCCGTCTTCCGCCGGGTGATCGAGGAGGCATCGAGCTCCGCCGATGCGGAGCGGGCGCGCGCCTATCTCGACAATCTCGCCGATGCGGGCGAAGCGGCACCGCGGGCCGAGAGTGAGCCGCTGGCGCGCGCCCGCGCTTCGGCGCTCACGCTCAGAGCCGGGCTGCAATATGACGACAACGTGCCGCCGTTGGCGCCGGGCGATCCGCGGCCGCGGGCGAGCCCGCGCGCCATCGTCTCGGCCGAGGGTTACGAGGATCTCTGGACGGACGGAGGCTGGCGGCTCAGGGCCGAGGGGATCGGCACCGCCGCGCGCGCCCTCAATACCGCCTTGCGCCGCTTCGACCTCGTCGATCTCGAAGCGGCACTCGATGCCGGCTATTCGACCGAGCTCGCGGGGATTGGCGCCCGGCCGGGGCTGCGCTACGGCCTGCAGCCGACCTTTGAAGGCGGCAGGCTTGCCAATATCGGCCATCTGGTGACCACGTCACTGGCGCTCAGCCCGGCCGATAGCTGGGTTACCTCGCTCGCGCACCTGGCGCAGTTCAGTCCCTTCGTCGACCAGAGCGTCGATGTCGGCGGCCGCGAGACCGGCGGGCTGCTGCAGAGCCTCCGCTTGCTGCAGTACTACCTGCCCACCGGCGGCGACTATCAGCTCTATGGCGGCTATTCCTATGAATGGAACGATGCGAGCGACCCGAATGCGAGCTATTCCGGCAGCCGCTTCACCCTCGGCGGTGCGCTCGGGCTCTCCCACGGGCTCCGCCTCGATGGCAGGCTCGAAGCCTATGGCCACGACTATCCGCGCTTTGAGCCGGTGCCCCGGCGCCAGAGCCAGGGCTGGCTGATGGAGGCGTTCCTGTCGCTCGAGCTCGACCAGAGCTACACCGTCTCGGCGGGCTACCAGCGGGCGATGGAGGACTCCAACATCCCGGCGGCGCGCTAGCAGCATTGCTGCGGCGCGGGGTGCGCGAATGAACCTCTCGGCCACTCACGGCGACTAAAGTTGCGAAGCTTGTCCAAGCAGACCCAGGGCGGTCCGGCGGGGCGCCGGCTTGCCGTGGACCACGACCTTCTCGCCCGCACCGCCCAAGGTGACATGGAGGCGTTTCGTGCGCTGTATGAGCAAATGCAACGGCCGCTGTTCGGCTTTCTCTATCGGCTGGTCGGCGTTCGCGCCGTCGCCGATGAGCTGGTGAACGAGGTCATGTTCGAGGTCTGGCGCGGGGCGGCCACCTTCGAGGGCCGGGCATCGCCGGAGAGCTGGATCTTCGGCATCGCCTATCACCGCGCAGTCTCGGCCAAGCGCCACCGATCCGAGGAGGCGCTGCCGGAGGATGCCGCCGAGCGCTATGCCGATCCGGGGCCCGGCGCCTTCGAGCTGACCGAGCAGGCGGCCCTGGCAAGGCTCTTGAACACGCTGATGGAAGAGCTGACCCCGGAGCACCGCACCGTGCTGATCCTCACCTATCAGCAGGGACTTTCGATCCGCGAAATCGCCGCCGCGATGGATTGTCCGCTCAACACCGTCAAGACCCGCATGCACTACGCCCGCCAAAAAATGCAGCAACTGCTGCGGGCGCGCGGCATCGATGGAGTCGATCTATGAACAAGACCAGCGACATGCAGGATTTGTTGCCGTGGTACGTCAACGGCACCCTGGAGCCGGGCGAGCGCCGCCGGGTCGAGCAGGCGCTGGCCGGCGACGCATCGCTGCAAGCCGAGCTCGCCCGCTTGCAGCGCCTGGGCGCGTTGGTGACGAGCGAGGCGGTGGCCGTGCCGGCGCCGGCGCCGGATGGATTTGCGCGTCTGCTGAGCCAGATGCTGACCGCGGCGCGCCCGCAGCCGGCGCCGAGCGCCGGCTGGACGGCGCTGATCGCGGAAAGCTTCGCGGTGTGGTCGCGACCGGCGGTGCTGGCGGGCTTGGCCGTTATCGTGATCCTGGAGGCGGGCGGGATCGTGGCCCTGCTGCCCGCCGACTCGCCCCAGCGTTTCGTCACCGCATCGGCACCCCAGGGCGAGGGGCTGCGCGCGGTAGTGCTGTTCAAACCGGAAACGACACTGTTACAGATACGCATAATTCTCGATGGTGAGCAGGCCACCATCGTTCGCGGACCTACTCCCGACGGCTCCGTTGTAGTACAATGGGCTGGGTTGACGACCGAAGCGGTCGACAGCGCAATCAAGCGTTTGCGCGCCAGCCCAGAGTTCGTACTGCGAGCGGAACGGGGTACGTGAGACAGTCAAGTCGGGCTGCTGCAACACTCGTCACCACTTTTCTAGTCCTTCTCATTGGCCTCGGCGGGCCTTTGCCCGCCGCAGCGATGGGCTTTGGGCTCTCTCCGCAGACCCCGCCTCTGCTGATAAAGGTCGCGGGCAGCGACAACGCGCCCGACCGCCATGTCATGCGGCCGCACCCGGGCGGCCCTCCCGCTCCCGTCATTCCGGCGCGGCCGCCACTCCGCTCGCGGCACCGATGCGCATCTTCCGCTCCGAGCCGCCCTTGCCGCTTCCGGCCGCGCTCGCCTGGGCGGGCCGGGACGAGATCCTGGTCGCCATCCGCGGCGGCCCCCAGAGCAGCATCGAGCCGGTGGCGCAAGCCTATGACCTCAGCATCGGCGAGGAAGTGCCGCTGCCATCGGTTGGCCTCAAGCTGTCCATGCTGCGGGTGCCCAATGCCGGCATCCGCGATGCGCTGATCGAAAAGCTGAACAGCGACACCCGAGTGGTCTCCGCGCAGCCGAACTTTCGCTACCGCACGCTGGCAACGCCGACGGTGGTGGGATTGGTATCGCGCCAATACGCGCTCGATGCGCTCAAGGCCAATGCCGCGCACTCGATCGCCACCGGCAAGGGAATTCTCATCGGGCTCATCGACACCAGGGTCGACAGCGCGCAGCCCGCGCTTGCCGGTTGCGTGCTGGAAGCGGTGGATCTGACCGGCAAGGGTTCGGCCGATCCCGGTCAGCACGGCACCGGGCTCGCCGGCGTCATGGCCGCGCAGGCGACCGCAGCCGCCATCGAGGGCATCGCGCCCGGCGCGCGCATCCTGGCGCTCCAGGCCTTCGAGCCCGATCCCAACGACCCGACGCTCGGCGTCGGCTCCAGCCAAAGGCTGGCGCAGGCGATCGACATCGCCGTCAAGCACGGCGTCAAGGTGCTCAATCTCAGCTTCTCGGGCCCGCGCGATCCGATCGTGAGCTTTCTCCTGCAACGGGCCATGGCCGCCGGCGTCGTCGTCGTCGCCGCCGCCGGCAATGATGGTCCCGAGGGGCCGCCGCGCTACCCGGCGGCGCAGGACGGCGTCATTGCCGTCACCGCGACCGACGCGCTCGGCCGGCTTTATCCGATGGCAACCCATGGGCCGTTCGTTTCGGTGGCGGCGCCGGGCGTCGACATCCTGACCATCGGCCCGGGCGAGACCGTGCAGTATCTCTCCGGCACCTCGCTCGCCGCCGCGCATGTGAGCGCAGTGGCGGCGCTCATGCTGGAAGCGGCGCCGGCGACCTCGCCGGCGGCGATCAAGCACGCGCTCGAGCGCTCGGCCAGCGTCGGCGGGACGTCCGGGCAGCGCAGCGACGGCTACGGTGCCGGCCGGGTCGATGCCCTGCAGGCGCTCCTGCTGGTTGGCCCGAGCTACGCCAAGACCCAGCCAGCCCAGCCCTAGTCGGATTATCCGACGGTTTTTTCCCGGCTCGGCTTGAACCTTTCATCGCCGCGGCGCGACCAACCTTACGGAAGCGCCAAGAGCCCGGATCCCCTCCGCACCGGGTAATTGGAATCCAGACCCGCGGCCTGGCAGATCACTCTGCCAGGCCGTTTTCTGTCGAGCCCGCGCTCGCCTGCGACAACTGCGTGGTCGGCGGCAATTCGACAGCAATCGCGTGAACCTTTCGCCGAACCCCCGCGACTAACGCTTCGAGCCCGGCAGCATTCGCTTCCGGGGGGGAGCCAGTGGATCGGGAGCAGGGTATGCCGAAACGGGTGTGGACCGACGAGAGCAAGGCTGTGCTGATCAATTGCTTCACCGTCGAGGGGCTGAGCTTCTCACAAATTGCGGCTCGCATGGGAGTCACGCGCAATGCGGTGGCCGGCATCATCTGCCGGCTCGGCTTGAACGGCCAAGGCCGCAATCCTGGCCTACCGGCCCGCTCCCTCAACCCGCGGCCGCGCCGCCCACGCAAGCT